>Ga0180222_1003456_pt1 | contig 10082 bp, 8 predicted proteins | sample eDN5th37CKraftOP_FD_151336 | JGI IMG/M metagenome (GOLD analysis project Ga0180222, IMG submission 151336) | Enriched Organic Plus compost microbial communities from Emeryville, California, USA - eDNA 5th pass 37_C Kraft OP (version 2) (version 2) ... | reverse complement strand
GCCGCCCCCGCGGGCACGCTCGGCTGGCTGACCCACGGGCGCGAGCGCGAGCCCGTCCCGCAGGCCCCGGGTGGCCATGCGGACTTCTACCGCGCGGTCGCGGCGTGGCTCCTCGACGGGGGCCCGGTCCCCGTGGACCCGCACGACGCCGTCCGGACCGCCGAGGTGCTCGACGCCGCCCGCCGCAGCGCGCGCGAGGGTCGCCTGCTCGACGTCTGACCCGCCGAACGATCCGTCCTGTGGACGACGGCTCGCACGCCCCCGGCGCGCGGTGAGATGGGGGCATGCCGTCGCCGCACCCCCGCCGTCCCCGACCACCCGCGGAGCCCGCCGACGTCCTCCCGGTGCTCGTCGCGTCCGGGTGGACGCCGCGCCGCGAGCCCGGAGCGCCCGGGGGCGTCGTGGCGTCCGACGCGACGGGTGCGGTGTGCGAGGTCGCGCGCGTCGAGGTCCCGGCCGAGCCCGGTGCGCGCGCCGCGCTCGTCGAGCACCTGGACGCGCTGTCGCAGGACCACGAGCACCTCGCGGGCGTGCGAGGCGTGCTCCAGGCCGGGGAGTCGTCGCTCGTGGTGCTCGTCGACCACGTCGACGGACTGCCGCTCGACGAGCTCGCGGGCGCGCGCGAGCCGTTCCGGGCGGCCGAGGCCGTCACCGTCCTCGTGCCCGTCGCGCAGGGACTCGCCGCGCTGCACCGCGACGCGCGCGTGCACGGCGGCCTCGACGCCGCGTGCGTGCGCGTGACCCCGGGCGGTCGTGCCGTCCTGCGGCCGCCGCTGGCGCCCGCGACCGGTACGAGCGCCGACGACGTGCGCGACCTCGCGCGTCTCGTGCTCGGTCTCGTGCCGCCGCCCGCGTCGAGCCACCCGTCCTACGCCGGGCCGGAGGACCCCGCCGAGGCGCGCGACCTCGCCGCCCTGCACGCCGAGCTCGCGGCCGCGCTGCGCGACGACCCCGAGGCCCGGCCCGCCGCCGGGACGTTCGCGGCGCGCTGCTACGACGCCGTCGAGCCGCGACCCGTGACGATGCCCGAGGCCGCTCGCCTCGTGGCGGGCGCCCTGGGCACGCGCCGCGACCCGGGTGCGCGTCGGGCCGAGGCCGCCGCCCCCGCGACGCGCCGGGCGCGGCGGGTGGCGAGACCGGCGAGGCCGGGACGACGGGCGCGCACCGGGCGGCGGGTGGCCGCCACGGCGCCGGCCCCCGGTCGTCGCGCCACGGCGCCGCGGCCGTCGACCGCGCGGGCCGTGGGGACGAGCGTCGCGATCGTCGTCGGGACGGCGGCCCTCGTGGCCGCCCTCGTCGTCCTCGGCGCCGGGCGCGGGGCGCCGGACGCGCCGGACGCGGAGACGCCCACCGCCGTGGCGGGACTGTCGCATGACGGGGCGACGCGCGACCCCGCGGACCCTCTCGGCGCTGCCCGGGTGCTCACGGAGCGCCGGCTCGCCCTGCTCGCGGACGGGACCGGGGACCTCGCGTCGGTCGTCGTCGCCGGATCGCCCGCGCACGAGCAGGACGAGGCGCTGCTCGCCGAGCTGGCCGGGGTCGACGTGCTCGACGCGCGGGCGGAGGTCTTCGACGCGCGTCCCGCCGGGTCGTGGTCGCCACCCGCGGCCGACGCGGACGGCGACCCGGCGGACGCGACGGTCGAGGTCGACTACGCGGTCGGGGCGCACCGGCAGCGCACGCCGGACGGCGAGATCCAGGTCCCCGCGACCCCGCGCACCACGGTCGTGCTCGTGCTGCGCTGGACCGACGACGGGTGGCGGGTCGTCGAGGTGCGCTGAGCCGCGACCAGCGCGCTCGCGCCCGAGCGGCCCACGGCCTCAGAGGCCCTCGGCGACCCAGCGCGCGGCGTCGGCGACCTGCGGCTCGGACCACGTGAAGCCGCTCGCCTCGAGGACCGTCGGCAGGGCGCGCTGGGAGCCGAGGATGTCGGACGCGAGCTCGCCCAGCACGACGCGCAGCGCCACCGAGGGGACCGCGACGACCGCGGGACGGTGCAGCGCGCGAGCGAGCGCACGCGTCACCTCGGCGTTCGTCGCGGGGTGGGGGGAGCAGAGATTCACCGCGCCGTGCACGGGTGCCGTGAGCAGGTGCCGCAGGGCGTCGACCTGGTCGCGCAGCGTGATCCAGCTCCAGTACTGCGTGCCGGGCCCGAGCCGGCCGCCGATGCCGAGCCGCAGCAGCGGCAGGAGCCGTCCGAGCGCGCCGCCCTCGGGGGACAGGACGATCCCGGTGCGGGCGTGGACGACGCGCACGCCGGCCTGCTCCGCGGGCGCCGTCGCCGCCTCCCACTCGCGGACCAGCCGGGCGAGGAAGCCGTCGCCGGACGCCGACGTCTCCGTGAGCACCTGCGCGCCGCGGTCGCCGTAGTAGCCGATCGCCGAGCCCTGGACCCACACGGGCGGCGGCGCGTCGAGGCTCGCGAGCGTCCGCGCGAGGAGTCCCGTCGTGCGGGTCCGGGAGGTGAGGAGCGTGCGCTTGTACGCGGCGGTCCAGCGGTGGTCGCCGATCCCCGCGCCCGCGAGGTTGACCACGGCGTCCGCCCCGTCGAGCGTCGCGGGGTCCAGGGCTCCCGCGTCCGGGTCCCACTCGTGCTCGTCCGAGGTCTGCGGGGCGCGCCGCACGAGGCGTCGCACGTGGTGCCCGTCCTCGCGCAGGCGTTCGAGCAGCTCGGAGCCGATGAGCCCGTGCGAGCCCGCCACGACGATGTCCATGGGCTCACGCTACGGGTCCGCGGCCCGTGCCGACAGCCGCGGACGCCGGCCACGCGCAGCCCGGGCAGGACGCACGAGAGGCCCCGACCGCGACGGTCGGGGCCTCTCGGGACGCGTCAGGGAGCGACGGGCGTCAGAGACCGACCTCGGCCTCGAACGCGCCCTCCTCGATGCGGTTCTTGATCGCGGTGAGGAAGCGCGCGGCGTCCGCACCGTCGACCAGGCGGTGGTCGTAGGACAGGAAGATGAAGCACGTCGAGCGGATGCCGATCGTGTCGTTCCCGTCCGCGTCCGTGACGACGACCGGCCGCTTCGTGATCGTGCCCGTGCCGAGGATCGCGACCTGGCCGACCGGGACGATCGGCGTGTCGAAGACCGCGCCGCCCGAGCCCGTGTTGGTGATCGTGAACGTCGCGCCCGCGAGCTCGTCGGGGCCGACCTTGTTGGCGCGCGTGCGCGCACCGAGGTCCGCGATCTTGCGCGCGATGCCGGCGAGGTTGAGGTCGCCCGCGTCCTTGATGACCGGCACGACGAGGCCGCGCTCGGTGTCGACCGCGATGCCGACGTTCTCCTGGCCGTGGTAGGTGATCTCGTCCTCGGCGAACGTCGCGTTGATCTTCGGGTAGGCCTTGAGCGCCTCGACCGCGGCGAGCGTGAAGAACGGCAGGAACGTGAGGTTCGCGCCCTCGCGCGCCTTGAAGTCGGCCTTGGCACGGTTGCGCAGCGCGGCGACGCGCGTGACGTCCACCTCGACGGCCGTGGTGAGCTGGGCCTGGGTGCTCAGCGCCTCGACCATGCGGCTGGCGACGAGCTTGCGCAGGCGGCTCGTCTTCTCGGTCGTGCCGCGCAGCGGCGAGACCGCGGGGACGGTCGCCTTCTTCGGGGCACCGCCGGCGGCGGGGGCTGCGGCGGCCGGGGCGGCCTTGGCCTCCTCCGCCCTGCGGGCGGCCTCGAGCACGTCCTCCTTGCGGATGCGCCCGCCGACGCCGGTGCCCGTGACGGTCGACAGGTCGACGCCCTTGTCCGCGGCGAGCTTGCGCACGAGCGGCGTGAGGTAGGTGCCGCCGGACTTCGTCGCCGGGGCGGGCGTCGCGCCGGGGGCGGACGGCGCCGCGGCGGGGGCGCTCGTGGCCGGCGCGGGGGTCTCCTCCTGCGCGGCCTGCGCGGGGACGGCCGCCTCGCTCGCCGGGGTGCGCGCCTCGGTCGGGGCCGGCTCCTCCTGCTTCGGGGCCTCCTGCTTCGGCGCCTCCTGCTTCGGGGCCTCCGGCGCGGGCTGCGCCGCCGGGGCGGCACCCGAGCCGACGATCGCGAGCACGGTGCCGACCTCGACCGTCTCGTCCTCCTGGACGAGGATCTGCTGGACGGTGCCCGCGACGGGCGACGGGACCTCGGTGTCGACCTTGTCGGTCGAGACCTCGAGCAGCGGCTCGTCGACCTCGACCGTGTCGCCGACCGACTTGAGCCACCGCGTCACGGTGCCCTCGGTGACGGACTCGCCGAGCGCCGGGAGCTTGATCTCCTCGCCACCGGACGACTCGCCCGAGGGCGCGGGCTGCTCGGCCGGGGCGGGCTGCTCGGCGGCCGGCTCCTCCTGGGCGGCGGGCTGCGCGGGCTCGGGCTCGGCCTGCGGGGCCGGAGCCTCGGCCTCGGCGGGCGCCGGCGCGGAGCCGCCACCCCCGGAGCCGTCGCCGATCACGGCGAGGTCGGCGCCGACCTCCACGGTCTCGTCCTCCTGGACGAGGATCTGCTCGAGCACGCCCGCGACGGGCGACGGGATCTCGGTGTCGACCTTGTCGGTCGAGACCTCGAGCAGCGGCTCGTCGACGGCGACGGTGTCGCCGACCGACTTGAGCCAACGGGTGACGGTGCCTTCGGTGACGGACTCGCCGAGGGCCGGCATCTGCACGTTCTCAGACATGACCTGCCTGGTCTCCTTCGATCGTTGGGGTCAGTTGTGGGCGTGCAGAGGCTTGCCGGCCAGTGCCAGGTGCGCCTCTCCGAGTGCCTCGTTCTGGGTGGGGTGGGCGTGGACCAGGGCGGCGACGTCCTCCGGGTACGCCTCCCAGCCCACGATGAGCTGTCCTTCGCCGACGAGCTCGCCGACGCGTGCGCCGACCATGTGCACGCCGACGACGGGCCCGTCCTTGCGGCGCACGAGCTTCACGAAGCCGCTCGTCGCGAGGATCTTGCTCTTGCCGTTGCCGGCGAGGTTGTACTCGAGGGTCTCGACCTGGTCGGCGCCCCACGTCTCGGCCGCCGCGGCCTCGGTCACGCCCACGGACGCGATCTCGGGCTCGCTGTAGGTGACGCGGGGGATCGACGACTCCACGACCGGCGTCGGGTCGAGGCCCGCGATCTGCTCAGCGAGGAAGATGCCCTGCGCGAAGCCGCGGTGGGCGAGCTGGAGGCCGGGGACGATGTCGCCCGCGGCCCAGACGTTGCCGACCCCCGTGTGCAGGCGCTCGTCGACGACGACGAACCCGCGGTCGAGCGTGATGCCCTGCTCCTCGTACCCGAGGTCGGCCGTGCGCGGGCCGCGCCCGACGGCCACGAGCAGCAGCTCGGCGTCGAACGTCGTGCCGGACTCGAGCGTGACGGTGACTCCGGAGTCGGTCTCCTTGACGCCGGCGAAGCGGTCGCCGAGCGAGAACGCGATGCCGCGCTTGCGGAACGCGCGCTCGAGCGCCTTCGACAGCGCCTCGTCCTCGTTGGGCACGAGGTGGGGCAGCGCCTCGACGATCTGGACGTCGGCGCCGAACGACCTCCACACGCTCGCGAACTCGACGCCGATCACGCCGCCGCCGAGCACCACGACGGACTTCGGCACGCGGTCGAGCTGCAGCGCCTGGTCGGAGGTGATGACGCGGCCGCCGATCTCGAGGCCGGGCAGCGAGCGCGAGTACGAGCCCGTGGCGAGCACGACGTGGCGGCCGGTGTAGCGGGTCCCGTCGACCTCGACGGTGTCCTGCGACACGAGGCGGCCGTGCCCCTGCACGAACGTGATGCCGCGCGACGAGACGAGGCCCTGCAGCCCCTTGTACAGGCCCGCGACGACGCCGTCCTTGTAGGAGTTGACGCCCGCCATGTCGATGCCCTCGAACGTGCTGCGGACGCCGAACCGCGCGCCCTCGCGGGCGCCGTCGGCCAGCTCGGCCGCGTGCAGGAGGGCCTTGGTGGGGATGCACCCGTTGTGCAGGCAGGTGCCGCCGAGCTTGCCCGACTCGACGAGCGCGACGTCGAGGCCGAGCTGGGCGGCACGCAGCGCCGTGGCGTAGCCGGCGCTGCCTCCGCCCAGGACGACGACGTCGAATGGTGTGCCGGGTTCGGCCACGTGCGACTCCTTCAGCGAGGGGAGATCGGGGGCGGACGTCACGGCACGTCGACGGGCCGGACGGGGATCCGCTGACCCACGGTGCGTGAACGTTCTCCGGGTGCCATCTTGGCACCTCGACCACGGCCACCCCAATCGAAACCCGGGCGTCGCGGCTGTGACGCTGGAGACAGCGACGCCCACCGTATGACCAGGGTCACGCTGTACCCTGCCGCTGTGCCCCGGCTGCCCAGGCTGTCCAGCCTGTTCTCCCGACGCCCCGCGACGACCTCGACCGCGACGGGCGTCGCGCCCGCGTCGTCCGACGCGCGCCGCGCGACGCTCGCCCACCTCCAGGACTTCGTGCGCACGCGCGTCGGGGTCGAGGCGTACGTCGAGCCGCCGACGCCGGACACGGGCGCGACGCTCCTGCTCATCGCGACGACGGGTGAGTGGACGCGCCGGCGCGTCCCGGACGAGCGGACGGCGTTCGACGTCGCCGGCTCGCTCGGCGTGCCGGTCTACAACGTGCGCTTCACGGGCTACCCGCAGCGGATGCGGGACTGGAACTCGCGCCAGCGCCGGCGCTGAGCACCGCCACCGCGACGGGCCGAGCAGGCGGTCCGGGTCCGTCCGGGCGACCGGACGCGCCAGGACCGCCTGCTCGCCGCGGGGTCAGCGCTGCGCGCGGCCCTCGACGAGGCCGAGGAGCGTGCGCACGGCGACGCCCGTCCCGCCGACCGGGGTGTACCCGTGGGCCGAGCCCTCGTTGAACGCGGGGCCCGCGATGTCCAGGTGCGCCCAGGGCGTCTCGCCGACGAACTCCTGGAGGAACAGGCCGGCGACGAGCATCCCGCCGAACCGGTCCCCGATGTTGGCGAGGTCCGCGACCTTCGACTTCAGCGACGCGCCGAGCTCCTCGGGCAGCGGCATCGGCCAGAACTGCTCGCCCGCGGCCTCGGCCGCCGCGACGACCTCCGCGCGCACGTCGTCGGCGCCCATGACCGCGGAGACGCGGTTGCCGAGCGCGATCATCTGGGCGCCGGTGAGCGTCGCGACGTCGAGCACGACGTCGGGCTTCTCCTCGACCGCGGCGACGAGGCCGTCGGCCATCACGAGGCGGCCCTCGGCGTCGGTGTTGAGCACCTCGACGGTCTTGCCGCCGCGGATCGTGATGACGTCGGACGGGCGCTGCGCGCTGCCCGACGGCATGTTCTCGGCGAGGCAGAGCCACCCCGTGACCGCGACCGGCAGGCCGAGGCGCGCGGCGGCCACGACCGTCTGGAGCACCGTGGCGGCGCCGGCCATGTCGGACTTCATCGCCTCCATGCCCTTGGCGGGCTTGATGGAGATGCCGCCCGAGTCGAACGTGATGCCCTTGCCGACGAGCGCGACCTTCGCGGCCGGGCGCGACGGCGCGTAGGCCACCTTGACGAGCCGCGGCCCGCGCGCGGAGCCCTGGCCCACGCCGACGAGCCCGCCGTAGCCGCCCGCGACGAGCGCCTTGTCGTCGAGCACCGTGACCTTGAGGCCCTTGGCGCCCGCGTCCTTGACGGCCTGCTTGGCGACGTCGGCGAACGCGGCGGGGTAGAGGTCGTTCGGCGCGGCGTTGACGAGGTCGCGCGTCGCGTTGACGGCCTCGGCGACGACCTTCGCGCGCTCGACGGCCGCCTTGGCCGCGGAGCTCCGCGCGCCGGCCGCGAGGATCTCGACGGTCGCGGGCGGGCGGCTCGCGTCGGACGCCGCGGCCTCTCCCGTGCGGTAGCGGGAGAACGCGTAGGCGCCGAGCAGCGCGCCCTCGGCGACCGCGCCGAGCTCGGCCTCGTCGTCGACCGGGAGCGCGACGGCGGCCGACGTCGTCCCCGCGAGCGCGCGCAGGGCCGCCCCGGCGGCACGGCGCAGCGCCTCGGTGCTGAAGGTGCCGTCCGCGCGGCGGGCGCCGAGACCCACGAGGACGAGCACGCCGGCCTTGAGGTCGGGACCGGCGGGGACCTTGCGCACCTCGTCGGCGGCGCCCGTGACGCCGAGCGCGGGGGCGACGTCCTCGAGGGCCGCGACCACCGGTCGGGGCAGGTCGCCCCCGACGATCGCGACGCCGTCGGACGTCGTGTGGGTGCCGACGACGAGAGCGTCGACCTTGGCACCGGCGGGACTCTTGCTGGAGACGGTCAGTTCAGCCACACCCGCGATGCTATCCCTGCGCGCCCGGCCCCTCGCCCGAGGGGTCGGGACCGGTGGACCGATTCCTCGGCGGCGGTCCGCCCCCGGTACGCTCGGCGCGTGGTCCTTCCCCTCGTGCTGCTCGTGGTCGCGGCGTGCGCCGTGCTCGCGGGCTGGGCGCTCGTGTTCGTCGTCCGCGACCGTGCGGTGATCCTGCGCCAGCTGTGGGGCGCCGCCGTGATCGAGGCGCTGGTCCTCGTGCAGGCCGTCGTGCTGGGCGTCCTCGGCGCGACCGGCACCGCCCCGAGCGACCCGGTGCTCCTGTGGGGCTACCTCGTGACCACGCTCGTCATCCTGCCCGTCGCCGCGCTGTGGGCGTTCGCCGAGCGTTCGCGCTGGAGCTCGGTCGTGCTCGTCGTCGCGGCGCTCACGGTCGCGTTCCTCGAGGTGCGCATGTGGCAGATCTGGAACGCCTGACCTGGAGGTCCTCGCCATGAGCGCACCCGCCGCCCCGGACGGCACCGGCCCGTCCGCGTCACCCGCGCCGGGCGGCGGACCGTCCGGCGGGCCGGGCCGGACGCGCCGCACCAACGCCGGCTTCGGCCGGTTCCTCGTCGCGGTGTACGGGGTCTTCGCGCTCGCCGCCACGGCGCGCGCCGCGGTGCAGATCCTGCGCGACTGGGACGAGGCGCCGCTCGCGTACGCGCTGTCCGGTCTCGCGGCCGTGGTGTACGTCGTCGCGACGGTCGCGCTCGCGCGGGACGGCCGCGTCGGGCGCGCGGTCGCGTGGGCCGCGGTGGGCGTCGAGCTCGTCGGCGTCCTCACCGTCGGGGCGTTCTCGCTCGCCGACCCCGAGGCGTTCCCGCGCGCGACCGTGTGGTCCGGGTTCGGCCAGGGCTACGGCTACGTCCCGCTCGTGCTGCCGTTCGTGGGCGTCTGGTGGCTCTGGCGCACCCGGCCGCGCCCCGGCGCGGGCACCCCCGTCACGACCCGCACCGCCGACGCCCCGGAGGACGCCGCATGACCCGCAGCCGCCCGTTCCTCTACGGCCTGCTCTTCGACACCGTCTTCCGGCGGATGGACCCCGAGCGCGCGCACCACGTCGCGTTCGACCTCATCGGCGTTCTCGGCCGCGTGCCCGTGCTGCGCGACGTCGTGCAGGGCGCGCTCGCGCCCTACCTGGGCCGCCGGGCGGGCGGTCGCGGCAGCGTCGAGGTGCTCGGCAAGGTCTTCCCCGCGCCGTTCGGGCTCGCGGGCGGCTTCGACAAGGACGCGCGCGCCGTGCGCGGGCTCACGGCCCTCGGGTTCGCGTTCGTCGAGATCGGGACGGTCACCGCGCACGCGCAGCCCGGCAACGAGAAGCCGCGCCTGTGGCGCGAGCTCGACGTGAGCGGCGTGCGCAACCGCATGGGCTTCAACAACGAGGGCGCGCAGGCGGCGGCGCGCCGGCTCGCGGCGCTGCGCTCGACCCGGTCGGGCCGCGCGGTGCTGGTGGGCGCGAACATCGGCAAGACGAAGGTCACGCCCGCCGAGGAGGCGGCCGCGGACTACGCGACGAGCGCGGGACTCCTCGCGCCGTACGCCGACTACCTCGTGGTCAACGTCTCCTCGCCCAACACGCCCGGCCTGCGCGACCTGCAGGAGGTCGAGTCCCTGCGCCCGATCCTCGTCGCCGTGCGCGAGGCGGCGGACGCCGCGACCGCGCGTGCTGGCGTCGTGCGCGTCCCGCTGCTCGTCAAGATCGCGCCCGACCTCGCCGACGAGGACGTCGACGCCGTCGCCGGCCTCGTCGACGAGCTCGACCTCGACGGGGTCGTCGCGGTGAACACGACGATCGGTCACGACCGGGGGCCGGGCGGGCTGTCCGGCCCGCCCGTCCGTGCCCGGGGGCTCGCCGT
>Ga0180222_1003454_pt1 | contig 10086 bp, 13 predicted proteins | sample eDN5th37CKraftOP_FD_151336 | JGI IMG/M metagenome (GOLD analysis project Ga0180222, IMG submission 151336) | Enriched Organic Plus compost microbial communities from Emeryville, California, USA - eDNA 5th pass 37_C Kraft OP (version 2) (version 2) ... | reverse complement strand
CGCTCAGACACTCGGCAGGTTCGATGGATGCCCCCAGTGGGGAGCCTGGCTGCGATCGTGATGTCGTATGCGGGCAACGCCTCTGGATCCGTGTCCTCATCGATGACGATCTTGGTGATGGTGCCGACAGTTCCTCGCCGTCGGCATACCGTGCGACGTCGAGCCTGAACGAGGCGAGGCACCACGGGAGGATCGAAACCACGAGTACAGCGAGGGCTGCGAGGAAGACCCACCACGGAGCCGGCTCCCCGAGGACCTCGCGGATCGCTGCCACGACGATGATGGTTACGGACGCCGTCGAACTGAGGCCGGCCAGCCCGAAAAAGACGCGCTTGAGTAACGCCCACCGGCGGATCCGTGCCCGGGTCTCGGGTGTTTTTGCCCGGCTGGCCCAGAACTCTGCGTACTCATCGGTCACGAGCGCCTCCGTTGTTCGCGCTCACCCAGCCGTCGAAGAGCACATCCCTGAGGTTATTCGGATCGAGGGTGTTGTGGCGGAACCGGATCGTGCGGCGGACCCAACGCTCTGGGTAGAGCAGGCTGCTGTCCTCGCCCCAGTGCAGCTCGCGGTGCAGGACGACGCCGTCGGAGACTTCTGCGCTGATTACGAAGTCGTAGCTGGTTTGCTCATCTCCGCCGCCCGGCTGGGTGATGACCTTGTCGAGCCGCCCGATAGAGACGTGTCCGTCGGCATAGAGCGCCGTCAAGCGTCGGTCGGTTGCGTAGCAGCCCAGCCACGAGCCGGTCACCAGGAAAAGCGCTGTGATCGCGAGGGATCCGAGGAGCCACCACAGCCACGGGGCGTCGCCGTGGACGACGTGCCAGACGGCGAGCCCCAGACCGCTCAGCGGCGTCGCGCCTCCACAGGCCGCGCCGACAAGTAGAAGGCACGCCGACGTCGTCTCCCACCGTGACCACCGACGAATCTCCGCGCGAGTCTCCGGGGTACGTGCCCGAGCCATCCATTCCCTGGTCTGCGGACCAGGGCCGGTCAGGCTCCGCAGCGTGATCATCCGGAACCCACTCATGACGTGCCCATGCGTTCTGCTCTCCGACGGAGCTTGCGGCGGATCTTCTGCAGTCGTTTCGGGACAGGCACCGGCGTGACGATCACATCGCTCTCGTCGGCCTGTGGCTCGGTGATGAGCATCCACTCGTGTTCGGCGGTGGCGCCGGCCGTCTGGGATACCGGCAGGTGGAGGATGAAGTAGCCGCCCTTCGCCTGCGCACCGAACAGTGTCGTCGAGGCGATCGGCTTCGAGCCCGATGGCGGCAGTCCTGCCTGCGAGAGCCACTGCTCGAACGCGGCGTGGATCCGTGCGGCCTGCCGGTCATCGAGGCGGTGGTCGAGGGCGATGTAAGTCGACCAGCTCGCTTCGCCTTCGTAATCCACCGATGCACGGTGGATCGAGTGCGCGACGCCGTGCTCGAAAATCCACTCGTTCTGGTCCCGCAGATCTCGGAGGATGCTGAGGCGCAGGAGCAGGACGCCGACAGCGATGAGCAGCCAGACACTGACGCCGATCCACGCGAGCCACGGCACCCAGACCGGCCAGGAGTCGCGGCTCGCGCCGTTGATCGTGATGCTCCACCCCGCACCCGTCGGGTCCGTGATCGCCTGATGGGTAAGGAACGCGATGGCGGCGAGGGGGAGGAGCACCCAGAACACCGGCGCGTAGACCAGCTCAGTGCGGCGCAGATCCTCGCTGCCCGCCCACCCAGCGACTTCCTCGACCGACTCCGGGCGGGGAACATCGCGAGGACGGGCGACACGGGCCGGCGATGATGTAGCGAGCGTGGCCCAAATGGTTGCCGAGTCGGTGGGTTTAGAGCCCGTCGGGTGGTGCTGGCGCATGTCGCGTCCCTTCCCGGCGGGTGAGGAATCGCCACGGTGCGGTCGTGGTTGTCGTTGTTCCGACCAGCTCACTCGCCGTCAGCGGGGTGTGCGACCCCAATCTGTCTGTCCATAATGACCCATGACAAGTGCTACCGATCACAACAAGTGGTGACCTCCGCCGACCTTTACTCGCGGGAGGGGCCACAGGTCGGCGCACCTCAGCTTGTACACGCCCTGGGGTGCAGTGCCAGCTCCGAGCCGCGCGGTGTTTCAATTGTTTCAACTCGATCTCGTGACGGGTACTGTTGGTCTCATGACCGCAGCCGTAACCCCGCTGGTCCGAGACATCGAGGCCCGGGCCCGTCGCGACGCGCGTTTTGTGCGGGTCCTCGACGCCCTGCGAGACGCACCGACGGGCCCGCAGGGCACCTTGGAACGCTCGGCCGCGCGCGCCCTCAACGACCAGCGCCGGACTGCTCTGATCGAGGAGTTCATCGACGGCGCGCTGTCGACCGCCGATGTGCAAGAACGACTCGGATACGCGACACCGCAGGCAGTGCATCGGCTCCGCACGCGCAAACGGCTGATCGGCGCCGCGGTGGGTAACAAGACCTGGTTCCCGGCGTGGCAGTTCGACGGCGGACGGCTCCGCGCCGACCTGCCGCGCATCCTCGAGCTGCTGGCGAACTTCACCGATGACGCCGTCGCAGCGGACCGCATCATGCGGTTGCAACGGGACGACCTGGACGGTGCCTCAATCGTGGAGGCGCTCGATCACGCGGCGACCGCCGCGCCGGCTTGGCGAGTCCTCACCGCGCTCGGTGCCTGACCTCCTCCCCGGCTATCACAACCCGCTGCCCGCAACCCGGCCCCGCGGGCTGCGGAGCCGAACGGTACAGCCGGGCACCACGATGTGGCGGGTCGAAGCTGCCGCGCCCGACGAGTGGGACTGGCATGGCTTCCCCGAAGCGCGTCACCGCTTCGACCCGCCGTCAGGGGCCTTCCGCACCCGTTATGCCGGTGCGGATCTCGTCGGGGCGTTTCGTGAGCGCTACCGGGCCACCGGGCTCGTCATCCCCGCCGACCACGCTGGGCATTATCTGAGCGAGCTGGTCACCAGGCGCCCGATGCGCGTACTCGACCTGCGCACCGAGCGCAACCTCGACGCCCTCGACGTCGACGACCAGATCAGCACCGGCCAACACGACGCCGTGTGGGGCACCTGTCAACGTCTTGCCGAAGCCGCGCGCGGCTGGTGGACCGACCTCGACGCGATCGTCTACCGGTCGCGCACCACTCCGCAACAGTCCGCCAACTACGCGTTCTTCGCCCACCAGCAGTTCCGAATACGCTTGTGGCCGCTCGCTGAGCGCCTCGATGTCCTGACCGAACTCGTTCTTAGGCATGGTTTTACCGTCAACTGGCCGCTGGGTAGTTGACTTCGGCCGTTGAGCCGCGCCGAGCATACGTGTTTGAAAGCGAAGCGGCCGCCGTCGAGAGCGGCTCCTTCAGTTCGGGAAGCTGATGGCGACCCATGTCTGACAAATTCGACTGGGCCCGCTATGAGCACCTTCGGGATGCGGTCCTGATCGGCCACGCGATGCCGACATCGCGCTCGAAGCCCTGGCACGTGTTGTCGACCTTGATGCGGCCACGTCGTTCGTGCTCAGTGACAACACGATCGAATACGACTGGGGAACCTCGTTGTGGCAAGAGGTGGCGGTGACCGATGGGCGCCGGTTGATCCTGTGGCATGGGTGCGATGTGTACTGTGCGGGCAGCGACAATATGCCGCCGCATCTCACGCTCGAATCGTCGGTGCGGACTGTGCACCTGTCCGAACTGCTCGACCAGACTCTCTACACCGAATACGCGGTGGGCGAGGATGGCAGTCGGAGCCTGGATTTTGTTCCAAAAGTCACGTCGCGAGCACGGTCCGGCGCAGATGCAACGGCTGATGAACTTTGGGGCGGCAGTCGCGCCCCGGTAGGCCGGGAGTGACACAGGCAGGCGGGCGCGGCTGTGGCGGCCGCGAGCGCCAGTCCTGTGGTCGCCGAAAACGTCGCTGCCGTCTCGGGGCCGGCGCGGTCGAGCGGAATGAAAGCCAAGCTGAATTTGGTCGCGGAGAAACTGGATCAGGTTCCCGAGCAGTCGATTTCGACGAGATTTGCCGGCTGATCAGCGTAACGCGTCGTAGATGAGCGTGAAATAGCGTTCGGTACGGTCACTACCCAGCAGCCCCGACCCCATCTTGTTCATCACGTAGGCGACGGTGGCTCGTTTGTCGGGGTTCATGGTCTCCCACGAACCGCCCCATCCGCCCCAGTGGCAGATCTTGCCGTCCGGGATGTGCGGAAGGGTGGTGGGTTCCGGTAACCCGAATCCGAGGCCCCACTTCACCGGATGGCGTGCGATGACGAGGTCAGGGCCCTCGATCTGCGCCTCGAACACCTTCTCCACGGTCTCGGGACGCAGCAGGCGCACTCCGTCGACCGTGCCACCCAACGAGATCGACGACAGGATGCGCGCGAGCGCGCGTGCAGTAGTGTGCCCGTTGACCGCGCCGAAGTCGGCCGCGCGCCACGCGTCGGTGTTGGCGGCCGCCGGATCGGGGAAGAAACCGCCGAAGGTTTTCACCATCTGCTCGGTCCAGGTTTCCGCCGGTGGAAGCCCCTCCATCGGGTTGTCGGCCGGGACGACCTCGGCGATGCGCTCCGCGTCCTGCGGCCGTGCGCCGATCTGGAAGTCGGCGTTCAGCGGTGCGGCGATCTCGTCGGCGACGAACTGCTTGAGGGTGCGACCCGTGACGCGTCGCACCACCTCGCCGACGAGGTGGCCGAAGGTCATCGCGTGGTATCCCGACGCCGATCCTGGTTCCCACCACGGCGCCTGAGCGGCCAGCCTGGCCGTCGAGGACTCCCAGTCGTAGAGGTCCTCGATGCTGTCGATCCGGTCCCAGCCGGACAACCCCGACGAGTGGGTGAGCAGGTGCCGAAACTCCACCGATTCTTTGCCGTTCGCGGCGAACTCCGGCCAGACCTTCGCGACCGGTGTCGTGGGTTTGAGCAGACCGCGATCGATCAGCATGAGTCCGGCCAGCGCGGTCACGGTCTTGGTCGAGGACCACACGTTGACGATGGTGTCCGCACGCCACGGTCGGGTGCGGGCAGCGTCGGCGTACCCACCCCAGATGTCGACGACGAGCTCACCGTCGATGTCGACGGCGATAGCGGCCCCCGCCTCCTGGCCGTTCTCAATCGCCTTACCCAGCGCTTCGGCAACTTTGTCGAATCGGGCGTCGCAATGCCCTTGGACGGAGACGTTCACATCGATCCCAACGATGTGACGGGCGCGATTATTCGTCGAGGGGTACGTGTCGTCGGAGCCGTCGATCTCCGACGGCGCGCGGAAGATCGACGCCGAACTGGGTTCGGTGGATGTGTTGGTCAACAACGCCGCGGTTGCTCTGCTCGCGCCGGCTACGGAATACACCACCACCGACTGGGATACGACGATGGCCACCAACCTGCGTGGAGTTTTCCTGTGTACCAGGGAATTCGGGCGCGGGATGGTCGATCGTGGATGGGGGAGAGTCGTCAACATCGCATCCCAGAACGCCATTCAGGGCATCGGCGGGCACGTTGCCTACTCGGCGGCCAAGGCCGGCATCCTCGGGATGTCACGTGTTCTGGCCGCAGAATGGGGCCCGCACGGTGTCACGGTGAACTGCGTGTCCCCGACACTCGTCGACACACCGATGTCGCGGGCCACGTGGCCCGATGCGGCAAGGGCGCAGGTGATCGAGAGGATCCCCACTCGCCGCTTGGCCACCTTTGATGACGTCACCTCGACGGTGCTCTACCTTGCGGGTGAGGGCGCAGGCATGGTCAACGGCCACAACTTCGTGGTCGACGGCGGTGCGAGCGTCGCCTTCTGACGGGACACGGTGACCCGCGGCGAGTTGGTCGCAGGGCAAGGGCATTGCAGCCGCTGTTGGCTCGTCATGCCGGGGACATCAATCGACGTCGCCCCGATGAGGTGATCGACGCGCTGACGCAGGCAGGCCTCTTCCGGATGCTCACGCCGCGCCGCTTCGGCGGCTATGCGGTTGCGCCGCGCACGGTCGTCGAGGTCAGCGAAACCCTTGCCATGACCGATGCTTCGGCGGGCTGGGCTCACGCCAATGTCGCGTGGGCTGCTGCCCACGGCACCGAGCAGATGCAGCTTGCGTGAGCGCGCAGACGCGTGGGTGAAAGCTGCGCTGGCGGCAGTGCCACCCGAGTAGCATTCGGCCGATGGCCGACCTGTTGAACGGCATACCCCGCGTGGATCCGATGCGTAAGCCGACGCTGATGCGGCGAGCGGCGGGCTGGATCCTGTCGACGGAACTGGGCTCGGCACTGCACCGCCACCTCATGGCGCCCGCAGACAAACGGCTCATGCACCTGACCGGCGGGCGCGTGCACTTCGGTCGGGGCGTCATGCCGCTGGTGCTGCTGCGCACCAAGGGGGCGAAGTCCGGTGTGGAGCGGGAAGTGACCCTCGCGTATTTCACCGACGGAGACGACGTCGTGCTGATCGCCTCCAATTACGGGCAGGCCAAACACCCGGCGTGGTACCACAATCTGATCGCGAACCCGCGGTGCCAACTGTTCGCCGAGGGTAACGCGAACAGCGGAGGTGTGTTCGTCGCGCGGCCGACCGAGGGCGCCGACCGTGACCGCCTGTACGCGCTCGTCGAGCAGTACGCGTCGAACTTCAGCTCGTATGCCGCCCACACCAAGGGAATCCGTGAGATCCCGGTACTGCGGCTCACACCCGAGCGTCAGTGAGCGGCACGCAACATCCGCAGCTGACCGATCTCGGCCGCGTTCTTGGTGAGCTCCACGTTGAGCCACAGCACGGTGTCGGCCACGGTACGGCCTGATCCCTCACCCCACGGAAACGTCGCGGGCGCAGCGAGATCCGCGCCGGACAATGTCGTGAGCAGATCGCTCCACTGCTCACCGAGCTCCCGGATCCGTGCGACGGCATCTTCGGATCCGGGCCAGGAGATCGACGAGCGATCCGGTGGCGTGAGACCGCGAACGTGCGCCAAGGCCGTCGACCACCAGAAGATCATGTGCCACGTCGTCCACGCGATCGTGGGGGCGGGAATGGGATCGGGCTCGGTGTCCGGCCAATCGGGCCACCAGCGTCCGCACTCGTCGCGATGTACCGTCCACACCAAAGGGGCAGGCTCCCAGAGGAAATCGTCGTCATCGAGCGCCGCGAGGTGCAGATCGGCCAAGGCCCACGCGAGGTCGAACTGGCGCCGGATCTGCTCGATCACGGCGCGCGCATGACCAGCAGGGTCTGGGCGGAGGTCCCGATGAAACCCTTGCGGTCGAAGATCTCTGCCGTGGTCACCCCGATGCCGTCCGGGCCGATCGAACCGCGGGCGCGAACCGCGAAATCGGAACCCTCGGGCAGACGGTGCAGATGAACGGTGGTGTCGGTGTTCATGAAGATGAATTTTTTCGGATCCAGTGCCGCACCGACGCCGTTGGCCGAGTCGACCACCAGCGCCAACCGCTGCAGTGCCGTCGTCTCCTCGTCGTCGACCACAGGGGTGAGCGGGCTCATCCACACCTCGGCCGACGCGCCTTCGGGCGTCGCCTGGCGCCGCCAGGTGACGGTGTCGAGATATCCGGGCGCGCCCACCCAGTTGTGCGGGACGTCGGCGGGCTCACCCTCGACCAGCGGTGGGTGCCGGTCGGTCGTGACGTCGCTGGTGTCACCGGTGGCCAGCAGCCAGGCGCTGACCTTGGCCACGGCGCGCCATTCACCGTCGGGCCGAGCCGCGGCCATCTCCGCGACCGCGAGCGAGATGCGGGAACCGGGCCGCTCCACCCACGTCCGAACCCGCACGGGCGCAACTGGAATGGCGCCAAGGATGTCGAGCGTCAGGCGGCCGACGCGCAGCCCGGAGCCTGCCATGAGTTCCTCGATGGCCTTGGTCAGCAGCGCGAGCGGTGGCGAGCCGTGCTGGATGCTCTCGTCCCAGTTGCTGCGGGTGTCCGGTGTCGACTCGAACAGCTGGTACTCACCATCGGTGCCCAGACGCCGGTAGTGGCAACCGATCATGCGGCGCCGACCTCCTGCAGCACTGCGTCGGGATCACCGTCGTCGATCTGGTCCGGCCACCCCGGGTACGGCGGCGGGGTGCCACCGAACGCCGGGCACAACGACTGGTGTGCACACCACGAACACAGGCGCGACGGGTTCGGACGGAAGTCCCCGCCGGCGCCCGCGGCCTGGATGGCCTTCCAGATCGCGATCAGGGTGCGCTCGAAGCGCAGCAACTCGTCGTGCGCGGGGGAGTAGTCGAGCACCTGCTTGTCGGCCAGGTACAGCAGCCGCAGCCGGGACGGCATCACCTCACGCGACCGCAGCAGCGCCACGGCGTAGAACTTCATCTGGAACAACGCCTTGAACTCCGCCAGCTCCCGCGCGGCGGCCGGTGCCTTGCCGGTCTTGTAGTCGACGACGCGCACCTCACCGGTCGGGGCGACGTCGATGCGGTCGACGTAGCCGCGCAGCAGTGTGCCGTCGGCCAGTTCGACCTCGATGAGCTGCTCGCAGCACTGCGGGTCGAAACGGGTGGGGTCCTCCAACCGGTAGTAACCCGTGAGCAACGCCCTGGCCTCGCTCAGGAGCACGTCGCGCTCGGCGAGGGATGCGAGTTCGGGGTCGGCGGCGACCACGCGATCCCATGCGGGCTCGACGAGGCTCAACGCGGTGTCGGGCACCCGCTCTTGTGCGGGCAGGCCGTACAGGTCCTCCAGGGCCGCGTGCACGAGCGTGCCGCGCAGCTGCGCGGTGGACCGCGGCTCGGGCAGCCGGTCGATGGCGCGGAACCGGTACAGCAGCGGGCACTGCTTGAAATCGCTCGCGCGCGACGGTGACAGGGCCGGCCGGCGCCGGCCGGCAGCGCCGCGCACGGGTTCCTCACTCATGCCCGAAAGCCTATGACCGGCCGCCGACAAAATTGTGGAACCCCGCGCACCGGGCCCGTCGCGTGTGCTGGCAGGCTGAATGCGTGGCAGGAAACAGACCGACCGGGCCGTTCGCTGAAGGTGACCGCGTTCAACTCACCGACGCGAAGGGCAGGCACTACACCATGGTGCTCAACCACGGCGGCGAGTTCCACACCCATCGCGGCATCATCGCGTTCGACGACGTGATCGGATTGCCCGAGGGCAGCGTCGTCAAGTCCACCAACGGCGACCAGTTCCTGGTGTTGCGGCCTCTGCTGGTCGACTACGTGATGTCGATGCCGCGCGGCGCCCAGGTGATCTACCCCAAGGACGCGGCCCAGATCGTGCACGAGGGCGACATCTTCCCGGGTGCGCGCGTTCTGGAGGCGGGCGCCGGCTCTGGTGCGCTGACGTGCTCGTTGCTGCGCGCCGTCGGCCCTGAGGGCAGCGTGACGTCCTACGAGGTGCGCGACGACCACGCCGTGCACGCCGAGCGCAACGTCGTCACTTTCTTCGGCGAGCGACCGGCCAACTGGAACCTGGTGATCGGCGACGTGTCCGACTACGACGGACCCGAGATGGACCGCGTCGTGCTCGACATGCTGGCGCCGTGGGAGGTGCTGCCCGCGGTCTCGCGCGCGCTGGTGGCAGGCGGCGTCCTGATGATCTACGTCGCCACCGTCACGCAGCTGTCACGGGCCGTCGAGGCGCTGCGCGAGCAGCAGTGCTGGACCGAGCCCCGCGCCTGGGAGAGCATGCAGCGCGGCTGGCACGTCGTGGGGCTCGCGGTGCGGCCGCAGCACACCATGCGCGGCCACACGGCCTTCCTGATCAGCGCGCGCAAACTCGCACCCGGTGCGGTCGCGCCCATGCCGCTGCGTCGCAAACGTCAGATCGGCGGCGGGATCTAGATCTGCTAGTCGTCGCTGCGGTGCAGACCGCGCCGCGTCGACAACAACTCGAGCTCGGGGTGCGCGGCCACCATGCGTTCGGCCGCGTCGAGCAGATCCACGACGTGTGAGTGGTCGGCCGACACGACCGCGACCCCGATGTTGGAACGACGGAGCAGATCCTGCATGCCGGTCTCGGCCGCCGACACGGCGAGTTTGCGTCGCAGCTCGGCGATCACCGGCCGGATCAGCGAGCGCTTCTGCTTGAGCGAGCGCACATCACCGAGCAGCACATCGCACTCCAGCCACCCGATCCACATGGGCTTCAGGGCGTCGGCGT
>Ga0180222_1003453_pt1 | contig 10087 bp, 11 predicted proteins | sample eDN5th37CKraftOP_FD_151336 | JGI IMG/M metagenome (GOLD analysis project Ga0180222, IMG submission 151336) | Enriched Organic Plus compost microbial communities from Emeryville, California, USA - eDNA 5th pass 37_C Kraft OP (version 2) (version 2) ... | reverse complement strand
TGGAGTTCAACAGCCTCGACGCCCAGCGCGAGGCTTGCGAGGCCTTCGTGACGAGCCAGAAGGCGGAAGGCTGGGCCACCATTCGCGAACGCTACGACGATGGCGGCTTCTCCGGTGGCACGCTGGAACGGCCCGGCCTGAAGCGTCTCATTCAGGACGTCGAAGCCGGTCTGATCGATGTGATCGTGGTCTACAAGATCGACCGGCTGTCGCGCTCGCTGATGGACTTCGCCAAGCTGGTCGAGATCTTCGACCGCAATCAGGTGACCTTCGTTTCGGTCACGCAGTCGTTCAACACCACGACCTCGATGGGCCGCCTAACCCTGAACATCCTCCTCAGCTTCGCGCAGTTCGAGCGTGAGGTGATCGGCGAGCGCATCCGCGACAAGGTCGCGGCATCCCGCAAGCGCGGCATGTGGATGGGCGGTCACGTCCCGCTGGGCTACGACGTGCGTGACCGAAAGCTGGTGATCAACGAGGCCGAGTCCGCAACGGTCCGGATGATCTTCGAGCGATTCGTCGCCATCGGCTCTGCCACGACGCTGGCGAAAGCGCTCGCGGCCGAGGGCGTTCTCAACAAGCGCGGCAAGCCGATCGACAAGGGCTTCCTCTACAAACTGATCAACAACCGGGTCTACCTCGGAGAAGCCGTGCACAAGGGCACGGCCTATCCGGGCGAGCACGAGGCCATCATCGATCAGACCCTTTGGGACAAGGTGCACAGCATCCTGCAGGAGAGCCCGCGCCTGCGGGCGAAGAATACCCGCCGCCAGACGCCGGCCCTACTGAAGGGGATCATCTTCACCGAGACGGGCACGGCGATGACGCCGACGGCGACGAAGAAGGGCACGCGCCTCTACCGCTACTATGCGTCGATGGACCTGATCCGAAACCGCCCGACCGGCGACGCCTCGCGCCCGCTGCGCTTGCCCGCAGGCATGGTCGAGGACGCCGTGGTCGGCGAAATCCGCCGTATGATCCGCGCGCCCGAGATAGCGGCGCGGACGATCAAGGCCCTTCGCGACGAGAGCTCGACCGTCGATGAGAAGGCGGTCGTCCAGGCGCTGGGCGAATTCGACCAGCTCTGGGCGGCGCTCTACCCGGCGGAGCAAACCCGCATCGTCCAGCTTCTGGTCGAGCGGGTGACTGTCGGTGAAGACGGCATCGCCGTTGATTTGCGCCATGAGGGGCTGGGCTCGGTCCTGCGGGACATGATGGCTCCCCGCCAGACGGAGGCCTGCGCATGACCGACTCGACGAACACCATCCGCGTCGTCATCCCCCTGACGATCCGCAAACGCAATGGGCGGCCGAAGATCCTGCCGCCCGACGAGGTAACCTTACGGAATGGGCGGGCGCAGGATCCGCATGTGCTGCGCGCCATAGCCCGCGCCTGGAGCTGGCGGCGGAAGCTGGAATCCGGTGCCGCTTCCACGATCCAGGACATCGCGGCGGCCGAGAAGGTCTCCGACCGGTTCGTGAGCCGAATGATGCGGCTCGCCTATCTGTCGCCGGAGGTGCTCGAATACCTCGTCATCAGGCGCGTACCGCCGGCACTCTCGCTGAACGACCTCGTTGCGGTAGCCGATCGGCCGTGGGCGGAGCAGATGGATATGGTTTTTCGTTCGTAACTCTGTAGCTCCCGCCGTCTGAGCGACGGCAACAATTTCACACTAACAGGATGTTCAGAATATCGATATTGATATCTGAGATATAATAGATCATTATCTCAATATCATATGCGATTTGCAGGATATCGAGCAGTGATCACTGGCCCCCAGATGCGCGCGGCGCGTGCCCTTCTCGGCATCGACCAGAAAACCCTGGCCGAACTGTCCGGGCTGTCCGTCCCGACCATCCAGCGCATGGAGGCCAGCGCCGGCAACGTGCGTGGCGTCGTCGACAGCCTCACCAAGGTCGTCGCCGCGCTCGAATTCGCCGGTGTTGAGCTGATCGGTGAAGGCACGCCCAGCACGGCTGGCGGGCGCGGCGTTCGCTTGAAATCTCCACCCCCGAAACACTAACCCCAGACTTCGCGACGGCGACCGCCGACGACATGCCGACGATCCCGCCGCAACCCGTTCAAGGTGCGGCCCAAGATGAAAGACCAGACCAGACAGACCGGCGACTTGCCCAGCTTCGCCGAGCTCTATACCCCGAAACTCGTAACCGTCCTGCGCGAGGGTTATGGGCTGACGCAGCTGCGGGCGGATGCCATTGCCGGACTGACCGTTGCCATCGTGGCGCTGCCGCTTTCCATGGCGATCGCCATCGCCTCGGGAGCGACCCCGGCGCAGGGGCTCTATACCGCCATTGTCGGCGGCTTCTTCGTCTCGCTTCTCGGCGGATCGCGGTTCCAGATCGGCGGTCCTGCGGGCGCCTTCATCGTGCTGGTTGCGGCGACGGTCGCGCAACACGGGATGGAAGGGCTGATCCTTGCGACCTTCCTCTCGGGCCTGATGCTGGCGGCGGTCGGCTTCCTTCGGCTCGGCACCTTCATCAAGTTCATTCCCTTCCCGGTGACGGTCGGCTTCACCGCGGGGATCGCGGTCATCATCTTCGCGAGCCAAATCAAGGAACTCTTGGGCCTGACGCTGGAGCATGAACCGGGTGAGTTGCTGGAAAAGCTCCCAGCTCTGTGGGAGGCCCGTTCGAGCCTGACGCCCGCCGCGCTTCTCGTCTCGGCGGCTACCGTGGCGATCATCCTCGGGCTTCGTCGCTGGCGACCGCATTGGCCGGGCATGCTGATCGCGGTGGGTGTCGCGGCCCTAGCGACGGCGCTCCTGCACCTGCCGGTCGCGACTATCGGCACGAAGTTCGGCGGTATCCCCTCGACGCTGCCGGCTCCCAGCCTGCCGGACCTGTCAGTCGAGAAGATCATGGCGGTTCTTCCGGCTGCGATCTCCTTCACGCTTCTGGGCGCCATCGAGTCGCTTCTTTCGGCCGTGGTCGCCGATGGCATGACCGGGCGTCGACACCGCTCGAACTGCGAGCTTGTGGCGCAGGGTGCGGCCAATATCGGCTCGGCCCTCTTCGGCGGCTTCTGCGTCACCGGCACCATCGCGCGGACCGCGACGAACGTGCGCTCGGGCGCGCATGGTCCGGTCGCTGGCATGTTGCATGCGCTGTTCATCCTGCTCTTCATGGCTGTAGCCGCGCCGCTCGCCGCCTACATTCCGCTGGCCGCGCTTGCGGGTGTCCTCGCCGTCGTCGCCTGTAACATGATCGAGAAGCCCGCCATCGCCATCCTCGTCCGCTCAGGCTGGGGCGAAGCGACGGTGCTGGCCGCGACCTTCTTCTTGACCATCTTCCGCGACCTGACCGAGGCCATCGTCGTGGGCTTCGCGCTCGGCTCGGTGCTGTTTATCCAGCGGATGAGCAAGACCACCGCCATCGCCACCCACACGCCCTTCGTGGGACGGGACGAGGCAGACAGCGCGCACCCCCGTGGCAGCTATGACGAAGAGGTCGCTGCGAACCCGGAAGTCGTGGTCTACCGCATCACCGGCGCGCTCTTCTTCGGTGCGACCGCTTCCATCGGCTCGGTGCTCGACCGCATCCAGGACAGCCACAAGGCGCTGATCGTCGATTTCTCGGCGGTGCCTTTCCTCGACTCGACGGGCGCCAACATGATCGAAGGTCTCGCGCACAAGGCCCACAAGCGCGGCGTCGCGCTCTGGCTCACGGGGGCCAGCCGCGACATCAAAAGGGTCTTCGTGACACACGGGCTGAAACGGCCTCTGGTCCACTACGCAACCACAATCGAGGATGCGATGGCAAAGCTCCGCAAAAGACCTTGGACGATCAGCCCGTGAACAAAGCCATCAACCAAAGCATGGCGCTGAATTAGGGCTATTGCGGGCAACCGCTCGTCGTCTCGCTATGAAACGCCTACCGCGCGTTCTCTGGCTGGCGACGCCAACCGCGAGAACGGCTGCAAAATGTGCGCCCACGCAGAGCGCGGAACTTTCTGAAAACGTTGGTGTGCGCGAAACCGAACCGGGCCGGACGAGGTTCGCTCGGTTAGAGACGGATGGCCGTTCAGAGACGGAAATTGGACCCGGCGTCAGTCTCCGAGGTTCGGATGGCGTACGCAAACCCCTTTGAAACAAAAAGAAAAAGGCCCGCGGGCGGGGCCTCATCTCAGGTTTGCTACAAGATAATGGCGGAGAGAGAGGGATTCGAACCCTCGATACGGTTTCCCGTATACACGCGTTCCAGGCGTGCGCCTTCAACCACTCGGCCACCTCTCCGTCTGCCTTGCTGTCGGGAAACCGTGTCTCACGGTGAAATCTGACTGCAAACGTGACACCGCTCTTCGAAACAGGCGCTGGTTTATCGCCAACGAGCGGGTGCGGCGCGAATATAGCCAGAAAATGCATATGTTCAACAGCTATTTGCAAGTTTTTGCGTCTAAATCGCAGAACCTGTGCAAAGAACGCCTCCTATGATCTAACACACTGAAATTTATTGGTTTATTTTGATCATATAATTGTCATCCAGCTTGCCTTTGAGCCTGATGGGTTCGGTGTGCTATGCTTTAGCAACGTCAAAAAGATAAATCTTCGGCAGATCGGGTTCAAAACCGGTGCCGTGAGCAGGGTAGGAATCCGGGGCAAAGAATCGTGATCCGATTTGTATTGCGTAGTTTTGCGGTTGTTTTTCTGGCGTTCGCGGTGATTTTCGTCGTCCTTGATGGCGCGCGCTCCGTTGGCGCGTCGCAGTTTATCGCCAAGCCGCTTTTGTCCATGTGGTCACGCAACGCGCCCGAAACATTGGCCGATGCAGAAAGCTTCGTGGCGCACTATATAGGGGCAGGAGCCTGGGATGCGGTTTGCATTCCGCTGCTTGAGCAGCCCGGCTGGCTGCTTTTCGGCATTCTCGCCCTGTTATTCTATGTAGTCGGTCATCGTCGTGAACGCCCACTGGGACGCTTCACCGCCCGGTAATCAGGAGATGGAGACCATGAGTTTCTTGGACAGCTATCGCAAGAAGATGCAGATGCCTTCGGCGGATGAGGCTTTGCCCGGACGTACGGCACCGATTCCCACATCCGCGACCCATTTCGTGAACGGTCGCCCGCTGAAAGGACCGTGGCCTGATGGCTACAAGCAGGTTTTGTTCGGGATGGGTTGCTTCTGGGGAGCCGAGCGCCTGTTCTGGCAGGTGCCCGGCGTATATGTGACGGCGGTCGGTTATGCGGGCGGCGTTACGCCCAACCCGACCTATGAGGAAACTTGCACGGGCCTCACCGGTCATGCGGAGGTCGTGCTTGTGGTCTATGATCCAAAGGTCGTGAGCCTGGACGAGCTGCTGACGCTTTTCTGGGAGGAGCACGATCCGACCCAGGGCATGCGGCAGGGCAATGATATCGGCACGACCTACCGTTCGGTCATTTATACTTTCGACAAGGCTGATCGTGACGTGGCGGAAAAGAGCCGCGAAGCTTATGCGCAGGCGCTGGCCGCCCGCGGTATCGGCCCGATCACGACCGAGATCGAGGATGCGCCGGACTTCTATTATGCCGAGGACTATCACCAGCAATATCTGGCGAAGAACCCGAACGGTTATTGCGGCTTGCGCGGCACCGGTGTGAGCTGCCCGATCCCTCTGGCACAATAAGCGGGCTGTAATAAAGAGATCGCGCGGTTCTTACTGCGCGATTTTCTTTTGCATGATCAGCATTCCGGCATAATCGCCATCGAGCAACTCGTAATCGCTCCAGCCGATCTGCCGGTAGAGGTCGGGCTTGTTGGTATAGAGATAGGCTTCTCCATAGCCATGTTGCCGGGCAGCATCCTCAACGGCGCCGACAAGACCTTTGGCAATGCCCTTGCCGCGATGGTCGGGCGCGACGAACACGCTCGCCACCCAAGGCTTCAGATGCGGATGCGTTTCCAGGTCGCTATGGATGAGGAGGGCAAGCCCGGCAGGTTCCCCGTTCCAGAGCGCGACCCGCGCCGCCTGTCCATCGTTTTCACGGGAGATGTCGCGAAAAGCCGTGGCGGTCTGTTCGAGGGTGGAGCCGGTAAATTCGCCCCATTCCGCATGGTTCCATGCGGCACAGACGGATACGAGATCGGGGCGGTCGGCAAGAGGGATGATCCGGAGCATAGCGTTCTACCAGTGCGGCGGTTTGGTGACAGGTACTTCCGGCGCGGTCTGCTCTTCCAGTTCCAGAAAGCGGTCGGTCAATGCGCCGAGCTTCTTGGAAAGCTGGTCGATGGTTTTCCATTGTTCGGCCAGAACGGATGACAATTCATCGATTGTCTTTTCCTGTTCGGCTACGCGAATTTCGAGCTCGGTCAGGCGTTGGTCCGGTGTCATGGCTGGCTTCCATCGGTATTGGGGCTTTGTGGTCATTGGATGTAACCGCTTTTGACCTCTGTCGGAAGTACGCTATCACATCATTGCGTCAGCATGAGCGTGCCATTCGATACTTCATAGTGACGCAGGCGCTTCAGAAAGCTCATGCCGAGAAGTGTGCCCGAGAGCGCGTCGTCCCGCAGAACCATGGCTTCCACATTTTCCATCCGGACGCGGCCGATTTCGATGCCGGGCAGGATGGCAATTGCGGCCAGTGTTTCGCCGTTGGCGGTAGAAATGCGATATTTGAAATCATCAGATTTGAGCGACAGGCCTATGCGCCGCGCGGCGCTGGAATTGATCGCGACGACACTTGCACCCGTATCCACCATGGCGCGAAAGGTTTGACCGGCGATCCTCACGTCCGTGATGAAATGGCCGCGACTGTCCGGCGCGATCTGCGCGCGACGACCGCTATAGGCGGCAGCGGGCGAGGGGGGAGCAGTCGAAGCTGTCGCGGCTGTGCTTGAGCCGGCTTTCGGCTGCTGGCCGAATTTTTCAAACAGGAGCGGGAAGGCGATTGCCAGTCCCGCGAATACCAGAAGGATTGTAAAAGCCCGCGCCATGCTGCCCCCGTTTGGAGGCACGATAGCAGGCGCGGGCCGCTCTGCGTTGTTTATTTTAGCGCGCATCCCGAAAACCGCTTCACACTTTTCGGGATGCGCGCTGGTGCTTACTTGGTGCCGTACATGCGGTCGCCAGCATCGCCGAGGCCGGGAACGATATAACCCTTTTCATCGAGGCGCTCATCGATAGAAGCAGTAAACACGTCGACATCCGGATGGGCTTCGGTAAAGCGCTTGATGCCCTCTGGCGCCGCCAGCAGGCAGAGGAAGCGGATATTGGTTGCGCCGCGTTCCTTCAGCTTGTCGATGGCTGCGATCGCCGAATGTCCAGTGGCCAGCATCGGGTCCACCACGATGATGAGGCGGTTTACGATGTCTTCGGGCGCCTTGAAGTAATATTCAACCGGCTGCAGCGTGTCATGGTCGCGATAAAGGCCGATATGGGCGACGCGCGCAGCGGGCACCAGATCGAGCATGCCTTCCAGAAGGCCGTTACCGGCGCGCAGGATCGACGCGAAGACGAGCTTCTTGCCTTCCAGCACCGGCGCTTCCATCGGCATCAATGGCGTTTCGATTGGCATGGTGGTCAGTTCGAGATCGCGCGTCACTTCGTAGCAGAGCAACAGCGAGATTTCCTTCAGCAGCCGCCGGAAGCTGGCCGTGGACGTTTCCTTCTTGCGCATGATGGTGAGCTTGTGCTGGACAAGCGGATGGCTGACGACTGTAACGCCCATGATCTTTCCACTTTTCTTGTTATCTTTTTGACTTTAGCGGCAGTTTGCGCCGGAGAAAACGCCGGGCCAAGCGCGCACGCACAGTTTTATGTCTCTTTGGCCATTTTTAAACGCTAACGCAAGACGGTTCGCAAGGTCCCTTCACAAAAGGGGTAGTGGAGGGCGGTCTCTGCTTGTATCGTCCGGCACAAGCTTTATATGCATTACGGAAATCGTTTTCGTCTTAATAATCAGAAGCAGGATGAGCTATGAGCCAGCAGAACGGCAATGCGGACCGCGTGGGCGCACAGGGCGGCATGGAGCATTCATTCGGCTTCAAGGCGGTTGACGAAAACGAAAAGCAGGGTCTGGTCAACGACGTTTTCCATAAGGTCGCCAGCAAGTACGACGTGATGAACGATCTCATGTCGGCAGGCATGCACCGTGTCTGGAAAGATGCGATGATCGCATGGCTGGCGCCATCGAAGCGCCCGGGCTGGACTTCGCTCGACGTTGCTGGCGGCACCGGCGATATCGCGTTTCGCATCGTTGAGGCTTCGGGGCGTCAGGCCCATGTCACCATTCTGGATATCAACGGCTCGATGCTGGGTGTCGGTCGTGAGCGGGCAATCAAGAAGGGCCTTGCCGACAATCTCGAATTCGTCGAGGCCAATGCCGAGGAACTGCCGTTTGAGGACAACAGCTTCGACGCCTATACGATTGCCTTCGGTATTCGCAATGTGCCGCATATCGACAAGGCGCTGTCTGAAGCCTATCGCGTTCTGAAGCCAGGCGGGCGGTTCCTGTGTCTCGAGTTTTCCGAGGTCGAACTGCCGGTTCTCGACAAGGTTTATGACCAGTGGTCGTTCCACGCCATTCCGCGTATCGGCAAGTTGATTACCGGCGATGCGGATTCCTACAGCTATCTGGTCGAGTCGATCCGCAAATTCCCCAAGCAGCAGGATTTTGCCACTATGATTGAGAAGGCCGGATTCGAGCGCGTCAGCTATCGCAATTTCACCGGCGGCATCGCCGCGCTTCATTCCGGCTGGAAGCTTTGATCGTGCATCGGTCGGTTTTGGGCGTCAGGGCATGAGCAATTTTTCCGCAGCTTTCCGGCTGATGCGGGCCGGATGGATATTGACACGCGAAGGCGTGATCAGTGCGCTGCCTGTTGAGGGGCTTTCCGGTCTTCCCGCTTTCGGGCACAAGATTGCGGGCATTCTGGCGCGTCCGCGCGCACGCCACATGCAGCGTTCCGAGCGCATGTCGCGAGCCATGAACAAGCTCGGCCCGTCCTATGTCAAGCTCGGCCAGTTTCTGGCGACGCGGCCCGATATTGTCGGGCGCGATGTCGCTGCCGATCTGGAACTTTTACAGGACAGGCTCGACTTCTTCCCGCAGGTCGATGCTGTTGCCGCCGTCGAAGGTTCGCTTGGCCGCAAGATCGATGATCTTTACCTGCAATTCGATGCGCCGATAGCCGCCGCTTCGATGGCGCAGGTGCATCCGGCGGAAGTCATGAAGGACGGTGCGCGCCAAAAGGTTGCCGTCAAGGTCATTCGTCCGGGCGTTCGCCAGCGTTTTGCCCGCGACCTTGAAGGCTTCTACATGGTTGCGCGCATGCAGGAACGCCACGTGCCCTTCACGCGCCGCCTGCGACCGGTTCAGGTGGTCGAGACGTTGCAGCAGACGACGCGCATCGAGATGGACCTGCGGCTTGAGGCGGCAGCGCTTTCCGAGATTGCCGAGAACATCAAGGACGATGCGGGTTTCCGTGTTCCCAAGGTGGATTGGGAGCGCACGGGCCGCGATGTGCTGACGCTGGAATGGATCGACGGCATCAAGATGTCGGATATTTCCGCGCTTGAGGCGGCGGGTTTCGATCTCAGGAAGCTTGCCGAAACCCTCATCCAGTCCTTCCTGCGCCATACGCTGCGCGACGGCTTTTTCCATGCCGACATGCATCCGGGCAATCTGTTTGTGGACCATCAGGGGCTGATCGTTGCGGTCGATTTCGGCATTACCGGGCGGCTCAACAAGCAGCAGCGGCGGTTCCTTGCCGAAATCCTCTATGGTTTCATCACGCGTGACTATATGCGTGTGGCGGAAGTGCATTTCGAAGCAGGCTACGTGCCGCATACGCATGACGTGGCAAGTTTTGCGCAGGCCATTCGCGCCATTGGCGAGCCGATCCACGGCCAGCCTGCCGAAACCATTTCCATGGCCAAGCTTCTGACCTTGCTGTTTGAAGTAACCGAGCTTTTCGATATGGAAACCCGCCCCGAGCTTCTGATGCTTCAGAAGACTATGGTAGTTGTGGAAGGCGTGTCGCGCACGCTCGATCCGCATTTTAACATGTGGAAGGCGGCGGAACCGGTCGTCGGCGACTGGATACGCAAAAATCTCGGGCCGCAAGGCATGCTTCTCGATGCGAAGGACA
>Ga0180222_1003451_pt1 | contig 10095 bp, 12 predicted proteins | sample eDN5th37CKraftOP_FD_151336 | JGI IMG/M metagenome (GOLD analysis project Ga0180222, IMG submission 151336) | Enriched Organic Plus compost microbial communities from Emeryville, California, USA - eDNA 5th pass 37_C Kraft OP (version 2) (version 2) ... | reverse complement strand
GGCCGTAGCCGCGCCCACTGCCCGTCGCTCAACCAAAACTCGCCCGACAACGCACGCTCCCGATCAATCAGGAGGCTGAATCACATTCCCGACGCCAAGGGAATCCTGTTTATGGGTCCCGACCCTACTACCGCACTTGCCTGCACGAGCTGACCCATAATGCCGCGATCCGGATTATGCCGCATGTCGCTGAATCGGACCGGTTGGCGGCATGATAACGCGCGGCCCATTCGGCATAATCTTCGTCGCTCCGACAACATGGAGCACGAAGATCATGTCCGAAAACCTGGAAACCTGCATCGAGCCTTATCTGGCGACGTTCGAGCAGACCTATGCCGCAGAGAACTACACAGTGCGGACGATCGTCGCTTATCGGTGCCTGACGAGGAAGTTCGGCGCGCTGCTGGACGAAGCGGGTATCGCACCCTCGTCCGTAACGCTCGACTGCGTCGAGCCACTGACGCGCGACCTTCCAAGGGTGCGGAAGAACACAATACGCCTCGACACAATCGCGTGCCGGTTCGTCCAGCACTTGGTCGATATCGGCGTGGCGCAGCCGGTGCCGCTGACGGAAGCTGAGATCGCGCGTGCGGCTTTGCTGGCGGACTTCGAGACCTATCTCGTCAAACAGCGCGGCCTCAGTCCGCGGAGCATCCCCCACTCGGTGGGTTTTGCTCGCCGCTTCCTCGACTATCGCTTCGGCAAGGCATCGCCCGATCTGGGGCGCCTGTGTCCCACCGACGTAATCGGCTTCATGGAGCATGTGCTGGTCAGCGCGCGTCGCGACAAGACGGTGGCGACCCACGTCCGCATCTTCCTTCAATACCTGTTCGGATGCGGCGCGACCGCGACCAATCTGGCGCTGAGCGTTCCGAAGACGGCGAAACGCTGGGCCGCACGACTGCCACGTCACTTGTCGCCCGATGGTGTCGAGGCAGTGCTCGCGTCTGTCCGCGACAATCACCGGCATGGTGCGCGGGACTATGCGATGCTGTTGCTCATGGCCCGGCTCGGGCTGCGCGCCGCCGAGGTCGTCGCCATCCAGCTCGACGATATCGACTGGCGTGCGGGCGAACTCCTCGTGCGGGGCAAGGGCAAGCTCCACGACCGCATGCCCATCAGCGTCGAAGTCGGCGACGCACTGAGCTGCTATCTTCGTGAAGAACGGGGCTCTGCAACCTGTCGCACGCTGTTCGTCGCCCATCGCGCGCCGCATCGCCCGTTCAAAGACGGGCAGATCGTCAATGCCATCCTCAAAGATGCCTTGAAGGCGACCGGCCAGAAGCCGGTGACGCCTTATGTAGGATCGCACCTGCTGCGTCATAGCCTTGCCACGCAACTGGTGAACACGGGTGCATCGCTCGACGAGGTGGGCGAGGTGTTGCGACACCGCTCGCGGTCATCGACGATGATATACGCGCGGCTCGACATCGACGGGCTGCGGTCGATCGCGCAGCCTTGGCCGGTTGCGGGAGGCACGCTATGAGCCTCACCGACCAGCTCGACCGCTATCTGAACGTCCGGCGCGGCCTCGGCTACGACCTTGGCACCAGCGAGCGCATCCTCCGCCGCTTCACCCGGTTCGCCGATCGCGAAGGCGCGGCTCACATCGACACGCCGCTGTTCCTGCGCTGGCATGCAACGCTGGCGGAGGCCAGAACCTCGACCCGAGGGGCGAGGCTCAGCGTCGTACGCCTGTTCGCGCAGTGGTTGAGCGGCTTCGATCCGGCGCATGAAGTACCGCCGCGAGGTCTGCTGCCGAGCGCCGTCGCGCGGTCTCGACCGCACATCTACAGCGATGCCGACATCGGAGCGATCATCGGGGCGGCCAAGGCGCTGCCGTCCATTTATGGTCTGCGCGGGCTGACCTGCTCGACGTTGTTCGGGCTTATCGCCGTCACTGGCCTGAGAATCAGCGAGGCGCTCGCGCTCGATCGTGACGACCTCGACGCCCACGATGGCGTGTTGCGCGTCCGACAAGGCAAGCTCGGCAAAGAGCGGTTGCTGCCGCTCGACCCGAGCGTCGTGACTCAACTGATCGACTATCGTGTCGAACGCGACCGGCTGATCGGCCATCCGGCCACGCCGCTGTTCGTCACCGACAAAGGCACACGCCTCACCGACTGTGGTGCCCGATACAACTTCGCGCACGCGTGCCAGCAGATCGGGCTCCGAACCCCTCAGCCATACGGCAAGCATGGCAGGGGGCCGCGCATCCATGATCTTCGCCACAGCTTCGCGGTGAAGACGATGATCAACTGGTATCGCACCGGCAAAGACCCGGCGCGCGAGATGATCCGGCTGACGACCTATCTGGGCCATAGCGATCCCTCCAACACATACTGGTATCTGGAAGCCGTCCCCGAGCTGCTCGGTCTGTCGATGGCGCGAGCAACCGCCGATGGCCGGGAGGCAGTCCAATGAGCGCCGCCGCCTTGCCCGCGCTGGTCCAGCGCTTCTTCACCGACCGGCTGTGCGTCCAGATGGAAGCGAGCCGACACACGGTCGCGGGCTATCGCGACACGTTCCGGCTGCTGCTCAAATATGCGGGTGCTCGGTACGGCAAACCGCCGGTCAAGCTCACGGTCGAGGATATCGACGCCGATCTCGTCGCCGACTTCCTCGTCCATACCGAGACAGCGAGGGGTAACAGCGCGCGCAGTCGCAACACCCGGCTCGCCGCGATCAGATCGTTCTACCGCTACGTCGCGATGAGCGATCCGACCTGGCTGCTGCACTGCCAGCGTATCCTCGCGATGCCCAACAAGCGCTATGTGAAGCGCACGGTGACATTCCTCGACGCCGACGAGATGGCGGCGTTGCTGGCGGCTCCAGATCGCACGACATGGGCGGGGCGGCGCGATCATGCGCTGCTCCTGCTCGCGGTCCAGACCGGCCTGCGGGCATCCGAACTGGTCGGCCTCACCCTCGGTGATGTTGTGCTCGGGAGCGGCGCACACATCCGCTGCATGGGCAAGGGCCGGAAGGAGCGCGCTACCCCGCTTCGCCGCGAGACGGCCAAGCTGCTGGCGGCGTGGATCGGCAACGACAAGGATGAGAACAGGCCGCTGTTCCCGTCGATCCGGGGCGAACGGCTGAGCCGCGACGCTCTTGAGCATCTGGTCCGCAAGCACTGCCTCACGGCATCGCGCACGTGCCCGAGTATCGGCACCAAGCGGGTCACGCCGCATACACTTCGCCACAGCACGGCGATGGACCTGCTCCACCACGGCGTCGATCCAGCGGTGATCGCGCTCTGGCTTGGTCACGAGAATGTCGAGACCACCCAGATCTACATACATGCCGACATGCGGATGAAGGAGAAGGCGCTCGCCCGGGTGGCCGCCCCAGCCACCCCGTCGAGCCGGTTCCGGCCCGACGACCAGCTCCTCGCGTTCCTGGAAGGGCTCTGATTATGCCGAACAGCCGCATAGCCGATGCCCGGAAAACGAGCCTCCAGCAGAGGTCATGCGGCATAATCCGGATCGCGGCATTATGGGTCTTATGCCGATATCGGCATAACTCGCACGCGACCGGCCATCCCTCGCGCCTCGCGCGCAACCAGACCGGCACTTTCGGCAGCAAGGATTATGCGCGGGAGGAACTGGTCGCCGAAATGGGCGCGGCCTTCCTGTGCGCGAGCCTCGGCATCGTGCCCACCGTCCGCCACGCGGACTATCTGGCCGGCTGGCTCGACGTGCTGCGCGAGGACAATCGCGCGATCTTCCGCGCCGCCGGCCAAGCCAGCAAGGCCGCCGACTGGCTGCTCGCCCGCCACCGCGAGGCGCGGGAGGGGAGGCAGGCGGCATGATCCTCCTGACCCCCGACCTGCGCCTTGCGCTGCGCGCCAACGCCATCGCCCGCCGCGCCGCCGAGCGCTTACGCCAGCCCGAGCCGGACCCGGCTCCGGTGCTCAAGCTGTTCAATCCGCTGGGCGCGGGGACATGGCTCGCGACCGAACTGGGCGAGGACGGGGACGCGCTGTTCGGCCTCGCCGACCTCGGGTTCGGATGCCCGGAGCTCGGCTATTTCAGCCTGTCCGAAATCGCGTCGCTGCGCCTGCCCTATGGCCTCGGCATCGAGCGCGACCTCCTGTTCCGCACCCGCCACCCGCTGTCGCTGTGGGCGGAGGCGGCGCGCGCGGCCGGCTCGATTCCCGCCGCCGAGCTGATGTTTCGCCACGCGGGCCGCCACGGCCGCGCGGCACCCGACCTTCCGCCGACCTCGAAGGATGAGGGGGGCGGATGACGCGGGCGGCGCGTCCCGCCGCCAACCCAAGCCGGTCCGCCCACCTTCGACAGATCGACGGACCGGCGCTCTCGAAGGAGCAAGTGCCATGAAACTCGACTTTCTTCCTCTCGACAAGCTGGCCGTCAGCAAGGCCAACATGCGCTACGCCAAGCGCCCGCCCGACGTGTCGGACATCCTCCCCACCGTCCGCGCACGCGGCGTGCTCGTGCCGCTGATCGTGCGCGCCAACGGCGCGCCCGACGCGTTCGAGATCGTCGCCGGAAGCCGCCGCTTCCACGCCGCGCGGATCGTCGCCGACGAGACGGGACAGGCCGAGCCGCTTCCGTGCGCGATCCTCGACGCGGGCGACGATGCCGCCGCCATCGAGGCCTCGCTGATCGAGAACTTGGCAAGGCTCGACCCGGACGAGGTGACCCAGTGGGAAACCTTCACCCGGCTGGTGAGGGAGGGCCGCACGATCGACGACATCGCCGCCACCTTCAGCCTGCCGGACCTTGCCGTCCGGCGCGTGCTCGCGCTCGGCAACCTGCTCCCGCGCATCCGCGCGATGTATGCGCGCGAGGAGATCGACCGGGCCACCGTCCGCCACCTGACGCTCGCCAGCAAGAGCCAGCAGCGGGCATGGCTCGCGCTCGCCGACGATCCCGACGCCTACCTGCCGACCGGCCACCAGTTGAAGGCGTGGCTGTTCGGAGGCCAGTCGATCAGCACCCGCCATGCGCTGTTCGACGTGGCCGCGAGCGGGGTTGCCGTGGTCGCCGACCTGTTCGGCGAGGACAGCTATTTCGCCGATGCCGACGCCTTCTGGACGCGGCAGGAAGCCGCCCTCGAAGCGCGGCGCGCCGACTATCTCGACGCCGGATGGGCCGACGCGGTGATCGTCCCGCCGAGCGAGCATTTCCAGAGCTGGGAGTATGAGAAGGCCCCCAAGCGCAAGGGCGGGCGCGTCTATATCGACGTGCGCGCCAGCGGCGAGGTGGTCTTCCACGAGGGCTACCTGTCGCGCGCGGAGGCCCGGCGCATCGCGCGCGGCGAGCAGGCGGAGCCTCCGGCCAAGCCGCCCCGCCCCGAGGTCAGCGGCCCGATGCAGGCCTACATCGACCTGCATCGCCATGCGGCCGCGCGCGCCGCGCTGCTCGCGCATCCGGGCGTCGCGCTGCGCCTCATGCTCGCCCACGCCATCGCCGGCTCGCCCCTGTGGAGCGTCCGTGCCGAGCCGCAGACGGCGCGCAGCGACGAAACCCGCGAAAGCGTCGAGACCTCGCGCGGCGAGACCCTGTTCGACGAGCGCCGCCGCGCGGTCCTCGCCCTGCTCGGCTTCTCGCCCGACGAGCCGACCGTGGTCGAAGGCAGGCCCGAAGGCGCGGACGGCGACACGCTCGCGGCGATCTTCTGGCGGCTGCTCGACCTGCCCGATGCCGCCGCCATGGACGCGGTCGCGGTCGTCATGGGCGAGAGCCTCGCGGCCGGGAGCGCGGCGGTCGAGGCGGTGGGGCTGCATATCGGCCTCGACATGGCCGACTGGTGGCAGGCCGACCCGGCCTTCTTCGAGCTGGCGCGCGACCGCGAGGTGCTCGCCGCGCTAGTCGCCGAGGTCGCGGGCGAGGCGGTCGCCAGCGCCAACGCCCGCGAGAAGGGCAAGACCCTGAAGCGCATCATCGCCGACTGCCTTGCCGGCGAGAACGGACGCGCGAAGCGCGAGCGCTGGGTGCCGCGGTGGATGGCCTTCCCGCCCGCCGCCTACACGCAGCGCGGCGGCGTGGGCACGGTGCGCGCGCATGCGCTCGCCGAGGCCGCGCGCGCTCCGGCCGAGCAGCCCGAGCCGCCCGCGCCGCACGCCGGGGCGCTGCCGGCGGAGCCCGAATGCGAGCCCGTGCCCGAAGCCGCCGGGCCGGTCCCGCTCGCGGCCTGACACTCTTGCGGCGAGGCGGCATGCCGCCTCGCCGCGCTTCGCTGGGCAGGCCCCGAAATCCGGCCGCGCGCCTCGGCCGTCCCGGCCTCGGCGCGCGGCATTTTCCTGCGGCGTCCAGCTCGGGGCGACCCTTTTCAGGGGCGCGGACGCTCCACACATGGAGCCGATGCGAAGGCCGTCGATGGAACGGCAGCCACGCCCCGCTGCTGACGGACCTGACCCCGGTCAGCGCCGGTCGCGGCCGCACCAGTCGGGCTTGCGCGCGCCCCTCGGCCACCAGCGCGCCGCGCCCAGTCGCACAAGCTCGCCGGCCACGTCGCGGCCGCCGAGCGTCACGCGCGCGACCGTGCGATCGTAGCTCCGCCCGAGCCTCTCGAGCTGGACGGGGCGGCCGGCCAGCAGCCGGCGCGCGGTCGCGGTCGCGGCGCGCCCGGCGTCGATTTCGCGGCCGCATTTCGCCTGTCCGCGCTGCGTCTCCGGTGCATCGATCCCGGCGATGCGGATGCGCTCGCCGCCTGCCAGCCGGAAGGTATCGCCGTCGGTCACATGGGCGACCCGGGCCTGCCCGGCGGGCGCAGCGGCGCCGAGCAGCAGCGCGGCTGCAAGGGCGGCAATGAAGGCTGGCAGCCGCGTCGCATTGCCCGCCGCGCCGGTCCTGCCCCGTTCCCCGCGCCAGCGCCAATCGATATCCATGGCCCGGCGCTATCGTGCCGCTCGCGGCCGGGCAAGCAGGCTTCGACGGCGCGGCACGGACCTGGACCCTGGCAGGCTTGCCGCTCTCCATCGGCTGGTGACCCCACGGTGCGGACCGCGCTCCTAGGCTGCCGACGCCACCGTCCCCGGCTCCTTGGGCGCATGACCTGGAACGGCCGCCGGCCGCGCCAAACCATCGCGGGCGCGCTTATTTCCCCGCCGGCCCGGGGCCGGCTCCTCGCGGACGCTGCGCTCCAAATAAGCGCTTGCGCTCCGGTCCTCCGCTCGCGCTGCGGCCCTACGGGTTCGCGCATCCGGCTCCATGCCGTTCCTCCGGTCGGCCCATCGCCCGGAGACGGTTTCGGGCGAGCAGCAAGGAGACGATCAATGCCCGCCATCGGTTATGTCACCCGCAACGGAGAAGGCTTCAAGGGCCAGCTCAAGACGCTCTCGATCCGCACCGAAATCGAGATCCTGCCCAACCGCTCGAAGAGCTCGGACGCGCAGCCCGACTACCGGGTCTCGGCCGGCGGCGTCGAGGTCGGGGCCGGCTGGGTCCGGCGCGGCGAGATGTCCGGCAAGGACTATGTGTCGCTGAGCCTCGCCGCCCCCGAGTTCGGCCCGCGCCGGCTCTACGCCAACCTCGGCCGCGCCGCCGGCCAGGACGACGATGACGCCTTCGCGATCATCTGGAACCCGGCCGACTGAGCCGGCCTAGCGCTCCCGCGCCGGAAAGCGCGGGAGCGCAACCCCCCAGAAATGGGGGGTCGAATTTGCATGCATCGATTTTCGACCCTGCCGGGCGCGGCGCGCTTGGGCCAGCTTCGGCCCGTCGCGGCGACAGGCCGCACGAACCCGAGCACGGACCCGAACCATGGACGATGACGCCGCCGCGCGCGCCAAGGCCGCGCGCGAATCCTGCCCCTTCCTCACCGCCAAGCAGACCGCCTTCCACCTCGGCATCGCGCGCTCCACGCTCAAGGCGATGCGGCTCGCGGGAAAAGGCCCGCGCTGCCGCCGCCACGGCCGGACCTGGCGCTACCATATCGACGATATCGAGGCCTGGTCGGCGGCGAACGCGCGCGGCGGCGGCCATGGCTGAGCCGCGCGACCTGCCGCTGTTCGCCTGGGCCGAGGCCTTCCGCATCGGCCGCACGCGACGGCGCCGGCTCGGCGCCCGCGCGGCGCTGGCCGCGCTCGGGATCAGCGCGCTCGGCGCGACGATCGCCGTCCCGCCGAGCCCGCGGCTGGTCTGGAACGCGAGCGCGAGCGCACCCGTTGGCCTCTACCGCGTGATGCCGAACGCGCCGGTCGCCACCGGCGACATGGTGGTCGCCTGGCTGCCCGCCGACGCCCGCGCGCTCGCGGCGCGCCGCCGCTACCTTCCCGCCAACGTGCCCGCGGTGAAGCGCGTCGCTGCCGGTCCCGGCGCGCGCGTCTGCGCGCTCGGCGAGACGGTCTTCGTCGACGGCCGGCCCATCGCCAGGCGGCTGGCCGCCGACCGTCTCGGCCGCGCATTGCCCTGGTGGGAAGGCTGCCATGTGCTCGGTCCCGGCGAGCGGTTCCTGCTCATGGGCGAGAATCCGGCCTCGTTCGACGGGCGCTACTTCGGCACCAGCCGAGTCGCAGACATCGTCGGCAAGGCGACGCTCCTGTGGCCGCGCTGAGCCTGCTGGCCCTGCTCGCGCAGGCCGTCGCGCCGCCCGCCGTCGTGCAGGCGACGACGGCTCAAACCGCGGCGGAAGCCGCTCCCCGGGCGGTCGCGGAGCGGGCGGATGCCGTCACCCGCTGGCGCCCTTATTCGCTCGAAGCCTCGCGCCGGTTCGGCGTGCCGCTCGAGTGGATCGAGCGGGTCATGCGGGCCGAGAGCGGCGGGCGCACCCACCTCGACGGGCGCCCGATCACCAGCCGCGCCGGGGCGATGGGGCTGATGCAGGTCATGCCCGGTACCTGGGCCGAGCTGCGCGCCCGGCTCGGCCTCGGCAGCGATCCGCACGACCCCAGGGACAACATCCTTGCCGGCACCTACTACCTGCGACTGATGTACGACCGGTTCGGCTATCCCGGCCTGTTCGGCGCCTACAACGCCGGCCCGGGACGCTATGCCGAGTGGCTGGCGGGCAGGCGCGCGCTGCCCGCCGAGACGACCGCCTATCTCGCGCAGGTTGGCGGGCCTGCCGCAAGCTCGCGGACCGCGACCAGGAAGGAAGAGCGCCCGGCGCCACCGGCGCTGTTTGCGGTCCGCCACGATGCCCCGTCGCCGGCGTCGGGCGCCGAGGCGACGCGCGAGGCGTCGCTGTTCGTGAGGCTTTCGACGGCCGCGCGGCCCGCCCAGGCGGTCGACTGAGCTGGTCCCGCCGCCAGGGTTCAACGCCAACCGTGGGAGGGGCTCGTCTCGGCAAGGCCCAGCATGACGGCCGCCGGAGCGGCTGTGCAAGGCCGGCGGCCCCTCCAATTTTGCCGCGAGATGGAGCGCGCTTCGCGCGCGCCTTTGTTCGTCCCTGGGGCGACAAAATCGGTTCCTCCGCCGCCGCTTCGCGGCGCTTGCGGCTTCGCCTCCAGCGGCCCTGACAGCCGCTCCGCCGCCCGTCTCCCGAGGCTCGTCCTCGATCGTGGGGACGCCAAGCGACGGAGGTTCGCATGACCATGATCACCATCCTGCAGACGCAATCGCCCGACGCCTATCCGGCGCTCATCGCCGGGCTCGAAGCGCAGTATGGGCGCGAGGGAAGCGTCGAGATCGCCTGCCGGTTCCTCGATGCCGAGCTTGCCGATTTCCACTGGCAAAGCCGCACGATGGAGCGGCATCTCGGGCGCTACGAGGGCGCGGTCGACGACGACGCAGAAGGGCTAGAGCTCGAACGGATTGCGGTCCTGGGCGTGCTCAGGGGCGCCTGGTTCGTGGCGACCTGCATCGTCGATGGCGACGGCGCGGTGCACGACATCATGGGGCTCACCCTGGTGAACGGCGAGGCGCAGGCACGCGTGGCGTTCGAGCGCCTGCATTGAGATTCTCGCGCGGGAGCGGCGTCGGACAGGCGTCGCTCCCGCATTCTTTCTGCCTCGACGGCAAGGATTCAGCGAGGGGCGATGATGCCTCGTTGCCGCAGAACGTATGCGTCCGGTCGTTGCACGTCAGGCGGCGGCGTGATCATTGAGCGCCCAGTTCCACGGCAGCAGTTCATCGAGTCGGCTGGCCGGATGGCCCTCGACCATGCGGGTGAGCACGTCGCTGAGCC
>Ga0180222_1003445_pt1 | contig 10114 bp, 9 predicted proteins | sample eDN5th37CKraftOP_FD_151336 | JGI IMG/M metagenome (GOLD analysis project Ga0180222, IMG submission 151336) | Enriched Organic Plus compost microbial communities from Emeryville, California, USA - eDNA 5th pass 37_C Kraft OP (version 2) (version 2) ... | reverse complement strand
GCCGCTATGCGGTGAGTTGAAGACCACCGGACCGCGGTACTGATCCGGCTCGATCACATCGAATGGGGGGTCGAAATCGTCGGAAACCGTCATCGACACCGATAATTCTTCTGGCCGTTGTGAGTTAGCAACATAGGCGTCCGAACCGCTTTCCGGTATCTTTTTTCGCCGCCCGATGCAGTTTTTTGAACGGGTTTCGTCCGGCGGGCCTTTGCTTTCACCCGATATTTACCGGCCACCCCGCTAATGGATTAGGGGCAGGGAGAAAGCGGCGGGCGCATATCGGCGCCGCCATCTTGCAAACTCGGCCCCGGACATGGAAGCTTGGCCGTCCTACCGGGCGGATCATGAGATCGGTTGAGTTTATGAGTAACGATCTGCCGAAAATCCTGCTTGCTGAAGATGATACCGACATGCGGCGCTTCCTCGTGAAGGCGTTGCAGAATGCCGGCTTCAACGTCGTGTCATACGACAACGGGCTTTCGGCCTATCAGCGGCTGCGCGAAGAGCCTTTCGAATTGCTGCTGACCGATATCGTGATGCCCGAGATGGACGGGATCGAACTGGCGCGCCGCGCATCGGAGCTCGATCCGGACATCAAGATCATGTTCATCACCGGCTTTGCGGCCGTTGCATTGAATGCCGATTCCCAGGCGCCCAAGCACGCGAAGGTGCTGTCGAAGCCGGTGCATCTGCGCGACCTCGTCAACGAGGTCCAGAAGATGCTGGCAGCCTAACACTTTCGCGTAAACCATTCCCGGCCTCATAGTGAGAGGCGCCCGACGGGCGCGTCTCGAACCATGTGGCCGCATGTTCATTCACCGCCATTGCCGGGCGTAACCCGGCCGGTTCTGTTGTCATGGCCGGGCTTGACCCGGCCATCCATCTTTTTGTGTGGTGGATTGCCGGGTCACGCAGCTTCGTTGCGCCCCGGCAACGACATTCAACGCCGCCTTCGCAAATCGCTCGCGATCACCTTCGCCGCATTATGACCCGGCGCGCCGGTGACGCCGCCGCCGGGATGCGTGCCCGAGCCGCAGAGATAAAGCCCCGCGACCGGCGAGCGATAGTCGGCATAGCCGAGCATCGGCCGTGCGGAAAAAATCTGGTCGAGCGTCATCGCGCCGTGGAAGATGTCGCCGCCGATCAGGCCGAAATCGCGTTCGAGATCCAGCGGGGTCAGCGCCTTGCGCGCAATCACGCTCTGCTTGAATCCCGGAGCGTATTTGTCGACCGTCGCGATCATCAGGTCCGCGACCTCGTCGCGATGGGCATCCCATGATGCGCCGTCCGGCAATTCCGGCGCGACATGCTGGCAGAACAGGCTCGCGACATGCGCGCCCTTAGGCGAGAGCGAATCGTCAAGCGTCGAGGGAATCAGCATTTCCACGATCGGCGCGCGGCTCCAGCCGAATTTGCGTGCGTCGTCATAGGCGCGGTCCATATACGCAAGCGACGGCGCGATGATGATGCCGGCGGTATGGTGGTCGGCGAGGTCGCGTCCGGGCAGGGCGGTGAAGCTCGGCAGTTCGGAGAGCGCGACATTCATCCGGAAGGTGCCCGATCCGCATTTCCACCGCTTCATGCGCGCGAGAAAGGCCGGTGGCAGCGCCGTGTCCGGTACGAGCCGCTCATAAAGAAGCCGCGGATTGACATTGGCGACGACCGCGCGCGCGCGGAGGATGCGGCCGTCATCCAGCACGACACCGGTGGCGCGGCCCTTCTCGACGATCACCTCGCGGACGCCGGCTTTGGTTTCGATATCGGCGCCGTATGAAGCGGCCGACTTCGCCATCGCCTGGGTGATCGCGCCCATGCCGCCGATGGCATGGCCCCAGATGCCCTTCTTGCCATTCACCTCGCCGAAGCAATGGTGCAGCAGCACATAGGCTGAGTTCGGCGTGTAGGGACTCGCATAATTTCCGACCACGGCGTCGAAGCCGAGCACCGCCTTGATCGGATCGCTCTCGAAAAATCCGTCGAGATAATCGGCGGCGGACTTGGCGAACAGGTCGAGAAGTGCGCGCTGGCGCTCCATGTCGAGCTTGCGCAGCCGCTTGCCGACGAAGGCGAGACGCAACGCCTCGCGAAACGAGCGTGCATTCCAGCCCTGCACGAGGTTGGGCGGTTGCTGCAGCACGAGATCGCGCAGCACATCAGTGATGGCCTCGAGCTCCTGCCCATAGGCGTCGTAGGCATCGGCGTCCTTTGTGCTGAACTTTGCGATCTCGGACTTTGTGCGCCCTTCGCCGGTGAGAAGATAGCGGCCGTCTTCGGTCGGCAGGAAGTTCAGCGCGCGGCGCTCGACGATTTTCAGTCCGTGACCGGCGAGATCGAGGTCGCGGATCACCTTCGGATTGAGGAGGCTCACCGTGTAGGCTGCGACCGAATTGCGGAAACCGGGGTGAAACGCCTCGGTCACGGCGGCGCCGCCGACCACCGGGCGGCGCTCCACGAGCTTCACCTTCAGCCCGGCCATGCCGAGATAGGCGGCACAAACCAGACCGTTATGTCCGGCGCCGATGATGAGGACGTCGAAGGATTCGGCCATCGCTCGCCCTTGTCCGCTGCCCGCGGAGCGCGCGGGCGAGTGCGGGAAATTACTCCGCTGCCGCCGCCATGCGCCGCCGCTTCCTGCGAACAAGGCCGAGCAGCGGAATGCCGACCAGCAGGACTGCGATGCCGAACAGCGCGCCGCGCCCTGTATAGACCAGGCTGGAATAGATCAGATAGCCGCAGATCAGGCAGAACAGGATTGGAGTCACCGGATAGAGCGGCACCTTGAACGGTCGAGGATGATCGGGCTCGCGCCGGCGCAGCACGAACAGCGAAATCCCGACCAGCATCAGAAAAAACCAAAACACCGGCGCCGTATATTCGACCATCGCCTTGAAGCCGTCGCGCGCCATCGCGCCGAAACAGATCAGCACGAATGCGATGATGCTCTGCACGATGATCGCATTGCGCGGGTTGTTACGCACGTCGTCCCAGACCCGCAGCTTTTCGAGCGCCAGATCCTGTCCCAGCGCGTGGTAAAGCCGGGCGCCGGTGAAGATGGTCGCGTTCATGGTGGTGAGAGCGGCAACACAGACAATCATGCTGACGATGATGGCGCCGGATTGTCCGAAAGCCAGGCGCATGACATCGGCGGCGATGGCGTCGCTCTTGCGCATGCCTTCGAGACCGAGGGCAAAGAGGTAGCCGATATTCACAAGCACATAGACGAGGGTGACGATGGCGGTGCCCGCCAGCAGGAGGCGGACCATGTCGCGCCCGACGTCGCGGACATCGCCCGAAAGATACGCGGCCTCGTTCCAGCCACCGTAAGTCAGCAGAATGAAAACCATTGCGAGGCCGAGCATGCCGTATCCCGGTCCGGAACCTGTGGCGGCAACGGGCGGCTTGCTGCCCAAATTCATCAGCCCAACGACGACCATCATTGCCATGGCGGCGACGAGGATCACGGTCAGGATGTTCTGGGCGATCTTGCTTTGATAAGTGCCGGCAATGTTGACGAGCGTCAGCATGACCAATGCCAGCGCGCCGTAGATCGCAGAGCCATAGCTGCCCAGCGAGAACATCTCCTGAGCGTAATCGCCGAATACAAAGGCGACGGCCGCGATCGCGCCAGTCTGGATGACGGTGGTACGCGCCCAGGCAAACAGGAATCCGACCGGCAAGCCATAGGCGCGGGTCAGAAAATGATACTCGCCGCCGGTGGAGGGATACGCCGCGGCGAGTTCGGAATAGACCAGCGCGCCAATCAGCGTGGTCAGGCCGCCGCATAGCCAGAGCGCGACAAAAACCCATTCATTGGGACTGAACAGCGCGACGAGTTGCGGTGTCTTGAAGATGCCGATGCCGATGATGATGCCGACCATCATCAGCGCGCCGTCAGTAACGGAGAGACTGGCGCGCGGCGCGTTCGAGCTTTGCGTTGTCATTGAGAAAATCCTGCGCGCCGCGCAAATGTGAGAGGAAAACGGACCGCGAAGATCCGTCTTCCTATTGTGGCCGGTTAGCGAAGGCTGGAAAAGCCCTCCAAGCGATCAGGCCTTGGTGGCCTTCCAGCCGTCTCCGGCAATCGAATCGCCGGAGACTTTGCCGCTATAGGTCTTGCCATCGACCTTGAAGGTGATGTTGGCGCCGGTCAGCTTGCCGTCGGTGATGTCGACGGTCTTGCCGCCGATGTCGGCCTTGCCGGTGAAAAACTGGTATTTCTGATCGAGGTCGAGCGTCATCTTCTGGGCGCCGTCGACCTGCCATTTGCCGCCGACCTTGGCTGGCACGATCCAGAAATACACGTTGCGGCCGTTCACGTTCTCGTGGACCTCCGGCTTCCAGTCACCCATGTCGAAAGCGTGCGAGACGATGCGCGAACCGGGCTTCATGGTGTCGAGGATCTTCGGGCGCAGCCGCAGGTTGATGTCGGTGAGCAGGTACATCGCCATGACATCGGCCTTGCTCAGATCCTCCTCGAACAGATTCGCGATCTTGAATTCGACCTTGTCGGTGACGCCGGCCTTCGCGGCGTTTTCCTTGGCTTCCTTGATGCGCTGCGGGTTGATGTCGACGCCATAGCCGCGCGCGCCGCGCTTTGCCGCCGTCACGACCATGCGGCCGTCGCCGCACCCGAAGTCGATCATGTAATCGCCGGACCCGACCTTGGCGAGTTCGAGCATCCGATCCACCACTTCCTGCGGGGTCGGGACATAGATGACGTCGAGACGCGGCTCCTGCTGCGCTTGAGCCACGCTCGCGGCGACGAGGCCGGCAGCGAGGGTCAGCGCATAGACGGTGGGACGAAACGATACCAGGCGCGAAATCATTCGAAGCTCCCTATGGGCGTGTGCTGTGTTCTTGCATCCCGGCCGTCGCCCGGGCTGCAAGGCGTACACCTTATGCGCGATCCTTATTCCCTTTATGGCGGCTTTGGAACCGGTTCGCCGTGGCGCAAGGTTTCGCCGAAAGCTTGCTTCATACCGGTTGACAGACTATAGGGGCGCCTCGGTCCGCAACACCGGACACGGGCGCGTAGCTCAGCGGAAGAGCACTACCTTGACATGGTAGGGGTCACAGGTTCGATCCCTGTCGCGCCCACCATCACAGATCCGGACCGCCCGCGATCACGCTGGCCTTGATTGCAAGCCTTTCGGGACCGGTGACGCCGACGCCCCGGGGCGACTGCGCGCGGGAACTCGTTCACATCGCGTTCATGGCAAGTCACACAAAACCGGCTTGGGCTGCGTGCGATCTGCAGATCGCGGCGCGGCGCGGCGACGGGCATAAAGCTGGCCGATCGCCGACCTATCGCATTTCTCTGGGGGAGCTGAATCATGAAGAAAACAATGACGAAATTTGCGCTGGCAGCTGCGGTTGTCGCGCTCGCGATCGCTGGGTCGGCCGGTGACTCGATGGCAAAGGGCAAGAAGAAGGCCGCCGCGGCCTGCACGCCCGGAGCTCTGAAGACGGCCGCCTGTGGTCCGGCCGGCTGCACGATGCAGCGTTGCTGGGCGGACGGGAAATGGTATCCGTCGCTGCTCGCCTGCTGGTCGCCCTGGTGCCCGAAGTAACCGTACCATCAGCCTGATCTGTTGAAAGAGGCCTGCGTCGGGGCGGTAAGCGCCGGCGCGGGCTTCTGTCTCAGCCGAACGTCTGTCTCGTCTTGAACTAGCGCTGCTGGTGGACTGGCGAACATGGCGTCTGGCACCCGTCGGCCGCTTTCTGCCTCTCGCCCTGGTGCCCGAAATATTGAGGAAATCCCGGCCGCATGTCGCTGGCATGCGGCCTTCTTTCTGTCGATATTGAGGTATCTTGATAGGGTTTCGGGCCTTTCCGGGTTTGACTTCCGATCCGCAAATCCCTAGTTTCCGCGCGAACCCGGCCGCGCTTGCGCGGCCATTTTTGATGCGGCCTCATGGCCGCCAGATCCGAGAACGGCCATGAAAGTCCGCAATTCGCTTCGTTCCCTGCGCGCCCGCCACCGCGACAATCGCCTCGTGCGCCGCAAGGGCCGCGTCTACATCATCAACAAGACGCAGAAGCGCTTCAAAGCCCGCCAGGGCTGACCGCAACGAGGAAAGGTCGCGCCGGCGCAATTTCACGCAGGCGTGACGTTATTGCGGGCTTGCTCGTCCGGCAGGGCGGCGCTTAAGTTCGTGCGCATGCGAACCATGCTGTCCAGGACGGCTGCCGTCGCGCTGATCGGCGCGCTGGCAGTTTGCGCGCCATTTTTTCCAGCTGCGGCTCAGGACCGCAATTCCGGTGAGGATCGGACCTTCGCCGAACCGCCGGCCAAGCTTCCGAAGGTGCCACGCGGGCATGATATCGACTTCCTGTTCGGCGCGCTTAAGGCCGCGCCCAGTCCGGAGGCCGCCAAGGCGATCGAGGGCCGCATCTGGGCTCTGTGGATGATTACCCCGAGCGATACCGCCTCGCTCCTGATGAACCGCGTTCGCAGCGCGGTCGATGCCAAGAATCTCGATCTTGCGGTGACGCTGCTCGACTCGATCGTGGTGCTGCGTCCCGATTATGTCGAAGCCTGGAATCGCCGCGCGACGCTCCACTATCTGCGCAAGGATTTCACCCGCTCGCTTCAGGATCTCCGCCAGACGCTGGCGCGCGAGCCGCGGCATTTCGGTGCCCTCGCCGGGCTCGGTCTGATCATGCAGGAGCTCGGCGAGGACAAGCGCGCCCTCGAGGTTTATCGCAAGGCGATCGAGGTCAACCCGCACATGCCGCGCATTCCCGATTTGATCAAATCGCTGACCGAGAAGGTCGAAGGGCGGGAGATCTAACCGGCACGCTTGCGGTCAGGCGGTCTGCGCATGCGGTGGCGCAGACTTTACGCGTCCGGCTGATCCGATCCGACAAACGCGATGCGGAGCATGTTGGTGGCGCCCGGCGTGCCGAGCGGGACGCCGGCGACGATGATCACGCGGCGGCCGGCCTTGGCGAAGCCTTCGGCGAAGGCGATGCGGCAGGCGCGCTCCACCATGTCGTCCTGGTCGTGGGCGTCTTCGGCGATCACGCAATGCACGCCCCAGACCAGCGAAAGCCGTCGCCCGGTTGCGACATTCGGAGAAATCGCGACTACGTGCGGCTGCGGCCGCTCGCGCGCGACGCGTAACGCCGTCGAGCCTGAAAATGTCCAGCACATGATGGCGGACAGATCGAGCGTTTCGGCGATCTGCCTTGCGGCGGCGGCGATGGCATCTGCACCCGTCGCTTCCGGCGCTGCGCGCTGCGCCTGGATCACGCTCCGATAGGTCGGATCGCGTTCGACCTCTTCGGCGATCCGGTTCATGGTCGCGACCGCTTCGACCGGATATTGCCCGGCCGCGGATTCCGCCGACAGCATGATGGCGTCGGCGCCTTCGAACACCGCGATCGACACGTCCGATACTTCGGCGCGGGTCGGCACCGGGCTTGCGATCATCGATTCGAGCATTTGCGTTGCGACCACCACCGGCTTGCCGGCCCGTCGCGCCGCGCGGGTGATCTGCTTCTGGATGCCCGGCACTTTCTCCAGCGGCATCTCGACGCCGAGATCGCCGCGCGCCACCATCAGCGCATCGCAGGCTTCCATGATTTCCTCGAGCCGCTCGACCGCCTGCGGCTTCTCGATCTTCGCCATCACGAGGGCTCGGCCGCGCGTGATCTTCTTCGCTTCCGCGATGTCTTCGGGGCGCTGGATGAAGGACAGCGCCAGCCAGTCGATCCCGGCATCGAGTGCGGCTTCGAGATCGGAACGATCCTTCGGCGCCAGTGCCGAGAACGGCAGCATGGTGTCCGGCAGGCTGACGCCCTTGCGGTCGGATAATTTGCCGCCGACCTCGACCTGCGTCGTCAGCCGCCCCGGCTCGGCAGCGGTGCAGCGCAGCCGCACCTTGCCGTCATCAAGCAACAGCGTCTGGCCAGGCTTTGCGGATTCGAGAATTTCCGGATGCGGCAGATAGACACGTCCGGCATCGCCGGGCGCATCGCTCGCATCGAGCACGAAGGTGTCGCCCTTCGCCACCACGGCCGACCCGCCGCCGAACGTACCGAGCCGCAGTTTCGGCCCCTGCAGATCGACGAGGATGCCGATCGGCCTGCCATGCTCCTGTTCGACCGAGCGGATCATCGCGATCAATTCGCGCATACGCTCATGCGAGGTATGGCTCATGTTGATGCGAAATACGTCGGCGCCTGCTTCGAACAGGCGTTTGATCATCGTTCGGTCCGACGAAGCCGGGCCAAGCGTTGCGACGATCTTGGTCCGGCGCTGCCGTCTCATCGTCGAGGACTTCCTGTGTTTGGTGGCGGGGCCGGCGGCAGGCTGAGCGGGGAGCGGGTGCCGGTCTGGGGCAGGGTGAACGAGGGGCCCCCGGGCGAAAGTGGTGACTGGTCCGAGGTCTCAGTCAATTGCACGGTCCACGAGCGCTGTTCGCCGGTATCGACCTCGAAGAACCCGGTTCGGTCGTAGCCTCGCGCCAGGCAGTCTTCGGTGCCGCGTATCGTGAATTCTTTCTCGCGTGAACACATGAATGCCTTGCCCGACCATTCGCCGCCGCGGTCGTAGTCGACGGCGTAGACATAGTAAAATCGGGCGATGAGGTTGCCACGCAGCAGCGTCTCGCAGGAGCGTGGCCCGAGATTCCACCAGCCTTCGGTCACCCAGCCTTCGTTGTCCTTGTAGCCAAGCGCAATGCCGACCTTGCCGCTGGTGTTGTTGCACATCCGAAAGTCCGCCGAGGCTTCGCTCGACCAGAGGCCGAACGCGGCGGCGGCCAGCGCGAGCTTGCAGGCGACGGCTGAGCCGAACAAGGAACGGAGAAGGGGGAACGGCAATCGGATCACGGTCGTCAGATCAATCCATCGGCCGGAAACGAGCTAACCTGCTGTTTTTCCGTGATATTTTAAGCCGCGTCAATGCTGTTCACCATGATCGCACGGAAATCATTCACGTTGGTAAAGGTCGGGCCCGGCGTGATCAGATCGCTGAGTGAAGCGAAGAATGCTGTCGAATTGTTGTCGGCAAGGCAGATCGCCGGATCAAAACCGAGTGCGCGGGCGCGGGCAGCGCTCGTGCCGTCCACATAAGCGCCGGCGGGATCGTCGGCCGACCCGGCGCCGCCGTCGGTGCCGTCGGTATCGCCGGCCAGGGCCGCGATGCCGGTCTCACCGTCCAGTTGCAGGGCCAGCGCCAGGGCGAATTCCTGATTGGGCCCGCCCCGGCCATTGCCACGTATCGTGACGGTCAGCTCGCCGCCCGACAGGATCACGGCCCGCCGGCCGTTCGCCCTCAACTCGCGCGCCAGTGCGGCCTGCGCGCCCGCAACCTCCCGCGCTTCGCCTTCGATGCGGTCTCCGAGGAAGATGCATTCGAAGCCCGCCTCCCGGATTGCCGTTTCCGCCGCCCTGAAAGCGTCTGCCGGCCGTGCCGCCAGCAGGTAGCGCGTATCGCGAAAAGCGGGATCGCCGGGCTTGGGCGATTCATTCGCTGGATCGTGGAGCGCTTCGGATATTGCCGGCGGCAAGTCGAGCCGGTAGCGCTCGACGATCGATCGCGCATCGGCGAGCATCGACGGATCGGGCACCGTGGGACCTGAGCCGATCACGGCGGGATCATCGCCCGGGACGTCGGAGATGCCGATGGTCACGAGCCTTGCCGGAGCGGCGTAACGGGCGAGCCGGCCGCCCTTGATACGCGAGAGATGCTTTCGCACGGTGTTGATCTCGCCGATCGACGCGCCCGAGCGCAGCAATGCGCGCGTTACGCTCTGCTTTGTTTCGAGTGAGAGACCGGGCGCTGGTGCGATCCAGTTGGCCGATGCGCCGCCCGACATCAGAACGAGCACGAGATCGTCGGCGGTGGCGCTTTGCGCGAGCGCGATCGTGCGGCTGGTGGCGTCGAGCCCCGCCTGATCGGGCATCGGGTGGCCGGCCTCCACCATCTCCACGACCTTCAGCGGACGTCCATAGCCGTGACGCGCGACCGCGATTCCGGTGAGGCGACTCCTGGGGAGGCCGGCGCCGAGATAATGGGCCTCCGCGGCTTCGGCCATCGAGCCTGCGGCCTTGCCCGCTGCAAGCAGGATCAGCCGGCCCGTGTTTGGCGCGTCCGGCAGAA
>Ga0180222_1003444_pt1 | contig 10114 bp, 9 predicted proteins | sample eDN5th37CKraftOP_FD_151336 | JGI IMG/M metagenome (GOLD analysis project Ga0180222, IMG submission 151336) | Enriched Organic Plus compost microbial communities from Emeryville, California, USA - eDNA 5th pass 37_C Kraft OP (version 2) (version 2) ... | reverse complement strand
GCTATGGCGCGGCAAACGGGGGAGGCGTCCATGGCGACGCGGACGGCATCAGCGCCAGGCCTGACGGCGGAACGGCGCTTCTACGCGGGCATGGCGATCGCCATTCTCGCCATGGTCTTCGCGGGCTTCGCGCCGACTTTCTATCTTCGAAGCCTCGTGCCGATGCCGGCGGGCACGCTGCCGCTCACGTGGCTCGTCGTGCTGCACGGGCTCGTCTTCAGCGCCTGGGTGCTGTTGTTCCTGACCCAGGTGGCGCTGGTTTCGACCCAGCAGACCGCGGTCCACCGCCGCACCGGCATCTTCGGCTTCGTCCTGCTCGCAGCGATGATCGTCGTTGCAACGCTGACCGCGCTGGAGGGCGTCGGGCGGGGCAACGCGCCGCCGGGCCTCTCGCCGCTGACCTGGCTCGCGGTGCCGCTGCTCGACATCCCGGTCTTCGCGGGCCTGATCGGCGCAGGCCTGCTCAACCGGCACCGGCCGCAGGTCCACAAGCGCTTCATGCTCGCCTCGATCATCGGCCTGCTGCCGCCGTCGATTGGCCGGTTCGCCTTCTACTGGCTTGGAGACGCGATTCCCTTTCCGGTCGTCATCATCGGCGGGCAGCTTTTGTTCCTGTTGCCGCTCGCTCTATGGGACCTGCGGAGCCGCGGCCGCATCCACTGGGTCACGGCCACGGCCGCGCTCGTGCTCGTCGGCTCCTGGGTGTTCCGGCTCGCCATCTGGCAGACCGACGCCTGGCTGTCCTTCGCCGGCTGGGCCGCCTCGCTCGTCGCCTGAATCCCGGGCGCAACCGCCTGTGGCGCCCGCCCGCATCGCGCGCTAGGCATAGCGCTCGCGGTCTGGGAGAGGAGCCAAGAATGCGGACTTTTTCCACGGGATTCGGCTGGCTTGCCTCGCGTCGCCCGGAGGCGGCGCGATGAAGGCGCTGCTCTCGCGCGCCCCGGGCGGGCCGGAGACGCTCGAACTCGCCGACGTGCCCGATCCCGCGCCGGGGCCGGGCCAGCTCCTCGTCCGCGTCCGCGCCTGCGCGATCAACTATCCCGATGTCCTCATCATCGAGGACAAGTATCAGTTCCGCCCGCCGCGCCCGTTCGCGCCCGGCGCGGAGATTTCCGGCGTGGTCGAGGCGGTGGGCGAGGGCGCGACCGGCTGGGCGCCGGGCGACCGGGTGATCTCCACGCTGCAGCATGGCGGGCTTGCCGAGCTGGCGGTGGTGCCGGCCTCGGGCGCGCTTCGCCTGCCGGAGGGACGCAGCTTCGCCGAGGGGGCGGCGCTGGTGCTGACCTATGGCACCGCGATCCACGCGCTGCGCGATCGCGGCCAGTTGAAGGGGGGCGAAACCCTGCTCGTGCTCGGCGCGGCCGGCGGCGTCGGGATCGCGGCGATCGAGCTCGGCAAGGCCTTCGGCGCGCGGGTGATCGCCGCCGTCTCCTCCGAGGAGAAGGCCGCGGTCGCGCGCGAAGTGGGAGCCGACGCCACGCTCGTCTATCCGCGCGGACCGTTCGACAGGGAGGGCGCGAAGGCGCTCGCGGCGCAGTTCAAGGCGGCGGTCGGCGAGACGGGCGCGGACGTGATCTACGATCCGGTCGGCGGCGACTATGCCGAGCCGGCGCTGCGCGCGATCGCGTGGGAGGGGCGCTATCTCGTAATCGGATTTCCAGCCGGCATCCCGAAGCTGCCGCTCAATCTCACCTTGCTCAAGGGCTGCGATGTGCGCGGCGTCTTCTGGGGCGCCTTTGCGGTGCGCGACCCGGAGGCGAACGCGGCCAATATCGACACGCTGTTCCGGCTCTGGGCGGAAGGGAAGATCGCCCCGCGCGTCAGCCGCAGCTGGCCGCTCGAACGCGGCGCCGAGGCGATCGCGGCGATGGCCGCGCGGCAGGCGGTCGGCAAGCTGGTCGTCACCATCGGCGACTAAGCGGGCCGCCGCCCTCAGCGGGTCTCGGCCGGGGGCGGCGTCTTGGGCGTGTAGGCGCACAGGTCCGCCACCACGCAGCGCCAGCATTCGGGCCGCCGCGCCTTGCAGACGTAGCGGCCGTGCAGGATCAGCAGGTGGTGCGCGCTGACGCGATAGGGCGCGGGCGTGATCGCCTCCAGCTTCGCCTCGACCGTGTCCACCGTCTTGCCGGGCGCGAGGCCGGTGCGGTTGGCGACGCGAAAGACGTGGGTGTCGACCGGGAAGGTCTCCGCGCCGAAGGCGACGTTCATCACCACGTTCGCGGTCTTGCGGCCGACGCCGGGCAGCTTCTGCAGCGCGTCGCGATCGGCCGGCACCTCGCCGCCATGCTCCTCGATCAGCGCCTGCGAGAGCGCGATGACGTTCTTCGCCTTGGTGTTGAACAGGCCGATCATGCGGATGTGGCGCTTGAGGCCCTCCTCGCCGAGCGCGACCATCTGCTCCGGCGTCGTCACCTGCTTGAACAGGTCGCGCGTGGCGCGGTTGACGCTGGCGTCGGTCGCCTGCGCGGAAAGCACGACGGCGACGAGCAGGGTATAGGGATTGACCGATTCCAGCTCGGTCTTCGGGTCCGGCGTGCGTTCGGCGAGCCGGCGGTAGAATTCGGCAACCTGGTCGGGCGTCATTTCAGCAGGTCCAGCGCGGCGCCAAGCCGCTCCAGCCCGCCTTCGACGATCTCGGTCGGCTGGCCGACGCCGAGGCGGAAATGGTCGGGAAGGCCGAAGAAGCGCCCCGGCACGATTCCGGCGTCGAACCGCTCGCGCAGCAGCGCGTCGAGCGCATCGACGTCGCCTTTCACGAGGCGCGGGAAACAGGCGATGCCGCCCGTCATCGGCGCGGCCTCGATATCGTCACGGCTTGCAAAGAAGGCATTGGCGAGGGCGCGGTTGCGTTCGAGCAGGGCAGGGGTCTCCGCCGAGATGTCGGCGAGCCGTTCGAGCGCGATCACCGACAGCCGCTCGTCGGCATGAGCCTGCGCGACGCCGAACAGCTCGTTGAGGCGCCAGATCCGCTCGGCAAGCTCGGGCGAAGCGAGGATCCAGCCACAGCGAAGGCCCGAAAGGCCATAGACCTTGGTGAGGCTCGCCGTGGTGATGAAACGCTCGCCGAAATGGACGGCGCTGCGCTGCGGCGTCGCGGCCGCGTCGAGATAGACCTCGTCCACCAGCACGTGCGCGCCCGCGCTCGCGGCGATCTCACCCACCGCGCGCAGCTCCGCCTCGCCGGCGAGCGCGCCGGAGGGATTGTGCAGATTGGTGATGAGGATGAGCCGGGTGCGCGGCGTGACCGCCGCGGCGACGGCGGCGGGATCGAGCCGGAAATCGGGGGCGTTGCGTGGAAAATGGCGGATTTCGGCGCCGAGGAAGCGGGCCGTGGCAGTGAGCGGCTCGTAAACGGGGGATTCCGCCAGCACCTCGTCGCCCGGCTCGATCAGCGCCGCCATCGCCAGCATGTTCGCCATCGAGGTGCCGTCCGCGGCGACGACGCGGTCCGGCGCGACGCCGGCCTTGCGCGCGATCGCCTCGCGCAGCGGCGCGTAGCGGTAGCGGCTGGCGCCATCGAGCTCGAGATCGTCGATCGAAATGCCGAGGCGGCCGAGCGCGAAATGCGGCACCTCGCTGGAGCCGAGATTGTAGTGGACGCTCGCGCGCGTCTTCGCCCAGTGCATATATTCGGATTGGCGGACGCGGCCGTTCATGCGCCCGCCTTCTGCCGCCGCTGCCAGTAAAGGCAAGCGGGGACGCCGAGCGCGAGGATGCCGAAGCCGATCAGGCTGTTGACGGGATGGCTCGCCACCGTCGCCGCGACGATGATCCAGCAGGCGGCGACGAAGAGCAAAGTGGACCAGGGATGGAGCGGCGCGCGGAACCCCTCGCTCCGTGGCGCGCGCCGGCGGAACACGATCAGCGCCGCGCCGGTCAGCCCGAAGAAGATGAAATCGACCGAGACGACATAGCTCAGGATCTGCCCGTAGGCGCCGGAAGCGGCGATCAGGCAGGCGACCGCGCCCTGGAGCAGGATTGCGGCGACCGGCGCGCGCGTGCGCGGACTGACCTTCGCGACGGCGCGGAAGAACAGCCCGTCCTCCGCCATCGCGAAATAGACGCGCGGCGCGGTCAGCATCGACTGGCTGAGGAAGCCGAGCGCGGAAATGGCGATGCCGGCGGCGATCAGCCGCCCGCCCGCCTCCCCGAAAGCGAGGCGCATCACCGCCGAGGTCGGCGTGTCGGAGGCGGCGAGCCCCTCCGGGCCCAGCGCGCGCACGCACACGAAGGCGACGGCGGCGTAGAGCAGGACGACGCCGGCGACGCCGAGCAGCAGTCCCCGCGCGAGATCGCGGCGGGGATCGCGCATCTCGGCGGCGACGAAGCTGGCCGTCTGCCAGCCGCCATAGGCGAACATTACCGGGGTGAGCGCGGCGAGCAGGCCGCCGGGATCGTGCGCCGGAGCCGTCGCGGGCGGCGGCGCGGCGGGCGCGAAGGCGAGGCCGCAGAAGACGAGCGCGGCGACGGCGCCGATCTTGAGCACCATCAGCGCGCTCTGGACGTTGCTGCCGGACCGGACGCCGAGGCAGTTGATCGCGGTCAGCAGGCCGAGCGCGGCGAGCGCGACCGGCGTTTCCGAAACGCCCGCGCCGGTCAGCTCGATCGCGTGGCGCGCGAAGATGATCGCGACCGCCGCCATCCCGCCCGACTGGATGACGAGCAGCAGCGCCCAGCCGTAAAGAAAGGCCGGCAGCGGCCCCCAGGCGTCGCGGATATAGGCATATTGGCCGCCGACCCGGGGCCGGCGCGCGGCGAGCTCCGCATAGACGAAGGCCCCGACCAGCGCGATCGCGCCGCCGATCAGCCAGGCGGCGACGATGAGCGGCGGCGAGGAGACGTGGCGGGCGACCTCGGCCGGGTTGACGAAGATGCCGGCGCCGATGATTCCGCCCATGACGAGCATGGTCGCGTCGAACAGGCCGAGCCGGCGGGCGAGGCCGGTTTCGGGGTCGATTGCGGGCGGCGTTTCCTCAGCCAAGGCCCAGCACGTCGCGCATCGAATAGCGCCCGGCCGGCTTGCCGGCGAGCCAGCAGGCCGCCTTCACCGCGCCGATCGCGAACACGGCCCGGCTTTCCGCGCGGTGGCCGAGCTCGATCCGTTCATGCTCGCCGGCGAAGACAACGAGATGGTCGCCGGCGACCGACCCGCCGCGCAGCGAGGCGTAATAGACCCCGCCGGGCTCGCGTTCGTGCGGGCCCGCCTGCATCCGTTCGAACCGGTTCAGCTCCGTGTCGCTCGCCGCGCCCCGCCCGCGATTGACCGCGGCGCCGAGCAGCAGCGCGGTGCCCGACGGCGCGTCGCGCTTGTGGCGATGGTGCATCTCCAGGATCTCGGCGTCCCAGTCCGGCCCCAGCCGCCGCGCCGCCTCCTCGACGAGGAAGGCGAGGAGGTTAACGCCGAGCGAGGTGTTCGCGGTTTGGAGGACGGCGATATGCTTCGCCGCCGCGTCGATGCGCGCCTGATGCGCCTTGCCGAAGCCGGTCGTGCCGACCAGGATCGGCTTTCCCGCCGCGAGCGCGAGATCGAGATTGGCCGCCAGCGCGTCGGGGACGGAAAAATCGACGAGGACGTCGCTGGCATTTGCGAGCGCCTCCGCCGTTTCGTGGCCTCCGTGGACGCGCCCCGCGCCGTCGATCCCGCCCGCGATGGCGGCGCCGTGCTGCGGCGCCGCGTCGGCGATCGCGCGGCCCATGCGCCCCGTCACGCCCAATAAGCCGATCCGCGTCATGCGCGCTTCATGGGGGAGGCGCGCCGGCATCGCAAGCGGGGGTCTGGCGCCCGGCGCATGGAAGGGATAGAAGTTGCGCGAACGAGGTCAAAAATGGGCAAAAATCCTTTCACACGGCATCCTCGCGAAATGGGCGAGTCGTATGGCCAGCATTTCGTCGCCGCCGTCGGCTTCGGCCTCAAGATGATCGGCGGCGGGCTCGCCTGCCTCGTCCACGCCTTTTTCCCCTTCCTGTTCGAAACGACGGGGAGCGACACGGTCCGCAAGCTTAACCGCAAGCTCGGCGGGCGCGTGGAAAAGGCGAACTGGGAGCGTCACCCGATCATCTGAGTGCGGCGCTTCAGAGGCCGAGCCGCCGCCGGTCCGCCAGGATCGCGGCCGCCGCGTTATGCCCCGGCGCGCCGGTGACGCCGCCGCCCGGGTGCGCGCCCGATCCGCAGAGGTAGAGGCCGGCCAGGGGCATCCGATAGTCGGCATGGCCCAGCATCGGCCGGTTCGAGAAGAGCTGATTCAGCCCCATCTTGCCGTGAAAGATGTCGCCGCCGACGAGGCCGAAGCGGCGCTCCAGGTCCAGCGGCGAAAGCGCGAGCCGGCCGATCACGCTGGCGGCGAAGCCGGGCGCGTAGCGATCGACATGGGCGATGATCCGGTCCGCCGCCTCCTCGCGCCGCGCGTCCCAGCCGCCCGCCACCTCATAGGGGAAATGCTGGCAGAACAGGCTGGCGACGTGCCGGCCCTCCGGCGCGAGGCTGTCGTCCAGCGTCGAGGGAATCAGCATCTCGACGATCGGCTCGCGCGAAAAGCCCTCGGTCCGCGCGGAAAGGTAGGCGCGGTCCATATAGGCGAGCGACGGGGCGATGATGATGCCGGCGGTAAGGTGATCGCCCAGCTCGGGCAGCGAGGTGAAGCGCGGCAGCTCCGAGAGGGCGACGTTCATGCGGAAGGTCGCCGACTCGCTCTGCCAGCTTTCCATCCGCCGGGCGATTTCGGGCGCGATCGCGCCTTCGGGGAGCAGGCGGGTGAAGAGCAGCTTCGGATTGACCCCGGCCGCCACCGCCTTCGCGCGCCACGCATTGCCGCCGGCAACGACGCCCGCGGCGCGGCCGCGCTCGACGATGATCTCCTCGACCGGGGATTCGAGCACGATCTCGACGCCTTCGGCGCGCGCCGCCTTCGCCATCGCCTGGGTGATCGCGCCCATGCCGCCGACCGCATGGCCCCAGGCGCCCGGCACCCCATCCGCCTCGCCGAAGACGTGGTGGAGCAGCACATAGGCGGTGCCGGGCGCATAGGGGCTGGCATAGTGGCCGACCACGGCGTCGAAGCCGAACAGCGCCTGGACGAGATCGTGGCTGAAATAGCGCGCGAGGATCTCGGCGGCCGATTTCGTGAAGAAATCGACGAGGTGCCGCTGCTCCTCAAGGCCGAGCCCGCGCACCTCATTGCCGAGCTTGAGCAGAGCGATCAGGTCCGAAAGCCCGCCGCCGGCATTGGGCGGCGCGCGCAGCAGCCAGCGCTTCAGGATGGCGACCACCGAATCGAGCGCGGCGGAATAGGCGTCGTAATTCTCGGCGTCGGCGGGCGAGAGGCGCGCGATCTCGCGCCTGGTCAGCCCGCCGCGCCCGGCGAGCAGATAGTCGCCGCCTTCGGTCGGCAGGAAATTGTCGATCTTTCGCAGCACGACCCTGAGGCCGTGCTCGGCAAGCCGCATGTCGTGGATCACCCTGGGATTGAGCAGGCTGACGGTGTAGCTCGCCGTCGAATTGCGGAAGCCGGGGTGGAACTCCTCCGTCACCGCCGCGCCGCCGACGACATGGCGCGCCTCCAGCACCGTCACCTTCAGCCCGCGCCGCGCGAGATAGAAGGCGCAGACGAGACCGTTATGCCCGGCGCCGATGATGAGGATGTCGCTGTCGTTCACGGTGATCCGCTTTCAGCCTGCCGGGTCGAGGTCCGGCCCCGCCGCGTTGGTGTCATCAAATCCGGTCGGATTCCAGCCCGGCGGGCGCGGTTTACCGCATCAGCACCAGTTCCTCCGCCATCGTCGGGTGGAGCGCGATCGTCTGGTCGAACTCGGCCTTGGTGAGGCCGGCCTTGATCGCGATCGCGGCGGCCTGGAGGATTTCGGGCGCGTCGGGACCGATCATGTGCAGGCCGACCACCTTCTGCGTCTCGCGCTCGACGATCAGCTTGTAGAGCGCGCGCTCGTTGCGGCCGGCGAGGACGTTCTTCATCGGCCGGAAATCGGACGTGTAGGTCTGATAATCGCCGCCCAGCTTGTCGCGCGCCTGCCCCTCGGTCATGCCGACCGCCGCGATCGGCGGATGGCTGAACACCGCCGTCGGGATGTTGGCATAATCGACGCGGGTCGGCTTGCCGCCGAACAGGCTGTCGGCAAAGGCCTGCGCCTCGCGGATCGCGACGGGCGTGAGCTGGATGCGATCGGTGACGTCGCCGACGGCGTAGATGCTGGGCACGCTGGACTGGTTGTCCTCGTCGACCATGATGGCGCCATTCTTGCCGAGCGCGACGCCGACGTTCTCAAGCCCCAGCCCCTTCGTGTTGGGCACGCGGCCCGTCGCCCAGAGCAGCAGGTCGGCCTCGAGCGGCTCCTGCCCGGTCAGGTGGATGAGCAGGCTGCCATCGGCCTGCTTCTCGACCCTTTCGATCGGCGCGTTGAAGCGGAAGTCGATGCCCTTGGTGAGGCTGATCTGGAGCAGCCGGTCGCGGATCTGCTCGTCATAGCCGCGCAGGATGACGTCGCCGCGATTGATCAGCGTCACCTTGCACGAAAATTCGTGGAGGATGCCGGCGAACTCGTTGGCGATATAGCCGCCGCCGGCGATCGCGGCGCGGCGCGGGATCGCGTCGAGATGGAACATCTCGTTCGAGGTGATCCCCAGCTCCGCGCCCGGAATGTCGGGGACGCGCGGGTGGGCGCCGGTCGCGACCAGGATGGTCGCGGCGCTCACCTTCGTGCCGTCGGCGAGCGCGATCTCGTTCGGCCCGGCGAGAGTCGCGCGCTGGGTGAAGAGCTCGACATCGTGGCGGTCGAGAATGTCGCCGTAAACGCCTTCGAGCCGCTCGACCTCGGCCAGCACGTTGTCGCGCAGCGTCGGCCAGTCGAACCGGCAGTCCGGCACCTCCCAGCCGAAGCGTCGCGCGTCTTGCAGGTCCTCGGCGAAATGCGCGCCGTAGACGAGCAGCTTCTTCGGCACGCAGCCGCGGATGACGCAGGTGCCGCCGACGCGATATTCCTCGGCGATCGCCACCTTCGCGCCATGCGCGGCCGCCACCCGCGCCGCGCGCACGCCGCCCGATCCGGCGCCGATGACGAAAAGGTCGTAATCGTAGGTCTTTGTCATTTCTGGCTTTCCTTCGGCGTCACCAGGCGCCGGTTCGCCTGCGATGACGCGTGAACATCACGCCCGGTCCCCCAACGCCCGGGCCATCAGGGCCTCGGTGGAGGGGTCGAAGTCGAGGCCGCCGCCGCCGTCCATCGCCTTCGCCAGCTCCTTGCCCAGCTCGACGCCGAACTGGTCGAACGGGTTGATGCCGAGCAGCACCGCGTTGGCGAAGACGCGATGCTCGTAGAAGGCGATCAGCGCGCCGAGGGTGCGCGGGTCGAGCCGCTCGGCGAGGATCGTCGTCGACGGACGATCCCCCGGATAGGCGCGGTTGGGATCGTCCGCGGGCCGCCCCGCCATCAAAGCGGCGCCCTGGGCGAAGCAGTTGACGAGAAGCTGGCGATGATGCGCGGGATCGAGCGTGTCGCCGGGCTCCGCCACCGCGACGAACTCGACCGGGACGAGATGGGTGCCCTGGTGGAGGAGCTGGAACACCGCGTGCTGCGCGTCGGTGCCGACGCCGCCCCACGTGATCGCCGCCGTCGCGCGCGGGCTCGGCGAACCGTCGAGCCGGACCGACTTGCCGTTCGATTCCATCTCCAGCTGCTGGAGATAGTCGGGCAGGAGCCGCAGCCGCTCGTCATAGGCGAAGACGGCGCGCGTCTCGGCGCGGCGAACGTTGGCGTAATAGCGATCGACGAACGCGGCGAGCACCGGCGCGTTGCGGTCGAAGGGCGCGAGGCGGAAGTGCCGGTCCATCGCCGCCGCGCCTTCGAGCAAGCTCTCGAACGCGTCCCAGCCGAGCGCGAGCGCGGCGGGAAAGCCGATCGACGACCAGAGCGAATAGCGCCCGCCGACGGTCTCGGAGAAGGGCAGGATGCGTGTCTCGTCGATGCCCAACTCCATCGCGCGCTCCGGGCTGGCGGTGAGTGCGACGACGCGGCCATAGGGGTCGCCGACGCCATTCTCCGCGAGCCAGTCGAGCGCGGAGCGCGCGTTCAGCATCGTCTCGGTCGTCGTGAAAGTCTTTGAGGC
>Ga0180222_1003443_pt1 | contig 10121 bp, 9 predicted proteins | sample eDN5th37CKraftOP_FD_151336 | JGI IMG/M metagenome (GOLD analysis project Ga0180222, IMG submission 151336) | Enriched Organic Plus compost microbial communities from Emeryville, California, USA - eDNA 5th pass 37_C Kraft OP (version 2) (version 2) ... | reverse complement strand
GGATCACCGGCACCACGCGATCGATCTCGTCGCCTTCCGATACCGTCACCGCGCCGGGCCGCGTCGATTCGCCGCCGATATCGACGATCGCCGCGCCGTCCGCGGCCAGAGCCACGCCCGCGCCGGCGGCGGCGGCGGGATCGCCGAAATGCCTACCGCCGTCCGAAAAGCTGTCCGGCGTGAGATTCAATATGCCCATCACCTGCGGCGCATCGAGCCGCACCGCATGCCCGCCAAGGGTCAGCGGCCGCCGCGCCGCGCGAATCCACCGCCACGCCGTTTCGGCCTCTCCGTCGCCGGCGATCGCCGCTCCGACATCCGGCACCGGCACCAGCTCGCTGGAGACGCGCCTGCCGCCATCCGCGCCGATGATCTCGACCGCTGAAAACCACAGCAGCCCGCCTGCCAGCCGCGCGGCGCGGCCGTCGAGGCCGAAGGGCGCATCGACGAAGGCGGTGGGGCGAAGATAACGTCTCATCATTGCTGGTCGTGCGCACGTGCGCGCTGCTGGTCGTTCATGCCGGATCTTCTCGGCCGAGGACGGGAGGAAGGAAAGGGCTTCGACGAGTCCGCCCGACCGGCCAGGAATGGAACGCCGCTACTCCCCCACCTCGACACGGTGCCGCTCGCGAAGCGCGTCGATGGCGACGAGCCTGCCTTCCTCCTCGATATGCCAGAAGGTCCAGCCATTGCACGACGGCAGCCCCTGGAGCACCGCACCCATCTTGTGGATCGATTCCTGCCGCCCCTCGGCGACGAGCGAGGCATCCGCCTGCACCACGGCACGCCAGCGCCGCTTGGCATCGGTCAGCACCGCGCCCGGCGCCAGCAGGCCGGTTTCGATGAGCGCACCGAAAGGCACGCGCTTCTGCGTCTTGCGCGAGGGCATCACCGTCATCGCGCTCTCGTCGAGCGGCAGTGCGCTTTCGATCCGCTCGCGCGCCGCGGCGACATATTTGGGCTCGCGCTCGATGCCGATCCAGCGGCGCTTGAGCCGCTTGGCGACCGCCCCGGTCGTGCCCGTGCCGAAGAAGGGATCGAGCACGATATCCCCCGGCTGCGTGCAGGCGAGCAGCACGCGGTAGAGCAGCGCTTCGGGCTTCTGCGTCGGGTGCGTCTTGTGGCCGTCGGCATCCTTCAGCCGCTCCCCGCCGCCGCAGATCGGCAGCACCCAATCCGATCGCATCTGCAGCTCGTCGTTGAGCGCCTTCATCGCCTTGTAGTTGAAGGTGTAGCGCGCCTTCTCGCTCTTCGCGCACCAGATCAGCGTCTCGTGGGCGTTGGTGAAGCGCGTGCCCTTGAAGTTCGGCATCGGGTTGGCCTTGCGCCAGACGATGTCGTTGAGCACCCAGAAGCCCTGGTCCTGCAGCGCCGCTCCGACGCGGAAGATGTTGTGATAGCTGCCGATCACCCAGATCGTGCCGTCGTCCTTGAGCACGCGGCGCGCCTCGGCCAGCCAGGCGTGGGTGAAGCGATCATAGGCCTCGATGCTGTCGAACTTGTCCCAATCGTCGTCGACCGCATCGACCATGCTGCCTTCCGGCCGCCACAGGTCGCCGCCGAGCTGCAGATTGTAGGGCGGATCGGCGAAGATCATGTCGATCGAGCGGTCCGGCATCGCCTTCATCGCCTCGACGCAATCCTGCTCGATGATCCGGTCCAGCGACAACAGGCTGAGCTGCGGCCGCCCCGGTACGCCATTCCCTTGCTTCGCCTGCGCGCGGTTCGCAGCCGCCATGTTTCAGTCCCCCGTCTTGCCGCGGAATCCTGAGTCAGCCGGACTCGGCGGTCAAGCGCAAAGGCTTGGCGGCCGGGGCCGCGCGGGACGGCGCGGGCGGCGGAACACAAGGAGTCCGCCACAGCATATGGCGGGCGAATTGCGATGCGGGACTCAACAGCTTGTGGTGTGCCCCGGCGGACTCGCCGCCCAACTTTTCGTCGCGAAGCGGCAGCGGCAACGGATCGCGCCTCGTCATTCTCCGCCGATCGCGTGACGGCCGTGCGTTGCTCCTATGAGCCGGGATCAACTCAGCGACAGCCGATCTCGTTGGTCGCCTTTCCCTGCCGCCGCTATCGTCCATGGCGACCCCCGGACGGCGCCGGATCGCTCCTCTCCCATGCCGGCGTCCGTTGGACGACAAAGGATGCTGCTGTGAACCATACCGCACAGGAAAGCCTGACCGCCCAGTTCGAAGCGCTGCATGCCGAACGCATCCGGACCTGGGATCCCGAGAAGCTCGCCAGGAATATCGAGCAGCGACGAACATTGGTGGAAGCGTTCGATCCCGAGGCGATCGTGAAGGTGGGTGATATCGTTCCGCCCTTCGAGCTTGAGGATAGCGAGGGCGCCACGCTTTCACGCGATCAGCTCACCGCTGAGGGGCCGGTTCTGCTGATCTTCTTCCGTTTCGCAGGATGTCCCGCCTGCAATCTCGCGCTTCCGCATTATGATCGCCAGCTCCGCCCCGCGCTCCAGGCCGCCGGCGTCCGGCTCGTCGCGGTGAGCCCGCATCTTCCCGAAAAGGGCCTCGGCGAAATCGTGAGGCGTCACGGCCTCGGCTTCACCATCGCCTCGGATCGGGGCAATGCGCTGGGGCGGCGCTTCGGCATCACCTTCTCGCGCGGGGAGATCCCGCCGGGCCAGCCGACGCCCGGCTGGATCGGCGAGTTCACAGGAACGGGCACCGCGGAGCTGCCGCAACCGGCCGCAATCCTGATCGATTCGGGCCATTTGGTGCGCTTCGTCGATGTCAGCCCCGATTGGCTGGTCCGCACCGAGGCCCCGGCGATTCTCGAAGCCGTGCGGCAGCTCGCCCTGCGGGCAGCCGCCTGAGCTGCGCGCCGCAGGGCCCCGCTTCCGGGCCGCCGATCGGCGCCGGGGCCCGCGACAGATCGCGCCGATCAGCCGCCGCGCCTGCCGCCGTCCTGCGCGGCGGCGCGCGCGCCCACGCGTCCGCTGCGTACCAGCCGGCCCGGCCGCGCCCCGGTAGGGCGATCGTTCCGCTGCGTCGCGACGCCGCTCACCAGCGTCGCGACATATCCTGCGGCGTCCTGCGTGACGCGGCGCCCGCCGGCGGGAAGGTCATAGGCGACATGGGGTGCGCGAAGCGAGAGCCGATCGAAATCGATCACGTTGACGTCGGCCTTGTATCCGGCGCGCAGCAGACCGCGATCGGCCAATCCGACCGCCGCCGCCGGCCGGCTCGTCAGCCCCGCCACCACCTGCGCCAACGGCAGACGCGGCCCTTTCACCCGGTCGCGCGCCCAATAATGCAGCATGTGCGTGGGAAAGCTCGCGTCGCAGAGGAAGCCGAGATGCGCCCCGCCGTCACCGAGGCCGAACACGGTATGCGGGTGGGCCAGCATCTCGCGCGCGGCCTCGAGCGTGCCGTCGGCGAAATTGACGCTCGGTAGCATCAATATGCCGCGCCCGTCATTTTCGAGCATGGCGTCATAGGCTTCGGCCTCGGGCGTGGTGCCCTTGCGCGCCGCGCGCGCCACCATGTGATCGTCCGGATCGGGTTCGTAGCTCGGCACCGTGCCGAGCGCAAAGATATGGCCGAAGGATCGGATATGGTTGGCCGCCATGTGCCCGGATGCGTCCGGCTTCTCGCTGATGATCCGGCGGCGGACGTCCGGATCGCGCAGGCGTGCCCGCCGCTCCTCCGGCGGGAGCGCCGCGAGGCTCTTGAACGTCGGCGTGAACGAGAAGGGGTTGCAGCTCAGCTCGAAGCCCAGCAGCATCCCGACGGGCCGTCCCATGACCTGGCCGGTTACGGGCAGGCCCGCGGCGCGGCACCGCTCCAGCCATTCCAGCACCACCCGCCACTTGTCAGGCGCCGAATGCCACTGCATCAGCGAGATGGAGAGCGGCCGTCCCGATCGTTCGACAAGGCGGCGGATCATCGCCAGTTCCGCCTCGACATCGTCGAGATCGGAAACCAGCTGCAGCACTCCCCTGCCCTGCCCGGCCAGCGCGTCGGCGATCGCCGCCAGCTCCTCCTCGGCCGCGTCGAGCGTCGGGATCTGGGTGCCGTCGCTCGATCGGTGATTGATCGTGCGCGAGGTGGCGAAGCCGGCGGCCCCGGCGGCGATGCCCTCCGCCACCAGCTCGGCCATGCGCGCCCGATCCGCGGCGGTCGCTGGCTCGCGCCGGACGGCCCTTTCGCCCATCACGAAGACGCGGAGCGCCGCATGGGGCACCTGCGTCACGATATCCGCATCGAACCGCCGGCCGTCCAGGAAATCGAGATAGTCGGGAAAGCTTTGCCATTGCCATGGCAGCCCGGCGGTGAGCACCGGTTCGGGAAGGTCCTCCACCCCTTCCATGAGGTGGACCAGCCTCTGCCTGTCCTCGGCGCGGCACGGCGCGAAGCCGATCCCGCAATTGCCGGTCACCACCGTCGTCACGCCATGTTGCGAGGAAGGAGAGAGCCTTCCTTCCCACGTGGCCTGGCCGTCATAGTGGGTGTGGATGTCGACGAAGCCGGGCGTGACCAGGAGGCCCGCGGCGTCGATCTCCTCCCGGCCCTTGCCCCCGACCTCGCCGACCGCGGCGATCACGCCGTCGCTGATCGCTACATCGGCCTCGAAGGAGGGGCCGCCGCTCCCGTCCACCACCGTCCCGCCGCGGATGATCAGATCATAGTTCGCCATGGATATCGATCCCATAAAGTTCGGCCGCATTGTCGCGCAGGATCCACGCTTTCTGCTGGTCGGTCAGATGCACGGTCTGGCCGCGCAGCAGCTCCCGGCTCCAGGGCCAGGTCGAATCGCTGTGCGGGAAATCATTGGCCCACATCAGCCGGCGCGGGTTCATCATGTCGATCATGCGGAACGCGGTCCAATCGTCCTGGAAGGTCAGATAGACGTTCTCCGCCAGATACTCGCTCGGCAGGCGCTCCATGTCCCCCATCTTCATCCAGAAGCGGTGGCGCTTGTAGCCATGGTCCATCCGATAGGCGAAATGCGGCAGCCACCCGGCATCGGCCTCCACGCAGACCAGCCTCAGTCCGGGATGCCGCTCGAACACGCGCCCCCACACGAAGGTGCCGACGATATCCTGGATCGACTTGATCAGGGCCTGGGCCGCATTCTGCGGCGGCCCGCGATGGGCCGACCGCCGCTCGCCCGCCGCGCCGACGCTGTTCGCCCCGTCCGACCGGCTGGTCAGAATATGGAAGCTGATCGGCAGATCGAGTTCGATCGCGGCACGCCAGAGCGGATCGAATGCCGGCGAATCATAATCCTCCTCGGTGGCCGGGTTGCCGGGCATCATCACGCCCTTGAAGCCGAGTTCCTTGAAGCGGCGCAGATCCTCGATGGCTTCGGCGACGGAACGGACGGCGGTCTGCCCCATGCCGAACAGCCGGCCGGGCGCTGCGGGCAGGAATTCCTCCGAGAGCCAGCGATTATAGGCCCACATGCATGCCTGCTTGTAGTCGGGATCGGGGTGGTTGCACACGACCATGCCGACCGACGGATAGACGATCTCGGCGACGATGCCGTCGCGATCCTGATCGGCGATGCGGGCCCGGCCGTCCCAGCCGCCGCGGTGAAGATCGGAAAATCGGGTCTGGCCTTTCCTTATGTCCCGCGGATCCTTGCCCGCTGCCGCGACGATTCCCATCGGTATCGTTCCAGGCATGCCCTCGATGACGAAACCGTCGCCGCCTTCCTCGTCCCGGCTCACCCGCGGCGCGTGGTCCCGATAGGCGGGATCGATATAGTCGACATAGCAATGCGGCGGCTCGGTGACGTGCGAATCCGCCGAAACGAGGCCGCTGGGCAAGCGATTGTCACCCGCGCGGGGCCCGTCCTGCGCCACGGTTTCCAGGATAGGGTTCGACACCGGCACCTCTCCTTATGTGTCAAGGTGTAGCTCCCAATCCGGCGCGGGACCATGGGCGATGCGCCGAAAGCGGCTCCGATCCCCGCCAGGCTGCAGGAACATGTCCCGATATCGATGGCGTGAGCAATTGCGATCGGCCTTGCGCACGCTGCATATTGATAGCATTCTCCTATCAAGCGCAATTTTCTTGATAGGATTCCGAGTGGAGCTGCGCCACCTGCGCTATTTCGTGACGGTGGCCGAGACCGGCAATTTCCACCGCGCGGCGGAGCGGCTCAACATGTCGCAGCCGCCGCTCACCGTCGCCATCCGCAACCTCGAACGGGAGCTGGGGTGCGCGCTGTTCACCCGCGGCCCGCGTGGCGTGATGCTCACCGGCGCCGGCGAGCTGGCGCTGGAGCATGCGCGCGCCGCGCTGCGCCAGGCGGAGCATTTTCGCGATGCCGCGCGCGAACGCATGGCCGGCCAGCGCGGCCGGCTGACGGTGGGCTTCGTCGGATCCGCCACCTACGCATTCCTGCCGCTGATCATCCCCCTCTTCCGGCGGCGCTTTCCCCATGTCGAGCTGACGCTCGAGGAATCGACCACGGCCACGCTCCTGCCGGCGGTGCGCGACCGGCGGGTCGACGTTGCGCTCGTGCGGCTGCCCTTCACCCGCCCGCGCGATGTCGAGATCGCGGTCGTCGAAGAGGACGAGATGGTCGCCGCCGTGCCCGCCGCAAGCGCGCTGGCGATGCGGCGGATCATTCCGCTGCACGATCTCGCCGGCTTCGATTTCGTCAATTACACGGCGATCAGCGGCCTCAATGCGACGATGCTCGCCGCCTGCCAGGCGGCCGGCTTCTCGCCCCACGTCGCGCAGGAGGCGGCCCAGGTGCAGACCTTGCTCGCGTTGGTTGAAAGCGGGCTCGGGGTCGCGCTGGTGCCGGGCCGCTGCCGCCGCCAGCTCCCCGATGGGGTACGTCTCGTGCCGTTGCGCGATCCGCCGCGGCTGCAGCTCGCCATTGCGCTCGCCGCGGACTCGCCGAGCCCCCTCGCGCTCAACCTGCGGGCGCTGGCGCTCGCCCATCACGATAGTTTTGAGATATCGGACTGACGTCAAACGATATTGGACACACCCGGAAGAAGCGCCGATGGGAGCCTCCGAGATGTTCGATACCCTGCCCTTCACCCGCATCCCGGCCGAGGACGAAGCGCTCCGCCCGGCGATCCGGGCGCTCGCCGCCGAAATCGCCGCCGCGCTGCCCGAGGAACGCCGCGCCCGCTCCTGGATCGGGTTCGACGCCGCGTTCAGCCGCCGTCTCGGCGAGGCCGGCTTTCTCGGCCTCACCCTCCCGCGCGAATATGGCGGGCAGGGCCGCGGCCCTTTCTCCCGTTTTGTCGTGGTCGAGGAACTGCTTGCGGTCGGCGCGCCCGTCGCGGCGCACTGGATCGCCGACCGGCAGAGCGCGCCGCTGATTCTGAACTTCGGCACGGAGGCGCAGCGCCTGCGCTTCCTTCCACGCATCGCGCGCGGCGAGCTCTTCTTCTGCATCGGCATGAGCGAGCCCGGCTCCGGATCGGACCTTGCGAGCGTCCGCACCCGCGCGACCCGTACCGCCGAAGGCTGGCGGCTCAACGGGCAGAAGATCTGGACCACCACCGCGCCCAACAGCGATTACATGATCGCCCTGGTCCGCACCTCGGGCACCCCCGACGATCGCCATAGCGGCCTTTCCCAGTTCCTCGTCGATCTGCGGGCGCCCGGCGTCACCGTGCGGCCGATCGTCGATCTCACCGGCGATGCGCATTTCGCCGAGGTCTTTTTCGAGGATGTCGACCTGCCGGCCGACGCGCTGGTCGGGGAAGAAGGCGCGGGCTGGCAGCAGGTGAATGCCGAGCTCGCCTTCGAGCGCAGCGGGCCGGAGCGTATCTATTCGAGCGTGGTGCTGCTCGATGCCTGGATCTCGCACCTGCGCGCAACCGGGCGGCGCGATGAGGCGACCGCCGCGCTCGTCGGCAGCCTCACCGCGCAGCTCGCCACGCTCCGCGCGCTGTCGATCGCGGTGACCGGGCGGCTGGCGGCCGGGGAGAGCCCGCTCGTCGAAGCGTCGCTCGTCAAGGATCTCGGCACCAGCTTCGAACAGTCGATACCGACGCTGCTTGCAGACGATCTCGGGAGCCATCCGGAGGAGCCCGTCTCCGCCGAGCTGTACCGGACGCTCCACTATGTGGCCCGCGTGGCGCCGAGCTTCTCGCTGCGCGGCGGCACGCGCGAAATTCTGCGCGGCATCATCGCTCGCGGCATGGGATTGCGCTGATGGACAGTCGCGAACTGATCGAACCCTTCGAGCGGCTGCTCGACGATGCGGCGCCGCTGGCGACGCTGCGCGCGACCGAGGCGGGCGCGCCCGCCGACAGCCTCTGGGAGGCGATCACCGAATCCGGCTTCCTCGACGCGCTCGTCCCTGAAGCCGCGGGCGGCGCGGGGCTCGATCTCGCGACGCTCGCGCCTCTCGTGGAATCGCTCGGCGCGCGGCTCGTGCCGCTTCCGGTGGCGCAGACGATGGTCGCGCGCGCGCTTCTCGCCGCAAACGGCGCGCAGCCGCCGGAAACGCCTATCCTGCTCCTGTCACCGACGCGCCGCGACAATGGCTGGCACCAGAATCTGGCGAGCGAGGCGCTGGGCGCCGGGCACGCGCTCGTCGATCTCGGCGATCGCGCCATCCTCGTCGCGCTGGACACCGCGGGCGTCGCGCCGACCGGGCTGCACGCCAGCCTCAGCGCGCGGATCGCATGGGATGGCTTGCCGCCGGCCCTCGCCGAGATTCCCTCCCCTGCCGGCGGCCTGCAGCCGATCGCGGCGGTGCTGCGGGCGCTCGAGATCGCAGGCGCCGCGAACCGGATGGTCGAGATGACGGCCGGCTATGCGAGCGAACGGATCCAGTTCGGCAAGCCGATCGCGAAATTCCAGGCCATCCAGCAGCAGCTCGCCGTGATGGCCGAGCAGGCGCTGATGGCGCGCATGGCGGGGCGCATCGGCGCGGCAGGGGGGCTCCCGCCGTCGGCCGCCGCCGCCGCGACCGCCAAGCAGGTGGCGAGCGCCGCCGTGCCGGTGGTCACCGCGACCGCGCACGCGGTGCACGGCGCCATCGGCTTCAGCGAGGAATATGATCTCCAGCTCTTCACGCGCCGGCTTTACGAATGGCGCATGGCCGATGGCGCGGAAAGCTTCTGGGCGCGCCGGCTCGGCGGGCTCCGTCTCGCCGATCCGGCGGCGACCAGCGTGGCGTTCGTGAGGACGGCGGCCGGCGGCTAAGCGCGCCGCGCGGCCGGCCGGGCGGCACGGTCCACGGCGTTGCGGCCTTCCGCGAGTCGGCGCCGCCTTTTCGCCTTGCCCCCGCGGGTCACCGGGCGCGGCCTCGATGCGGGCCAGAGCCGGTCGTCCGGATTTGTCCCTGGCTGCATTCGGCCGCCCTGACATCAGCTACGGTCAATTTGGCGCTCCTCCCAGGACAATCGGCTGCTTCCCGCCATTCGCCGGGCAATGATAGCGTCCCTGCACATTGAGCGAAGAGAGGCGCTCAGCCGGCTCACCACGGCCATGCGTGCGTGCCGCCGATCGAATTGCACCATGGCCGCAGGAATTCGACATGATCAAATCCAGGGCCGCCATTGCCACGGGCATGGGTGCGCCGCTCTCAATCGATGCCGTCAGCGCCGGAAGCCCCGGCGAGGGCGATGTTCCGGCCGAGATCCAGGCCCTCGCCCGTGCCGTGATGAAGCGGGGTGAAGGCATCAGGACGGTCGCGACTTTCTGAAATCGCAGGCCTCTCATGCTCAAGACGATGAGCCAAGGAAGACCATCATGAACGACGTTCCCCTCGACATCACCAAATATGGCAACAGGAGCTATGTCCGGGCCGTGCTCGGCACGCAGTTCGAGAATATGCCCGATTATGTCGGCTATCTGGAGCAGGCGGGCGAGAAGATCCCCGAGACGGCCGCCGCACGCGGCACGCATCAGCCCGACTGCCGGCCGCTCGCCTACAAATATTATCTCGATCCGAAATATGTTCCGGAAGAAGTCGAGAAGATCTGGAAGAAGTGCTGGCAGGTGGCATGCCGTGCCGAGGACATTCCGAACGTCGGCGATCGCGTGGCCTAGGGTCGGGACCCATAAACAGGATTCCCTTGGCGTCGGGAATGTGATTCAGCCTCCTGATTGATCGGGAGCGTGCGTTGTCGGGCGAGTTTTGGTTGAGCGACGGGCAGTGGGCGCGGCTACGGC
>Ga0180222_1003442_pt1 | contig 10128 bp, 9 predicted proteins | sample eDN5th37CKraftOP_FD_151336 | JGI IMG/M metagenome (GOLD analysis project Ga0180222, IMG submission 151336) | Enriched Organic Plus compost microbial communities from Emeryville, California, USA - eDNA 5th pass 37_C Kraft OP (version 2) (version 2) ... | reverse complement strand
GATCGACGCCAATGCGCAGGCGCTCGAAGGCGTGCTGGGCGATTTCGGCGTACGCGGCGAGATCATCAATGCGCGGCCCGGACCGGTGGTGACGCTCTATGAATTGGAGCCGGCGCCCGGCATCAAATCCTCGCGCGTGATCGGCCTGGCCGACGATATCGCGCGCTCGATGAGCGCGGTGTCGGCGCGCGTCGCGGTCGTCTCCGGGCGCAATGCCATCGGCATCGAATTGCCCAATCCGACGCGCGAGAAGGTCTATTTCCGCGAGCTGCTCTCGACCAAGGATTACAGCGAGACCGCCGCCAAGCTGCCGCTCTGCCTCGGCAAGACCATCGGCGGCGAGCCGGTGATCGTCGACCTCGCGCGCATGCCGCATTTGCTGATCGCGGGCACCACCGGCTCGGGCAAGTCGGTCGCCATCAACACCATGATTTTGTCGCTGGTGTACCGGCTCACGCCCGCGCAGTGCCGGCTGATCATGGTCGATCCCAAGATGCTGGAACTCTCCGTCTATGACGGCATCCCGCACCTGCTCACGCCCGTCGTCACCGATCCGAAGAAGGCGGTGGTCGCGCTCAAATGGGCGGTGCGCGAGATGGAGGGCCGCTACAAGAAGATGTCCAAGCTCGGCGTGCGCAACATCGACGGCTACAACGCGCGCGTCGCCGAAGCCAAGGCGAAGGGCGAGTCGCTGCAACGCACCGTCCATACCGGCTACGACAAGGAAACCGGCGAGGCGATCTACGAGAAGGAAGAGCTCGAGCTCGAGCCGCTGCCCTATATCGTGGTGATCGTCGACGAAATGGCCGACCTGATGATGGTGGCCGGCAAGGACATCGAAGGCGCCATTCAGCGCCTCGCGCAGATGGCGCGCGCGGCCGGCATCCACGTGATCCTCGCCACGCAGCGCCCGTCGGTGGACGTGATCACCGGCACCATCAAGGCGAATTTCCCGACCCGCATCTCGTTCCAGGTCACCTCCAAGATCGACAGCCGCACCATTCTGGGCGAGCAGGGCGCCGAGCAGCTGCTCGGCCAGGGCGACATGCTCTACATGGCGGGCGGCGGCCGCATCAGCCGCGTGCACGGCCCCTTCGTGTCGGACGACGAGGTGGAGAAGGTCGTGCGGCATCTGAAGTCGCAGGGCATGCCGGAATACCTCGAAGAGGTCACGGCGAGCGAGGAGGAGGAGGGCGAGGACGGCGCCGTGTTCGACTCCACCGGCATGGGCATGGCCGAAGGCGGCGACCTCTACAGCCAGGCCGTCGCCATCGTGAAGCGCGACCGCAAGGCCTCCACCTCCTACATCCAGCGCCGGCTGCAGATCGGCTACAACCGCGCCGCTTCCATCATGGAGCGCATGGAGCAGGAAGGCATTGTCGGCCAGCCCAACCATGCCGGAAAACGCGAAATTCTGGTTCCGGAAGAAGGCGATTTCGAGCGGTGAGGGATGTCATTGCGAGGCCCGAGCGGCGCCCGGCTCGGCGCCGCGGCCTTTGTCGGGCGCCCCGGAACGACGGTGGAAACCGGACCCGCGCACGCTTGCGTTCGGGTCGCGAAATAGCCACAGGGCTCCTATATTGCTCGCCGACGCGAGAGATAGGTGAGGCGGAGTGAGGCGGAGATCGTGATGGGGACAAAGACCAGCCCGGGACGCGCGACAGCGGCGGCAATGGCCGCACTGCTGGCCTGCCTCGCCGCCGCGCCGGCATTGGCGCAAAAGGTCCCGCTGCCGCCGCCCCGCCCGAAGGCCTTCGCTCACGCGACGAGCACCGGAACGGTGCGCGCGGCGCAGCGCATTCCGCCGGCGGCGCTGCTCGCCCGCGCGCAAGCGACGGCCGCGCCGGCGGCCCCGCAAAGCGCGCCCAATCCCGTCTCGAATCCGTTTGCCGCACTTTTGGGCAAGCCCGGCTCGACCATTGCGCTCAATGCCGACCAGCGCGCGATCATCGAGCGGGTGAACCGTTACCTGTCGAGCGTGCAGGTGCTCTCCGGCAATTTCGTGCAGGTCGGCCCCGACGGCAGCCGCACGCAAGGCCAATTCACGATTTCCAAGCCAGGCAAGGTGCGCTTCGAATATGACGACCCGAGCCCGATCGAGCTGATCGCCGACGGCCAATCGGTCGTCGTGCGCGACCGCCGGCTCGCGACCCAGGACGTCTATCCGCTGTCGCAGACGCCGCTGCGCTTCCTGCTCGCCAACAATATCGACCTGATGAAGGACACCAACCTGGTCGCGGTCTATGCCGACGACGTGTTCGTCACCGTGGTAGTCGAGGAAAAGAACACGCTGGTCGGCACCAGCCGGCTGATGATCATGTTCAGCGCCAAGGACATGCAGCTCAAGCAATGGACGGTGACCGACCCGCAGGGCTACGACACCACCGTCGCGGTGTACAATCTCGACAGCACCACGAAGCCCGATCCGGGTATGTTCAAGATCGACTATACCCGCTACAAGAACTGACCGTTCCGACGCTCGGCAGCGGGGCGGCCATCCTTTCGTTTATACGGTCGGCCGGTACGTTTTTCATTTTTGACGCGCGCCAAGCCGAATTGTCGGGTCTGGCCAGGCGATCGGATATTTTATGGCGGCTCCCCGCCCTTTTCTCAACCGGCTGCAGTTTGCGAACGCGGTTCGCTCATCGCGTGCCTATGGCGAGGATTACCTGTCCGAAATCGACCGGATCATCCGGTCGCACGTCCCGCCCGCACCGATCAATGCGCTCGAATGGGGCATGGGCCATACCACGCTGTTCCTGGCCGAACATCGCGAACATTATGGCCTGGCGGGCCTCGTTTCGATCGATCATGACCGCGACTATCTCGAACGCGTGGTCGCTCAGCTTCCGGCCTGGAGCGGTCTGCTCGCGCTCCACGGCGACCTGATGGGGCCGAAGCGAAGCGATCGCGATCCCGAACCGAATTACGCAACGCTCGCGCTGACGCTGGGGCGCCGGTTCGACTTCATCTATATCGACGGCCGGCGGCGGCTCGAATGCGCTCTGGTGGCGACGCAGATTTGCACGCCCGGCGGCATCGTCGTGCTGCATGACTATCGCCGGCGCCGCTACGACCTGGTCAAGGTCCTGTACGACGTCGTCGAAGAGGGCTCGCAGTTTCGCGTCATGCGGCCAAAACCGCTTACAGCGGTCCCTTGATGCCGAACATCGAATTTTGCTTTGTGGTAGAGACCGGCGTACTCGAACAGCAAGCCATCCTGCTCTGTGAGAGCATCCGGCGTTTCGCCGGGCCCCACGCCGATGCCATGCTGACCGTGATCTCGCCGCGTAGCGCGCGCCGCCCGTCGGCCGCGACCATCGCGCGGCTGCTGCAATTGGGCGCCGCATACGTCCCGCTCGAGCTGGACAGTCCGACGCCGGAATACGGCCCGTCATACAGAACCTTGGCGCTCGGCTGGCGCGCACGGCAGAACGGACCGGACGTGCTCGTACAGCTCGACAGCGACACCCTTTTCCTCGACGCGCCGGATCTTGCCTTGAACGACCATATCGCGATGGCGCGACCGGTGGACGTCAAGGGCATGTGCAGCGGCGGCCCCGGCGACCGATTCGAGCCGGTGTGGCTGCGCATGTGCGCGGTCTGCGATGTCGATATCGACAGATTGGGCTATGTGCGCTCGACGGTCGACAAACGGAAGGTCCGCGCGAGTTTCAATGCCGGCCTGGTCGTCGCGCGACGCTTCGTATTCGAGCTGATCGCGGAATTTTTCTCACGCATCGCCGCCGCCGGCATCCGTCCGTTTCTGGGCCAAGCCAGCGTCATGCGGACCGGCAGCGGGCAGGTTTCACCCGCCGGGCACGAAATGTGGGGGACGACCCAGGCCGCCATTTCGCTTGCCGTGGCCCGGCTCGGCTCGACCGTGCGCAACCTCGCACCCGACGACAATATTCCGCTGCATCTATGGCACCGGCTCGACCCGCTGCCGGAGCGCGTGGCTCACCTGCACTATCATTGGCTGTTTGCCGATGCGGGTGCCTGCGCCGCGGCGCTCGCCGGCCTTCCCCTGCGCCCCGAACAAGCCGCATGGTTGCGCAGCCGGCTGCCGCTGGGAACCGCCGATCTCGCAACTGTGGGAGCCGGGTCGCTTCCCGGATAAAGGCCTATACCCCGCTGGCGCCGCCGCCCTATATTGCCCGCATGCCTCTCAAAATCGCCACCTGGAACATCAACTCCGTCCGCCTGCGCATCGACCTGGTGGCGAAGTACATCAAGAGCGCGCGGCCCGACGTGCTCTGCCTGCAAGAGACCAAGTGCCCGGACGAGGCCTTTCCGCTCAAGCGCTTCAAACGGCTGGGCTACGAGCACGTCGCGCTCAACGGGCAGAAGGGCTATCACGGCGTGGCGGTGGTTTCGCGCGTGCCGTTCGAACGCTCCAATGTCGAGAACTTCTGCGGCAAGACCGACTGCCGCCATATCTCGGTCGTGCTCGGCGAGCAGGCCGGCTTACGCGACGAACTCACTTTGCATAATTTCTACGTACCGGCCGGCGGCGACGAGCCCGATCCCGAGATCAATCCGAAATTCCAGCACAAGCTCGATTTCCTCGACGAGATGCGCGCGCATGCCGGCCTCAAGCCGGGCAAGAAGGAACGCGCCATTTTGGTCGGCGACCTCAATGTGGCGCCGCTCGAGCACGACGTCTGGAGCCACAAGCAGATGCTGAAGGTGGTTTCGCATACGCCGATCGAATGCGAAAAGCTCAACCTCGCGCGGCAAAGCGGCAAATGGATCGATGCGATGCGCGTGCTCACGCCGGAGCCCGCCAAGCTCTATACTTGGTGGAGCTATCGCGCCGCCGACTGGCGCGCGGCCGACCGCGGCCGCCGGCTCGATCACATCTGGACCTCGGATGCGCTCGCCGGCGAGGTCTCGAAAATCACCATCGCGAAGGACTACCGGGGCGCCGAGCGTCCCTCCGACCATGTGCCGGTGACGGCGACGGTGGAAGTTTGACCGCCTTGCGACCGCCTATCGGCTGTCGTCGCCGCGGAAACGGACACCCGGAGGCCGCAGCCTACCGAGAGCAGTCGGAGAACCGGGTCTTGGGTCGCGCCGCGCTCGCCCGGGACGACGGCGGAAAATTATCGGCGCGCATTCGCCGCATCACTTCTTTTCGCTCGCTTCCAGCTTGCGCCGCACGGCGGTGAGTTCCCTGGTCCAGTCCTGCAGGCGCTGACCCATCATCGCGCGCAATTGCTCCGCCGCGGCCGGATAGCCCTCCAGCATCTTGCGAAACACGCTGCGCGAAATGCGCATCACCACGGTCGGCTCCTTGGCAATCGCCGTCGCCGGACACACCATGTCGGCGATGAGCGCAAGTTCGCCCACCAGGCCGCCCGGACCGACCACGACTTCTTCGGCCTGCGAGAACGTCCCGGTTTCGAGCGCAAGCGCGCCCTCCTGCACCAGATAGCCGCCATCGGCGAGTTCGCCGGCATGAAACAGCACCGCCCCGGCCGGCAATTCCCGCGTCTCCGCGCCGATCGCCAGCACCTGCAAGGCGGGCCGGCCGAGCGCCGCGAAGGTCGGCACCTGCTCGAGAAGGGCGATGTCGTCTTCGAGCGACATGGCTCAATCCGTCATTCCCGAATGCGCGCGCAAGCGCGCCGATCCGCAAGCCAGAACGACAATGAAAGCGGTCGGACTTCTCTCTGGATTCCGGGTTCGCGGCCCTCGGCCTTGGGCCGATGGCAGGCGCGCCGGAATGACTGCGGGAAAATAGCTCACGGCACCAGCTTATAACCGCCGGCTTCGGTGACCAGAATCTGCGGCGCCGCCGCATCCTTCTCGATCTTCTGCCGCAGCCGATAGATATGCGTTTCCAGCGTATGGGTGGTCACGCCGGAATTGTAGCCCCACACTTCCTGCAACAGCGTTTCGCGCGACACCGGCCGCTGTCCGGCGCGATAGAGATAGCGCAAGATCGCGGTCTCCTTTTCGGTCAGCCGCACCTTGCCGCCCTTGGGGTTGAGCAGCAGCTTGGAGCTTGGCCGGAACGTGTAGGGCCCGATGGTGAAGACGGCGTCCTCGCTCGCCTCGTGCTGCCGCAACTGGGCACGAATGCGCGCCAGCAGCACGGCAAAGCGGAACGGCTTGGTGACATAGTCGTTGGCGCCCGATTCAAGCCCGAGAATGGTGTCGCTGTCGGTGTCATGCCCGGTCAGCATGATGATCGGCGCCTTGAAACCGCTCTTGCGCAGGATGCGCACCGCCTCGCGACCGTCCACGTCGGGAAGGCCGACATCCATGATCACCAGGTCGATTTGGCCGTTCTTGGCCGCCTGCACGCCCTTGGTGCCGCTGTCGACGGCGATGGCCTCGAATTCCTCGTGCAATGCCAATTGCTCGACCAATGCCTCGCGCAGTTCGGCATCGTCGTCGACAATCAGGATGGTTCGCTTATTGGGCATTGCTCAAATAGCCCCCTCGCGCCCGTATGGCGCGCAACAAATTCGCTGTCGGGTTCCGATTAGCCTAAACCGATTTGAAACCCTAGCCATCACCGAACCGGCACGCGACCATTTGAAAAGAGGTCATCGGCGCCGGACACTGGTCGCGAAGTAGACCATTCGAGGCTAAAAGAGCAAGCAGGAACTGATATTTACGTGACTCCTCGGTGATCCGGAGATGTGACCAGGCATGCGGCAGCACCCTCTTTCCCGCCTCACGGTGCGAGCGAAGCCGGGCGACCCCCGGCGCGGCTGGCTGATCGCCGGACCCCTGGCCGTGCCGGTGGCGCTCGGGCGGGGCGGCATCAAGGCCAACAAACGCGAGGGCGACGGCGGCACGCCGCGCGGCACCTTCCGGCCGAAACGGCTGTGGTGGCGCAACGACCGGCACACTCGGCCAATGACCCACCTGCCGCTCAAGGCCATCGGGCCGGAGGACGGCTGGTGCGAGGACCCGTCCTCCCGCCATTACAACCGGCCGGTCAAGGTTCCGCCCGGAAGCCCGGCGGACCGGCTGGCGCGGCTCGACGGGCTCTATGATTTCATCGTCGAGATCGACCACAACACGCGGCCGCGCGTGGCCGGCCGCGGCAGCGCGGTATTCATTCATGTCGCGCGGGCGGGCTTTGCGCCGACCGCGGGCTGCATCGCGCTCAAGACCGCGGCCCTGCGCCGCCTCGTCGCCCGGCTCGGGCCGCGCACGCGGATCGTCGTCGGATAAGCGCCCGATCCGCATCGCTAGACGACGACTAAAACGAGCGCGAATTCGGTCACCAAACCTTAAATATAGCAACCGTCGCGAGCGTTTCTCTGCGTTCTGTTAATCTCGATCGCAACCCTCGCCGGTATAGTGGTGGTTGCTGCGAATTGCCGCAGCCAAGCCAAGATCGTCAGAAACCGCGACTGGGTGATTATGACCGTTCCTTTTACACATGACCCGAGCGCGACCATCAGGCCCGCGACCGAACAACCGGTCGGACGCGTTGCCGCCGTTAACGGCGCGACCGCGACGGTCGAACTGACTGCGCGCAGCATTTCCGGCGAATCCCCGACCGTCGGCAAATTCGTCGGCATTTCGACCCCGAAGGCTCTTATCGTTGGCTTGGTCACCGAAGTCGGCGAGCAGGCTCTGACCGCCGCAGCCGCCGGCGGCAACCCGAGCTTCCGCAAAGTCGCCCGGCTCGACCTGATCGGCGAGATGGTCGGCGGCGGACGCTTCCAGCGCGGCGTCAGCGAATATCCTAATATCGGCGACGGCGCACAGATGCTGGGCGACCACGAGCTGCGCCTGATCTACGGCGCCGCCGACGGCGATCGTGCGCAGGTCGGCTGCCTGCAACAGAACCCGGTCATCGGCGTACAGGTCGACATCGACCAGCTGGTGAGCCGGCACTTCGCCATTCTCGGCGCCACCGGCGTCGGCAAGTCGAGCGGCGTCGCGATCCTGTTGCAGAAGATTCTCGACACCAGGCCGAACCTGCGAATCTTCCTGGTCGATCCGCACAACGAATATTCGCACTGCTTCGGCAACAGGGCGCAGGTCCTCACGCCGCGCAACCTGCGGCTCCCGTTCTGGCTGTTCAATTTCGAGGAAATCGTCGACGCCCTGTTCGGCGGCCGGCCCGGCATCGACGAGGAAGTGGAAATCCTCTCGGAAGTCATTCCGCTCGCCAAGGCGGCCTATCTGCAATATCGCGGCAATGGCCTCGACCGCCTCGCCGCCAAGCGCCGCGATCCGCGCGACGCGGGCTTCACCGCCGATACGCCCGTGCCCTATCGCATCGAGGACCTGATCAACCTCATCGACGAGCGCATGGGCAAGCTCGAGAACCGCTCGCGCGCCACCGTCTATAACAAGCTGATGGCGCGCATTCAGACCTTCCGCAACCATCCGCGCTACGCCTTCATGTTCGAGAACGCGAACATCGGCGGCGACACGATGGCGGAGATCATCGGCAGCCTGTTCCGGCTGCCGGCGAACGGCACGCCGATGACCATCCTGCAACTCGCGGGATTCCCCGCCGAGGTGATCGATTCGGTCGTGTCGGTGCTCTGCCGCATGGCCTTCGATTTCGGCCTGTGGAGCGACGGCGTGGCCCCGCTGCTGTTCGTGTGCGAAGAGGCGCATCGCTACGCGCCGGCCGACAAGAAGATCGGCTTCGGCCCGACCCGGCGCGCGCTCTCGCGCATCGCCAAGGAAGGCCGCAAATACGGCGTGTTCCTCGGCCTGGTCACGCAGCGCCCGGCCGAAATCGATCCGACCATCATCTCGCAATGCTCGTCGCTGTTCGTGATGCGGCTGTCGAACGACCGCGACCAGGAGCTGATCCGCTCGGCGGTGTCGGACGCGGCCGCAAATCTCCTGTCCTTCATTCCCTCGCTCGGCACGCGCGAAGTGTTCGCGTTCGGTCCCGGCGTCGCGCTGCCGACGCGCATGCGCTTCGCCGAACTGCCGCCCGCGCTGCGGCCGAACAGCGAAGCGGCCGGCAGCACGCGCTCGGATGGCGGCAGCCAGATGAACCGCGACCTGTTGTCGTCGGTGATCGAACGCTGGCGCAGCGCCAGCATGAGCAACCGCATGGCGGAAGACGCCTATGGCGACGTCGGCTCGCCGCACGACTCGCCGGCCCTGCAGCCGCAAGCGCCGCAAGCGGCCGCGCCGGCCGGGCACGCGCCGCCGTTGCAGCCGTCGTCCTATCAGCAATCGTCCTACGCGCCGGGGCCGCAGGCGGGCGGCTTGCGTTCGAGCATTCTGAAGAAGCCGCTGGATGCGAATTCATTGGGCGCCGGCAACACCCCCACGCCCGGCTATCCGCCGCGCTTCAGGTGAACCTCCGACCGGCGTCCCGGCCCTTTCTTCGGTGTCCCCGCCGTCGCGGGGACGGCGAATTTGCGGCGCGTTCGCCTGGAGCTACTTCCGTCCCACCAGGTCGATCAGCGCCGACATGCCGCCGTGCCTGGTGCCTTCATGGATGATGCTGTCGTGCTCGTGGATTTCGAGCGCGGCGAAATCGCCGAAGGCGGCCTGCAGCAGTTCGCGCGTGTAGAGATTTTCCAAGCGTGACGGGCCGCCGGTCTTGTATTCGAGCTGCTTCGGCCCGTAGCCCTCGATCAGCAGCAGGCCGCCCGGCTTCAGGCTGCGCTTGATGCCGGCGAAGATCTTGTCGCGCCCCGCCGGACCGGAAAACTGGAAGAAGATGCCCACCACCACGTCGAAGGCCTCTTTCGGCCAGCGCCACTCGACGATATCGGCCTGCTCGAATTCGAGGGTGACGCCGCGCGCCCGCGCCAGCTTGCGCGCCTTCTCCTGCGCGAGCGGCGAGAAATCGACCGACAGCACGTCGAGCCCGCGCTCGGCCATGAACACGCCGTTGCGGCCTTCGCCGTCGGCGATCGCCAGCGCCTTCTGCCCGGGCCGCAGGAGACCCGCCTGCGCCTTCAGAAAAGCGTTCGGCTCGGTGCCGAATAAATAGCCCGGCTCCGCGAAACGTTCCTGCCAGCGCTCGAATTCGGGATTGTCGGTCATTCTTTTTCTTCCTTTCCAATGTCGGGCCCGCGCAAACGCCGGCCCATGCGCCGCGCCCGCTCGACCTGCGCAGGCATGCAAGTCCCCGGCCTTCATCGCCGTGATCGGCCGCCCGCGACAACAGGCCTC
>Ga0180222_1003440_pt1 | contig 10134 bp, 6 predicted proteins | sample eDN5th37CKraftOP_FD_151336 | JGI IMG/M metagenome (GOLD analysis project Ga0180222, IMG submission 151336) | Enriched Organic Plus compost microbial communities from Emeryville, California, USA - eDNA 5th pass 37_C Kraft OP (version 2) (version 2) ... | reverse complement strand
CCTCATGGCCGCTTTTTTTGTTCCGCCAATATCCTATATTGGCACCATGGCGCGGGATGGAGCAGCCCGGTAGCTCGTCAGGCTCATAACCTGAAGGTCGCAGGTTCAAATCCTGCTCCCGCAACCAACAAAATCAAGGGCTTAGCCAATCGGCTAGGCCCTTATTTTTTGCATTTGGCACAATTTTGGCACAGTAAGAAAAAAATTGGCACAGTAAGGCACAGCAAGTACCAGCACTGACAGCCTTCCCGTGTCCATCAAACCGATGCGCCACCGAAGGCTGTATGCACGTCAAATGTCAGCAAGGTATCCTGCCGCATTGCGAGCCATCCCATAAGTTATTGAGACCATTATGTTAAAATACGAAAGGGTCTGCTTATGGATGGCGAAAACATCCTGACAATCGACCAGTTGGTCATGGCCTTTCCCGCCTTTGGCGAGAAGACCGTCCGCTGGTGGATTTACAACGGCAAGAGCAACGGCTTCGAAGCCTGTCTCATTCGAATTGGCTCCCGCATCTACATAGATCGGGAGCGTTTTGTTGAGTGGGTCGAGAAGCACCGGCCCGTCCCCGATGTGCCGAGCGACGAGCGGGAGCGACCGCCTGAGTCTGAAGGCGTTGAATAGGCCTTCAGACTGAGAAGGGGAGCTGGCCCGCACCGGACGGAATGCCGCCGGTGCGGTTTTTATTTGCCCTCACCGATGGAACGGATTGTCGTCGTAGATCGGCGTGCCGTCCCGGTCTTTGAAAATCCCATCCCTCAGATAATTGATCTTCCCCGCCGAGATCACTTGCTGCCCCCGGTAGAAGAGCAGCTGCCCATCTTGATGGGCGCTCATAATCTCGTTCGGCGTGAACAATGGCCTTGCGCCTGACGATAGCGTCATGCTCCCGTTGTTCACCGTCAGGCCGCGCTCATTGGAATAGCTGATGGACGGAATCGTCGTTTCCCCGCACATCAGACTGATGAGCTGGGCGGTCTCCACGTCAGCAGCGCCGAAGAACTGCTTCACCGCACAATTCGAAATAATGGACTGCGCCTTGTCGCCATAGGTTGCGGCGAGCTGCTTCAAGTCCTGGGCAAAGAGCCAGAAATTGATGCCGTAGCCTGCCATGTAAGCCATACCCTCCTCGATGACCTTGACCCGCCCCAGAGCGGGGAACTCGTCCAGCATAAACAGCACCGGATAGTCGCCTTTGCTGGTGTAGCCTGAGAAGTGCTTGATGAGCGTTCCCATGAACAGGCGGATGACCGGCGCATAGCTGTCGAGCCTGCCTGGCGGGATTGAGAAATAGACCGTCATCGGCTCCAGCAGCATCCTTGGCAGCCGATAGGTGTTCTTCGACATCATCCGTTGCAGCCGAGGGCTGTCCCAGATGCCCATATGCGAGTTGATCGTACTCATGATGCCGGTTCGCACCTTGTCATCCGACTGAAGGAGGGCAGTCGCCGCACGCTGCACCTGAATGGTTTCGCACGCCGCCATCTTGGCCAGTAGCAGCTCAAACTCTTCCTTCTCCTGTGTCAGAAGGTGCCGGAGGGTCCACATGATGCGCTCTTCCTCGGGAAGCTCAGTCTGCATGTACAGAATGACCCCGGACAGGAAATTGCGGGCTTCGTTGTTCCAGAAATCTTCCTGTCCGCCGCGCTCGATGATAATCAGCTCGGCGAACGTCCGAGCGTCCTCCCACGCCTCGTCGCCTTCTTCGATCAGGTCGAACGGATTCCAGCAGTCTGAATCGTCATCGAACGGTGCAAACTTCAGCACCCGCTGCCCCATCTGGCGTCGCCAGTCTGCCGTGACGGCATAGTTCTCGCCTTTGATGTCGTTCACGACCATTGAGCCGGTGTAGAAAAGCAGGTTCGGGATGACCGACGACACGCCCTTGCCGGATCTTGTCGGGGCAATCGTCAACAGATGCCCATCGCCTTCGAAGGTGTTGACGGCCTCTTGCTTGTTCCAGACAGTCTGCCCCAGCAGCAGGAACCTGCGTTCCTTTTCCACCATACGCCGTTTGAACTCATCCGGTGCGAGGCCAATTCCGGCCTCAACAATCTGCTCTGGCGTCATGATGTACGCTCGGCCGTATGTGAACCCTATCGGCTTGCCCCAGGGCTTTGCCCCCTTGGCGATGGCTTGGGCCTGCCCCCGTTGATAGCCCTCGCGATAACCAGACCGCATTTGAAAGAATAAGTAGATCGCGAAACCGATCCCAACCAGAATGAAAAACGCCATTGGACTCATGGGCCTCTCCTAATCTGACGCGCTTCGCGCTGCCTATTCGCTGACTATACCGGCAGTTTCCGGGAAGGCAGGCCCTTTCCGGCATTTAGCCATGAGCGAGGTGTGCCTCCGATTGTGGCTTGCTCTTGTTAATCCTCCGTTGCCTGATGCCACGCTTGGCGGCCTTTCCCTTGTGATGGCTGTCTAGCGTCCGGTTGGCTTCCGGCGCGCAAAGGCGCGGCGGCAGTTTCTTCCCCGCCGTTCGTCCGAACGGCTCCTCGCGCCGCTTCGCTTCAAGAAACAGCCTTCTTGCCCTCGTTCGCTTCGCTGCCGTCCTTCGGATGCCCGCAGCCAGCCCGTCCGCTTGGTCGAGCCTCACGAAAGGCCGCGATCAAGCGCGGCCTCCAACAGCAAAGGAGGCAAGACCAATGACTACCAAAACGAAATCACGTCGCTCACGCCGAGCCAATGTCGAACGCCGCGACATTCACCAGCAGGTGACCGACAACATCATCGCCGCGATCGAAGCTGGCGCAGGTGAATGGCAGATGCCCTGGCACCGCTCTGGCAAAGGGCTCAATCGCCCGGTCAATATCGACACGCACGCCCACTATCGTGGCGTCAACATTCTCAACCTTTGGGTTGCAGGCGAGGTGCGGGGCTACACGGAAGGAGTCTGGGGCACCTATCGCCAGTGGCAGAACCGTGGTTGCCAAGTCCGCAAGGGCGAGAAGGGCTCACTCGTCGTCTTCTACAAGGAGCTGGAGTTCGAGGATCAGGATGCCGATACTGGCATGACCTCGACCGAGACCCGCCTCATGGCGCGGGCGTCCACCGTCTTCAACGCCGAACAGGTCGATGGCTACGAGCGTGAACCGCTCCCCGTGCCGGAGAATCCCGCCACGCCCATCGAGCAGGCTGAAGCTTTTGTCGCTGCCAGCAATGCTATCGTCCGTCACGGCGGGGGCCGTGCCTACTACAATCCCAATCAGGATTTCATCCAGATGCCCGAGCGTGAACGCTTCCTGGGCACGGCAACCAGCACGCCGTCAGAAGCCTACTACGGCACGTTGCTGCACGAACTGACCCATTGGACGGGCCACAAGAAGCGTTGCGAACGGGAGTTCGGCAAGCGTTTCGGTGATGAAGCCTATGCCATGGAAGAATTGGTCGCCGAACTTGGTGCAGCATTCCTGTGCGCTGATATCGGGATTTCACCGCAGCCACGTCCGGACCACGCTGCCTATGTTGACCATTGGCTGAAGGTGCTGAAGGCCGACAAGAAGGCCATCTTCACCGCTGCATCGCAAGCGTCGAAAGCCGCTGACTTTCTGGCTGGGCTGCGGGATAAAGCCGTTGCCGGCGACCAACTTGAGGTCGCCGCTTAGACGGCCTCATTATTTATGGCGTCATCTTAATCCCTTATGGTATCGTGAAAACTCGCAATACAATTTAGGAGGGTGGGCGCTTGAGAGCTTGTCGCGTCAGCATTAGTCATTTTCGAGGCATCAAAGCTGCTACAGTTCTGTTGCCCAAACATGCTGTTCTCATTGGCGACAACAATACGGGCAAGACCACCATCCTTGAGGCTTTGGATCTTGCCCTTGGGCCAGACCGCCTCAATCGCTTTCCGCCCATCGATGAGCACGACTTCTATCAGGGGCAGTATCTAGCCAAGGTGCCGGATGGTGCAGGTGAAGCTGAGGAAGGTCAGGTTACGGAAGAGCAACCCGTGGAACCGGCGCAAGGCGCAGTTGAAGATGCCGAAACGGCCGATACTGAACCTGCCGAAGCACCTCGTATTGAAGTTGAGGTTGCTATCGCTGATCTTTCCGAAGACCAGAAGGCACGTTTTGGCGACTATGTGGAGTTCTGGGACGCAGAAGCCGACAAGTTCTACGATAACCCGAACCCCGAAGGTGTTGACCCCGGCCACATCACTGAAGCTCTGCGAGTGACCTTCCATGGCTGGTACGAGTACGATGAAGATGATTTTCAGGGGAAGACGTACTTCACACGCAGCTTGAATGAAGGCGGGGCTCCTGTTGAGTTCCGAAAGAAGGACAAGCAGATATGCGGCTTCCTGTACCTTCGCTCCTTACGCACAGGAAGCCGAGCATTGAGCCTGGAGCGAGGCAGCCTTCTCGACATTATCCTTCGCCTTAAGGAAGTCCGCCCGCAGATGTGGGAAGACACCATCGACAAGCTGGCGGACTTCACTGTCGCCGCAGACCCTGAGTTGGGTATCTCCGGGATATTGGAGAGCATCAACACGGCATTGAAGAAATACGTTCCCAAGGAGTGGGGCATTGAGCCCCATCTCAAAGTTTCAAATCTCACCAGAGAGCATCTGCGGAAGGTCATCACTGCCTTCATCGCCACAGGTGAGGGGAACCATGCCGCCCCCTTTTATCGGCAAGGGACAGGCACGATCAACATGCTGGTGCTTGCAATGCTGTCACAAATTGCCGCCGACAAGCAGAACGTCATATTCGCGATGGAAGAACCTGAAACGGCCATTCCACCCTATGCTCAAAAGCGCATCGTTCACGAAATACGCTCACTTGCTTCGCAGGCAATTTTTACGTCGCACTCTCCCTACGTTCTTGAAGAGTTCGTACTGGATGAGACCGTGGTGCTCGGTCGAAACCCAACCGGCGAACTCAGTCGGAAGTCCATCACCCTGCCTTCCAACCTTAAACTAAAGGCATACCGGCAGGATTTTCGAACTCGGTTCTGCGAAGGGCTGCTATCGCGGCGTGTCCTGATTGCGGAAGGTGAGACGGAAACCACAGCTTTCCCCGTCGTGTGCCGACGATTGGCCGAGTTGAACCCAGCGAGCTACAAGTCTCTGGAGGCTTTGGGCATATGTACGTTGAACGCGGGCAGTGACTCCAAGATAGCTGGTATGGCTAAGCTATTTAGGGACTTGGGCAAGCGCACCTTTGCTCTTTGTGACAAGCAGGACGCCGCAAATCAGGCTGCGATTGAGACTGAGGTCGAGCTTCTTCTCATGCACGAGAAGAAAGGAATCGAAGCCTTGGTGCTTGAAGGTACTACGGATGCCGCCCTTCAGCGATTTGCTGCTCTGCTGGAATGGCCGCCGCACCTCACTCAAAAATACCCCAATCCGGTTGCGGACGCCCGCAACGCACTTTCGGAATATTTCTCTTGGGCGAAAGGAAATTGGGGACTCGCAGATTTCCTTGCACAATGCACTGAAGACGAGATTCCCGAATGGCTGCGCGAGGCCTGCCGGACACTGATGCAGGCTTGTGAGCCTGCTCAAGCTGAGGAAGCGGTGGCTGCTCCCGCCGCCGAAGAACCCGAGCTTGGAGCTGCTGCCGATGGAGCTGACTGAGAAGCAGCTTGAGGTCTTGGACAGTGATGGGCATTTGCTTGTCACCGGTGGACCCGGCTCCGGCAAGACAACAGTATCGATTTTGAAGGCCGCCCAGATTGCTGAGCGCGACCTTAGACCTCAGCAAAAGGTGCTTTTCTTGAGCTTCGCACGGGCGAGCGTTTCTCGTGTCGTCGAAGCGATAGAACAGGAACAAAGCATTGCGCGCGAGACCAGGCGGCAGATCGAGGTCGAGACCTATCATTCCTTTTTCTGGCGCATTCTAAAGGCGCATGGCTACCTTATCGGTCTGCCGCGCCGTCTCGACATTCTTACGCCACCTGCCGAGGCCATTGCCCTTTCTGCGATTCGAAACGGATTTGAAGCGGACAGCAAACTTTCCGAGCAGGAAAAGAAGGACAAGAGGGACACAGAACTTGCCGAACGGAAGCGGCTTGCCTCCGAGGAGGGCCGCATCTGCTTTGACCTTTTCGCGCCTTTTGTCGGTGATTTGCTCCATGGGAGCGAGCGCCTGCGTCGCCTGCTGGCAACGATGTATCCGACCATCATCCTTGATGAGTTTCAGGATACAAACGCAGAGCAATGGCATGTAGTGAAAGCTCTCGGCGCTTGCTCAAAACTCATTGCCTTGGCTGATCCTGAGCAACGTATCTTCGATTTTATCGGGGCCGATCCCGAACGCCTCGACCATTTCCGAGAAGCCTTCAATCCCACTGAGATTGACTTCAGCGATGCCAATCATCGCAGCGCTGGTACAGACATCGCCAAGTTCGGCAATGATATTCTCACAGGCAAGTTTCAGCAGGAAAACTATACTGGCGTGGCCATTGCAGGCTTCGACCCGTTTCCCGACCCGGCCATGACGAAGTTGGTCACAACGACGTATGAAGCCAGGACTCGACTAGTCACTGCGGGCAGACCTGAATGGTCTCTGGCGATTTTGGTCCCAACCAAACGGATGACGCGCCTCGTTTCCGATAGGTTTCGCGAGCCACCAGCCGGGATGCAGGCGATCACCCACAATGCCGTCGTGGAATTGGAAGCCGCCATTCTCGGCTCAGAAATCATCGCGCACCTTCTGCAACCGGTCGCCACTGGCCACATTGATGTCTTCGTGGACCTGCTCTGCAACTACTATCAGGGAAAGGGTGGTGATCGGCCCACAAAGGGTGCGTTGAAAGAAGCAGATGGCCTTCGCAAAGCCTATGAGAAGTGGTGTGCGGCTCTCGATGCGGGAAAGAATCCGCCAGGCAACAGCGTTCTGCGGGCCACCTTTGAAGTTTACGATGCGGCTCGGGCCGTTGAATTGACTGGCGACCCCGACAAGGACTGGCGAGGGGTGAGAGCAGTGCTGGACAATGGTGGGTGCAAACGTCTCAAAGAGGTTGGCACCGAGGTTCGAAACATTCGTCTGTTGGAACGAGGCACGCAACTCCGACAAGACCTCGCACAGGATTGGCGTGACAACGGTTCATATGCCAACGCACTGTCAATAGTTCAGCTGGCGTTTGTGCAGGAACACTTTGCCACCAGCTCTAAGCCTGAGAGTGGTGTGGTGGTGATGAACATGCACAAGGCAAAAGGTAAGCAATTCGACGAGGTCATTATCTTTGAAGGCTGGCCGGTCCGACAGAAGGGCAAAATCGTCGCAAATCTGGATCGCATCGTTCGGAACAATGACCGGGCCGAGGTCAACGATGGCTCACGTCAAAACTTCCGTGTGAGTGTCACCCGAGGCCGCCAGCGCACCACGATCCTGACGCCTAACGTTGATCCCTGCGTGTTGTTGCTGGAGGAGTAAAACTCGGAGGGGGAAAGCCTTCCCCTGCCTGCAACCGGCTGACGCCGTTTTCCGTCACCCCTTCGAGCGGGGGAGATTGGAATTTCCCCCGCAACGCCCCCTGTGAATGGTCGCAGCGTGCCGCTGTGGCGTTCCTTGCTTGCTGTGAGGTTTCGCTGTGCGGAGCGGGATTCCTTTATACGCTCTGGCGTATATTCGCACGTTATACGCTACAGCGTATATCCAGATTTGGCGCGCTTTGTGCTTCAGAAAACATCTTTAAACCAGTCGTTTAATCTCTCATTGTCATCAAAGCCGAAAAATGGTACAACATTAAAACCGAAAAATGATACAGCACCAAAGCCGAAAGATGGTGCAGCGCTAAAACCGAAAATGACTGGGTTCAGATATGGCGACACCACAGGAGAAACTCGCAAGCTCGCTGGAGGCCCTGAAGCAACTTCAGGACAAATCCGGCATGATCGTGCGATCAGACGACCTCAGCCGCACACACCGGGAGCGGCTGGTTGAAAACGGCTTTCTTCATGAAGTCATGCGCGGCTGGTACATCGCCACAAGTCCCAGTGACAGACCCGGCGATACAACACCCTGGTATGCCAGCTACTGGGATTTCGCTGCCCGCTATCTGACCGATCGCTTTGGCGATGACTGGTGTCTCGGTCCGGAGGCTTCGCTCTCGCTGCACGCTGGAAGCTGGGCTGTACCCCCGCAGCTTCTGGTGCGTGCCCCGCGCGGCAGCAACAAGCCCATCGCACTACCTCACAACACCTCGATCTACGACATGCGGGTGGATCTGCCTGATGCGGCGGACATGCAGGTGGAAAACGGCGTACGGTTCTATACAGCGCCCGCTGCGCTGATTGCCGCTGCCCCTGCCATCTTTGAACAGCAGCCCCTCAACCTTCGTGTTGTGCTGGCAGGCCAGCAGAATGCATCGGCCCTTCTCGCCAAACTCCTGGAGGGCGGCCACAGCATCATAGCCGGACGGCTTGCTGGCGCGTTCCGTAACATCGGGCGGGACAGGATTGCCGACGACATTCTCAAGACCATGAGTTCGGCAGGATATACCGTCCGCGAGACTGATCCCTTTCAGGCCCGTCTGGCGATTGACCTCCCCAAGCGCGAGCTTTCGCCCGCTGCGACACGCATCCGCCTCCTGTGGCACAAACTGCGCGAAGGCGTCATCGACGCCTTCCCGAAATCACCGGGCCTGTCCAACGATGCCGACGCCTATCTTGCACGCATCGATGATGCCTTTGTCACCGACGCCTATCACTCGCTGTCGATTGAAGGTTATCGGGTCAGCCCCGAACTCATTGAACGTGTTCGGAGCGGGGACTGGAACCCTGATAACATTGCCAAGGATCGTGAGCAGCAGGATGCACTTGCTGCGCGTGGCTACTGGCAGGCTTTTCAGGAGGTCAAGAAGAGTGTCAGTGCGGTCCTAAAGAACGAAAATCCCGGCGAAGTCGCCGACAATGACCATGGCAACTGGTATCGCGAACTCTTCGGAGCCAGCGTTGCGGCAGGCATTATCAAGGCTGCCGATCTTGCCGGTTATCGCAACGACCGGGTCTTCATCCGAAATTCGATGCACACGCCTCTGGCACCGCGTGCCGTGACCGATGCCATGACGGTCTTCTTTGAATTGCTGACAGATGAGACAGACCCAGCCGTGCGAGTGGTCCTTGGCCATTTCGTCTTCGTCTACATCCACCCTTACATGGATGGGAATGGCCGCATGGGCCGGTTCCTGATGAACCTGATGCTGGCGGCGGGCGGTTATCCCTGGACGGTTGTTCCTGTCGAGCGGCGGCGCGATTACATGGCCGCACTCGAGCAGGCGAGCGTGCAGGAAGATATCGTGCCCTTTGCCCAATTTCTTGGGGAGCTCGTCGAGCAGGGGCTGAAGGGAGCACCACTGCCTTCGGTCCCGGTCAAGGAGGCAGAAGAGCTTTAATCTGGTGGGGAAGGCCTTCCCCTGCCTGCAACCGCCGCAAGCAGATTCTCGCGCCGTTTTCCGTCACCCCTTCAAGCGGGGGAGATTGACACTTCCCCCGCAACGCCCCCTGTGTATGGTCGCAGCGTTTCGCTGCGGCGTTCTTTGCTTGACTCTCACCTTCGAGCTTATGCCAGCCGCGACCGCTTGCAAGGTCGCCGTCCACCGCTGCCCGTCTTTGGAGGCATTGGACTCACTTAGCCGACCATTCGGGTGGCGTTGGATTTCACCCCTTCGAGCCAGCTTGTGGCTGCCTCATGCGGGGCGGCTTACTTGCCGCTTATCGCTGGGCTGGCGCTCGCATCACTTTCGCCACCGTTGTCACGGGCTGTGACGCTCGCCGCTGGGCAGAGGGTCAGGCACGACCGGCTTTGCCGGTTGGGGCGGCCAGCCCGAGACGAGCTCATGCGCTGGCCAGTCTTTTGCCTTGAACCATCAGGAGGCGAGAGAATGAACAAGCCCTATGAAACCTATCAGCTGGACTGGCAGGGATATCGCATCGAAGTACGATATTGCCCCAGCTGGTCGCCATCCTACGAGGAAATCTATGGCGAGTGCATGGCGCATCTGGAATTGATGTCGCTGGAGGAGCCACGGCTGCCATTGCCAGTTACGGAAACTGTCCGTCGTCAGAACATTTGGCGCAGATCGCGGCGTAAAATAGCGGAGTGGGGGCCTCGTCTGGGGATTGATATTAGGCGGCGAGCTTGCGGTGCTGCAAGCGCCGATGTTCGATGGTCTGTTGCT
>Ga0180222_1003439_pt1 | contig 10142 bp, 6 predicted proteins | sample eDN5th37CKraftOP_FD_151336 | JGI IMG/M metagenome (GOLD analysis project Ga0180222, IMG submission 151336) | Enriched Organic Plus compost microbial communities from Emeryville, California, USA - eDNA 5th pass 37_C Kraft OP (version 2) (version 2) ... | reverse complement strand
TAACGATGCTTGTCGTATAAACATGAAGACGTATTGTTGGTAGATGGATAGGGTGCAAAAATTGTCGGAATTCTGACGTAAAAATCACAAAAACGCTAGTAGATGAATAAACAACACTATACTTTATAGATATTACAACAACGTTGATAAAAATACATCTAACGTATAAAAACAGATGTAAATGAATAAATAATTTGTTTTTTTGTATTTATAACATCGAATAGTATTGATTTTTTATAAAGCTTGTGCTATATTCAAACTAGGCTTCAAGCAAAAACAAACACAGCCTACCTTAACAACTGAAACAAGCTCGATACTCGGTTTTGACGGGTAGTCGGTAGCGGCAATAAAAACATGGTCTACATCTTGTAGAGCACGCACCTTATTTAAAATTGGCGCTATCGATGCTCCGCCAAACGGCGTAGAGCGCTAGATGAGTACCGACACGCCTAGTATATTTCTACTAACTAGGTTAGCAGTCTGAATACTAGGCGTGTTGAGGAAAATCTAAAGACGTGCTCCCGTATGGGAGCGGTCAGAAGTCACGAGTGGTCGACTGATCATTGGAGCACGCGCCCATCATGTTTGTTGGCGGCGGTTGTAGCAACCAGATCGTAAAAGTCGCCACTCTGACTCCAAGGGGAGTATACTGGTTATATGTTAGCGAAAGTGCTTTTATTGATTGGTCTCGTTTCAGCGGGACTTCTTTTATTGATTATGACGACATATGAACCGAGTGCCGTTGGGGCGATCGGTATTTTGGCAGTTTTTTTCTTGGGATATGTCATTATACTTTGCGCATTGACGCTTTTGTTGTGGACAATTATTCAACTTATAAAGAGGTTAAAGGCAAGATCAAAAGCTCTTAGTCGTATTCGTTCATTAACTTTTAGAGAAACGTACTATTACTCTAGTGTCATTGCTCTAGCTCCTATTGTTTTGATTGGTCTAAGGTCAGTTGGCGGTATTGGTGTGTACGAGGTTATATTAGTATTCTTGTTTGAGGTCTTGGCATGTGTTTATGTGGCAAAACAGGCAGTCTGACGGTGTAAATTTTGCATATTGAATATGGTATAATTTGCTCATGAATCCCGAACGTCAAGCACCACAAATGGGCCCAAGCCCAGAGATGCATCCGCAAGGTCCTGATCTTGGCGCAGAACATCTGCCGAATCAGGAAAGAAGTGGCGAGGGTTCTCACGAAAAAGAGCAAAACATCGCACGTGGCGATAGGCAACCTGCTGCGCCGCCGCCAATTAGTGTGCCATTGCCCCCACCGACTGTTTCGGTACCTACGCCACAGACGACGAACAACGATTCGATAGGTCCTGCACTGGCGGCTGATGATGATTTGATTGAAAAAGAATGGGTAGATAAAGCTAAAAAAATTATTGCCGAAACACAGAATGACCCCTATAGACGAGAGAAGGAAATCGGTAAACTACAGGCCGAATACCTAAAAAAGCGATATGGTAAAGAATTAGGTGTCTCAAATTAGACGCTTGCGCTAAAATAGAACTATGGCGGGTGTATTTATCATTGCATTCGTAACCGTCTTTATCGGCACGGCTTTGGTGTTGATCGTCTTTTTGCAGTACAAGAAGACACTGAGGGAGGCAAAGAACTACGAACGTGGCCTCAAGATGGTACCTATGTTTATTCACCTGCCTCCAGCCAGCGAGGATATTGAAAAGGGTGGACGCGATGAGCGCGATCTCACAGAAGAAGTTATTTCGGAAGCTCAGGTAATGTATAACATCATTGCCAGTACGGCCACGAAAGGTTTTAAGAGTAAGATTTACGGTCAGCGTCACCTATCGTTTGAGATTATCGCAAAAGGAGGGCTTGTTCATTATTATGCCGTTGTCCCGATTGTCCTAGTAGATGTTATCAAGCAGGCGATTGCTGCTGCGTACCCATCGGCTCGTTTGGAAGAAATAGGTGAACATAATATTTTCAACGAAGCAGGTAAGATGAGCGGCGTTATCGGTGGCGAATTTACGTTGAAGAAAAGTTTCGTTTATCCAATCGCAACGTATCAAGAGACGAAGCGCGACGCATCACGAGCACTCCTCAATGCACTGTCAGCAGCTTCTCGGGAAGACGGTGTCGCTGTTCAGTTTTTACTGCGTCCAGCGCAGGAGGGGTGGGTTCGTGCGTCGACAGATGCGGCCAAGAAGATCAAAGAAGGTAAATCAAAGTCAAAGGGATTTAGTCTCAAGGGTGCACAAGGCCTTGCTGAGGTATTATGGAAACCACCTGAGTCTTCTGAGGATAAGAAGCCGGAACAAAAACAGCTGACATCGCTTGAAGAAGAGACGATCAAGGCAATTGAAGAAAAGACAAGGTATCCAGCATATGAAGTTTTGGTAAGGGTTGTTGTATCATCAAACACCACTGAGCATTCGCAAGCGTTACTCAAGAATATTGTGGCAGCGTTTGCGCTCTTTGACTCGCCAAGTCACAACGGTTTTAAATTCAACCCAGCTCGTGACGTAGAAGAACTGGTGACATCATTTATATTTCGGTTTTTCCCACAATCAGTGAATAGCAACGTATTGAATAGCGTTGAAATGGCAACTATCTTTCATTTACCCAATCAGAACGCTATTCCTACCTCCAAGGTCAAGCGCCAGCTATCCAAACAGGTTGATGGTCCGACTGAGCTTATGGAAGAAGGTTTGCTGCTTGGTGTAAATGAGTACCGTGGCGTCAAAAAAGAGATACGACTGAGCACCAATGATCGGCGTCGACATACCTATATTATCGGTCAGACGGGTGTAGGTAAGTCGGGATTCCTATCCAATTTGGCATACCAAGATATGCACGAAGGCAGGGGCTTTGCCTTTATTGATCCGCACGGTGATGTCGTTGAGGAATTGTTGGCAAACGTACCAAAAGAACGTGTTGAAGACGTTATCTATTTCAATCCTGGCGACCTAGAAAATCCAATTGGTCTTAATTTGTTCGAGCATGACAACGAAGATCAAAAAGACTTTTTGGTTCAGGAAGCAATTAACATGCTTTACAGCTTGTATGACCCTGGCCATACAGGTATCGTTGGTCCGCGCCTTGAACACATCTTCCGAAACTGTGCATTGCTCCTCATGGCTGATCCGGAGGGAGGAACATTCATTGATATTCCGAAGCTGCTCGTCGATGATGCCTTCATGAAGTCAAAACTGAAATATGTCACTGATCGTAACGTGCTTGACTTTTGGACCAAGGAATACCCGGCTTCACAGCGCTCAAATGAAGCAGGAGAGGTGACAAGCTGGGTTGTCAGTAAATTTGGTCCGTTCTTGAGTAATACGATGATGCGCAACATTATGGGGCAGAGGAAGAGCGGCTTTAATTTGCGCGATATTATGGATAATCGAAAGATTCTTCTTGTCAATCTATCGAAGGGTAAGATGGGTGAGTTGAACTCGAAGCTGCTCGGTATGATTTTCGTCATGAAGTTCCAGGTTGCAGCTATGAGTCGCGCAGATATGCCGGAAGACGAGAGGCAGGATTTTTGTCTGTTTGTGGACGAGTTCCAAAATTTCGCGACGGAAAGCTTTGAGTCGATTTTGTCCGAGGCTCGAAAGTACCGACTCAACCTAGTGCTTGGTAACCAGTTTATGACGCAGCTTACCGATAAGATCCGCGAAGCTATTATCGGAAACGTCGGTACGGTAATTAGTGGTCGTATCGGTGTCACGGATGCTGAGATGATGGTCAAAAAGTTTCAGCCCGTCTTTGATGCCGAAGATTTGACCAAGCTGCCAAACTATCAGGCTGTGGCTACGGTGATGATAAATGGCGTGCCGTCCGCACCATTTAGCATGTCCCTATTGCCGCCAATGGCGAAGAAAAACGATCAGTTGGCAGATGCTATGAAGCGTCTGTCTGCAACGAAGTATGGTGTCAGTCGAGCTGTTATTGAAAAGGAAATTTTCAAACGCCTAGAGTCACCGCGTCCTACACCTGGTGCTGGCGCGTTGCCACCTGGCGCCCGTAGACCAGGTAGTCCAGGGCCAATGGGACCGTCAGTTCCAAAGAGTAGCGGCAGCTCATTCTTGGATGAATGGTTGGCAAAACGCCAGAGATTAACGCAAAGTGCTCCACAAAAACCGTTAGGCCCTCCGGGGCCGCCGACGCCACCAGGTGGATACATGTCTCGTCCGATGACGCCACCGATGCCGCCGCAACAGCCAACAATGCCGCCATCCACGTCGCGGCCAAACATACCGCCGTCACCTTCTGCACAGTCGCAGCCAACTTTCTCTTCGCCTATGACACTTCCTTCGCAGCCACAACAAATAACATTGCCATCGCAACAGCATGAACGGTCTCCCGCAGAAGAGAAGAAACCAACAGAAGAGATTTTGGCGTCACCAATGACAGAGTTTTCCACGCCGTCATCACCACCGTCTCCCACAGAAGAACCGCAGGAGGTGAGTGTTCGGCTTCGCTAAGTCACTAAGGTTGCTTATCGGTTGCGATGAAACACGTTTTTTAGATAGTCATAGAGTGTGCCGATGAGCCAACCGATAATAAATGCTGCGATTGTTTCGAATCCCGATAACTGGAATCCATAGTGTTTTGCGAGATAATAGAGAACTGTGACGACGATAAATGCTGTCACGCTTCCAGCGAGTAGTGCATTAGGACGGGCGAATGTCGATCCAACAAAATCGCTCACTGATTCGATGACAGGGTTATGGATTACTTTACTAAATGTTCTACCAATAGGACCCATCTCTTCTCGTACCATTCTAAGCTGGTTTTCGAAACTTTCGCGCAACTGCTTTTTTGATGGAGCGCCGCGATGAATTGGCTCTGGTGCTTTTTCGATTAAATCTTGTTTTTCTTGATCGGCCTTTTCAGCTAACTCAGCTGCTTTTGCAAGCGCCTCTGATTCAGATTCTTTTTGATGATCACTTTCTGCAACTTCATGACGCTCCATGCGGTTACGGAGCGCCTCTTGACGTTCGGCAGCTATTTCCTCGAGCTGCTTATCTTTCTCGTGGTGTTCGTGTGATTTTAGAGCATGTTTTTCTTGTTCACTCATATATCGCTAAAAAGCACCCGTATTAAAATTGTGTCGGATGATTCGGATCTCGGCCTTTAACTGTCGAGTACGCAAATAGAAATAGATAATTACTGCCAACAGAATAACAGCGAATACAATATTTATTCCCGCACTGGTTGATGGCAGGTTTTGAAGTATACCCTCTAAACCTTTGAGGGGAGGACAGTCTACGGGCGTTTTTAGGTTGTTTCCAAAGACGATATTTATATTGCAGTCATACGATGATGGATTGCTCATACCAACTCCTGTTACAGGAATATCTGGCAGGATTTGTAAAATAAATGATCGAGTTTGCGATTCTTGAGGTAGGAGATCAACTTTTGGCCATTCGAGCACCTTGGTTTTTGAATTGAAATTACCGCCACCGCTATCAAATAGAATTGCATATTCCAGTGCGTCAGTTAGATTGATAGAGAATGGGGCTTGAACAGCCTCGTTACTTTGGTTGGTTTGTTTGATTGTATAGACGATTTTGTCGTTTGGTTTTGCGGTAAATATATTACCGTCGATGTTTTGCGTAAGATTCCTTACGGATACGCTGCGTGTTGCCGAAGATCCGTCTGCACTTGCAGGATTGATACTAGATGGTATGCCTTTGACTGCGAGGCTGCCGCTTGACTTGATGATGGCAAACCACCCCAGTGTTGCTGAGGTGCCAACCCATGCTTGGAAGCGTGCATTTTTGTTTGCTATTGAGGTAATAGGGCTGAAGTATCTTACATCAGTGCCACCTGAGCTTCTGGGATAGGACATACTGACTTCTTTTTTTGTTGAGATAAACTGCCCGAAACGGCTCATGACATAGATATCAGATTGAACTTTTACAACGCCTGGCTTCATAGCCTCGATTTCATCTCTGGTGATGCCAACCGATGTATAAATGTCCCTTACGTCTTCTTCATTGCGCTCATATCGTGCCAAAAAATCTTCTAGACTACTAACACCGCCACGAATAATATCTTGCTCGCTTGATGCATTTGCTGATTCTGGGGGAGAAAAAACCGCCAGAGATTGAATCATGATAGCAAGCGCTGCAAAAATAAATGCGGATCGCCGTGTCACTTCTTCTTGTTTCAACCTTTTAGCATAGAAACCTATGTCGGCAATAAGAGCAGGACTGTATGGCAAGTTTGCGACAAGTTTACGAAACATAGTTTTTGTTTTTACGATACCTCTGGTTTATAGATTAGCATAAGTGTTACGATCAATACAAGTGCTTGAGCGGGTAGGAGCATTGCTGTATAATGAAGGAAATGTAAATGGCCTGAGAGGCTCGAGAGTTGTGAGGGAAAATGGCAAAGAAACAGAGTGCTGATGCCTATGACGCGTCCCAAATCCAGGTTTTGGAGGGCTTGGAACCTGTTCGGAAACGTCCAGGCATGTATATCGGTAGCACAGGCTACGACGGAGTACATCACTTAATCAAGGAAATCGCAGATAACTCTATCGACGAAGCGATCGCAGGATATGCAACACGTGTTGATGTTGTCTTGCGGGAAGACGGTGGAGTAACGATTACCGATGACGGACGTGGTATCCCGGTTGATAAGCACCCGAAAACCGGAATGTCTACACTGGAAACCGTTTTGACGGTTCTGCACGCGGGCGGTAAGTTCGGCGGCGGCGGATACAAAGTATCATCTGGTCTTCATGGTGTTGGCTCGAGTGTTGTAAATGCGCTATCTACGCGACTTATTGCGGAAGTGGTGCAAAAAGGTGAACTGTATCGCATCGAATTCGAACAGGGCGTCACAACATCTCCGCTCAAGAAAATGGGCAAGACCGATCGCCCAACGGGAACGAGCATTACATTTTATCCTGATCCGACTATCTTCAAAGAAACGGTTGAATTTGATTACAAGTGGGTCGTCGATTATTTGCGTCATCAGGCGTATCTAACCAAGGGTATTTTTACTTCGGTTCGCGATGAACGAACCAAGAAAAGAATGGCGTTTTACTTTGAAGGTGGAATTCAGAGTTATGTAAAACACTTGAATATTGGCAAAGAAGTATTGTCTGATGACGTCTTTTATGTAGAGAAGCAAGTTGAAGATTCGATGATCGAGGTGGCAGTTCAGTACAACGATACATTTACTGAACTGATAAAACCGTTTGCAAATAATGTTTTAACTCCTGACGGTGGTACGCATGTCGTTGGATTTCGTACTGCACTGACCCGTGTTATCAACGATTATGCGCGTAAGTCTGGCTTGCTCAAAGAAAAAGAAGATAATCTAACTGGCGATGATATCCGTGAAGGTTTGACGGCTATTATCCTCGTCAAACTACCCGATCCTCAGTTTGAAGGACAGACCAAGAACAAACTTGGCAACCCAGAGGTTCGCCGCTATGTCGATCAAGTGATGAGCGAGTACTTCGCTTATTATCTGGATGAAAATCCAGCGATTGCGAAGAAAATTGTCAACAAATCGTTGTTGGCGGCTCGCGCTCGTAAAGCAGCTCGCGCTGCGCGCGACAATATTATTCGCAAAGGCGCTTTGGATGGTTTGAGCCTTCCAGGTAAATTGGCTGATTGTAGCAGCAGAAATCCTGAAGAGTCCGAAATATATATCGTTGAGGGTGATTCTGCTGGTGGCTCTGCTAAGAGTGGTCGCGACAGCAAGACCCAAGCGATTCTGCCGCTTCGAGGCAAGGTATTGAATGTTGAACGTGCGCGTCTTGATCGCATGTTGAACAACAATGAAATAGTTAGCCTTATCAAGGCTCTCGGTGTGGGCATAGGCGATCAGTTCGATATGAACGGATTGCGTTATCACCGTATTATCATTATGACCGATGCCGATGTCGATGGAAGTCATATTGCAACATTGCTTTTGACGTTCTTCTTCCGCTACATGAAGGAGATTATAGATAGAGGTCATGTCTATTTGGCAAAACCTCCACTTTATAGCATCAACCGCGGACAAAAGAAGTACTATGCATATGATGAGGAAGAGCGCGACCGTATCATCAATGAGATAATCGCTGAGAAAACCGAAAAAGGTGTCACGATTGCTGATAGTGAAGACAGGGTAAAGCAGGCTGGTGTAACAATCTCTCGTTTCAAGGGTCTGGGCGAGATGGATGCAGAGCAGTTGTGGGAGACTACGATGAATCCTGAAAACCGTGTTCTCGTACAGGTTCGTGTCGAAGACGCTGAGCGAGCAGATGCAATATTTACGAAACTCATGGGTGACGAGGTACAGCTGCGCAAGAGCTTTATTCAGTCGAATGCACGCAATTTTGATCTAGAGGAACTGGACGTATAGATATGGAAGAAGAGAATACACAGCAAGAATTGGAAATGACGTTGCAACCAACACATTCGCGTAGTGTCGAACAACGCACTGTCGAAGATGTGATGGAAGATAGCTTTATGCGCTATTCAATGAGCGTGATTATTGATCGTGCGCTGCCAGATGTACGTGACGGTCTCAAGCCGGTTCATCGCCGTATATTGTATTCGATGAATCAAAACGGCAACCGCAGTAATGCGAAGTTTGTCAAAAGCGCTCGTATCGTCGGTGATGTCATGGGTAAATACCACCCGCACGGCGATAGTGCAATTTACGACTCTTTGGTTCGTCTCGCTCAGGACTGGTCGATGCGCTATATGCTCGTTCAGGGTCAAGGTAACTTTGGCTCTATGGACGGTGATCCACCGGCTGCTATGCGTTATACGGAAGCACGCATGGCGAAGCCTGCCGATGACATGTTGGTTGATATTGAAAAGAATACTGTTGATTTTAAGGATAACTTCGATGGCTCTGAAAAAGAACCAGTTGTTCTGCCGGCAAAGATTCCAAACTTGCTTCTCAATGGCCAGATCGGTATTGCGGTCGGTATGGCGACCAATATTCCTCCTCACAATTTAGGGGAATTGGTGGATGCGGCTGTAGAAATTATTGATAATCCTGAAGCAACAATTGATGATCTTCTGAAGCATGTCAAAGGTCCTGATTTTCCGACTGGCGCAATCGTATATGGCGGTGCGCCGATGAAGCAGGCATATCAAACTGGACGAGGAAGTGTTGTAATTCGCGCAGTAGCCGAAATTGAAGAAACGAAAAAAGGTCGACATCAGATCGTCGTCACGCAGATACCATACGGTGTAAATAAAGCAACACTTATCGAAAGAATTGCCGAACTTCACAAAGAAAAGAAGATTACCATACAAGATATTCGTGACGAGTCTTCACGTGGCGATGTTCGTATTGTTATCGAACTCAAGAAAGATGCTTATCCAAAGAAGGTACTTAACCAATTATACAAGCACACTGCGCTTCAGACGTCGTATCACTACAACATGCTTGCATTGATCGATGGTATTCAGCCGCGCGTGCTTGGCTTGCGTGAAATTTTGGATGAGTATATCAAACATCGACAAGTTGTTGTTCGTCGACGCACAGAATTCGAATTGCAAAAAGCAAAAGAGCGCGCACATATCCTGGAGGGCTATAAGATTGCGCTTGATCATATTGATGAGGTCATCAAGACGATCCGTGCAAGCAAGACGAGCGAAGAAGCTGAAAAGAATTTGATCACCAAGTTTAAGCTGACCGAAATTCAGGCAAAAGCCATCTTGGCAATGCAGCTGCGCAAGCTGACAGGTCTCGAACGACAGGCGATTGAAGATGAGTTGAACGAGCTTCTTGCACTAATCAACAAGCTCGAAGCTATCCTTGCTGACGAGAAGGAGATTCTCAAGGTTATCAAGGGTGAGTTGCTCGAGATGAAAGAGAAGTACGGTGATGAACGCCGTACACAAATTATCAATCATGAGCTCGGCAAGTTTAGCGACGAAGAATTGATTCCTGATGAGGAAAGTGTTATCTTGCTGACAACCGAAAATTACATCAAGCGTACGCTCGTCACTGATTATCGCCGACAGCACAGGGGTGGCAAGGGCAAGCGCGGTATGACGACAAAGGAAGAGGATATTATTTATCAACTTGTTCCCGCGAGAACGCATGATTTCTTATTGTTCTTTACGAACAAGGGTCGTGTCTTTAGGCTCAAAGCATACGAAGTTCCTGCGGCAAGTTTGGCTGCCAAGGGTGTTGCG
>Ga0180222_1003438_pt1 | contig 10144 bp, 10 predicted proteins | sample eDN5th37CKraftOP_FD_151336 | JGI IMG/M metagenome (GOLD analysis project Ga0180222, IMG submission 151336) | Enriched Organic Plus compost microbial communities from Emeryville, California, USA - eDNA 5th pass 37_C Kraft OP (version 2) (version 2) ... | reverse complement strand
GTCAAGCTCGAAGACCATCGAGAGAATGCGCGTGCGGTCTCCGTCCCCGTCGAGCGCGAGGTAGAGAGGAGCGTCGAGCCATTCGCCCGGTTGCCATGACACGCCATCGTTCCGGCGGACCACCTCGCGGATCAGGATCGTTTCCGAACCGGCTCCGGCGCTGCCGAGGCGATGGCTGTCCCAACGCGGGAACATGACAAGATCGCCTGCCGTAAGGTGCAGGGACGGCTCGCCCGGACGGTCCAGAACCGCCTCTCCCGACACGATATAGTGCGTCGGCGCGCCGGACGGGGCGGTTTCGAAGTCCACCGACCACGGGGCCGCGAAATCCAGCGTTGCGAGCAACGAACCGCGCAGATGCGCATCGGCCAGGGTCCTGCTCAAATTGTCCATGGCACAAAAATCCGACGATAGGCCTGCCTGACATCGCAAGACGATTGATAGCGGCTTGCCCGGAAGGACGCCAGCGATCCGTGGCCTATCGAAGGCGGGCGAGAACCGGCGGGGTCATGACTGGCGCACCGCGTGGAAGCTCGCCACCCGCCAGGCGCCGTCGCGCCTCACCCAGACCTGCGTGACAAAGGCGTTGACCTCGATCTTCTCGTCCTGATCGCGGCGGCCCACCCTGTTGGTCATCGTGCCGGTCATCACCGCGACATCGGGCGCCAGCACGCGGATGGCGAGCGGTCCCCGCTCCACCTCGTAAAAGCGCAGGAACGCCCCGGCATGATCGAGAAGCTGCGCCTTGTCATGGACATTGCCCGTGGTGTGGACATGGACGATGTCGTCGGTGACGAGATCGGCCAGCGCTTCCCTGTCGTCGCCGACGAGGGCATCGCGCCGTGCCCGCTCGCGCGCGATCAGTTCCTCCTCGACCTGCGCGCGATAGTCCGGCGAAAGCTCATTCATGCGGGGCATTCCCTTCGGGACGGGAAGGGCCGCCATGACGCCCCTCTGCCGCTTCGGGCGTGGCGCCCCTGACGAAGCCGGTATCCCAGGGCGCTTCGTCGAAGATCCAGGGCTGAAGATTGTGCATGAAGCTCATCGTGCCGAACCGGGCATTCCAGCGCCGGGGCACCCAGCTGTCGTCGAGCATGTCGCTGTCGGCGCCATATTCGGCCTCTCCGCCAGCGGGGCAGGGCAGATACAGGAACAGCGCGCTGGCGATGCGATGGCGCCCCAGCCCCCAGATCGATTTCTGCCAGCCCCGGCGCTCCATATAATTGGTGCCGACCATCATCTCGTCGATATCCTCGACCCCGAAATTGGCGTGGTTGAAGCGCACCTGCCCGTCAAGGCCGGGGAACGGCAGGTCGGCTTTCAGCCAATAGATATTATGATGATCGCGGGTCCCCGGCGCGCGCGAGAATATGCCGAAGCCTTCCTGAATATCGGACAGGCGAAAGTCGAGATGCTCGCGATACCAGTTCCAGCTCGCCTCCGGGTCCGGGGTCTGGAACACGACATGCTGTATCGTCTTGGGCCGCGCCTTGAGCCGCCATTTGCGATGCTGGTTCAGGCGGTTGATCGTGCCGAGGCTGTTGACCGGGTCGGGCGCGCCGAAAACGGTGCGCTTGTCGTAGATCCGAATGCCGGTGGCGATGCCGTCATGATCGAAGAAGCGCGCTGTCCCGCCTTCGTCGATCGTGACCTCGGTGGCCGCGCGCAGACGCTTGACATAGCGGTCGAAGGTCTTGCGGTCGGGCACGCCCCAGATGACCTGCTGCACGCCGAAACCCTGCAATTTCTGGCCCTCGACACGAGCCTGATCGAGCGGCCTCAGGATGACGCTCGATCCTTCCTCCAGTTCGAACAGGCTATGGCCTGCGGAAGACTCCACCAGCGGGAGTCCGAAGTCCACGAAATAGCGCGTGCAAAGCGCGACATCCTCCACGCCATACACGATGGTTTCGATCCCGTTGATACCGTTCATGTCGTCATCCCATATTCCAGTCGATGAGAAACCTTGCGGCAGCCGACGCGAAATTTCCGATCGGACACCTTCCGAAAACTTAGCCGCCGGCCGATTTGCGCACGAATTCTTATTGGCGACCCATGGTATCGGCGCGCCTGATACTGCCCGGCGGGCAAGGATCAATATTCCTGCGCAAGCGTCCTGAACGCCTTGCCCATGAGCGCGCCGACCTCTTCCTGCGGGCCGTGCCGCAACTGCACCTCGCCGATGGCGATGCTCGTTTCGACGACGGTGCGGCACCGCTCGAAGCGGCGGTCGGTATAGGCTTCGAGCGCGGCGGGTACGCTGCGTCCGGGGCGCATCAGTTCCTCGGCCAGGACCATGGCGTCCTCGACGGCCGAGCCTGCGCCGGATGCGAGATGGGGCGTCGTCGCATGGGCGGCATCGCCCAGCAGCACGACGCGGCCCCGGTGCCACGGGCGCGGCTGCAAGGCGGCCTCCAGCGGCCGGTAGACGACCTCGCTCTCTGCGGTAAGGCTATCCCGGATGGGGGCGATGTCTCCGCCGAAGCCGGCGAGCAGCCTGCGCACCTCGCCGACCAGCTCATGCTGCCCGAAACGCCGCTTTTCCGGGTCGGGATTGAGGATGAACACATAGACCTGCGTGTCGGAAACCGCGACGATCCCGACGGTGTTGGCATGGCCGACATAGAAGTGGGACAGGTCCATGCCTGGGGGCCTTGCCGCCACGATCCGCCAGCTTCCCTGCCCGGTATATGCCGGCTTCACCGCATGGGGGAACAGCATGTCGCGCGTAGCGGAAAAAATGCCGTCGGCGGCAATGACGATATCATAGCGGCGGCGCGACCCGTCGCTGAAATCGACGGCTATGTCGTCCGGTCCCTCCTCCATCCCCGTCGCCGTGATCCCCAGCCTGACATCGGCGCCGAGCGAACGGACCCGTTCCGACAGGATTTTGTGCAGGGCCGGGCGCAATATGCCGCCGACGGCCGGCAGGTCCGGCTCGATCGGCTGGTCGACCATCTCCATGAGCGGGGTGCCGTCATAGAGAAAGACCTTGTTCCCCCTCATGAAGGCCCCGTGGCGCGCCAGTTCGTCGAGCAGGCCGAGCCGCTTGAACGCGCGCAGGGTGGCGCCGGTAATGGTGATCCCGGCGCCATAGACGCGCCAGTCGGGATCGATATCGACAAGATCGACATCGACGCCTTCCTGACGGAGCCTGATCGCGGCCGACATGCCGCCGATGCCGCCGCCGATGACAAGAGCCTTCTGGACGATCATGAGGAAGCTGCTTTCTGTTTATGGGATATGAGAAGGAACGAGGGCCAGAAGATCCTGGGCATTGCGACCGAGAATCGCCTCTTTCGCCTGATCGTCGAGCCTTGCATGGAAACCGACCGGATCGGGTTCGGCCATGTCGAACGGATAGTCGGTGCCCAGGCACAGGCGATCCGTCCCATGCGTGCGCACGAGGCTGTCGAGCTGATCCTGATCGAAGACCAGCGTATCGAGCCAGACCTGCCGCAGGAAGGAGGACGGTTCGCGCGCTATATGCTCGCGGCATTCGGGCCGCACGCGCCAGGCATGATCCATGCGCCCCCAATAGCCGGGCAGATACCCCCCGCCATGGGCGACGCAGAGCCTCAGGCCCGGATGGCGATCGAGCACGCCGCCGAAGATCATGTGCGACAGGGCGATCGTGGATTCCAGCGGGTTGCCGATGATGTTGTTGAGATAGAAGTCGGTGAGCCTCTGGCCCTGCGTAAAGCCCAGCGGATGCAGGAACAGCATCACGCCCAGTTCCTCCGCCGCAGCGAAGAAGGGCCGGAAGGACGCATCGCCGAGATCGAGCCCGTTGACGTTCGAATTGATCTCGATCCCCCTGAGGCCCAGCTGACCGACGCAGCGCTTCATTTCCCCAATGGCGAGGTCCACCGCCTGAAGAGGCACCGTTCCCATGCCCACCAGCCTGTCGGGATGGCGGGCGACGGCTTCGGCAACGCCGTCATTGACGGTGCGGCACAGGGCCAGCCCCAGATCCGGCTCGGTGAAATAATAATATTGCGCGGGCGATGGGCTGATCGCCTGCACGTCGATGCCGAGCCGATCCATGTCGATGAGGCGCTGCTCGACGCCGTTCAGCTTCGGCGCGATCTGCGCGAACATCGCGGCGTTGACTTCCATCGACGCCGGGGACGTGAAAGGCATGGCGGGCGGCGGGCCGGGCAGCGCCTCGCGCAGCATCGCGTCGGCCGCCTCAATCGCGATGTGGCAATGGATATCGACGACGAGATGGCGCCCTCTGGCGGCGAGCGGAACAGGCGCGCGCTCCTCCCCGCAACGATGCACTCGATCCGACAATGTCCTCTCCCGGCCTGATGTTTCCCGACATTATATTCCGATCCGTGGGCCAGGAACGTTTTGATACGGATAGGAGCTATCGGTCCGACCGATTGGAAGGCGCCTATTGTCCGGTTTCGTCGAAGGTGCATATAACCGGGGCGCAGGAGAGGAAAACATGCGCTTCGACAAACTCGATCTCAATCTGCTCGTCGCCTTTGACGCCTTGATGGAGGAACGCTCCGTCTCCGGCAGCGCGCTGCGGCTGAATCTCAGCCAGTCGGCGATGAGCGGCGCACTGGCGCGGCTGCGTCAATATTTCGGCGACGAACTGCTGGTGTCCGTGGGCCGCACCATGGTCCCCACGCAGATGGGGCTGGAACTGACCAGCCATGTGCGCCAGGCCCTCACCCTCATTCGGACGACGATCACGACCCCCAATGCCTTCGACCCGCACAGCGCGGAAAGATGCTTCAACATCATCGCGTCGGATTATGTCTATGACGTGATGCTTTGCGACGTCCTGAAGGAGATTTCCGGCGTGGCCCCCGGCATAAGTTTCCGGTTGGGCATGCCTGCGATCGGCACGCAGGACAAATTCGCGAGAGGCGAAATAGATCTTTTCATCACCGTCGAGGAATTTCTGCTCGAAGATTGCCCCAGGCGCTTCCTGTTCGGCGACGAACTGGCGGTCATCTCATGGAGCGGGAACGACGCCCTTCCGGCCAAGTTGACCATGGCCGAGTTCGAGCGGCTTCCCCATGTCGATGTCACCTTCGGCGAGAATATGAAGCGCTCCTTCAGCGAGCGGGCGCTGGAGGCGCTGGAGATCCAGCGCCGGATCGACGTGCAGGTGCAGACATTTTCCGCCGTTCCGGCGGCGATCGTCGGAACCGGACGGATCGCGACGATGTACACGCGTCATGCGCACTATTTCGCGCGGTTCTTTCCACTGCGCGTCGATCCGATGCCCAGGCAGTTGCCGGGGCTTCGCGAGGCGATGCAATGGCACTGGATGCGCAAGAACGATCAGGGCCTGCATTGGCTGAAGGAACGCATCCGCATCGCCGCCGACGCGCTGGAGAATGATGCCATCCATGGCGCGGACCGATAGCGGGCATCGATCAAAACACTTTGTCGGCCGGTTCGCCACCTCCTAATCGCAAAGGAAAGGGCGCAAGAGGGAAGCGGACGATGGACAGCATTTTTTCAATCGGCACGGCGAGCCGGGATGGCCGGGCATTTCCCTGCGTCATCCGCGGGCAACGGGTCTGGGCGATCCCCGGTCTTCCCGGCCTCGATCATGTGACGACGACCCTTTCGCTGTTCGAAAACTGGGCGGCCCATGAGGCGAGCCTGATCCGGGCGCTGGAGGACGGCGGGATCGGGCCGGGCCTGGCTCTCGACACCGTCCGGCTCGAAGCGCCGCTGATGCCGCGCCAGATCTTCTGCACCGGCGCCAATTACAAGAAGCATGTCGCCGAACTGACCGCCAAGCAACCCGACCCCGCCCATGAGGGCCTGACGGCAGAACAAAGGGTGGAGCGCGTCAAGGCGATGATGGACGAGCGCGCCCGCACCGGCACGCCCTATGCCTTCGTCAAGCTTCCCTCTGCCGTGACCGGACCCTATGACAAGATCATCCTGCCATCCGGCGCCGGCGAGCCAGACTGGGAACTGGAACTTGCCGTGGTGATAGGCAAGGCGGTGCGCAACGCCTCCCGCGACGAGGCGCTGTCCTGCGTGGCGGGCTATCTGGTCGCCAACGACGTGACGGTGAGGGACAGGATCTATCGGGCGGACATGAAGACCATCGGCACCGATTGGCTCGCCTCGAAATGTGCCGAAACATTCCTGCCGATCGGTCCATGGATATTGCCCGCCCGCTTCGTGCCCGATCCTCAGGACTTGCGGATCACGCTCCGGCTCAACGGGCAGGTGATGCAGGACGAATCGACCGCCGACATGATTTTCGACGTGGCGCGGCAGATCGAATATATCTCCTCGCTGGTCCGGCTGTTGCCCGGAGATATCATCTGCACCGGCTCACCGGCGGGCAACGGTACGCATTATCAGCGCTTCCTGACGCCCGGCGACGTCGTCGAAGGAACGATTACGGGGCTAGGCACCCAGCGGCTCGTCTGCGTTGCGGAAGGCGGTGCGGATGCAGAGGGGCCTCTTTAATCCGAAGCCCAGCGCTGCCCCGCCATGAACCTGTCAACGCGATGATCCGGCCTCGGTTTCGAGCATTCGGATCAGCCTTTCCGTCATCTCTCCGCCGGCCTTGGTCAGGTTGCGCGGCTTGCGATAAAGCAGCCAGGTGATGATGAGCTGGTTGACGCCGCCAAGGAGCAGGGCGGCCGTCTCATAGGGGTCGGTGGCCTGGTCGATCCAGCCTTCCGCCATTCCCTGCTTGACGAGAAAGACGAGGACGCGCGCAAAGTCGTCGATGCTGTGCCGTAGCTCCGTCTCGCTGACGAATACGCTCGGCCAGATTTCCAGATAGAGAAGCCGCGCCCATTCCGCATGCTCGCGCGCATAATCCGCCGACATGACCAGATAGAGCATGATCCGCTCCTTCGCGGATTCCTTGCCCGCGGCCGCCTGGGCGTAACTCTCGAAAAATTCCGCCAGATGCGAGAGCGGCACATCATAGGCGAGATCTTCCTTGCTCTTGTAATATTCATAAAGCGTCGAGGTCGATATGCCCGCCTCGGCAGCGATATCGGCGATGCGGGATCGGGATATCCCGTCGCGGGCGAACACGCGCAGGGCGGCGTTCAGTATCTGCTGCTCCGTGCGCTTGCTGCGATCCTGCTTGCGTTCCGTCGCCCGCTTGGGGCGGTTGCAGATTTCGCCCAAAAGCGCGTCCCATGCATCGAGCGGCGCGACTCGGCCGTCTTCGGCAGGGGCGGTTGTCGTCTTCGTTGCCACAAAGGTCTCCAGATTCAATTGCGTCCGATCAGCGGCGCCCTATCTCAATTTGCATCTTCATCGCAAACTCTGCGCTTTCACCTCGCCCAGCGCAACCTCAAATACCTATGGCCGGGGGATTGTGTCCCGCGGTCGGAACCCATGATGTCCGCGAAATCAGCGGAATTCCGCCGTCCGCATCAATCGCAGCGATCCGTTCGGAATATTTTTCCGACAAAACATCGAATTTTATTGACGATGGCGGAGGGGCGTTGTAGCTCTTCAAGCATAAAGAAGTGAGGATACGCGCCCATAAGTGGCGCCGTGAGATGGAGAGGAATATGGGCAGGATGTGCCTCGTTTCCGTAAACCGTTCCGAAACTGGCCATTCGGCCTGCCTTCATCGGGAGGACTATGATGGTTGACGTCGCGCTGGCCTCGGATCGGCTGATCGAAGCTTATAACGCCAAGGATTTCGATGCTCTTGAGGCGTTGATCGCGCCCGATATCGATTTCGCGCATTTCAACCGGGACTTCGTGCTGACGGACCGCAAGGCGTTGCTCGACATATTGCGGAACTTCGCGTCGACCTATGTTCCCGATCGTCATTTCGAGCGGGCCGAGCGCGTTACCGTCGCCGGGAACATCGTCGTGCGCGAGGCATGGTATGCCGGCACGGCCGCGGTCGACCTGCCAGGGTTCGGCGCGAAGGGCGAAGCCTTCAGGCTCAAATTCTGTAGCGTCATGCGCTTCGACGACAAGGGCATCCTCGTGGAATGGAAAGACCACGGCTGAGCGTCGTGCTGAGGCGCCAGACGGCATTTGAGAAAGGCAAAACGATGAAAGTTGGGATGTTTCAGACGCCGTTCCTCCGCCCGGAGCGGACGGCGCGGCAGGTCTTCGACTGGGCGATCCGTCAGGCTGTCCATGCGGACAGGATCGGCTTTACCGAATATTGGCTCGGCGAGCACGCCACGCTCGATTGGGAGAGCATTCCCAATCCCGAACTCGTAATCGCGGCGGCGGCGTTGCAGACCAGGCAGATCAAGTTCGGCCCGCTCGCGCATCTCCTGCCCTATCATCATCCCGCCACGCTCGCGATCCAGACCGCGTGGCTCAGCCAGATACTGGAGGGGCGGTACATGCTGGGCGTCGCCAACGGCGCCTATCCGACCGATGCGGCGCTGCGCGGCATCACCGACATGAGCAAGAATCATGCGATGATGTTCGAGGCCATCCAGATGATGGAAAAGGTCTGGAAGGCCGAGCCTTTTCAGGAGCAGGGTGAATTCTGGAAGGTCGGTTTCCCGGAGGCCAGCCCCGCGAAGCCGTTGCGCGACGTGCGCCCCTATGGGGGCAAGATGACCATGGCGATGACGGGTCTCAGCGCGCCGTCGCCCTCGATCGCCTTTGCGGGCGAGCATGGCTTCATCCCGGCCTCCGTCTATGCCGGCAACGCCTTCCTGCGCAGCCATTTCGACACGTACAAAGAGAAAATGGAGGCGAACGGCCGCAAGGCGGATCGGTCCATGCACCGCGTCGTCCGCGACGTCATCGTGGCGGACACCGATGCCGAGGCGCGCAAGCTGGCCGTCGAGGGCGGCATCGGGCTTGCCTGGCAGAAATATATCAAGCCGACCTATGAGCGCTTCGGCGTGCTCAAGGGGCTGCTGCATGATCCGTCGGTCGATCCGGCCGATGTCGATGCCGACTATCTGGCGGAGCATGTCTGGATCGTGGGCTCGCCCGAAACGGTCCGCCAGAAGATGGAGGCCTGGTTCGACGATCTGGGTGGTCCGTTCGGCACGCTGCTCGTCTACAGCCATGACTATATCGATAATTCCGAGCCGTGGGAGCGTTCGATGGAGCTTCTCGTCAAGGAAGTCGCTCCGAAGCTGCCGGGCGCGCAGGAAGCGATCGAGGCCTGAGCCATGGGCCGTCTCACCGGCAAGGTTGCCGTTATCACGGGCGCGGCGCAGGGCATGGGTGAAGCGCATGCCCGGCTGTTCGTACGGGAGGGAGCACGCGTCATCCTCACCGATATCAACGAGGAGGGCGGCTGCGCCCTTGCTCGCGAGTTGGGCGACAATGCGTTGTTCGTGCGGCAGGATGTCGCATCCGCCGACGATTGGGCGAAGGTGGTCCGGTCGGCGGAGGAGCATTTCGGTCCGGTCACCGTGCTCGTCAACAACGCGGGTGTCATCGGCCCGGTGAAAGGCCTGCTCGATTTTTCGGAAGAGGAGTTTCTGCAGGTCTGCTCCGTTAACCAGCTTGGCGTCTTTCTCGGCATGAAGGCGGTATTGCCCGGCATGATCGAGGCGGGCGGCGGATCGATCGTCAACATCTCGTCGATCGCCGGCATGCTGGGAACGAAGGAATCCTCAAATGCCGCCTATTGCGCCAGCAAATGGGCCGTGCGCGGCATGACCAAGCTCGTCGCCGCACAGTTCGGCCCTGCGGGTGTCCGGGTCAATTCGGTGCATCCCGGCTACATACTGACGCCGATGATGGTGGCTGCGACCGACGAGCATGGCGGCGGGGCGGCGGATGCCATCCCGCTCGGCAGGATGGCCCGCCCGGAGGAGGTTTCCAACATGGTCCTCTTCCTCGCGTCCGACGAAGCCAGCTTCGTGTCCGGCGCGGAGCATGTCGTGGACGGGGCAATGATCGCCGGCTGACAGCGCCGGTGCATCGCAAATTCTAGGGAGGATAATATCATGAAGATCAGGTTCGCTTTGGGTAAGGTGTCGCTTCTTTCACTGGCAATTTCCATGGGCGGCGGCGCCTTTGCGCAAACCGCGCCGCAGGCGGGCGACGAGCGCGGTTCCGTCTCGGTCGATGAGATCATCGTCACGGCGAACAAGCGTGAGCAGTCGCTGAACAGCGTCGGCCTCACGATCCAGGCCGCCAGCGGCGATGAACTGGTGCAGCGCGGCGTGACGAGTGTCGCCGACCT
>Ga0180222_1003437_pt1 | contig 10144 bp, 9 predicted proteins | sample eDN5th37CKraftOP_FD_151336 | JGI IMG/M metagenome (GOLD analysis project Ga0180222, IMG submission 151336) | Enriched Organic Plus compost microbial communities from Emeryville, California, USA - eDNA 5th pass 37_C Kraft OP (version 2) (version 2) ... | reverse complement strand
GCGATGGCCAGCGGATCGCCGGTAAAGGTCTTCACTCGCACTTCGCCACGCGTGCCATGGGCGGCACCGATGACGGCGAGCTGGATCGGGTTTTCTGGACGCGGCATTGCCAACCTTGTTTCTGCTGCACGGAGAGGACTATTTTTCGTTCAATAGCTCTTTCGTTGGTCTTTTTCACGTCATTTCGTCAGAAAATCGCTCTTCAACCCACGAAAACCAGCCGGTAACCTATCGCTGGCAGACTGCACGCGAATCCAGAGTGAACGATCGGCCCGATTATGACAACGAACAGCGAATTTCTGATCCCTGCCCGCGCCGACCTCGCAGCCGCGCGGGAAGAATGGCTGAAGACGCTGAAAGACGCGCGCCGCCTGTCCGAAAATACGCTCGAAGCCTACGAGCGCGACACGCGCCAGTTTCTCAATTTCCTGACCGGCCATCTGGGCGAACCGCCATCGCTGAAAGATGTCGGCAATCTGCGGATCGCCGACCTGCGCTCCTTTCTTGCCAGCCGCCGCAACGCAGGCGTCGGCGCCAGAACGCTGGGGCGTGGTCTTGCCGGTGTTCGCTCGCTGCTGCGCCATCTGGAAAAACGCGGCCTTGCCAATGCAGCGGGCGCAAGTGCCATGCGCGCGCCGCGACAGCCGAAATCGCTGCCGAAGCCCCTGACCGCCGAAGATGCCCGCCGCGTGGTCGCCGCCGACGGGCAGATGGCGGAGGAACCATGGATCGCCGCGCGCAACGCCGCCGTTCTGACATTGCTCTATGGTTGCGGCCTGCGCATTTCAGAAGCGCTTGGCCTCATGGGTGACGCTTTATCCGACGGCACTGCCCTTTCGATCACCATCACGGGCAAGGGCAACAAGGCCCGCCTCGTGCCGTTGCTGCCCGTCGTGCATCGCGCCGTCGCGCAATACCGGGCGCTTTGCCCGTTCGACCTTACCGCCGACAAGCCGCTTTTCCGCGGCGCCAAGGGCGGCATTCTTCATGCGGCGATCATCCAGCGCGAAATGCAGAAGCTGCGCGCCGGTCTCGGCCTGCCCGACAGTGCGACGCCGCATGCGCTGCGCCATTCCTTTGCCACGCACCTTCTGGGACGCGGCGGCGATCTCAGGACCATTCAGGAACTGCTTGGTCATGCAAGCCTTTCAACTACTCAGGTCTATACCGGCGTGGATACCGAGCGGCTTCTGGAAATTTACGACAAGGCGCATCCGCGCGCTTGATATTGGTCTCGCATCCAGGAAAAACGGTCTTACATTGCCCTCATGAAAAAGCTGCTTCTGACCCTTCTCCTTTCCTGTCTTGCAGGCACAATTCCCGCTCGCGCCGACAATTTACCCGCCGCTTGCACCCCGCACGGCGTCAATCTGGTCAAGGGGCTGGAGACGAAAGACCCGGCAAGCTGGCAGGAGTTGCAGCGAGACGCCGACAAGATTCCCAACCGCAAAGGGCTTCTCTGGAAAATCGACAAGGAGGGCGTCGAGCCATCCTTTCTCTTCGGCACGATGCATTTTTCCGATCCCCGTGTCATGACGCTGTCGAAAGCCGCCGATGAGGCCTATCGATCGGCAAGCACCGTCGTCGTGGAAACGACCGATATTCTGGACCCGAAGTTTTTCCTGCGTGTCAGACTGGAGCAACCCGAATTGCTGCTTTTCACCGATGGCACCACGCTCAAATCGCATCTCCCCGAGCAACGGCGTGAGGAAATCGAACGGAAGCTCGCAGAACGCGGCATTGTTCTCGACGCGGTCGCAAAAATGAAACCATGGGTGCTATCCAGCTTGCTGGCACTTCCCAAATGCGAGAGGGAGCGGCAAGGCGAAGGCGAGAAATCGCTCGATGAAAAGCTTGCCCTCGACGCACAGGCCGAAGGCCGCGATGTTCAGGGCCTTGAAAGCGCGGAAGAACAGCTCACCGCGATGAACCGGATGCCGCTCGATTTCCACCTCCGCAGCCTTGTAGCCACCATCGATTATGGCGATGCGATCGAGGATGCCATGGAGACGACGACTGCCCTCTATCTCGGTGGTGAAATCGGGATGATCATGCCGGCGCTCCGGAAGATTGTTCCCGACAGCCTTTCCGACGATGACTATGATTTATTCTTAAAATATCTCATTTCGGACCGTAATCACCTCATGGCCGATCGCGCCGTCCCGATTATCGACAAGGGAAATGCTTTTATTGCTGTGGGCGCGCTACATCTGCCGGGCAAGGACGGTATAATCGAATTGCTGCGCACAAAGGGCTATCGGGTAATCCCGCTATAGAACCCATGTGCCTGAATATTTCTAACCGGCTCTAAGATCAGTGATGCTATTTTCAATGGCGGTAATATTGAGTTCCAGTTCGGCAATCTGTCTCAGTATGGATTTTCCCGGAAGCGCTTCTTCTCTGGCTGCTTCATCCAGAAGCTTGAACTGTTCATCGCGCAAAAGCGACGAGAGCTTTTCGAAGCGCTCAATGGTTTTCATATTTTCTTTCGAAGGCATAATATCATTTCCTTAAATTTCGGCGTGGCTTTTAAGCGCTTGTGATGATCCAGCTTTACAGTGATAAAGCCTGCATAGTCAGTTGATCTATCATAATCCGGCTTGCCGGATCGCTTCCGTGTTTGAATATACATAGCAATAGGCAGTTTCGCTCGGGTTAACGGCATATTCACCGCGCGTTCCCACAGAGCTATTAATCCATGTTCCCCTCTTATCTTGGAGTTTTCGGAACGATCCTCGCTTTTTCGCATTGTTATATACCGGGCATGTTTTCGCAACATGATGCGGTTGGCGCCTGAAGCGGTTCATGAATGACCCAATACCCGGCCAACCGGCGCTTCCCGGCTATCGCTTCGATGATGGAAGGAACCATTGGAGGAACCCGATATGGTTGATCCCCTCGACCCGCGAACCAGAGATCCGCATCTTTCGGACCCGACTGGCCAAACCGGAATGCCGCCGCCACCGCCCAATCGCGGCGGAAGCGGCTATCTGCTTGGCGCGGTGCTTCTGGCTGCGATCATCCTTCTGGGCTACTTCTTCTACCGCAATGGCAGCGGAACCGATACTTCCGCTCCGCCTTCGCCGCCACCGGCGACACAGAGCGAGCCTGCAACGCCAGCTCCAGCTCCCCCGACCACCCCGCCAGCGCAGAATTAGACATCAAAAAAAGGCCCGCACGCGCGGGCCTTTTTACAATGGCAGAAATGCAGCCGATCACATATGGATCGGCTTGGCAAAGGTGGCCAGCGCGGATTCGCGCACGGCTTCCGACATGGTCGGATGGGCGTGGCAGGTGCGGGCGAGGTCTTCCGACGATCCGCCGAATTCCATCAGCACCGCCAGTTCGTGGATCATTTCACCGGCATTGTAGCCGAGAATATGCGCACCCAGAACGCGGTCCGTAGCCTTGTCGGCGAGGATTTTGACGAAACCGTCGGTATGCAGCATGGCACGCGCGCGACCATTGGCCGTGAACGGGAATTTGCCCACCTTGTATTCGATACCGGCGGCCTTCAGTTCCTCTTCGGTCTTGCCGACGGAGGCCACTTCCGGCTGCGTGTAGACCACGCTCGGGATAACATCGAAATTCACGTGACCAGCCTGACCGGCAATGATTTCGGCAACCGCAATGCCTTCGTCTTCAGCCTTGTGCGCCAGCATCGGCCCCTGCACCACGTCGCCAATGGCATAGATGCCTTCGACATTGGTGCGCCAATGATCGTCGATCGCAACGCGGCCGCGATCATCGACATTCACGCCCGCTTCCTGCAGACCAAGGCCATCCGTGTAAGGACGACGACCGGTCGCAATCAGAACCGCGTCGGCTTCAAGTGTTTCAGCCGCGCCACCCTTGACCGGTTCAAAGGTCACTTTCGCGCCCCCGGAATCAGCCTTGCCAGCTTTCTCGACGCCTGTAACCTTGGCGCTAAGCTTGAAGGCAATGCCCTGCTTTTCGAGAAGGCGCTGGAACTGCTTCGAGACTTCGCCGTCCATGGGGCCGAGCACCTTGTCGAGATATTCGACAACCGTAACCTTCGCGCCAAGACGCGCCCAGACGGAACCGAGTTCCAGACCGATCACGCCGCCGCCGACCACGATCAGGCTGCCCGGAACCTTGTCGAAGGAGAGCGCACCGGTCGAGGAAACGATGACTTTCTCGTCAATATCGACCTTGACGCCCGGAATGCCTGCAACGTCCGAGCCGGTGGCGATGATGATGTTCTTGGCTTCGATTTCCTCGACTTTGCCGTCTTCGGCGGTTACGGAAACCTTGCCCTTGCCGGCAATCTTGCCGGTACCGATGAAGGCCGTGATCTTATTCTTCTTGAACAGGAATTCAACGCCGGTGACGTTGGCCTTCACGGTCGCATCCTTATGCGCCAGCATCTTTCCAAGATTGAGCTTCGGCGTCACTTCCACGCCGAGCGTGTCGAAGGAGTGACCGGCTTCGGCAAACACTTCCGACGCATGCAGAAGTGCCTTGGACGGAATGCAGCCGATATTCAGGCAGGTGCCACCGAAGGTCTTGCGCTTCTCGACAACAGCAACGGAAAGACCAAGCTGTGCAGCCTTGATCGCGGCCACATAACCGCCGGGACCCGTACCGATGACAACCACATCGTATGACATTGAACTATCCTTCTTCAGTCTGTCCTGAACGTTTTCGAACGCCCGGTTCATCCGGGCCCGTTCTCTCATTCGAAATTATTTCCATGCAACCGGCATCCTTGAGGGGCCGGTCATTCCTCGTCGGGCGAGCATCCCTGAAAGCGGAATGCCTCCCACTGAAGCGGCTTTTCGGGTTTTGCCGCTCCAAAATCATAACCGTCGAGCGCCGTCACCAGATCGGGCAGCAGGATCGCCTGCGCCGCCGGTTCGCCCGCCTTGGGCAGGACATCGGCTTCCGCGCCTTCCTTCAGCGCGTAGATAACGCTCTGCCAGATGCTGCAATCGTCGAGATCCTCCGGATTGGAGCCGTCGCCCTTGCAGTTATAGGTCAGTAGCGCATAGGGACGCGCCACACCTTCCTCCGGCCAGATCACCATGCCGTTCAGCTTGAACTCCGGCTTGTCATTGGCCGTGATCGTGAATTCATTCGTCGGCGCCGGTGTCATTTTCAGGTCATTCGGCTGCTCGGGGCGGAACGTGAGCGTATAGGCATCGTCACGATCACGGTAAATCGCGCGGTTCTGCGTGCAGGCCGCCTGAACGGCGGTAGAGAAGACCGTGAGCGCGAGCGCCGCAATAGCGGTGCTCCTGAGAAGCTTGTTTGCTGCGTGCATCTGTCGGTTCTCCCTGACTGTTCCGGCTGAGTGTTTCCGGCAGCGAATCTTCGGTGTCCGAAGATAAGGACTACATAGCCTTTTCGGTGGCAAGTTTAAGCCCCAGCGCGATGAAGACAACACCGCTGGCCCGATCGATCCATTTCGAGGCACGCGAGAAGGCCGCGCGCATCTTCGGCGTCGTCATGAAAAGGCTGACGCCGACGAACCACGAGATCAGGGCGGTAGCCATCACCACACCGTAACCAAGCTTCACCTCGGTCGGCGTATGGGCATGAACGACGGTGGAGAAAATCGACAGGAAGAAGAACACGGCCTTGGGGTTCAGCGCATTGGCGGCAAAGCCGAGGCCGAAAGCCTTGGCGAAACTCTGCTGCTTGCGCGGTTCCTTTGGTGCGCTCTCCACCTCGATCTTCGTCGTTCCAGCCCGCAGCGCCTTGATGCCGATATAGATGAGATAGGCAACACCGCACCATTTGACGATGTTGAACAGATAGATCGACTTGGAAATTATGAGACCAAGACCCAGCACCGTATAGGTAACATGCATCATCAGCGCCGTGCCGATGCCGAAGCTGGTGATGATCGCCTCGCGACGGCCATGCAGCAGCGACTGCCTTATGACCATGGCGAGATCGGCGCCGGGGGAAACGATGGCAAAGACGAAGATCGCCATCAGGGATGCAAGTTCGAACAGATAGGGATGCATCGCGTTTCCTTCATTGCGCGTGTCTCACGCGCAGGCTGTCATCACAGAACCAAAGCCAGAAGCATGATACCGAGCCCCACCAGACTGATCAGCCAGACAAAGGACCGGAAATAGGGAATGCCCGCCAGATAAAGCGGGATATAGACGATGCGACCGACAAACCAGAGCCACGCCCCGACGATGCCCCATCCGAACGGTTCGCCTTTCAGGACAAGCGCCAGCGCCAAACCGATGAAAGCCGGATAGGTTTCGCGGAAATTGGCGGATGCCCTCTCCGCGCGACCGGCAAACTTGCCGGAGGGCTTCAGCCCCTCGTCGCGCGGACCGGCATTCCATCGGGAGCCGAGTTCCCTCGTCGCCGCAAAGCCCTGCAGGAGGATATGAACCACCAGCAGGACAACGCTTAAGCCGACCAGCGGCAGAAAGGGCGATGCGGAGAAAAGGCCCGGCTCCATCGTTTTTCCTTAGAGATCGAGAACCAGACGTTCCGGATCTTCCAGGCTTTCCTTGACGCGCACGAGGAAGGTCACGGCTTCCTTGCCGTCCACGATGCGGTGATCGTAGGAAAGCGCCAGATACATCATCGGGCGGATCACGATCTGGCCGCCGACGACAACCGGACGTTCCTGGATCTTGTGCATGCCGAGAATGCCCGACTGCGGAGCGTTCAGGATCGGCGAGGACATCAGCGAACCGTACACGCCGCCATTGGTGATGGTGAACGTGCCGCCCTGCATGTCGGCCATGGACAGCGAACCGTCGCGAGCGGCCTTGGCCAGGCGTCCCAGTTCCTTTTCGATTTCCGCAATCGACATGCTGTCGGCATCGCGGATGACAGGAACCACAAGGCCCTTGTCCGTGCCGACGGCCATGCCGACATGGGCGAAGTTCTTGTAGATGATGTCGGTGCCGTCGATCTCGGCGTTGACCGCCGGGATTTCCTTCAGCGCATGGGTCACGGCCTTGGTGAAGAAGCCCATGAAGCCGAGCTTCACGCCATGCTTCTTCTCGAAGATGTCCTTGTACTTGGTGCGCAGTTCCATCACCGCAGACATGTCGACTTCGTTATAGGTCGTCAGCATGGCGGCTGTGTTCTGGGCATCCTTCAGACGCTTGGCGATCGTCTGGCGCAGGCGAGTCATCTTCACGCGCTCTTCACGCGATGCATCGTCCGCCGACGATGCCGGACGGGCAGCAGCCGCAGCGACCGGAGCCGGAGCAGCCGATACACCCTTGGCGATGGCGTCGAGAACGTCACCCTTGAGAACCTGACCGCGCTTGCCCGAACCGTCCACCTGATCGGCGGAGAGGTTATTTTCTGAAAGCAGCTTGGCAGCGGCAGGCGCTGGCTGCATGGCCGGGCCGGATGAAGCGGATGCGACCGGAGCGGCGGCAGGGGCAGCGGCAGCAGGCTTGGCTTCTTCCTTCTTCGCAGCCGGAGCAGCGGCGACGGCAGCGCCATCGGTGGAAATCTGGCCGAGAAGCGCATTGACTTCGACCGTGTCGCCTTCCTTGGCCGTGATTTCAGCCAGTACGCCAGCAGCAGCAGCCGGAACTTCCACTGTCACCTTGTCGGTTTCCAGTTCCACCAGCGGTTCGTCGACAGCGACGGCATCGCCGACTTTCTTGAACCATTTTCCGATGGTTGCCTCAGTAACGGACTCCCCAAGCGTGGGAACGCGAATTTCGGTGGCCATGGTTTTTTCTTCCGTTGATCTTCGAATTTTGAATTTGTGTTCAAGTGCTGGAGCCGCCCGCAAGCCGGCTCCAAAACCGGTTAGCTGCCGAGCGCATCCTCAAGGAAAGCGGCAAGCTGCGCAAGATGCTTCGACATCAGGCCCGTTGCGGGCGATGCAGCGGCCGGACGGCCCGCATAGCGCACACGCTGATGCTTGGCATCGATATGCGCCAGCACCCACTCCAGATAAGGGTCGATGAACGACCACGCGCCCATGTTCTTCGGCTCTTCCTGGCACCAGACCATTTCCGCCTGACGGAACCGCGACAGCTCGTTGATGAGCGCCTTGGCCGGGAACGGATAGAGCTGTTCGACACGCAGCAGGTAGACATCGTCGATGCCGCGCTTTTCGCGCTCTTCGTAAAGGTCGTAATAGACCTTGCCCGAGCAGAGAACGACGCGACGGATCTTTGCATCCTTCTGAAGCTTGATGCCTTCGTCCTTGTTGTACTGCGCATCGTCCCACAGCAGGCGGTGGAACGAGGATTCGCCCGACATTTCGGCCAGCGTCGAAACGGCGCGCTTGTGGCGCAGCAGCGACTTCGGCGTCATCATGATGAGCGGCTTGCGGAAATCGCGCTTCATCTGGCGGCGCAGAATGTGGAAGTAATTGGCGGGCGTCGTGACGTTCGCCACCTGCATGTTGTCTTCGGCGCAGAGCTGGAGATAACGTTCCAGACGGGCCGAGGAGTGTTCCGGTCCCTGGCCTTCATAGCCGTGCGGCAGAAGGCAGACGAGGCCGGACATGCGCAGCCACTTGCGTTCGCCCGACGAGATGAACTGGTCGAACACGACCTGTGCACCGTTGGCGAAATCGCCGAACTGGGCTTCCCACAGAACCAGGGCGCGCGGGTCGGACAGCGAATAGCCATATTCGTAGCCAAGCACTGCTTCTTCCGAGAGCATCGAATTGATGGCCTCGTAGATCGCCTGCCCCTTCTGGATATTGTTGAGCGGGATGTAGCGGTTCTGGTTCTCCTGATCATAGAGAACCGTATGACGCTGCGAGAAGGTGCCGCGCTCGACATCCTGGCCGGACAGACGAACAGGGCTGCCTTCGGCAACCAGCGAGCCGAACGCCAGCGATTCAGCCGTTGCCCAGTCGATCCCCTCGCCCGTTTCCATCATCTTGGCGCGGTTGTCGAGGAAGCGCTGAATCGTGCGGTGGACGTGGAAGTCCTTCGGCACTTCGACGAGCTTCTTGCCGATTTCCTTGAGCGTCTTCATCGGCACGGCGGTTTTGCCGCGGCGCTGCTCGTCGGCATTGTCGGCGGTGCGCAGACCAGCCCAAGCGCCGTCCAGCCAGTCGGCCTTGTTCGGCTTGTAGCTCTGGCCGGCTTCAAATTCGGTTTCCAGATTTTCGCGCCACTGCGCTTTCATCTGGTCGATTTCTTCCTGCTTGATCAGGCCTTCCGCGATGAGCTTGTCGCTGTAGAGCTGCACCGTAGTCTTGTGCCCACGGATCGCCTTGTACATCAGCGGCTGTGTGAAGGACGGCTCGTCGCCTTCGTTGTGACCGAAGCGGCGATAGCAGAACATGTCAATGACCACCGGCTTGTGGAAGGTCATGCGGAACTCGGTCGCAACCTTGGCAGCGAACACCACGGCTTCCGGATCGTCGCCGTTGACGTGGAAGATCGGCGCCTCGATCATCTTCGCCACATCCGACGGATAAGGCGACGACCGCGAGAAGGCCGGATTGGTGGTGAAACCGATCTGGTTATTGATGATGAAGTGAACCGTACCGGCAACGCGGTGGCCCTTCAGTCCCGAAAGGCCAAGACACTCGGCCACGACGCCCTGACCGGCAAAAGCGGCATCGCCATGCAGCAGGAGCGGCAGAACCTTGGCGCGGGTTGCAAGCGGAACCATGTCGTCGCGGGTGCGTCCGGCCAGCAGGTCCTGCTTGGCGCGTGCCTTGCCCATGACGACCGGGTTGACGATTTCAAGGTGCGACGGGTTGGCGGTGAGCGACAGGTGGACCTTGTTGCCGTCGAACTCGCGGTCCGACGAAGCGCCCAGATGGTACTTCACGTCGCCCGAACCTTCCACATCGTCGGGGGCATAGGAGCCCCCCTTGAACTCGTGGAAGATGGCACGATGCGGCTTGCCCATGACCTGGCTGAGCACGTTCAGGCGGCCACGGTGGGCCATGCCGAGAATGATCTCCTTGACGCCCATGGCGCCGCCGCGCTTTACGATCTGCTCAAGGGCGGGGATCAGCGATTCACCGCCGTCGAGACCGAAACGCTTGGTGCCCTTGTACTTGACGTCGATGAACTGCTCGAAACCTTCCGCTTCGATCAGCTTCGACAGGATGGCCTTCTTGCCTTCCGGCGTGAAAGCAACCTTTTTGTCCGGGCCTTCGATGCGTTCCTGAATCCAGGCCTTTTCAGCCGGATCGGAGATATGC
>Ga0180222_1003435_pt1 | contig 10151 bp, 12 predicted proteins | sample eDN5th37CKraftOP_FD_151336 | JGI IMG/M metagenome (GOLD analysis project Ga0180222, IMG submission 151336) | Enriched Organic Plus compost microbial communities from Emeryville, California, USA - eDNA 5th pass 37_C Kraft OP (version 2) (version 2) ... | reverse complement strand
GTTCGACGACCATGGCGCGCCGGGCGTCTGGCGTGCCCAGTCGTCGTAACGGCGCTGGGTGGGGTTGTCGCGCGCCGGCTTCTCGCGGAGGTACCGGGCCGACCCAGGCGATGACCTCGTCGGGGTCGTCCCAGGTCCTGCGCAGGCGTTGCTCGCCGGGCCGGGCGGCGCCGACCACCTGGGCCTGCGGCCGAAGGTGCGCGACATCAAGTTCCACCGCTTGCGTGCTAACGCCGCGGCACTCGTGGAGTGGCTGCGCATCTGCTTTCGTCAGGGCTGGCTCGGTTCGCCAAGACGCAACCATCGTCAGGCCGAACGCGGCTTCCGCGACCGCGCCCAGCGCATCCAGACCCGTCTCGCCGACATGCGCGTGCGCATGGGCATCGCCGCGCCCTACGGCATCAAGGCCGAACAACTCCAGCTGGGCCAGCGCACCCCACCGTCACGCCGGCCTCGCGGCGCCCCGCCGGGGCAGACGACCCTCGACATCCCGGCCTGACCCGGGCGAGCCTCCGCTAACCAACTCCTCGCACAACGCCGGCCGCCCGGGCGACAGCCTCTCTCAGGACATCTAAGGCCGCCCGTTAGACATCGGGCGCCTACGCGCCCGCCAGCGGCCTGCTGACACCGCCCCCCCACAACGAAGAAGACGCTCCGGCCTCCATATTGGAAACCGAAGCGTCTAACTGTCGAGGTGGGACAGTTTCCAAATACCGCGGGGCCTGCGCTTGCGGCCGCTCGCGGGAGACGTTTGTACAGCTGCCCGGCGCCTACTGTACAGCCGGGGCGGGCCTATCAGGGCTGCTGCGGACCGCGACGATGGCCCAGATGTCGTGGTCGTTGACATCGCGGTTCTCGTACACGAGCCCGACAGACTCGACTAGGCCGGCCTCCGTCCAGACGGGCGCCCAGTACCGCCGGTAGCCGGGGCGGCGCTCCTCCAGGACAACCTGGTTCTCCCATCGCGCGGCGTAGGGCTGCGGAACGATGCGCTTTCCTCCGGTAGCAGCGCGCGCCTGGGCCAAGACGTCTTCAGGTGGTAGCCCGAAGCCCCGCTGCATCGCCTGGAGGGCTTCGTGGTCACCAGCATAGCCTCGGGTCAAGAGGTTGTACCTGGAGACAAGCGCTCCGGATGCTACTCGCTGCCGCATGGCGCGACGGTACGCGCCAGCCGGAGCGGCACGGACGTGTTGCGCAGGCCTGTCCATCAGACCCTCGGCCACTAACCCGACGCGGCTAACCGGCGCCGAGGCCGGCCCCGAGGGTCCGCAAGAGCTCTTCCACATTCTGGCCGGGCTCCAACGCCTCACCTCGCTCAAAGGGATAGAGCGGGACCGTGATGATGCGGTCGACGACTCCTCCGCTGTGCACGAACGCGAACCCTTCCGAGCCGCCGTTGGTCGCGGACAGGACGAGGTCGTTTCCGTCGTCGCCGACGAGCATCTCCTGTGTTTCCCGGGCGAGGTCACGTACCGGGAGGAACACAATCCAGCCGCCGTCATCACCTCCGACTGGTCCGTCGGCACCGTCCATCGTCGTCACGAGCTCGCGGTAGTCCGGCGGGAAGGTGATGCCAAGCGCCTCCTCAACGCGGGCGACGGTCTCAGCGTCGACTCCAGGAAGGCCTTCCGCTTCTCGGAGGAACTCGTCGATGGGGCCCGTGGGCGGCACATGGCGACGGTACGGGTGCGCACGGGGAGAAGAGCTTGTTGCCTCACGTACAGCAGACGGCCGTCTCGTGGGCGCAGCTGCAGGTGCGTCGCGCCACGCGCCGGCAGCTTTCGGCGGCGGCCGCCGATGGGTCGACCGTTACACGCTCGGAGCGGCCTGGTCCGGACCGGCCTTGCGGTGGTAGGTGACCTCGTCGAGGTCCATCTTCCAGCCGTAGAAGTAGGTGAAGAAGTTCATCTCCTTGACCGACACGGCGCCGGAGTCCTCGGCGATGAGGTCGATGAGCTCCTCGGGCATGACCTCTTCGAGCGCCGCCCACGCGTCCTCTGCAGCCCTCCGCTCGACGTGCGTCGGGAAGACCGCCTTGATTTCCACCTGGTCGCCTTTCCGGAAGACGAGGAAGTCGCTGAACGGCTCGACCTTCTTCATGTGCGACGGCTTCCGAAGCAGCTTGATGAGCGGCTTCTGCAGACGCTCGACGAGGTCGGTCGGCAGGGCGTCGCGCGAGTAGCGCTGCCCGGTGCGCAGCTTGAACCGCTTGTGCGGCTCGCCGGCCGCCACCATCTGGCGAGGTCGGTACGCGCTGAGCCGGTCCTTCGCGATGACGGCGCGCCGCCGCAGGTCGGCAACCCACGCGCCTTCGGGGTGGTCGGCGACGAAGATGGCACGCGGTGAGTTGCGCTTGGCGACGGCGATGGCGTCCTTATCGCGCTCGATGTGGACGGCTGCCAGCTCGACGAACGGCTCGCTGATGAGCGGACGGACGAGGTCGCAGCGCTGCGTCAGCACGACGTATCCGGCGTCCTCGTCAACAACCGGGGCGGCCACGAGGCGGTCGTCCTCAAAGGGGTCTGCGGCGCTCGCCGACGGCGCGAGCTGGCGCTCGTCCAGAGCGTTCAGCACAGCGTCGGTGGCCGCCAGGTCGCCGGCCGGGAGCAGGTCGCCGGGCTCAGGCTGAAGGAAGCACCCTTGGTCGTAGCCGCCGGTCAGGATGGCGTCGAGCAGGGCGACTTCCTGCTCTTCGGTGAGCGCGCTGATGCGCGCGACGTAGTTGGCGGCGCCATCGTCCACGACCCATATTGTGCTGACCCGTCGGTCGGCTCTGCTGGCTATTCGCCCTTCGGGCGGTAATCCCGCAGGAAGGCCTCGGCCTCGGTCCAGCGTTCGTCGTCGGGCGGGAACGTGCCGCTGGGCGGCAGCACGTCCGCCGACGGCCTAGCGCCGGCCGCGAGTTCTTCGGCGAGCTCGCGGTACGCGTCTGTCAGCGTCGGGAGGTCGTCGGCGGCGCCGATGTCGAGGAGCGACCTCGCGCCATGGGTCGGCAACGGCATGAGGACGGCCGCTCGAACCGCCGCGGCATTTCCGAGGTTCATGTGCAAGTCGCGAAGGTAGTGGTGGACGAGCCGCAGGCGCTGCTCGCCCTCGGCCGTCTTCATCGTCTCCGCCTTGCGGCGCATGAGGTTGTAGTACTGCCGGCGGCCGATGCCGCACATCCGCGCGAGGTCCTGCACGGGCAGGTCGACGAATCCGCGCATCTGCTCGGTCAGCTCGGCGAGGCTGAGCTGGGTTGCGGGTTCGTCCACCAGGGCCGCATCCGTCCGCGGCCCGTCCACGCCGATGTTCTTGCCCGGGGACTCGACGGTCATGGGCATCGCGCTGATGCACACGTAGACGACGCGGTCTCGCACCGGCACCGGCGCGTACGGCGTGTAGATGTTGACCATGTCGTCGAGGTTGTCCAGCTGCGAAAAGTACGGCGCGCGGGCACCGCGGCTCGCCGCGCCCGTGAACGCCGGGTCGAGAGCGACGTCGCCGAACGCGGCGCTCGGCACCACGTGCCCCGAGAACCCTCCGGGAACGAGCTGGACGTGGTCCACAGACACCTCTTCTGGTTGTAGGACGTCAGGAGTCATGAGTCAACACGAGGCTGCGGCTCGAAGGACGCGAACAGGTCGTCGTTCACGGCCCACTGGAACAGCTCGTAGGTTCGATGGTTGTACTGCGCCAGTGCGCGCATCTGGCTTTCCAGCTCGATGGGCTTGCCCTGCTCGTCGTAGTAGTCGAAGTCGAGCACGTACGACCATCCGTTCTCGGCGCGCTGGGCGTATCCGTGCTGCATCGTGCAGGCCCCGTCGTCCTGCTCGAACCTCAGCTCTTGCCACGCCTTCAGGAGCCGCTGAGTCCGCTCGTGGACGCCGACGGGCCCTAGGAGTTCCTCGCGAACGAGCGTCAAGAGGTCTTCTCGGGTGGCGCCGACTGGGGCGGCGAGCTCGTTGACGTACCGGAGCCCGAGGCGCTCCTGGTGCCGCAGGTCTAGCGCGTCGACGGCGGCCTCGGCGATGCGCCCCCACCGCCCGATGAAGTCGTGGAAGCCCCGGTACGCGGTGGTCTCAAGCGACAGTGCGCTGGCGCCGACGCTCACGACCCAGTCCTTCTCGTGCGTCCGGAAGCGATACAGGCGCTGGTGTTGGCCGGTCACGGTGATGCCCTCTGGACCGAACTGCACCTGCTGCAGGTCTTGGACTTCGACATCCGGGAACTCGGACGCGAGCGCGACCTGGAGCGGGCGTACGAGGTCGTCAGAGAAGCCCAGGACGAGCGGGAACCGGAGCTGGCAAACCGTGAGCGCCAGCGGCGCCCGCTTCAACAGCGGCTGGCGGGGAAGGCCGAAGTCGAGCTCCATAGTGCACACTCTAATGCACAGTGCTCGGCGCAGGGCTCTTTCTCGTGAACCCGTCGCGAGCGCGGTCGGACAGATGTTCCACGCTCAGCCGGACGCGTTGGTAGCGCGTCTCCGCGCCGAGGAGCATCTCCGTCGCGCAACGCCGAGGACGGCCGCCCACCCGCCGTGCGCGTCGAAGTTCGAGGACCACGGCGCGCCGTCGACACCGGCCGCCCACTCGTCGTAGCGGCGCTTGGAGACGCGTCCGCCGCGTGGTAGCTCGCGGAGGTACCGGGCGACCCACTCGGCGAGCTCGTCGATGTCGTCCCACTGCTTGCGTCCGCGGCGCTCGCCGGGTCGAGCAGCGCCGACGTCCTGCGTGTAGTCGGGGCGTTGGCGCTTCGGCGGCGGGCCGTCAGGAACGGGCAGACCCTGCTCGCGCCGTCCGTCCTTCCACTCGCGGACGTAGTCGCTCCACGGCCGCCCGCGCTCGCGGCGCGGGAACGGGATGCCGTTGGCGCGGGCGAAGGTCGCGAGCTCGCCGGAGGTGGGCTCGGCGCGGTGGTGCTCGAAGCAGCGGTCGAGGACGTCGACGATGGAGGCGGGCCCGACGCGGGCCCGGTGGCCGCCGCGGCCTTGACGCGCGCGCAGGCCCGCGTGCGCGAGGGCGCGGTCCCAGGAGCCGGCGAGCGCGGCTATCTGGTCCTCGGTCGGGAGGCGCAGCTGGCCGTTGCGGTCCCTGGAGAGCATCACGGCGCGCTCGGCCCGGTACTGGCCCGGCGTGAGCGTCGATGCGGAGAGCCGCCGGGCAACGAGCCGGAGGGCGAAGTCGCTGTACTCGGGCGTGAGCCAGTTGCCCTGGCGCTCGTTGAGCGCGTGCCCGAGGGCGATGCTGCGGCCGCGGCCGGCGGTGAAGGCGAGCTCGCGGACCTTCGGCCAGGGCAGGTCGAGGTGCTCGCAGATGCGGCGGGCGGCCGGCGCGTCGGCGTAGCGGTCGCTGAGCGGCCGGGCCGTGTCCCACGCGCGCGTGCTGATGCACGCGGGCTCCTCGACGTCGGCGAGCTCGGCGACCTCCCGGACGATGTCCAGCAGGGTGAGCGGGTCGAAGTCGGAGGCAGGTCGGGCGCGGAGCGCGACGGTCACGGCGCAACGGTAGGCGCGCGCCCCGACCGCACCGGGCCGACGGGCTTATGCCCTCGTATCCGCGCGTATCCCAGACGCCGCATACTCGGCTCCGGCCGTCGCGGGGGCCGGCTCCATGAAACGGCGAAGCCCCGCGGGTCGCGGGGCTTCTGGCGAGAACATCGTCCTCACGTTCGTTGCGGTATCTACTCGCTGACGAGTGCCGTCGCGACCCCTCGCGCGGGTACCGTCCGGGCGGTGCCGGCGCGGCGTGACCCAGGGACGAAGGCGGAGACGAAGCTCGCGCGTGTGCGTATGGCGCGCGGGGTGACGCAGGAGGAACTCTCGGACGCCATCGGCATCTCCGAACCGACCTACCGCCGCCTCGAACGCGGGCAGATGACCTCGCCGCCGCTCGGCTACCTGGTCAACGCCGCGCTCGCGCTCGGCGTGGAGCTTGATGACCTCATCGAGGACAGTTGGCGCGCGTGGCATGAGCTGCGTGCCGACCGCACCGAGCCACCTGCGCCGGAGAAATTCTGGCGCCGTCCGCACCGCCCGTCCGGTCCCGACATCGACGAGCTCCTGAAGTAGCCGCCTCAGAGGCTGCGCCTCTCAGAGCAGCAGCTCCACGGCGACACACGCAACCAGCCACACCAGCGCGACGGTCGCCATGCTGGCGCGACTCATCAGCTGACCTCTGCGCCCCCACGCGACGCCTGCGACGAGCATCACGATGGCCAGCGGCATCAGCGCGATAAGCGGGGTGATGCCGGGCGTTGTGCTGCCGTCGGCGTTGCCGATGCAGGTGAGCTCAAGACCGCTCACGCCGCTGCCGTACGTGTACCCGGGAGGGCAGTAGGTCTCCGCGAGAGGAACCCAGCGGAACGCCAAGCCAAGCGACGCGACCGCAAGGAGCGCGAAGACGAGAGAGGGTCTGCTCAACCTGCCCACAGCCCGAAGCTGCCCCGCGCACGCGCCCGTGTCAGACCCTCAGTGTCCCGTCCGACCGATGCAAGAACATACGTTCGCCCAAAGAAGTTGATGGGCTGTAGGAGAAGCTGCTGAAGGGGTGTTCCCGGTGCGACGCTCGCCTGGCCCTATGACGACCGCAGCTTCCCGTGCCCCCGACTCGCTTCCAGCCTCCCGACCGTCTTATGGGCGCCACTGCGTTCGGGCGCTCCGACGCGGTCCACGGGTCGTTGAACGTGGTGCGGCTGCTGAAGGCCAACCGGTGGCTGTGGCGCGACCTGCGTAGGGCGTGCGACCTGGATGCGAACTACGGCCGCCGGCGCGGGCGTGGCAACTGGGAGCTCGTCGCCGTCGCGTTCGTCGTTTCCGGGCAGGTCGACATCCAGCCGTGGCACCGCGAGAGCTCGGACGAGCTGTGGCGGGCGTGCGGGTTCGCGGACAAGCCGAGCTACCGGACGACGTGGCGGCGCCTGCGCGAGCTCGCGGACGTCGCCGACGAGTTCCTCGCCGCCACCGGCAAGCTCGTGCGGCGGGCGCGCTCGCGCGACGAACGGGTCATGGCGCACGTGCACTTCGACAACACCGAGGACGAGACGCACGCCGCGCTCGTCCACGACTGCGAGCCCGGCCGCTGCCCGCGGCGGCAGCGCAACGCCGGTCACGCCGCGGGCCGTGGCCGCTCTGGCGCCGGCGAGCGCCCGGCACGCCTGGACACGCGCGCGTTCCGCGAGGAACGTCAGCGGCTCAACAAGCTCGACCCGCAGACCGCCGAGCGCGAGCAGGCCGAGCACGAGCCTGAGCGCGTGGAGTTCGTCCGCCGCGGTGGCCGGCTCATCAAGCGTCTGATGGTCGGCGAGTGCTGGTACCGCACGCTCGACACCGAAGCGGGCATCCGGGCCTACACCGGCCCGCGGGGCGCCAAGCGCTTCTGGCATGGCTACTACTCGGGCAAGGCCGTCGACCACTTCACCGGCGGTGTCATCCCGTTCGTCGACAGCGCCAGCCGCCAGGAGTACGTCCTGTTCGACGACCACTACGACCTGGTCTGCCAGCTGCTCGGCGCCGCGCCCGAGACGGCCATCGCCGACAAGGGCCTGTCCATCGAGCGCGCGTTTAAGAAGTGCACGACCAACGGCACCGCCCCGGTGTTCCCGTGGCGGCCGTGGGGCGGCGACTTCAAGCGCCACGACCACGACACCCACGACCGCCACGGCATCCCGCGCTGCAAGCACTGCGGCGGGCCGACGAACTTCGTGCGCTTCCATCCCGGCGACCTCTCCAAGCCGCCCGAGCGGCGCAACCCGCGCATCTGGTTCGACTGCATGGTCGGAGCGACGCCCGAGTGCACCAAGACGCGCAGCATCGCCTGCAAGACCGACTACCAGCTGCTCGTGCCGCTGTGGCGGACCGACCCGCTCTACCACGAGCTCAAGGAGAGCCACGGCACGTACGAGGCCGCGCACGACTGGTGGCGCGACCGCTACAAGGTCGCCGCCGACCACCTCGGCATCCGCCCCAAGGTGCGCAACCTCGGCTTCCATCGGCTGCGCGCGAACGTCGCCGCCCTCGTCGAGTGGCTGCGCATCTGCTTCCTGCAGGGCTGGCTCGGGGCGCCGGCACGCGCCGCGCGACAGACCAAGCGCGCCTTCGAGGCGCGCGGCCACGCCATCAAGGACAAGCTCGCGCTGATGCGCGTGCGGATGGGGGTCGCTGCGCCGTACGGGGCTAGGGCCGAGCAGCTGCAGCTCGGTGCCCGCACGCCGCCGTCGCGCCGGCCGCGCGGCGCCCCACCGGGGCAGACCACGCTCGACATCCCGGTCTAGCCGGCGAGCGCCTTCAAAGAGGACCAGCTGACAGCACACCGGCCGCGCCGGGAACGACCCGCGGGCGGTCTCTGCGGTTGTATCCCCCTGTATCCGCCATCCGCGCATAGAACGCTGCCTCGCTGCGCCGCGGCGGTCCTGACAGCGCGCCCGTTAACGACGAAAGACGCCTCAGTCCCCTTATTTGGAAACTGAAGCGTCTAACTGTCGAGGTGGAGACGGCGGGATTCGAACCCGCGTCCATGATGTTCCTGATGATGCGTCTACGAGCGTAGGCCGGGTCTGCTGGTCTTGCTGTCAGGGCCGCATCGCCCCGGCCGGGCAACTCCCTGACAGCCAGCCTCTGGTGATGTTCCCCGCGGCCCGAGGCGCTGCGTTGGGGTGAAGCTCACTGGTTGAAGCCGCGGACCCGGACCGTGAGCTGACCGGGGCGGCTGCCTCATGGCCGCGGGTTAGGCGGCGAGGCTGAACTCGTGAGAGTCCGCACTTATGGCTTTCCGAGACTTGGTAACGCGGCCAACTCGGAGTCCGCGACTCGCAACACCACCGGGCAAACCACCATGTCGAAGCCATGTCGTCCCCGTGGCTGCCACCACTATAGGGCACGCGCACGCCCGTGCCGGACTGCCACCGCCAGACACGTTGCGCGCGGCCGGCGCCGGTCAGAGCGCGAAGTCGCGGCGGCGCCCCGGCGCCCGGACGTACCGTCACCTCATGCCCGTCCGCGGCCCGCACCGCAAGCACACGACCGCGTCGCGCAGCGCCACCGTCGAGGCCGCCGAAGAGGACGGTCGCGGCCGGGCGATGCGGTTTCCGCCCGAGCGTGAGCTGGCCGCCCGCTTGGCGCGGCTGGTGTTGATGGTGGTCGCGGTGACGGCCGCGGCGGTCGCGGCGTTGGCGGTGGCGCATGAGCGAGCCTGGGCGATGGGCGCGGGCGTCGCCGGCGCGGTCGCGCTCGGCGCGGTGCTGGCGGTCACGCTGGTGGCGATGGCCGCCTACGACACCGCCGGCCGGGAGCTGCCTCCGCGGCGCCGGCGCCGCGGCCGCTGACCCGAACACGCCCGGCTGTCCGGCTAGTCGCGGCCGCGGGCAAGGTCCGCTCTGGTCGCCGGTCGCACCTTCTGGTGGGTGTGTCAGCCGGCGGTGGTGAGGCGCAGCACCGGGCGCTGCGGGGCGATGCGGGAGGTGGCGCGGCGGCAGCGCCAGTGGCCGCTGGCGGTGGGCCCGACCGTGTCGCCGTCTGCGATGTGGTCGCCTTCCTTGAGGATGCGGTTGGCGATGTCGTACAGCGAGCCGGCGACCGCTCCCGGGTCGGTGTCGCTGATGAGCGCCTCGACGTCGGGCAGGTCGAACGCGTGCAGCCCCAGCGAGTCCATGACCGCCTCGCCGGGCTCATCGCCGGCGGCGTCGAACATGCGCACGTTGATGAACGCGTCGCGGCTTGCGGCGTCCTCGGGCCGGCTCCACTTCTGTGCGGTGTTGCAGTAGGCGGCCAGCGGTCTGCTGTGGCGCACCACCGCGCCGACGACGGTCTGCATGACGCGCAGCCGGTGCTGCCAGGGCATCGCGTGCCCGTACATCTATCTGCACTAGCGCCAGGCGGTACGCCGACGAGGCGACCACGTCGGGCGCCTGCGGCCAGTTCCACGTCTGGGCGTAGTTCAGCGCGCGGGGAAAGACGGGGGAGGGCGTCAGCAGCGTGAACACACCGTCGGGATACCGGGCGCCGGCGCTTGGGCTTCTCGGTGCATCAGCCTCGTGCCGTCAGGCGCCCCGTCGGTCTCAGGCAGATGCTCGCGCACGTCGCGCAGCACGTCGTCGAAGGGCAGCCGAATCGACCGTTCGTAGTAGAGCTCGGTGATGAGCGCCGACGCGGCCATGCGTTGAACATCGTCAAGCGC
>Ga0180222_1003434_pt1 | contig 10156 bp, 4 predicted proteins | sample eDN5th37CKraftOP_FD_151336 | JGI IMG/M metagenome (GOLD analysis project Ga0180222, IMG submission 151336) | Enriched Organic Plus compost microbial communities from Emeryville, California, USA - eDNA 5th pass 37_C Kraft OP (version 2) (version 2) ... | reverse complement strand
TCGAGCAATTGCCTGACTGCGCTTATTGCGACAGCCCGCCCGCCCGGTTCGGCGCCAATCCCTATTGGCCGCCCGACTGCGCCTATGGCGGCTGCCCGGCTTATCTCGCCGCTCCCCGTCCCGCATTGGACCTCTGCCGGTCGCGGCGGGTGCGCGTGCTCGACCGTCGCGGCCATTGGATCTGGCGGGTCAAAACGATCTGTCGCTGATCGCGTCGCCCCAGTCGTAGCGCTTGGCCGCTTTGTAGGCGTCCTTCTGCCGGCGATCGACCACGTATTCCTGCGCCGTCTGCGGTGCGCAGAGGGTCAAAACGACGCTCGCTTTGCTCACTTTCGGGCTGGCAAGGATGCGCCGGCCGCGCTCGAGATCGCCAAATCCCTTGCCCGCGACCAGGTAGGTGAATTTTTCGTCCTCGTAGGGAGCGTCCGCCCCTTTGGTCAGGCGGTGATCGCGCGAGCGCGCCAGGCGCGCGCCGAAGTGGCACCAGCGCGCGCTCGCGGACAGCGGGCAGGGACCCTCGTGCGAGCAGGGCGCGACGATCGCGGCGCCGGCGGCCAGCAGGAAATTCCGATAGTCGAAAATGCGTTTGAACCCGCTCATCGTGCCGGGCTCGACGATCAGCAATAGCCGGTCGGCCAGTTCCCAGAGCTTGGCGAGCGCGCCGCGCCACGCGGCCGGCGCAAGTTCGGTGAGCGCGTAGCTCGCCATCACCGCGTCGGCCTTGAGGCCGTCGGGCGGCATGCCGGCCATGTCGGCCAGGTCGGCCAGGTCGGCAATGTCGGCCATGTCCGCCTGCGTCACGTGCAGGTCGGCATGCGGCGCTGCGCCCGAATCGCGCAATTGGCGCGCCAGATCGAGGAGATGGGCATTGCGGTCGATCAGCGTCGCCCGCCGCAGCGAAGGCCAGGCATCGAGCGCGGCCCAACTCGCCGTACCGGGCCCGGCGCCGATATCGACGAGCGAGCGCGGGGCGAAATCGGGAATAATCCGCATCGTCTGCGCGAGGGCCGCGCGCACGGCCGCATAGGTCGCCGGCATCCGCACCACGGCATAGGCGAGCGAGTCCAACTCCGAGCGGATGAGGTCGCTTGAGCCGCCGCCGCGATAGGCGTCGGATATCGCTTGCGCGCGCTGGCGCAGGTCGTTGCGCGAGACGTCTTCGAGCTTGTGTTGGAGCGCGGCGCTGATCCAGCCGGGCAGGACGGTCATGGGAATCGCCACTCACTCCGTTCGTCCCCGCGCAAGCGCGCACCTAAGGGCGCTATCGGCGGAGAACTGGATTCCCGCTCGCGGGAATGAACGGAAATTGGTTCGCGGTAAGCCCGATCTCGCTCACACATCCACGCTGGCGGCGAGCGCGTTGTCCTGGATGAACTGGCGGCGCGGCTCGACCAGGTCGCCCATGAGCTGGTCGAACAGCATGTTCGCCTCGTCGACTTCCTTGATCTTGACCTGCAGGAGCGAGCGCGCGTTCGTGTCGAGCGTGGTTTCCCAGAGCTGCTCGGGATTCATCTCGCCCAGGCCCTTGTAGCGCTGGATCGAGATGCCCTTGCGCCCGGCCTGGCTGATCGCATCGAACAGGCCGACCGGCCCGTGGATCGCGATCGTCTCGTCGCGACGGCGGAGCATGGCCGGCGGCGTCGGGCGCGGGAAGACCTGCTGCAGTTCGGCGGCGAACTCGTCGAGCTTGCGCGCGTCGGCCGAGCCGAGCAGCGCCTGGTCGATCACCGCGACTTCCTTGACGCCGCGCACCGTGCGCTCGAAATGGAAGCCTTCCTCGTCGTAGCTGCCCTGCCAGCCGCGCTCGGTTTCGTCTTCCAGCGCGTCGAGCCGCTTGGCGATATAGGCGGCCGCGGCCCCGGCATTGTCCGGGCTTTCGGTGACTTCGGTGCGCAGCACGCCGGCGATCGCCGCCTGCTCGATCACCTTGCGGTTATAGCGGCTGTGCAGTCCGCCCAGCACATTGCGGATCGCGCGCGCGTCTTCCACCAGCTTCTGCAGGTCGGGGCCGGCGAGCTCCTCGCCCGAGGCCAGCCGCAGCACGGCCTCTTCCAGGCCGCTCGCGATCAGATAGTCCTCGAGCGCGCGCTCGTCCTTGAGATACTGCTCCGACTTGCCGCGCGCGACTTTGTAGAGCGGCGGCTGCGCGATGTAGATGTGGCCGCGCTTGATCAGCTCCTCCATCTGCCGGAAGAAGAAGGTGAGCAGCAGCGTGCGGATGTGGGAGCCGTCCACGTCCGCGTCGGTCATGATGATGATCTTGTGATAGCGCAGCTTGTCCGGGTTGAACTCGTCGCGCCCGATGCCGGTACCGAGCGCGGTGATCAGCGTGCCGATCTCCTGGCTCGACAGCATCTTGTCGAAGCGCGCGCGCTCCACGTTCAAGATCTTGCCGCGCAGCGGCAGCACGGCCTGGAATTCGCGATTGCGGCCCTGCTTGGCGGAGCCGCCGGCCGAGTCGCCCTCGACGATGAACAGTTCGGCCTTTGCCGGGTCGCGCTCCTGGCAGTCGGCGAGCTTGCCCGGCAGCGACGAGACGTCGAGCGCGCCCTTGCGGCGGGTGAGTTCGCGCGCCTTGCGCGCGGCCTCGCGCGCGGCGGCGGCTTCCACCACCTTGCCGACGATGACCTTCGCTTCCGAGGGGTGAATCTCGAACCAGTCCTGCAAGGCCTGGTTGACCACGTTCTCGACCACCGGTCGCACTTCCGAGGACACCAGCTTGTCCTTGGTCTGCGAGGAGAATTTCGGGTCCGGCACCTTCACGGACAGCACCGCGGTCAGGCCCTCGCGGCAGTCGTCGCCGCTGAGCGCGACCTTCTCCTTGCGCGCGGAGCCGGCGCCTTCGGCGTATTGCGTGATCTGCCGCGTGAGTGCGCCGCGGAAGCCCGCGAGATGGGTGCCGCCGTCGCGCTGCGGGATGTTGTTGGTGAAGCAGAGCACGCTCTCGTGATAGCCGTCGTTCCACCACAGCGCGCATTCCACCGCGATACCTTCGCGCTCCGCCTTGATCATGATCGGCGAAGCGATGAGCGGGGTCTTGGCCCGGTCCAGGAATTTCACGAAGGCCTCGACGCCGCCCTCGTAGCGCATCTCGTCGCGCTTCTCGACCGCATGGCGCATGTCGGAGAGCACGATGGTGACGCCGGAATTGAGGAACGCGAGCTCGCGCAGGCGATGCTCGAGCGTGGCGAAATCGAACTCCGTCATGGTGAAGGTGGCGGGCGAGGGCAGGAAGGTCACTTCGGTGCCGCGCTTGCCGTCGGCCGGGCCGGTTTCCTTCAGCGGCGCCACCGCGACCCCGTCGCGGAACTCCATGAAATGTTCCTTGCCGTCGCGCCAGATGGTGAGCTTGAGCCAGGTCGACAGCGCGTTGACCACCGAGACGCCGACGCCGTGCAGGCCGCCGGAAACCTTGTAGGAGTTCTGGTCGAATTTTCCGCCCGCGTGGAGCTGGGTCATGATGACCTCGGCCGCCGACACGCCCTCGCCTTTGTGGATGTCGGTCGGGATGCCGCGGCCGTTGTCGCGCACCGTGCAGGAACCGTCCGGATTGAGCGTGACGTTGACCTCGCTGGCGTAGCCCGCGAGCGCCTCGTCGATGGCGTTGTCCACCACCTCGTAGACCATGTGGTGCAGGCCGGAACCGTCGTCGGTGTCGCCGATATACATGCCGGGGCGCTTGCGCACGGCATCGAGGCCCTTCAGGACCTTGATCGATTCGGCGCCGTATTCGGAATTGTCGGTCGGGATATTGCGGGCCGGTTCAGCCATCGGCGGCACCCTTGGCACGGGGCGGAAAACGAGTCGGATCGGTTGGTTTGTGTGACATGAAACGCAAGGCGCGTACAGAGCAAAGTGGATGACGGTAATTTGTTGATCAAACAGGACTTTTTCAAGGTTTTCCGGGCCAAAAAAGCGTGCCGATTCGGGCCGCGGGAAAGGCCGTTCCAGGGCGCGATCGGCGCGCCGGCCGCCTGACCGAAAATTCGTTCACTCTGCACGCGCAGCGCTCTTGCACTGGCGCGCCACTTGGCCTCTAAGCAGCAGATATCACCCGCCTGAACAGAATCTGCATCGACATGCGCTGGTTCAGTCCGATTCCTGCAAAGCGTGCCTGGTCGTTCGAAGTTCCGCATCGCCTGCGCGCCATCGTGCGCGCGCGGGAATCGAGCATCATCGTCCTGGCGGCGGCGGTCGGCGTGATCGGCGGCCTGGTGATCGCGACCATGGGCGAGCTGGTCGCGCTCATGCACACGGCCTTTTTCGGGCTCGATCCCGGGACGCGCCTGTCGGGGCAGGTCTCGCTCAATCCGATCTATGCCTTTCTCACCCCCACTTTGGGCGGCCTGCTGTTCGGGCTGGTGACGGCCTATATCACCCGGCGGCGCGGAACCGAGGTCGACCCGATCGAGGCCAACGCCCTGCATGGCGGGCGCATGTCGCTGCGCGGCAGCCTCATCGTGGCCGGACAGGTCATCTGGTCGAGCGGCATCGGGGCCTCCGTGGGCCTGGAAGCGGGCTATACCCAGCTCTCGAGCGGGATCGCATCCTGCGTCGGGCGCGCGTTCCGCCTGCGCCGCAGCGACATGCGCATCCTGGTCGGCTGCGGCGCCGCCGCCGCCATCGCCGGTGCCTTCGGCGCGCCGCTTGCCGGCGCCTTCTACGGCTTCGAGCTGATCATCGGCAGCTATTCGATCGCGAGCCTGGCGCCGGTCGGCATGGCCGCCTTGATCGGCTATCTCACGGCCCAGGCCTTCACCCCGCTCACTCTCGGCATCGAGGCCAATGCGGTGACCGACGTCACCGTGCGCGACGTGATCATCGCCGCCGGCGTCGGGCTTCTGGCCGCCATTTACGGCATCGGCTTGATGCGCTGTGTCGCCGCCTGCGAGCGGCTGTTCGTGCGGCTGCGCCTTTCGCCGGCCTGGCGCCCGGCCATCGGCGGCGCCCTGGTCGGGCTCATGGCGATGATCTCGCCGCAAGTAATGTCGTCCGGCCACGGGGCGCTGCATCTGACCGGCATATTCAAACTGCCGATCGCGATGATCGCGCTGATTTTCGTGCTCAAGTCGCTCGCCTCGATCGTCTCGCTCGGGACCGGGTTCCGCGGCGGCCTGTTCTTCGCCTCGCTTCTGCTCGGCGCGCTCGGCGGGCAATTATTCGCGAGCGGGCTGGGCGTGCTCGCCCCCGGCATCAAGATCGATCCCGACGCCTATGCCATTATCGGCCTGTCGGCGCTCTCCGTCTCGGTGATCGGCGGGCCGCTGACCATGACCTTCATCGCGCTGGAGACGACGGGCGATCTTTGGCTCACCACCGCGGTGCTGATCGCGGCCATCATCTCCATGCAGGTGACGCGCGAATTCTTCGGCTACTCCTTCGCCACCTGGCGCTTCCATCTGCGCGGCGAGACCATCCGCAGCGCCGCCGATGTCGGCTGGATCAGGGACCTGACGGTCGGGCAGATGATGCGTTCGGACGTGCGGACCTCTCCGTTGGAGACGCCGGTTTCCGCCTTCCGCGAGGCGTTCCCGCTCGGCTCGACCAACCAGGTCATCGTGGTGGACGAGGACGGCCGCTATGCCGGCATGGTGATCGTGGCCGAAGCGCATGCCGTCGATATGGGCGCCACGCTGTCGCTGCGCGATATCCTGCACCACGAAGACCATATGCTGCTGCCGCAGATGACCGCGCAGGAGGCGATCGCGGCCTTCGATCGCTTCGAGGCGGAAGCGCTGCCGGTGGTCGACACGCTCGAGCGCCGGCAGGTCATCGGCCTGCTCAGCGAGGCGCATACCTTGCGTCGCTATTCGGACGCCTCCGAACGCCAGCGGCGGGAACTGCTGGGCGAGGCGTGAGGGCGCGCGCGCCCTTCAGGTCGCCGTGGTCGGCAGATTGCGCTTGAGCAGTTCGGTGACCGTCGCCGCCGGCTGCGGCCGGCCGAACAAATAGCCTTGCGCCAGCTTGCAGCCGGCCGACACCAGAAAGTCGCGTTGCGTGGCCGTTTCCACGCCTTCCGCCAGAACTTCCATGCCCAATTCGTTCGCCAGTCCGATGGTTGCGCGCACGATCGCCGCGTCGTCGGGATTTGTCGCGACGTCGGCGATGAAGCTGCGGTCGATCTTCAGCCGGGACACGCGAAACGAGCGCAGATAATCGAGCGACGAATAGCCGGTGCCGAAATCGTCGATCGCCAGGCGCACGCCGATCTTGCGCAGCCGCTTGAACAATTTTCCGTGCCGCTGCGTGGTCTCGAGCAGCACCGATTCGGTCAGCTCCAGTTCCAATTGCCGCGGCAGCAATTGATAGCGGGCGAGGTTGCGGGTGACGATCCGGTCGATCTGGCTCGCCAGCTTGAACTGCGCGCCCGACATGTTCACCGCCACCACCGGCGGCGCGATGTTTCGATCGGCCCATGCGCGGATCTGGCAGCAGGCCTGTTCGATCACCCACTCGCCGATCGGGACGATACTGCCGGTCGTCTCGGCGATCGGAATGAATGTCGTCGGCAGCATCAGCCCGCGCTTGGGGTGGTTCCACCGGATCAGCGCCTCCAGGCCGACGATCAAACCGGATTCGAGCTCGACCTGGGGCTGGTAATACAGTTCAAACTCATTGCGCGCGACCGCATGGCGCAAATCCTCGCCGATGACCATGCGCTCGCGCGTCTGCTCGTCGATCTTGGCGACATGGAAGCGATATTGGCCGCGCCCTTCTCTCTTGGCGCGGTAGAGCGCGAGATCGGCTTTCATCATCATCGCGTCGGGTCCGCCGATATCGCTGCGATAGGGAACGAGGCCGATGCTCGCGCTCGTCATGATCCGGTAACTGCCGATGCCGTAAGGCTCGGATATGGTCCGGCTTGCCTTGGCGGCGAGCGTCTCGACATCGGCATCGTCGGCGACATCGTCCTGCAATACGGCGAATTCGTCGCCGCCGAAGCGGGCGACCATGTCGGTTTCGCGCACGCAGCCCTTCAGCCGCTCGGCGACCTCGCGCAGCAACAGGTCGCCGACGGGGTGGCCGAGCGTGTCGTTGACGTCCTTGAAATGATCGAGGTCGATGTAATGTACCGCGAAATGATTGTCGCCGCGCCGCGCCCGGGCGACCTCCAGCCGCAGCCGGTCGAGAAAGGCGGTGCGATTGGGCAGTCCCGTCAAGGCATCGGTGCGCGCCAGCGCCGCGATCTTCTCCGCCGCGATCTTGCGTTCGGTGATATTGACGAGAATGCCCTCGATCGCCGTGAGCCGGCGGTCGGCATCGCGCACCGCATAGCCGCGGGCCTCGAACCATTCGTGCGTGCCGTCCGGCTTGTTCATGCGCAGCTCGATCAGAGTCTGCTGGGCCTTTCCTTCGACGAGGGCTTTGATGTCGGCCAGGATCGCCGGATGGTATTCCGGGTCGAAAAGATGTAGCCAGGCGTCTCGCGAGGCCAACAGCCGGTCCGCGTCCAGGCCGTATTGCCGGACATTCTGTGAGAGATAGATCAACGAGTAGGGCCTCTGAGCGCTCAACCGGTAGAGGATCGTCGGGCTGTTCTCGACGATCCGATTGGCATCGGCCAGGGTCTTCAGGTGCGCCATGCGCGCGACCCCGGCCCCGACCAGTTCGGCCAGTGTCTTGAGCGTGTCGATCTCGGTCGGCGACCATTTGCGTCCGTTGCGGCAGTCGTCGAAGCCGAGATGTCCCCACCAGTGACCGTCGACGATTACCGGAACCGAAAGAACCGATTGCGTGCGAAGCCGGTTGAAGAGTTCGCGGACCGGCGGCTCGAAGTCCTGCACGTTGCCGACGATGATTTCGCCTTTGGCGAGCCGGGGCAGCCAGGGGCCAATCCCGAACTCGGACAGAGCGGCGCCCTTCACCGCCATCAGCAAGGGCGAGGTCGGAATGCTGGGCGCGATCCACATGTAATGCTGCAGGACGCGGTTGGCGGGGCTCGAGGTATCCACTTCGAAAATGTGCGCGCGGTCGACGCCGATGGCTTGTCCGATCCATGCGATCACTTTGGGCAGGGACTGCTGCAGATCGGACGAGCGCAGCAGCTCGCCCGCGCTTGCCGCGACCGCTTTCAGAATGGCGTCACGGCGATGGGCCGCTTCCTTGCGCTCGGTGATGTCGCTGAGGATGCCTTCGATCGCCACGAGACGGCCGCTGGCATCGCGCAGCGCACGCCCGGTATCTTCGAACCAGACCCAGGAGCCGTCCGATTTTTTGAAACGAAATTCGGCCCGAATGATATCGGTCTTTCGCTCCATGATGGATTTGAGATTGGCGATGATGACCGGCAAGTCTTCGCGGTGGATGCGCTGTTGCCAGATGGTCGGCGACACCAACAGGTCGTCGAGGTCGTAACCATATCGCTTTACGTTCTTTGAAATGAAGATCAAAGGAAACGGCGGGCGCGGCTCGATGCGATAAAGGATCGTCGAGCTGTTTTCGATGATCCGGTTGGCGTCGGCCAATTCCTTGAGATGCGCCGTGCGGACGAGCGCGGCGCCGACAAGCTCCGCCAAGGTCTTGATGGTATCGATTTCAGCCTGCAGCCAGTCACGCTCGCTGCGGCAATCGTCGAAGGCGATGGCCCCTGCCCATCGATCGTCCGCGAATACCGGTACGCACAATGTCGATTTAATGCTGCCGAGCTCCAGCAGCGCGCGCGCCTCGGGAGTGAAATCGCGAACATGGCCGACGATCGTTTCGCCGCGCTCGAGCCTCGGAAGCCAGGACCTGAGCCCGGCATCGGCCATCGGTCGCGTGATGTTTTGGAAATCGGCCGGTGTTTGAATGTCCGGCGGCGTCCATAAGTGGTGCTCGACGATGCGGCCGTCATGGGCGGTATTGTCGATCAGGAACAGATGTGCACGGTCCACGCCGGCGGCTGCGCCGATGCGTTCGATAACTTTCTGCAGCGAAGGGCCCATTTCGGGCGCGCGCAACAATTCGCGCGCGGCCTCGGCTACCGCTTCCAGCAGCGTGTCGCGGCGATGCGCCTCGAGCGCGGCGAGCGCATCGTTCAATGTCCGGGCGTCGCCCGGCCATGGCCGCGCGCGGATTTTCGCTTTGGCGGGATCGCTTGCACCCGGCGCTGCGTTGCGGGTCGCCATGAAGCTGGTACCATCGGCTCGATTTTCATCAACTTAGCCAAGCGACGGTCGGAATTTCGTTTCGCCAAACGCTAGACTTTTCGCGATTTATGGCTGGCGGATGGACGTTGAGCGAAGCGCCGGGCCGTGGAATGACGCAAGCCTCAGCCACGCGGTTCCGCCAAGCCGGGGCGGATCGTAAAGACCTGTGCGCGTCCCAGGATGTCGCCGAAGGCGGCCGGATCGGCGCCGGTCATCCATACCTGTGCACCGAGCCCGGTGAGCGCATCATAGAGCGCGGCGCGCCGGGCGGGATCGAGATGCGCCACCACTTCGTCGAGCAGCAGCACGGGAGCGTAGCCGGTCATTTCCTTGATCAGCCGCGCATGCGCGAGCACGAGACGAATGAGCAGCGCCTTCTGCTCGCCGGTCGATGCGTCGGCGGCCGCAACGCCCTTGGCGGCATGGATGACCACGAGATCGGACAGGTGTGGGCCGTCGAGCGCGCGGCCGGCGGCGGCATCGCGCGCGCGGTTTTCCTTGAGCAGCGCGCGATAGCGGTCCTCGATCGCTACTGCGCGGTGATCGGCCAGGAGCTTTTCCATCCAGCCGTCGAGCGCGATTTCAGGCCGCGGGAATTCCGGCGCTACGTCACGCGCGGCGTCGAGCGCTCCGGTCAGACGGCTGACCGTCTCCGCGCGCGCCGCGGCGACGGCTACCGCCAGTTCGGCGGTCTCGCGTTCGACGGCGTCGAGCCAATGCTGATCGGGATTGGGCGTTTCCAGCAGGCGATTGCGCGAACGCAGCGAACGTTCCAGCGCGGAGACGCGTGCGCCATGTTGCGCATCCACCGAAAGCACCAGCCGATCGAGGAAGCGGCGGCGCTCCGAGGCGGCGCCATTGAACAGGGGATCCATCGCCGGCGTCAGCCAGATCACACGCAGATGATCGGCGAATGCGGTCACCGAGCCGACCGGCTCGCGGTCGATGCGGCAGCGGCGCGTTGGTGCGCCGTCTTCGCCGGTTGGCGCATCGATGCCGGTGCCGAGCGTGACGAGGCCGAGCATGCC
>Ga0180222_1003433_pt1 | contig 10156 bp, 8 predicted proteins | sample eDN5th37CKraftOP_FD_151336 | JGI IMG/M metagenome (GOLD analysis project Ga0180222, IMG submission 151336) | Enriched Organic Plus compost microbial communities from Emeryville, California, USA - eDNA 5th pass 37_C Kraft OP (version 2) (version 2) ... | reverse complement strand
GTTCGTCGTCGGCGGCATCCGGGTGGCTTGGGCCCGTGCGCTGGTCGGCATCGTGGTGGCGGAGTTCTTCGGGTCGTTCGCCGGCTTCGGATTTGCCATCCTGTCGGCAAGCCAGACCTTCGATACTGCGCGCGTGCTTGGCTATGTCATCGTGCTGGGTGCGATGGGACTGCTCGGCAGCATCGCCTTCGAGACGCTGGAGCGTCGGCTTGCGCCATGGAGGCAGGAGTGAGCGCAGCTCCTATCCTTCGGATCGAGAATGTCGGGAAAATCTTCACGCGAGCGCACAAGCCGTCGGTCGAGGCACTTAGGAACATCAATCTGTCCGTGCATCAGGGCGAATTCGTCTCCATCGTTGGCGCGAGCGGCAGCGGCAAGTCCACGCTGCTGCGCATCATCGATGGGCTGCTGGCACCGTCCGACGGCAAGGTCTATGTCGATGACACCCTGGTGACCGGACCCGGTCGAGACCGCGCCGTGGTATTCCAGCAGGATTCCCTATTGCCATGGAAAACGGTGGTCGAGAATGTCGCTTACGGCCTCTCACTTGCCGGAATCCGCTGGTCTGAAGCGGCCAAGACCGCGCAGCGCTTTATCGATCTGGCCGGCCTGACCGGATTCGAACAGCATTACCCGCACCAGCTGTCGGGCGGCATGCGGCAGCGGGTGAACGTGGCGCGGGCGCTCGCTGTCGATCCGAAGATTCTGCTGCTCGACGAGCCGTTCGCGGCGCTCGACGCTCAGACCCGCGAGATCATGCAGAGCGAGCTGCTCAGCATCTGGCAGCAGAGCCGCAAGACCGTGCTTCTCATCACGCATCAGATCGACGAAGCGGTGTTCCTTTCCGACCGCGTGATCGTGTTCAGCGCGCGGCCGGGCAGCGTTCGCCGCGAGGTGCGGGTTAATCTCCCGCGGCCGCGAGAACTCGAGGTCAAGCGTCGGCCCGAATTCGTCGCGCTGGTCGATGACATCTGGAAGCTGATCGAGGCTGAAGTCCGGGCCGGACTCAAGCAGCAGTAGTCGCGGGAACAGCAAGGAGCTCAACCATCATGAGTGGCGACAGCTATCCTAAATTTAAGGCGGCGGCGGTACAGGCGGAGCCTATTGCGCTCGATCGCGATGCTTGCGTCGACAAGGCTTGCAGCCTCATCGAAGAAGCTGGACGCAACGGCGCCAAGATCATCGCCTTCCCGGAAGGCTTCATTCCCGGCCATCCAAACTGGCTTTATTTCTATCCGCCGGGCGAGGCGATGAAGACGTTCTACCGGGAATTCTTCAAAAACAGCGTCGAAGTGCCGAGCCCGGCCACGGAAAAGCTGGGCCGGTCCGCGCGCGAGGCCGGCGCCTATGTTGCCATCGGCATCAACGAGCGCACGCCGGGCAGCATGGGCAGTCTGTACAACAGCATCCTGTTCCTCGATCCCGACGGCCAGATTCTCGGCGTTCACCGCAAGCTGGTGCCGACGACCACAGAACGGCTGGTGCTCAGCAGCAGCGACGGCAGCACGATCAGGACCTATCGCACGCCCTATGGCGAACTCGGCGGCCTGCTGTGCGGCGAGAACACCAACAGCCTCGCGCGTTTCGCCCTTTTGGCGCAGGGCGAGAAGATTCACACCGCACACTGGCCGTCGTTCCCCACCGACTACAACAAGAACGGCGCGGCCGGTGTCGACGTGCGCATCCGCTTTCACGCTTATGAAGGCAAAGTTTTCGTCATTAGCGCCGCAGCCGTGTTCGGCGAGGAGAGCATCAAGCGGCTCTGCCATAGCGAGGCGGCGCGCCGGATGGTCATTCGCGGCAATTCCGTCTCCGGCATCGTCAATCCCTACGGTCAGTATATCGGCGGGCCGCTGACGGGGGATGAAGGCATCGTCTATGCGGATATCGACATCGAGACCATGATCGACGCCAAGACGTTGCACGATGTGACCGGCCATTACGGCCGCTTCGATGTGTTGTCCCTGCGCTATAATCGCAGCAACCCGAAGCCGATCGTGTTCGAGGATGCGACCGCGATGCCCGCTTCCAGCGAGGATGTCGCTGCGTTGATCCGCTCCTCGATTGCAGCGCTGGAAGCCGAGCCATCCGCCAGCGCGCAGGAGCAGACCGCTCGCCTGCGCCAGGCGCTGGAGAAGATGTCCTGAGGAAACGGCCCGCCCCACCGCAGCCACAGAGACCCGATGCTCGCGATTAGCGTCGCCTTCTGGGACTATGATCGCACGATGCCGCTCGTCGACGGACGCGTGGCGATCGGAGGCTGCGCGCCGGAATTCTTGATCCTGCCGCCGCAGGAGACATTTGTCCGGGCGCTGCGCGATGCGGAATTCGATGTCTGCGAGCTGTCGTTGAGCCGGTATGCGCAGTCCGTCGCGCGCGGCAACGGCGAGTATACGGCGATCCCGGTCTATCCATCCCGCTCATTCCGCCACGCCTGCTTTTACATCCGGAGCGACCGCGGCATCGAGCGGCCTGCCGATCTGAGGGGGCGCCGCATAGGCCTGCATAATTTCGACGACACCGCCGCCGTGTTCGTCCGCGGCCTGCTACGCGACGAGCATGGCCTCGCTCTCGACGACATCACCTGGGTGACCGGGCGGCTGACGCCCGGCGGCGCTGCGCCGATCGTGCCGCGAAGCTTGAGCGCGGCCATCAGGCTGGAACCCGCTTCGGAAACAACCACGCTCGACGCCCTGTTGCTGGAGGGCGCGATCGATGGGCTCATTTCCCTTGTTCCGCCTGCGAGCGTCCGTGCAAGCGATCCGCCTGTCCGGCGCCTGCATGCAGACTATCGCACTGCCGAGGAAGACTATTTCAAGCGAACCGGGATCTTTCCGATCATGCATGTGGTCGCGGTCCGGCGCTCGCTCGCGGCCGCCCATCCCTGGCTCGCCGGCAGCCTGTACGATGCGTTCTCACAAGCGAAGGCGTTGGCCACCGCCAATCTGGGAGTGCTGCAGGCGTGTAAGGTGACCCTGCCCTGGGCGGCGTCGGACCTAGAGCGGACCCGCGAGATCATGGGTGCCGATTACTGGCCTTATGGCGTGCACGCCAACCGGCCGACCCTTGCAGCCGCCCTGCGCTATCTCCGTGAGGAAGGCATTCTGACGCGGCCTTTAGCTGTTGAAGATCTGTTCCTGCTATCGCTTCTCGATAGCTGACAGAGCGCGTTGCAATACTGCGCGAAGCAGCAACCGCTCGCCGCCGGACCGGCGCGCGCGCGGCCGGGCAGCAGCGGTGCTTGTCAGGAAAGGTGGCATGACGAGCGACACGCCGACAAACCGGGAACGCGCGATGATCCACGCGGCCGGATCATTGCTGCGACGTGGATCACCGAGCGCTTCTAGGTGATTGATTTATTTGACGGCAGAAAAGCTGATGGTGCCCCAGGGGCGGAATCGAATATCGAACGCAAGCATTTGATAAATAAAGCGTCTCTCAATGAGATTTCGTCTTGAGCCAACACGTCAGCCAACACGTTTTCCGCCTTAAAAAATCGCGGGTTCGATTCCCGTCGCGAAGCTGGCGCGCGGTCCAACGGCCCAAATCGACACGCCAAAAGCGAGAGGCGCACCCGCTTTCGGCCGAAGAGTTGTGAAGCGAATCACGATCTCCGTCGGAAAAGATGATTCGCGCGGCGCCGGAAGATCGACAACGGCAATCTCTGCATTCGACGACATTCGACGGCAAATCCCGGATCAAGACGTAGAAAAAACCGCATTCGCGATGGCGACAAATCGGGGAATTTGTTTAGATTAATCCGCCATCGCCCGCAGGGACGCGGGCCTGACCGCCGGAGTCAAACCGGTCAACGATGGCGAGACAATCATGGAACAACTTGCCCTGACGGTCGCCGAGGCTTGCGCCGCTGCCCGGATCGGCCGAACCACGCTGTACGAGGCGATCAAGCGCGGCGATCTCGTTGCCGCAAAATACGGTCGCAAGACCCTCATTCGCGTCGACGATCTGCGCAGCTGGCTCGCAAGCCTCCCGCCGATTGAATCCGACACCGCCAACACCTCAGCCCGACAATCTTCGGCGCGATGAGGTCGGCAATGAGCGCTGAAGGCCTTGCCCGGGCACTCGGCGGGCGCAAGGCCGGCGCCGCCTGGATGGCGCGTTGTCCGGTGCATGACGATCGCGAGCCGAGCCTGTCGATTGCCGACGCCCGCGGCGGCAAGGTGCTCGTGCGCTGCCATGCCGGATGCGATCAGCGGGACGTGATTGCCGCGCTTCGGGCGCGCGGTATCTGGGGCGCGGACGACCGTTGGCCTATCCGTTTCTCGCGCAAGCTCGATCGCGCACAACAGCACGAGCTAGCAGGCGACGCCATCAAGCGAACTGAAGCGGCGCTTGCCATCTGGCACGGCGCGCAGTCGGCCGAGGGAACGCCGGTCGAGATTTATCTCCGATCGCGTGGCCTCGTCCTTCCGATGCCGCCGTCGATCCGCTTCCATACCGGGCTGAAGCATCCATCGGGCGGCGTCTGGCCGACGATGGTGTCGCTGGTGACGCACGGCGCTCACGGCAAGCCGCTCGGCGTTCACCGCACGTTTCTCGCCCACGATGGCCACGGGAAGGCGCCGGTCGAGCAGGCGAAGATGATGCTCGGGCCGTGCCGGGGCGGTATGGTACGGCTGGCCGAGCCACACGACGTGCTGATGGTCGGTGAAGGCATCGAAACCTGCCTTGCGGCCATGCAGGCGAGCGGCCGTCCGGCCTGGGCAGCGCTTTCGACATCGGGACTTCGCGCCCTCGACCTGCCGCGTGAGGTTCGCGACGTGATCGTGCTCGCCGATGGCGATGATCCCGGCGAAGCGGCGGCGCGGGATTGCGCCTGGCGCTGGAAACGAGAAGGTCGGCGCGTTCGCATCGCCCGTCCGCCGCAAGGCATGGACTTCAACGACCTGCTGTTGCACCGCGCGCCTCGCATCGAGGAGGCCGCACGATGAACACCTTGGACACACGCCGCAATGACGATCCGATCGGCGCGGCCATCGACGCTGCCGAGGAGGTTCGCGATCCGTTGGAAGGGCTCGTTGAAAGGACCGTCGCCGACGCCGGCGCAGCCTTCGCACCGGAGGTGCTCGAACAACTCGCGGCACTCAAGCGCGACGATCGTGCCGCCTTCGAGGCTTTGCGGGCGCAATTGAAGAAGGCGGGATGCCGGGTAACGGCGCTCGATGATGCGATCGCCGAGGAAAGCGACGAAACGGGCGGGCGCGGCCCGACGCAGGCCGATATTCTGATCGATCTTGCGCAATCCGCCGAGCTGTTCCACGCGCCGGACGGCACCGGTTTCGCCGACCTCGACATCAACGGCCATCGCGAAACCTGGCCGATTCGCGCCAAAGGCTTTCGCCGCTGGCTCGCGCGGCGGTTCTTCGAGCAAACGGGCGGTGCGCCAAGCTCGGAGGCGCTGCAATCGGCGCTGAACGTGATCGAGGCCAAGGCGCATTTCGATGCGCCGGAGCGCACGGTTCATGTCCGCGTCGGCGGTCTCGAGGGACGGCTCTACCTCGACCTCGGCGACGAAACATGGCGGGCGGTGGAGATAGACGCCGCCGGCTGGCAGGTGATCGACAATCCGCCCGTACGTTTCCGCCGTGCGGCCGGAATGCAGGCGTTGCCGGCGCCGATCGTCGGCGGTTCGGTCGAGGCGCTGCGATCGTTCCTCAATGTCCGTTCCGATGCCGATTTCGTACTGGTGATCGCCTGGGCGCTGGCCTGCTTGCGCAATCGCGGTCCCTATCCGGTGCTGGTGCTCTCGGGCGAGCAGGGTTCGGCGAAATCCACTTTCTCGGCGATCCTGCGGGCGCTGCTCGATCCGAACACCGCGCCGTTGCGCGCGTTGCCGCGCGAGGACCGCGACTTGTTCATCGCCGCCAGCAACGGCCATGTGCTCGCCTTCGACAATGTGTCGGGACTGCCGGCGTGGATTTCCGACACGCTATGCCGCCTCGCCACCGGCGGCGGCTTTGCGGTGCGCCAGCTCTATTCCGACCAGGACGAGGTGTTGTTCGATGCCGCCCGGCCGGTGATCCTCAACGGCATCGAGGACATCGTGACCCGGCCGGACCTTGCCGACCGCGCCTTGTTTCTCACGCTCGAACCGATCCCCGAGGAACGCCGCCGGCCCGAGCAGGAATTGTGGGCGGCGTTCGAGGCCGAGCGCCCGCGCATCCTCGGTGCGCTGCTCGACGCGGCGGCAAAGGGCCTCGCGATGCTTCCGCAAACGCGGCTCGACAAGCTTCCGCGCATGGCCGACTTCGCGTTGTGGGCGACGGCCTGCGAGGCCGCGCTGTGGCCAGCCGGCACGTTCTGGTCCGCTTATTGCGGCAATCGCGACGAGGCCGTGGAGGGAGTGATCGACGCCGATCCAATCGCCGCCGCGGTGCGGGCGCTGATGGCGGCGCGGACTGAGTGGACGGGAACGGCCTCGGAGCTTCTGGGCGCCCTTGCCGAGATGGCGGGCGAGCGCGTCGCCAAGTCCAAGACGTGGCCGGACAGCCCGCGGGCGCTGGCGGGCCGTCTGCGCCGGGCGGCGACCTTCCTCCGCAAAGTCGGCATCGAGATCGGCTTCGAGCGCGAAGGCCGGGCCCGCACGCGGGTCATCCGCATCACCTCCGGGGAGCTTCCGTTGCCAGAAACCGGCGGGGTGCGACCGTCCGCTTCGTCCGCACCGTCCGCGAATCGGATGACCCTCATTCCGGCCAACGGGTTCGCTTCGCGAGGCTTGCGGACGGTCGGCGGCGATGTGGTCGGTTCGAGGAGCGACGACGGCCCAATCGTCCGCGACAACTCGGTGAAATCCAACGGCGAGACCGATGCGGACGGTGCGGACGCAAATCATTCGCCCCATTCCGGGCGTGGCGAGGAAAGGATGCCGGGCTGGAGGATGCGGCTGTGAATGCGGTTGTGGCCATAAGGGAAGCCCACGCCGCCGGAGTGCAAGTCGCGATCGACGGGGATGCCCTCACGCTGGAGGCATCGGCGGCGCCGCCGCCCGCGGTGATCGAATCGCTGTCGCGACACAAGGCCGAGATCATCGCGCTGTTGCGCCCGGCCGACGACGGATGGTCTGCGCTGGATTGGTTGACGTTCTTTGGCGAACGGGCGCGCATGGCAGCGGTTCACGGATTGACTGGGGTCGAGGCCGAAGCGCGCGCTTTCGATTGCTGCGTCGTCGAATGGCTGAACCGCAATCCGGTGCGCTCGCCGCCCAGCCGCTGCCTGGGCTGCGGTCAGACCGAGCATTCACACGAGCCGCTCTTGCCGTTTGGCACCGAAGGCAGCGGTCACGCCTGGCTGCATTCGCGCTGCTGGCCGGCTTGGTACGAGTCGCGCAAGGCCGAGGCAGTCGCCAAACTAGCAATGATAGGCATCCACGGACCGAGCACGCGCCGAAGATCGCAACGGTACTCCAGCGGTCGCGGCACTTGCTTCGCCCCACGAAGACACGGCCCCCGGCGTTAGGTTCTTCCTGGCGGCCGGCGTGTGCGGGCGGCGAAGGCGCGGCCTTGCGCTACCGGCAGAGTCAAAATCGGGGTGCGCACCTCCCCGGAGTGCGCACCTCCCGCGGGTGCGCAGGTGCGCATTCGGCAGAAAACGTCCCGAAATTCGCTGCGTCGCTGGTTCGCGCTCGCGATTCGAAATGCTACCGTAAGGCCGGAATCGGACGATCGGGGCCTTCGGCGGCCCGCATTAGGACCATCTTTGATGAACCACGGGGAGATTGTCAGCTTTATCTGGGGGGTCGCGGACCTGATCCGCGACACCTTCAAGCGCGGCAAATATCAGGACGTGATCCTGCCACTCACGGTGCTGCGCCGCCTCGACTGCGTGCTGGCACCGACCAAGGAGATAGTGCTGAAGCGCCAAGCCGAGCTCCGCGGGAAGGGCCTCCAAGACCTCGACGCACAGCTTCGCCGGGTGTCCGGCTTCGCCTTCTACAACACGTCGCGCTACGATTTCGAAAAGCTGCTCGCCGACGCGCCGCATGTCGCGGCCAACCTGCGCAACTACATTGCCGGCTTCAGCCCCAACATGCGCGAAGTGCTGGAGAAATTCGACTTCGACAACACCATCAGCAAGCTCAACGAAGCCGGGCTTCTGTTCCAGGTGCTTGAGCGCTTCAAGAACGTCGACCTGCATCCGGACCAAGTCGATAACCCGACGATGGGGATCATCTTCGAGGAGCTGATCCGCAAGTTCAACGAAGCCCTGAACGAAAATCCCGGCGAGCACTTCACGCCGCGCGATGTGGTGCATCTGATGGTGGACCTCATGCTTGCCGGTGACGCCGATCACATTCGCCGGAAAGGCATCGTTCTCACCGTATACGACCCGTGCTGCGGTTCGGGCGGCATGTTGATGATCGCCAAGGAGCATGTGACCATTGGCCTGCGCAAGAACGGTGATGTGCTGCGCGGCCCGATCAACAAGGATGCCGAGATTCACCTGTTCGGACAGGAGGTGAATCCGGAAACCTGGGCGGTGTCGAAGTCGGACTTCTTCATGAAGGACCCGACAGGCCGTGACGCCGACAACATTGCTTTCGGCAGTACGCTTTCGAACGATCGTCATGCCAACAAGCACTTCGACTATCTGATCGCGAATCCGCCCTACGGGAAGGATTGGAAGCGCGACGAAGACGCAGTGCGTGCCGAGCACGCGCGTGGAACGGGAGGCCGCTTTGCGCCAGGCCTCCCGCGCATCAGTGACGGCCAGCTGCTTTTCCTTCTGCACATGCTGGCGCACATGAAGGACCAGAAGGATGGCGGCTCGCGCGTCGCGATCATCATGAACGGCTCGCCCCTGTTCACCGGCGATGCCGGAAGCGGCGAGAGCGAAATCCGTCGGTTCATCCTGGAAAATGACCTGCTCGAAGCGCTCATCGCGCTTCCGGAACAGCTCTTCTACAATACAGGTATCGCCACTTACGTGTGGGTTGTCACGAATCGGAAGGCGCGCGGGCGAAAGGGTCGCGTACAGCTCATTGACGCTTCGTCGTCGGCGTTCTGGACTCAGATGCGCAAGAGTCTCGGCGACAAGCGCCGCGAGATACCGATCGAACGCGAGCAGGACATCCTGAAAATCCTTGCCGATTTCAAAGACGGCGATACGCGCTTTGTCACGAAAAATGGCGAGCAGGAAGAAATCCTCGTCAGCAGGATTTTTCCGACGACGCATTTCGGCTACCGCAAGATCACGGTCGAACGGCCGCTTCGCCTCAATTTCGAGGCAAGCCCGGAACGCATCGCTCGTCTCGAAGAGGAACGAGGCTTCAAGGCGCTTGCCGAGTCCAAGAAGAAGGGCGCCGCGGGGGTCAAGGAGCGAGCCGAGGGCGCGGCGGAACAGGAGAGAATCCGGAAGCTGCTCCGGTCTCTGCCGGATGCACTGTTCAAGGATCGTGCCGAGTTCGAAAAGGTGCTGGATGCCGCTACCAAGAAGGCCGGGATCAGGTTTGCGGCGCCGGTGCGCAAGGCGATCCTGTCGGCGCTGTCGGAGCGTGACGAAACCGCGGTCATCTGCCGCGACAAGGAGGGCAACCCGGAGCCCGATCCCGAGCTGCGCGATTACGAGAGCGTGCCGCTCGCGGAGACCGTCGAGTCCTTCTTTGCGCGGGAGGTGAAGCCGCACGTTCCGGATGCCTGGATCGACACCAGCCGGCGCGATCCGAAGGACGGTCAAGTCGGGCTGGTCGGCTACGAGATCAACTTCAACCGCTATTTCTACCGCTACAAGCCGCCGCGTCCGCTGGAAGAGATCGAAGCTGAGATTCGCGACACCGAACGGGAGATTGTGCGGATGCTGGCGGAGGTAACTGGCTCGCGGATCGCCGGCGAATAACCCGGAAATCTGAGTGCAATAAACGTCGGCACTTGCGTGTAGGTGCCGACGTTTATTATTGTTCCGAAATGACAGCCTCACCCCTCACCCCGGCGCGCCTTCGGAAATCCGGCATCGGCGCCTTCTTCCGACCGCGCGACATCGAGCCCCTTGGGGTTTCGTTCCCCGAGCTCCAGCGGCTCGTTTCGGAGGGGACCATCGAGAAGGTCGGCCCGGGCCTCTACCGCCTCGCCGCCGCCAAGCCGGACGAACTCGAGACCATCGCCATGGTCGCCTCGGCCGTCCCGACCGGGATCATCTGCCT
>Ga0180222_1003430_pt1 | contig 10166 bp, 8 predicted proteins | sample eDN5th37CKraftOP_FD_151336 | JGI IMG/M metagenome (GOLD analysis project Ga0180222, IMG submission 151336) | Enriched Organic Plus compost microbial communities from Emeryville, California, USA - eDNA 5th pass 37_C Kraft OP (version 2) (version 2) ... | reverse complement strand
GACCCTCAAGGCCGAAGCCTCGAGCCCCTCCTCAGCGCTGGCTGAGGCTGTCGCCGCAACCTTGCGCGCGATCACCAAGCTGGGCGGCCAGGTGGAACTGGTCGCCAGCGGATCGTTGCCCAATGATGGCAACGCGATCGCGGACGAACGCAGCTAGATCGCTCCGACTCATCAAGACGTCGCGACCGCATCGTGCGCTGCGTCTCCATATCAAAGCCCATCTGCCCTTTCAGCGGCCGAATACGATCTCGATCAGCTCAAGCAATTCATCACCAGGATTATCCAAACGAATCTCGGTGCCGGCGAGGCTCTCGAACGATCCGTTGGCACCTACCGTTGCCTCACTATCCCCGGCTACAACGCGGGCGATTCCCCGAACGACGACCCAACGCGTTGAGAGCTTGCGTATACCATCGTGCCTCAGACTCTCACCGGGCGCGAGTTGCAGGTGATTGATTGCATATCCTTTGTCGCCGCTATGCGATCGGAGACTGCGGTGACGAGGATGCCTCTCGGTCACTTCCGGCGCGATATCCTTCACGCCTGCAACGAGCCGCTTCAAACCGCTGCTATCGGGCTGGCGGGAGACTAGTACGGCATCTTCAGTCACGACCACGACGAGATCATCCACGCCCTCAAGTGCGACGATTGCCCTGTCAGACGAGACATAGCAGTTACGTGCCCTATCCAGCACCGCCTCACCGTGAACGACGTTGCCAAAGGCATCCTTCTCCGACAGTTCCCAGACCGCGTGCCACGAGCCGACATCCGACCAGCCGAACGCGACAGGGATTACGGCCGCACGTTTGGTTCGCTCCATTACGGCGTAGTCGATCGAAATCGACTTCGCACTTTCGAATGCCGTTTTGTCGAGAAGGATGGCCCGTTCGACACGCGCAGCCCCAGCTATCGCCTGCGTAACCATCGCGATGCTGGCAGCATCAGCCTTCCGGTACTCATCGATCAAAATTTCTGCTCGGAACATGAAGTTTCCGCTATTCCATAGATATCCCTCATTAAGGTAACGAGCGGCCGTCGGCGCATCGGGCTTTTCGACGAATTGCTTCACGGTCCAAACGTTTTCGTCGATCGCATCTCCGGGCAAAATGTAACCATATTCGGTGGCAGCACGATCGGGTCGAACGCCAAAGGTGACAATGTATCCCCTTTCCGCGACATCAACGGAATCGGTGCATGCAGCTACAAAAGCTGATGCATCCTTGACGACATGGTCTGCAGCTAGGGCAAGCACAACCGCATCTGGCGCGCGCTTGTGTGCTAATATAGAGCCGGCGACAATCGCAGGGCCGGAATCGCGGCGCGCTGTTTCAAGCACGATATCGGCCTCGAGCTGAATCTCTGCCAGTTGATCGAGCACCAAGGATCTATATGCCGCACCTGTCACCACGATCGGACGACCGAATAGTTTGGGATCTGCCACCCGAAGCAAGGTTTCCTGGAATGTGGAGCGCTGATCGAACAGAGCGATAAATTGCTTCGGGCGATCTTCTCGGGACAGCGGCCACAGCCGCGTCCCTGCCCCGCCGCACATAATTAACGGAACGATCGGATTAGACATGGCTTTCCCGCAAATCAGCGCTCTCACGCCCTGCAAAACTGCAAATCACCTATATCATTGAATGGGTAGAAACCAATATTCGCCCATTGCTCGACGGCACGGAGCGGCTCCCATACCGATAAGGATGGTTAGCAATCCTCGACAATTCGAAAGACCTCGCCCACCAATTTTGCTATCAGGCGTCAGAATTCCGAAACGTACGATCGGCCATGAGACGATTTATCCGACCATTGACCCGCATCTGGGGCTCATCCGCCACACGCCTGAAAATCATCAGCTTTGCTCTGGTCGGCGTAGTCAATACACTGGTTGACCTCGGGATATTCACACTTGCCTATGAATTCGCCGGGCTACCGATCGTCGTGGCGAACATAGTCGCATGGCTGGTGGCCGTGTCCGGCTCCTACGTCATAAATACGTTCACCACATTTCACGTCGAGAGCGGCAGAGTCCTCCGCGCCAGGCATTACGTCAGCTTCATCGCTTCCGGCGTGCTTGGGATGGTGGCGACCACATCTACGCTCGTTATTCTGTCGCTCTACATCCATGTGATGGCGGCAAAGCTAGTTTCTATTCTCGTTGGCTTTGCAGTGAATTTTACTATGAGTAATCTGGTGGTTTTCCGTTCAGCAAAGCCGAAAGCTTGAGCAAGCTCACATCTAGAAGCCGCTCCTCAACGAAGCACTCGGTCCGCCTCGGTGATTGCACAAAGAACGTGATAGAACGATGAAGCGAGAATGGGAGCCATCTTCGCTTCATCGTTATGGTGAAAGCTATCGTACCATCCGCCTCTAACGGGGTGACGCAAATAGTACCGCTCTAGACGCACGAGCGCCGAAACCGCTTCGCCAACCGCCTCTGCCTTACCGGATTCTGCCTGAGCTAACCAAGCTTTCACGATCTCCGTTTGAGGCCAGCACCGGCCGGACGGCTTCGTGATCTCCCCCGCAATATTGCCCTCATCGACAAGACACCCTGTATCAGCATCCCGATAGCGCAAGGCAGACGCCAGGAGTGCCTCTCGATATTTTGCCGTTGGGCAGCCGGTGATCCGCTCGAAACCCTTTAATAGCCACACCCATTCGGCCTGATGGCCAGCCTCAACAGTTGCAGGCTGAATCCTAGACCAGTCCTCCTCGAAGTACTCGTAGAGCAGCCCAGTCTGCCCATCAAAGAAGTGGGCGAGAAACAAGCTAAACAATTCGCCGGCGCGGTTCTGGAATACAACGTCTTGCGTCGCGTCGAATAGCGCGATCATCGCCTCGAACAAATGCATATGCGGGTTCTGCCGCCGCGGCAATGTCGTCGGCTTTCCCTCTCCATAGCCTCCGTGTTCGGACTTCAGGTCACTTTCAAGAAAGTCCAACATGGAATCGATCTCCGCCCGGACCTGAGAATCCCGATCAAGTTGAAAGACCGTGGCTAGTGCAAGCAGAACAAACGCGTGATCATAAGTATCGCGATTCGCCGAGATTACGCTGCCATCCTCAGCTAACAAGGTGACAAAGCCGGGACTTCCATCCGGACTCTTTGCCTTCGCCAGCATATATTCCAGCCCGCGCAGCGCGATATCACGGCCACTTGGATACCAGCCGAGTTGAGCGGCTTTCGCGAAACAATAGATCTGACGAGCCTGGACGCGAAGTCGGCGCGGCGCTTTCCGATCTGCTATTCCATCGCTGAAGAGCCGATCGACGAAGCCGCCACGTGTCGCATCCCATCCCTCGCCAGCCCAAAGCGGAAGTGCCCCTTCGATCATGAGGGTACGAAGTACATCTGTAATACTATCCAAGGAAACAGCTGATTCAGCCATACGTCGTCCTAGTATCAACCATTTACCCTCGCGTCGGCCTTCAGCGCAGCGCCGCACTCGAACCAAGCGACTCCAAAGGAAAGGGGCAACCCTCAGGACGTCGCAACCTCGCCCTTCGCGGGCGGGGCCCCTCCAAACTCCGGAACCGCTTCGATCAACACTGACATCACCTGTGCCCGATCGTCATTGGCGACGGCGGCCTCCAACAGCCCGATCCATTTCCGAACCGAACTCATGACAGCCTTGCTCGATTTCGCGGACAGGATACCGGGAAGTCCGGTCTCGATGGTGGGCTCCTGCTTGGCGAACAGGATCTCATTAAGGCGCTCCCCTGGCCGCATTCCGGTGAACACGATCTCGATATCGTGGCCGACCTGCAATCCGGAAAGTTCGATCATGCGCTGCGCAAGTTCAACGATCTTGACGGGCTGTCCCATGTTAAGAACATAGACGGAGACGTCGGACCGCGGCGGAGCCATCGCATGTGTTGCGGCGGTGATGACAAGATCGCATGCTTCCCTGATCGTCATGAAGTAGCGGACCATATCGGGATGCGTGACGGTGACGGGTCCGCCGGCATCGATCTGCGCCTTGAATTTCGGGACCACAGACCCGTTCGAAGCCAGCACATTTCCGAAACGTACTGAGATTAATCGCATTGGCTTCGTGCCTTGCGACGCCTCTGCCAGTTCGTGGTCCAACGCCTGACAATAGATTTCTGCAAACCGCTTGGTTAATCCCAACATCGAGACCGGTTCGATGGCCTTGTCTGTCGAAATCATGACCATCGCGTCGGCGTTCGCTGCATGCGCTGCATCGGCGACATTGATCGAGCCGAAAATGTTGGTTTTCACCGCCTCGCCCCAATCGCGCTCAAGGATGGGAACATGCTTAAGCGCGGCCGCGTGAAAAACGATGTTCGGCCCGAAATCTTTCAGCAGCTGATGAACGCGATCCCGATCGCGAATATCCGCAACATGTGCTTCGACAATCGCGCCGGCGCCGCGCTCGGTCAGCCTCTCCACGATCTGATAGAGAGCCGGCTCCGAATTCTCCAAAACGAGGAGACGCGCCGCACCGAATGTCACTACCCGCTCGCAAATTTCCGAGCCTATGGAGCCGCCGCCGCCGGTCACCACGACGGCCTTGTTACGGATCAGGTGATCGAGCCGGGCATAATCGATCGGATGGGTGGGCCGCAACAGCAGGTCTTCCACGACAACCGGCTTCAGCCGCGGCACCTCGTCGCTTTCCAGCGACCGAAGGCTGCTGACGTTCAATCCAAGCCGACGCGCTTCCAGTAGTACGGAGGCCGGACGTACTTCTTCCGCAAATGCGGATGGTGTCATGACGACACGTTTGATAGCCCGGTTTCGACGCGCAAAGTCTTGAACGACCTGCTCCATATCGGAAACGCCACCAAGTACCGGCGTGCGACGGATGATCTGTCCGAGATCGGCCGGTGACGGCGAAAGAATACCGACCGGCCAAACCCGCTTGATCGCTCCGCTCTCAACGCCCCGCAGCACGATTTCCGCGTCCGCCGCACGCCCAACCAAAAGCGTCGGCGCAGCGTCCATCGTGCGGGCCTGGTTTCGCGTCCGTGTGTAACGGAAATAGCGATAAGCAAACCGCAGACCGCTCAAGAAGGTAATCTCAAGAAACCAATAGATGATGATCGTCAGTTTCCCGAGAAAAAACGTTCCGTAAACGTTCGGCGCAATGAAAATATAGTCAAGGATCAGCAGGCTAACGGCGAGAATGGTTCCCGCCCGAATGATGTTCAATGCATCTGGAATTGAAGCGAAACGCCACTTCGTGGTGGTCAGATCAAGCAGGTAGAAAACGACAGCGGCAAACAGAAGAAAAATCGGCAAGATTGCCAAAAGAATCGGCAGCCGCTCCGCGAACCCGCCGGATTCGAACCGCAAATACATGCTCAAAAAAACTGCCAGCGCCGTTGCAATGAGGTCGTGGGCAAAAATCAGCAGATTCCGCCATGTCAGTCTGGACAAAGGGGTCATTTCATAAAACCAAGCCTGGATATGCTAGGTATCGTTAGAAGCGATAGGATTACTATCACACGAACATCTCTGCCTTAAGAGGATATCGCCTTAACAGCAAACAATACCGGTCGCAGGCGCAACCTGGAGGATTCTTGCCGGAACGGACCAATGCGACCTTTGAGGCAGAAATCTGATGAATTCGGTTCGTTGCGGCGCAAAACCAGCCGCCTCGCAGGGCAAGACGCCCCGTGCTGGGAGTAGGCTGCCCGCCACCCAGAGAACGACTTACGCGCAATACCTTCATCTTCTCCAACGGCCCTCCACCCGCAAATCTGTCTGCCCGGAGGGAGCGGCGACGTGGTCCCGGTCTCCACCCGGTTCAGCCGCTCTTTCCATCTCAAAGGAAGGCCGGCGGTGCGATGGGGCTGGCACATCGGTTAGTTCTCAGAGTTCTGATCATCGGGCCCAGTCGCTTCGAACGTCTCCGGATCCACGTCGGCAAAACCGGAGTTGCACCAAGAAGCGCCCCACCACCTTGCCGATCGCACAGAATGTAAAAGAGGTGCAGATGATGGTGTCCCGGTCCCATACTCTTTTGGCTGGCAGCACCATCAAGAGGGAATCGGTCCCGCTGGCGCAGGCCACGACATGTTTTGCTCCGGTGAACGCAGCGAGATCAGCCTCCAGCTGCGTGACCTCGGGTCATTGATGAACTGACAGTGCTGCAATACACGGGAGACGGCCGTATCGACCTTGCTCCCGAGAAGCCGACGTTGGCCCATCACGTCGATGAAAAAAGATATCGCCCGCGCCGCAATATGCTTGTTCATGATGTCTCAGATGTCAGGACGACCAGTCCGCCGATTGCGGCTATTCTTGCCTAAAGCTCGCTAACTTGATTGATCTGCAATGACGATTTTCTAACATGCTGCGCTCTCAGACAGCAAACAGACCGCTGCTCCGCCGCAAACACATATTCATTCAAATAATTACATTTAAAACGGGGCCTTAGCGCATTATAAGGCAAGCAACTCACGATCCAAGACCATTCATCGCTCGAAAATTGGTGGGCGGCACCTCCCTCTGCTTGATCGTTGAGCGGGGAAGAAGAATGGCCTTACTCACGCGCTTTTCGGTGCGGGCGACAGGTCTCCGAATCAACGTCGTATTCCCTGCCGCAGGCGCTGCACACCACCCGCCCCAGCTCGGCCGGGAGCCGGACGCCGCAAAGACACATCCATCCCAGCCTCCGTGCCGGGACGCCCCCCATCAGAGAAAACGGCGCGACATCTCGATTAATCACCGCGCCGGCGGCGACAAAGGCATGTTCACCAATGGTGACTCCACAAACGATGGTCGAATTGGCACCAAGCGTCGCGCCTTTGCGAACAGTCGTCTGCCGATACTCGTCCTTGCGGGTAATCGCGGAGCGCGGATTGTAGACGTTGGTGAAAACCATGCTCGGCCCGCAAAATACATCGTCCTCCAAGCGAACCGCATCGTAGACAGAGACATTGTTTTGAATCTTGACGTTGTTTCCGATTACAACGTCGTTGCCGACAAACACATTCTGTCCGAGCGAGCAGTTATTTCCGATCCGGGCGCCACCGCAGACATGAACCCAATGCCAAATTCTGGATCCGTCGCCGATGGAGGCCCCTTCGTCCACGATAGCGGTTGGGTGAATGCTTACGGGCATATCAGTAGTCCAACGGCAGCGGCACACGGCGTCCATCCCGGGCGGAAAGGTACGCCGCAATCAAAACCTCAAGCGATGTCAACCCCTGCCGGCCATCAACCGCCGGCTCCGCCTCCCCGCGCAACACGCGAATCACATTGTCATAGTAAAGAGGATGGCCAAAACCATAAACCGAGGTGGTTTCATAGCTCGCGGATTTGATCTTCTCATCATCGGGATCCGGTTCGGCGAACTCCCAATGCTGGATCTCATTTACAGCCACGCCACCGACGCGCACCGTGCCCTTTTCGCCGATGATGGTGATGCTGCCCTCGAAGTTCTTTGGATAGGTCAGCATCGTCACATTCACCGACCCGAGTGCACCAGACCGCCACCGCACGCTGATAACGCCGGTATCTTCGGCTTCGATGTCGCGCGCCAGTGTTGCTGTATAGGCTTGCACACTCTCGATCGGACCAATGAGCCAGTGCAGGAGATCCATATAATGGCTCGCCTGGTTCATCATGGCACCACCGTCGAACTCCCAGGTTCCCCGCCATTTCGCGGCGTCGTAATAGGACTGCGGCCGGCTCCAGAACACATTGATGTTGACCATGTAGATCCGACCGAACCGGCCTTTGTCGACGGCCTGCTTGAGCAGTTGAAGCGTGGAGTTGCGACGGTTCTGCTTGACGACAAAGAGATGTACGCCAGCCTCGTCACAAGCCCTTACCATGCGCACACCATCGTGCCACTTGGTAGCCATCGGCTTCTCAGTCAACACGTGACGCCCCGATGCCGCAACCTGAATCGCCTGCTCGGGATGAAGGCCGCTTGGCGTGGTCAGCGTGACGATATCGGCATTGGTATCGGCCAGGAGGTCTCGGATGTTGCGGTAAGGCTTGGCGCCTGTCTCCTTCGCAGCATTGGCAAGCGCTTCGGTATTGACATCCGCAACGGCCACGAGCTCCGCACGTTCCCCATGCTTTTCGATGGCACGAAAATGATTCTCCGCAATTCGCCCACAACCGACGAGCGCGAATCGGATTTTACGATCCGTAATAGCCGCTGGATATTGGCGCATTTTCAGGCCCTGATGACGTTGTCGGCCGGGATAGGGATTCGTCCCCGGCAATCGACCAAAAGTCTGGCGTGGGAGGTAATCACGTCATAGTCGAACCGATCGTGATCCGTCGCCAGTAGCACACAATCAAACCGTCTGACGTTTTCCGGCGTAATCGCAACGCTCGACAATGAGAACTGGTGTTGCCGCATTTTGGGAAACACCGGAATATGCGGATCACTGTATTCCACGATCGCACCGAGATCCCGCAGCCGCTCCATCAGCAATACTGACGGCGACTCGCGCATATCGTCTACATTCTTCTTGTATGCAATGCCGAGCACCAGAACGTTGCTGCCCTTGATCGACTTCATTTGATTATTAAGGCCATCCGCGACCTTTGAAACCACGTAGTCCGGCATCGACGAATTGATCTCGCCTGCTAGTTCAATGAAGCGCGTATGCATACCGTATTCGCGCGCCTTCCAGGTGAGATAGAAGGGGTCGATCGGGATGCAATGGCCGCCTATCCCCGGCCCGGGATAATATGGCACGAAGCCGAATGGTTTGGTGGCGGCAGCACGGATCACCTCGTGAATGTCGATGCCCATTTTGTCAGCCACCACTTTCATCTCATTGACGAGACCGATGTTGACCGAACGATGGATGTTCTCGAGCAGCTTGGTGAGCTCGGCAGCTCGCGTAGAACTGACAGGAACAACCTTGTCGATGACGCTGCCATACAGCGCCAGCCCGACCTCAAGGCAATCCGGTGTACATCCGCCGCACACCTTCGGAATGGTTTGAGTCGAGAACTTCTGATTGCCGGGATCCTCGCGCTCGGGAGAAAAAACGAGAAACGCATCCTTGCCGACGGTCAGGCCACGCGCCTCAATGCGGGGCTTCAATTCCTCGTCCGTGGTTCCCGGGTAAGTGGTGCTCTCGAGTGAGATCACCATGCCAGCCCGAAGGTGCGGAGCAAGGGAGTCGATCGTGTTGAGCACAAAACTGAGATCGGGTTCGCGATATTTGTTAAGTGGCGTCGGAACGCAAAGAATGAGCGCATCAACTTCGGAAGCACGCGCGAAATCAGTCGTCGGTTCGAAATTTCTACCGACAATGTCCCGAATGCCCTGCTCCGGAATATGTTCGATATACGATTTCCCGCGCTTGAGCGCGTCAACCTTGGTTGGGTCGATATCGAACCCGAGAACCTTATAGCCGACCTCACAATACCTCAGCGTCAGGGGCAACCCCACATAGCCAAGGCCGACAATGCCGATTACAGCCTTTTTTGAGTTGAGCTTCTTAACAAGGGAAGCTTTCATATAACCAGTCCAACAGACAGCAACTTAGGACGAAAATTAGCCAATAAAATCAATGCAATGGACCGAGAATCCTGAGGCAGGTATCGATGCATGGTCTACATGAACAGCGATGAAGGGTCAACCAGCCCCGCCTTTTGAAGGAGCAGCCTAATCTCGGGGAGACAATGAGGGCACAGTAGCGAACTGATCGCTGTGAACGATCAGACAACCTCTTCCTGAATTGAAGGCTGCGGTTCAGCAGACCACTTAGAAATCGTGCCTGCACAAATGCCGACGCCCATCACATAAATCCATCCTTCGACATAATCAGAAAGATGAGAGTTGAATAAAGAACCGAAGATGTTCTGACTAACGATCAAAGTTCCGAACCAAGCCATCCAGCGGGAAGCGGTGAATAGTAGGAAGTGAGACATCCACATTGCATAAAGCAAGAAAACACCTATCACGCCCCATTGGATAGCAAAGTAGAGGGTTTGATTATGCGGATTAGCGACGATTTCATTTTTTGACGTAGGGTTATGAGCTTCACTCTCAAACAGGGCGCGTATCGATCCGGTACCATGTCCAATTATGGGAGCTTCGCCTATAAACTTGATAGACTTAGTCCAATATTCGAGCCGAAGTCCAACAGAGGCTTCAACGGTGCCCTTCTCGTACCAAACGAGTTGTTCGGGAATGCTTTCCAAGCGTTCTCGGAAG
>Ga0180222_1003428_pt1 | contig 10172 bp, 9 predicted proteins | sample eDN5th37CKraftOP_FD_151336 | JGI IMG/M metagenome (GOLD analysis project Ga0180222, IMG submission 151336) | Enriched Organic Plus compost microbial communities from Emeryville, California, USA - eDNA 5th pass 37_C Kraft OP (version 2) (version 2) ... | reverse complement strand
CGAAGAACATCGGTGGACGTGACATCAAAGCCCAGGCGAGCTTCATCGCCACGCTGTTCGAGATCGCTGCCTGACGCCTCGTGCGATCACGCCCGCTGCGGCTGAGCGCCAACTTTGCAACAAAACCATCCGTTGTGATGCCGCGATGCCCGATACGGCGCGCGCGAGGAGAGGGTGACGATGAAGACAGTGCGTATCGGAGGGGCCTCCTCCTACTTCACCGACAGCATGACCTCGGTGCCGCAGCTTCTGAAGGCGGACCCGCAATATCTGATGTTCGATTTCATGTCGGAAGGGACGATCGGCGCGATGGCGCGATCGATGGCGAGCGAGCCCGACGGCGGCTATGTGCGCGACCTCGTCACCATCCACATCGCCGGCAGCCTGCACGACATCGTCGCCAAGAAGGTGAAGCTGATCGCCAATGCCGGCGGGATGAACCCGAAGGGCTGCGCCGAGGCGATCGAGGCGCTGCTCAAGGAGCGCGGCGTCTCGCTGAAGGTCGCCTATGTCGAAGGTGACAACCTGCTGGCGCGCGAGGCGGAGGTGCGCGCGATCGCGCCCAAGGAGATGTTCTCGGGCGAGCCCTTCCCCGAGAAGGTGGACAGCATCAACGTCTATCTCGGCGCCTTCCCGATCGCGCAGGCGCTGGCGGCGGGGGCGGACATCGTCGTCACCGGGCGCTGCGCCGACAGCGCGCTCGGCCTTGCGCCCCTGATCCACGAGTTCGGCTGGACAGCGGACGAATGGGACAAGCTGTCGGCCGGGACGCTGGTCGGCCATCTGCTCGAATGCGGCTGCCAGGTGACGGGCGGCACCTTCACCGACTGGGAGGACGTGCCGGGCTGGGAGGATGTCGGCTTCCCGATCGCCGACGTCTCGGCGGACGGATCGTGCGTCATCTCCAAGCCCGAGGGCACGGGCGGGCTCGTCAGCGTCGGCACCGTCGCCGAGCAGCTGCTCTACGAGGTCTCCGATCCGCAGGCCTATATCGTGGCGGACGTGGTGTGCGACTGGTCAGGCGTGACGCTCGAGCAGATCGGCGAGAATCGCGTCCGCGTCTCGGGCGCGCGCGGCTATCCGGCGACGGACAGCTACAAGGGCGTGATCAGCTACGCGGCGGGCTGGCGCGGCAGCTACAGCCAGGTGATCATCGGCATGGACGCGGTGCGCAAGGCCGAGCGGCAGGGCGAGGCGCTGATCGAGCGCGGGCGCCGGCTGCTGCGCGGGCGCAACCTCGGCGATTTCATCCGCACCGATGTCGACATGGTCGGCGCCGAGACCGCCTACGGCCCGCACGGGCGCGCCGGCGGCGTGCGCGAGGTGTTCATGCGCGCCTCGGTGGACCACAAGGAAAAGGCCGGCGCCGAGCTCTACTGCCGCGAAGCGCTGGCCTCCACCTCGGCGATGGCGGTGGGCTCCACGGCGACGATCAGCGTCGCGATCACGCCGCTCTCGAAGCTGTTCCTGTTCCTGATGCCCAAGAGCGCGGTGGACGTGAGCGTCGTCGTTGCCGGACGGCGCATGGCCGCGCCGCAGCATCCGGGCCAGCGCTTCGATCCGGCCGCGCTGGTGCGCCCGCCGGCGCCGCCCGCGCCGGAGCCGGCCGACGACCTCATCGAGGTGCCGCTGATCCGGCTCGCCTGGGGCCGCAGCGGCGACAAGGGCAATCTGTTCAACGTCGCCGCGATCGCGCGGCGCCCGGATTATGTGCCCTATATCCGCGCCTCGCTCGACGCCGGCGTCGTCGCCGATCGCTATGCCTTCCTGTGCGGCGGCGTGCAGCCCAAGGTATCGACCTTCGAGGTGCCGGGCTTCCATGCGGTGAACTTCGTCGTCCACAATTCGATGGACGGCGGCATCCTGATGTCGCCGCGCATCGACAATGCCGCCAAGGGCATGGCGCAACAGCTGCTGGAGACGCCGATCAGGGTGCCGGCGCGGCTGGTGGAGTAGGCCTTCCATTCCTCCCCCGCGGGGGGAGGAACCCGCTCGAGATCAGCCCTCGCGCAGCATCGCGAGCTCGCGGGCGGCGCGGTCGACCGCTTCGACGAACGCCGCGCGCGGCGCCTCGGTGAGTGCGCCGAGCAGGGTGATGGTGATGGCGACGCGCAGCTCCGCGGCCATGCGCGGCTCCGGCCAGTCGAGCACGGCCCACAGCACGAAGATCGAGTTCACCGCATAAGCGAGCTGCGTGACCAGCACGTCGTGCGGCATCGCCGGGCGGATCATGTCCGCGGCGGCCATCGCCTCGACCAGGGGCGCCAGCAGCGTGTCGCCGAGCGGGATGACGAGCCCGCGCACCTCCTGCGTGCCGAGGCCGGAGAGCGAGCGCGAGAGGTTGCGATAGAAATCCGGCTTGCGCGCGAAGACCTGCGCGATGTGATCGGCGACGCTCAGCGCGAGGCGCGGCGGATCGGCCGGATCGACCACCTCCACCGAGCGGCGCAGGCCGGTGACCTCGGCAGCGAACACCGCATGCAGGATCGCCGCCTTGGAGCCGAACAGATTATAGGGCGTCGCCAGGCTGAGCCCGGCCCGGCGCGCGAGCTCGATCATCGAGAAACCGCCGTCGCCGGCGGCGAGCAGATCGCGCGCCGCGCGCACCAGCCGCTCCCGCCGCTCCTCCCGCCGCATCGCGCGGATGCCGCCTGCGGGCCCCGCGGCCTCATTCGTCATCGCCGTTGCCCACATCCGGCTGCGGCGTCAGTATCTTGGCGGTGCGGACATTATATTTGATCACCTGGATGGTGATCGAGGTTTCGAGCCCGTGCACGCCGGGCAGGGTGCCGATCCGCGACACGACCTCCTCCGCCCCCAGATCGGCCTCGCCGAACGTGCCCATCGCCAGGATGTTGTAGGGCCCGGTGGTGACGATGACGCATTTGAGCTCCTCCATCTGCGTCATCAGCTCGGCGACCTTGCGCACCTCGGCGAGATGCACCTTGACGCGGATGAAGATCACCCGGCTGCCGCCGAGACGCGAGAGGTTGGTGAGCGCGGTGAAGCGGATCAGCCCGGCCTCGCGCAGGCGCTTCAGCCGGGCGCGGATCGTGCCTTCGGTAACGCCGAGCAGATCGGCGACGGCGCGGTTGCTCATCCGGGCATCGTTCGACAGATGCTGGATGATCTCACGATCGACGGCATCGAGCGAGGGCTTGCTCATGTGCGCTGGCTCCTGTCGGAGCTCGGGAGGCGGGCGGAGCCGTCCAAGGTTCCGGCGATGCGCAGCATCGTTGGAAGGACGGCGGAGGGCGGTGCCGCGCAATACGCCCGCGGCGCATTGCCCAACAGCCGCTCAGCGCGTGAAGGGAACGACATCGAACTCATATTTCAACATGTCCACCGCGATCTCGACGGAAACATCGCTGATCCCCTCGATCGCGGCGAGATCGCGCTCCAGGAAATCCTTGAGCGCCTCCGCCTCGGCGAGCGCGACGAGCGCCTCGATATTGTAGGAGCCGGCCATGATGCTGCAGCTGAACACGGCGGGAAGCGCGGCGACATCGCGCGCGACCGCGCGCGGATCGCGCTGCGCGACGCGGATCCCGACGACGAGCAGCAGATCGCAGCCGATCACGTCGAAATCGGCGACGAGCGCGACGCGCAGCAGCCGCTCGCGCTCCAGCCGGCGCACGCGCGCGCCGATCGCCGCCGCGGAAAGGCCGAGCTCCTTGGCGATCATCTGGTTGCTCGCGCGCCCGTCCCGCTTCAGCGCGGCGATGATCTGCCGGTCCAGCGCGTCGATTTCCTCATAGCTCAGGCTGGTCTTGCGCGATGCCACTTATGCCCCGCCGTGGTCGATTTCATGCCTGTCTTAGATAGGGCTCGGATTTTCGGCAAGAATCGGCCGACTCATCCTCCCCCAACGGGGGGAGGGGACCATCCGAAGGATGGTGGAGGGGCTCAGGGTCGTTCAAGACGCAACGTCGAGAATGAGGCAGGCGGGAACCCCTCCACGCCTTCGGCGGTCCCCCTCCCCCGGTTGGGGGAGGATAAGATGTGTCAGATCGCCGGCGCGCTCGGGGGCCCCATGAACTTGTGGCCCCACAGATCCGGCACGAGGCTCGTCGTCGGGATCCAGCTGCGCCAGTCGATCTGCAGCCCGTCACAGCCGAATTCGAGCATCGATCCGCCCGGGGTCATCACATAGACCGACATCATGCGATCGTTGCTGTGACGGCCGAACTGCGAGGCGATGTGCACGCCGTCCCGCTCGCAGCGGTCGATGAAGCGGCCGACATCGTCGATCGCGGCGGCCTCCAGCATGAAATGGACGAGGCCGGTGGGCGACGGCGCCTCGAACAGCGCGACGCTGTGATGGCGCGCATTGTCGGCATGCATGAAGTAGAGCTTCTGCGGCCCGGCCCCGGGGGCCAGGGTGAAGCTCATGGTATCGGTGAGGCCAAGGCCGATCACCTCCAGCCAGAAGCGCTTCGCCGCCTCGATCTCGGGCGCGGGCAGCACGACATGGCCGAGCCCCATGTCGCCGGCGACGAAGCCCGAAACCCCCGCAGGCGAGGCGAAATGCTCATAGCCGAGCGTTCGCCCGACAATGAGCTCGATCGCGTTGCCGCACGGATCGGCCGACCGGACGAGGCGGAGCACGCCGCGCTCGGCCGCCAGCGCGGCATCCTCCTCCGCCGGTGCGCCCGCCTCGCGCAGGCGCGCGATGCAGGCGTCGAGCGCGGCATCGCCGGCGAGCTCCAGCCCGGCGACGGCGAAACGCTCCCGCGCGCCGGGGCGCACGTTGATGCGCCAGGCCGCGTCGTCGAGCCGGAAATAGCGGCCGGGCCCGGCGAACGCGGCCGGCGCGAGGCCGACGGTGCGTTCCAGGAACGCCGCCCACGCCTCGCCGTCCGGCGATTCGAAGATGATGTAGGCCAGCGCCGCGACAGACATTTCCGATCCTCCCCGCTTGCAGGCGCGCCCGGCAGCGCATCTCGTTATGGATAACGCAAACCGTTACGTTTTCGATCGCCATATGGTCAAGCCTTGCGACGAACATGGCCATTATAGCGCCGCGCGACTACGAATTGCCCGGCTGAATCGTTGACATGCGCGGGCGGTGCGCGCATTGAAGGGGGAGACAGTCTGTCGCACGCCGAAGGATGCGGCGCACGGAGCGACCACAGATCGATAGGAGACCCCGGATGAGCGTCACCAGCATCGTTCCCGAATTCCTGTTCGAATATCCGCGGGGCTGGTTCATCGTCGGCACCTCGAAGGACTTCAGCAACGAGAAGCCGACGCCGCTCTATTATTTCGGGCGCAAGATGGTCGGCTATCGCGACAGCAAGGGCCAGGCGGTGGTGATGGATGCCGTGTGCCCGCACATGGGCGCGCATCTCGCCTTCGGCGGCACGATCAAGGGCGACGTGATCCAGTGCCCCTTCCACCATTGGGAGTTCGGCGCGGACGGCAAGTGCGCCCACATCCCCTATTCCAAGATCATCCCGCCGGCGGCCAAGGTGCAGTCCTATCCGGTCCACGAGGTGAACGGCCTCATTTTCCTGTGGAACGACCCCGAGCAGCTCGAGCCCAATTACGAGATCCCGCAGATCGCGGAATGGCACGATACCGACAATTGGCTGCGGTGGGACGTGCGGCTGCGCCAGATGAAGACGCAGCAGCATGAGGTGATCGATAATATCGCCGACGCCACCCATTTCGGCCCGGTCCACCAGATGCACGTCACCGATTTCTCGGTGAAGTTCGACCGGCACATGGCGATCCAGCACCAGCACGGCCCCTCCGCCATGTCCTACGGCGCGGACGGCATGCTCTCCACCGATGCGGTCTATCACGGCCCCGGCTATCTCTTGACCTATCTCTATACCGAGATCGACACGATCATGCTCGTCGGCCACACCCCGATCGACAAGCAGAACCTGCAGATCTTCTTCGGCCTGATGGTGAAGAAGTTCGAGGGGATGACCGACGAGAAGATCGAGGCGATGGTCCAGCACGGCCAGGACAGCTTCTTCCAGGACGCCGACATCTGGGAGAACAAGAGCTGGGTGACGAACCCGCTGCTCGTCAACGGCGACGGCCCGATCCTGCAGGCGCGCCGCTGGTACAGCCAGTTCTACCGGCCGCGCACCGACCTGCCGATGTACGCGGGCTATTCGAAGGCCGCCTGAGGCCCGGCCCCCCCGGCGCGCGAACCGCAGGCAGCATGGACAGGCCCGCGGCATCGCGCCTCTTTTCCCGCGCCCGATTTCCTGCGAGGAAGCGGGCATGGTTGAAAGCAAGGCGGTGGCGGCGCTCGGGGCCTTTGCCCGCGCCCAGAAAGAGGAAACGCGCCGGCGGCTGATGGAGGCCGCGGCGATCGTGTTCGAGCGCGAAGGCTATATGGCGCCTTCGGTCGACGACATCGCGCAGCAGGCCGGCGTCAGCCGCCAGACCTTCTACCGCCATTTCGACAGCAAGCTCGGCATCGCCATGGCCTATTTCGGGGACCGGCGGGAGATGACGCTGCCCTATTGGCATGAGATCGACGCGGCCGACGCGCGCGATCCCGAGGCGGTGCTGCGCTGGCTCGATTCGATGTACGAATCGTTCCGCGCGCAGCGCAACGTGCTGCGCACCTTCTCCGAGATCGGGATGATCGAGCCCTCCTTCCTGCTCCAGGTGCGCGAGTTCGTCTCCGACATCATCGGCAGCCTCGCCGCGCGCATCCCCGCCTTCGCCGGCACGCAAGGCAGCAGCCGCGCGGCGCGCGAGCGCTGGACCGAGGCATGGCTGCTGATCCACGAGATCATGGAGCATCTGAGCAGCCTGGCGGTCGATTTCGCGATGGTCGAGCGCGATCTGCTGCTGCCCGCGCTCGCCCGCCGCTTCGTCGATTTCGTCGAGCGGAACGATCCGTCGGCCCGGACGATCACATAGTCCTTTACGCACTGTAACAGACATGATAGCCCGTCCTTCGCGCCATGACGGCGGAGGGCCGGGGCGGCCCGCGCCCGGCGCGCTCGAAACGCCAGGAGAGGGCTATTCCATGCAGCGTACCTTCTTGATCAAGGGCGGGACGGTCGTCGACGGAACAGGCGCGCCGGCCTATGCGGCAGACGTCCGCGTGAAGCACGGCCTGATCGCCGAGGTCGGGCCCGACCTCCAGCCCGAGCCGCGCGAGCGGGTGATCGACGCGAGCGGCTGCTATGTGACGCCCGGCTTCATCGAGACGCACAATCATTTCGACGGCCCGATGTGGTGGATGCCGACGATGGAGCCGATGCCCGGCTACGGCGTCACCACCTCGATCAACGGCAATTGCGGCTTCGCGGCGGCGCCGGTCCACGACGACCCGGCGGTGCGCAAGGAGATGGTCGACATCTTCTCCTTCTTCGAGGACATTCCCGACAAGCCGTTCATAAAGCTACTGCCGTGGGACTGGCGCAAGTGGAGCGAGTACAAGGCCTCGCTCGAGCGCAACGTGAAGATCCCGGTCAACTATGCCGCCTTCGTCGGCCACATCGCGATCCGCCTTGCGGTGATGGGGATGGAGGCGTGGGACCGCGCCGCGACGCCCGCCGAGATCGAGGCGATGTGCGCGCATCTCGAGGATGCGCTCCAGGCCGGCGCGCTCGGCCTCTCCTCTAACCTCCTCGATCATGACAGCCGGGACCGGCCGGTGTCGAGCCTGCGCGCCGACGACGCCGAATTCTCGGCGCTGATGGACGTGCTGGTGCGCCATCCGGGCGCGACGCTGCAGGTGATCGTCGATCATTTCATGCGCATGACCGGCCCGGCCTCGATGGCGCGGATCGCCGACATCGCGCGTGGCAAGGGCCTGCGCATCCAGGTGGCGGGCGGCGTGCCGACGCTCGAATTCCAGTCCTTCTGCATCCCGGGCGCGCTGGAGTCGCACGAGGCGCGCAAGGCCGAGGGGCTCGACATCTGGATGGGCTATCATCACCTCTCGCCGACGACGGTGGTGAACTTCACCTCCTCGCTCGTCTTCGCCCAATCCAACGCCTATGTCTGGAACGACATCGTCGCCGCGAAGAGCGAGGAAGAGAAGCTCGCGCTGCTCGAGGACCCCGAATGGCTCGCCCGGGCGCGCGAATCCTGGGATCAGATCTTCCCGCAATCGCCGATGTCGAAGCCGGAGGAGATCCTCCTGTTCGAGAGCGACACCGGCGCCGGGCCGACCGGCATCAAGCTCGCCGCCTATATGCGGCAGGAAGGCTTCAACCATCCCTCCGACGCGCTCGCCCACTGGGTGATCCTGAACGGCGTCGGATCGACGCTCCGCCTCGACGACTGGCCCAACCATGAAGAGGCGCTGGACCGGATGTTCCGCGATCCCAAATCGATCGGCAACATCTCGGACGCGGGCGCGCACGGCAAGATGTTCTGCGGCGTCGGCGACAATGTGCTGCTGCTCACCAAATATGTGCGCGAGCGCCGCCAACTCACCATCGAGGAGGCCGTGCACATCATGACCGGCAAGATCGCCGGCCATTTCGGCCTTGCCGACCGCGGCGAGATCAAGGTCGGCAAGCAGGCGGACATCGCCGTGTTCGACCTCGCCGAGATCGAGCGGCGGCCCGACGAGCGCGCCTGGGACGTGCCCGACGGCGAGGGCGGCCGCACCTATCGCTACACGCGCGCGCCGGCGCCGATGCGCCTCACGCTGGTCAACGGCATCGCCACGTTCGACCGCGGCCAGTTCACCGGCAATTTCCCGGGCGACTATATCGGGCCGACCGTGGCCCCGCTCGCCCAGGCCGCCGAATAAGCACAGAGAAGGAGGGATTATCCATGGATCTCGCAACCGCCCCCGAGCCTGCCGAGCCGGTTTTCGCGCCGGCCGACACGCCGCCCGCCTATCGCCCGGACGAGGTGCGCTACATGACCGGCGCGCATGAGCCGGTGACCTCCAGCGTGCTGATCTCCAACTCCAAATATCTCAACAACCCCTATTATCGGGACACCTTCGCCCAGTTCGCGCTGCGCCGGCACGGCCGCGACCTGCCCGAGACCTATCTGATCCCGAACATGATCCGCGCGATCAACGAGGTGCTCGATACCGAGGAGTTCGGCCGGCTGTTCGAGGAGGAGAAGGCGAAGAAGCCCGAATTCGCCGCCTGGCTCGCCGCACGCCGCTACACCGTCTACGATCCGGCGACGATGCAGCATCATGCCCGCGGCACGCTCGGTGCCGCCATCCGGGACTTCATCGAGAAGACCGGCATGGAGATGCAGTTCATGATGAAGGGCGAGGAGCCGCGCAACGACCTCGAATATTCGATCAAGCGCCGCGTGGCGAGCCATGACATCGAGCATATCGTGACCGGCTTCGGTCCGCACGAACTCGGCGAATCCGCGCTGGCCATCATGAACACCACGTCGAACTATGGCTATTTCACACCCCGGCTCGCCAAATATATGTCGGAGAGCACGATGTTCGTGCAGGCGACCGGCTATTATCGCGTGTCGCTGCACTATCCCGACCTGATGCCCTATGAGCTCGACGCGATGCGGCGAGGGATCACCGCCGGTCAAGCGCTGAAGAAGCCGCTCTTCATGGTCGATTGGGAGGATTATCTCGACTGGCAGATCACCGATCTTGCCGACCATCTCGGCTTCGAACGAGGGCCCGGCGAGGACTGGGCCTGGTCGCTCGACGCCTCCGTCGGCTGATCGGCAAAAATTTCACTGGGATTCACATCATGCCCGGTGCCGCTTTCCTCGCGGCGCCGGGCATTGTCATGACCGGCCGGATCTGCCGCCGGCCGCTGCATGAGGAGATGTGCGTGCCGACCCTGTTCGATCCCATCGCGATCGGCGATCTCACCCTTCCCAACCGGATCGCGATGGCGCCGATGACGCGCGCCCGCACCGACCCAAGCGGCGTGCCGGGCGACATCGTGGTGGAATATTATGCGCAGCGCGCGTCCGCCGGGCTGATCATCACCGAAGGCGTGTACCCCTCGATCGAGGGCAAGGGCTATTTCGACACGCCCGGCATCGAGACTGAGCTGCCCCCTTCTGAGTGGTCCATCGACTGTTTTAGTCTGGACCATGAAGGAGAAGCAGAATGCCATCGAAGAAGCACAAGCCGGAGGAGATCATCGGCAAACTGCGTGAGGCGGAGATCGTGCTCGCGCATGGCGGCACGACGCCCGAGGCGTGCCGCCGGATTGGGGTCACGGAGCAGACCTACT
>Ga0180222_1003426_pt1 | contig 10185 bp, 8 predicted proteins | sample eDN5th37CKraftOP_FD_151336 | JGI IMG/M metagenome (GOLD analysis project Ga0180222, IMG submission 151336) | Enriched Organic Plus compost microbial communities from Emeryville, California, USA - eDNA 5th pass 37_C Kraft OP (version 2) (version 2) ... | reverse complement strand
TGCGAGAAGCCGGCCGCGAGCCTCGACGAGTTCGTCGCTTCCGCCACCGAGACGCCGGGCAGCTGGTGGCCGGACTGGATCGAATGGGTCCGCGCGGTGGCGCCCGAAACGGTGGCGGCGAAGGGCGCGCGCATCCCCGGCAAGGGCAAGCTGGCGGCGATCGAGGACGCGCCGGGCCGCTATGTGAAGGGCGATCCGGCCTGAGCTGCACCGGTGTGCGCGGGGCGCGGCGGGATCCGGACGAGTTTTTGTTGCAGCGCACAAAAAATCCTTGATCGGGGTGCGCGATTGAGGTATTGTGCATCGCAGCAATTGAGGAGTTCGTCATGACCGGCACCACAAAAGCGCCCCGACGTTCGGCCAGTGCATCTTCGTCCAAGGCAGCCGCGAAACCCGCCGCCGCCAAGGCGCCCCGTCCCCGCAAGCAGGTTGCGGCGCGGGCGATGCCGGAGGTTCAGCCAGAGGTCGAGCCAAAGGTCGAGGATGTCGCCGAACTGACGGCCGCCGATCTTGCTGTTTCGCAGGAAGTACCAGAAGCCCCCCAGCCCGCCCCGGCTGTCGCGGAACCGGACAACGGAGAGGAAACCGCACCTCCCCCGGTCGAAGCGGTTGCCCAAATGGCGGATGCGCCCGTGCAGAAAGGAAAGATACCCATGTCCGACGTGCTCGAAACGACCAAGAAATATACCGAGGAAGCCAAGGAACGCTTCCAGGCCGCCTTTTCGGAAATGAGCGAGAAGACCAAGGCCGGCGTCGAGAAGTCGACCCGCGCGTTCGAGGAATTCAGCGACCTTGCCAAGGGCAATGTCGAAGCGCTGGTCGAATCGGGCAAGATCGCGACCAAGGGCGTCGAGGCCATCGGCCAGGGCGCCGCGGAATATGGCCGCCTCTCCTTCGAAAAGGCCTCGGCCGCGATGAAGAGCCTCGCCGCCGTCAAGTCGCCGACCGAATTCTTCCAGGTGCAGAGCGAGCTTCTGTCCTCCAGCTTCGACGCCTTCGCCAAGGAAAGCGCCAAGGCCAGCGAGGCGCTGCTGAAGCTTGCCGGCGACGTCGCGCAGCCGATCAGCACCCGCGTTTCGGTCGTGACCGAGAAGGTGCGCTCGCTCTCCGCCTGATCGCGGTGGCGGCAACGAAAGCATGACATAGCGGAAATGGCCTCTTCCCCCGGCGGGAAGGGGCCATTTTTCCTTTTGGGACAAGGGCTTGGTCAGCCGGGCCGAACCGACTGCTTTCGCTTTCGCACCCTCTTGCCGAATGCCGTGTCAACCGCCATATTCCCTCGGATGACAGGGTTCCACCAGACTCGAATTTTTTTGATGCGGGCCGTGATGGCCGGGGGCGAGCAGGACGATGAGGGCACCGGAGGATCCGGCCCCCATGTCGGCATCGCCACCCGTACCCGCACGCGCACCAAGCGGCCTTCGCTCTACAAGGTGCTGATGCTCAACGACGACTATACGCCGATGGAATTCGTCGTCCATGTGCTGCAACGTTTCTTCAAGATGGACATGGAGGAAGCGACGCGGGTGATGCTGCATGTGCATCAGCGCGGCGTCGGCGTCTGCGGCATCTTCAGCTATGAGGTGGCGGAAACCAAGGTCAACCAGGTGATGGACTTCGCCCGCCAGAATCAGCATCCGTTGCAATGCACGCTTGAAAAGGCATGATCCCGCCGCGGCCCTCCCGGCTCGTTCCTACCCCCTTGCCCTGACCGAATTATATAGGGATAAGAAGCACCTACCGGCAAAGGGGCGGGGGCATGCACCGGACCAATGAGTTGTTCGTGGAACGATTGCCGCTGGCGCCGGACCGGCCGTGGATCGGCTATGCGCTGGCGCTGGTCTTCGTTCTGATCGGGCTGTGGATGCGGCTGTCGCTCGGCCGCCTGCTGCCGCCCGGCCTGCCCTATGTGACCGTCTTCCCCGCCGTCCTGCTCAGTTGCTTCCTGTTCGGCATCGGTCCGGGCCTGCTCGCGGCGGCGGCGGGCGGCTTCTTCGCCTATTTCTGGTTCATCGCACCGACCTTCGGCGGCATCGGAAGCCTCGACGGCGCGCTGGCCCTGTTCTTCTACGCGGCGGCGGCGGGGGTCAACATCATCCCGATCCACTGGTTGCAACGCAGCAACCGCAAGCTCGCCCGGCAGCGCGAGCGCAACCGCGAGCTGGCCGACACCCGCGAGGTGCTGTTCCACGAGCTTCAGCACCGCGTATCCAACAACCTGCAACTGGCGAGCGCGCTCCTGACGCTGCAACGCCGGACGGTGGCCGACGAGCAGGCGGTGCGCGTGCTGGACGAGGCGAGCCGCCGCCTTATGCTGATCGGGCGGATCAGCCGCTCGCTCTACGACAGCGAGACGGGGCGGCACCGGCTGGAGCCTTTCCTGCGCGATCTGGTTTCCGACATATTGCACGCCAGCGGGCGCGAGGACATCCAGCTGAGCCTCGACATCGGCTGCGATCCCGACCTGCCGTCGGGGGCGTCGGTGCCGATGGCGCTGGTGATCGCCGAATCGGTCAGCAACGCGGTCGAGCACGGGCTGGCCGACCGGCAGGACGCGCGCATCGACATCCGGGTGAGGCCGGGGGAGGACGGCGGCATGACGATCGAGATCGCCGACAACGGGCGCGGTTTGCCGCCCGGTTTCGACGCGGGAAAGCCCGACAGCCTCGGCCTGCGCATCGCCTCGGCGCTGGCGGCGCAGCTGAAGGGCGGCTATCGCCTGCTGCCCCGGCCGGAAGGCGGCACCGTCGCGCAGCTGCGCCTGTCGCTGTAAAGCGCCGCCGCCGCAATCTGGCGCTTGGCGAAGGCCATGGGCTGCGTTATGACCGGCGCCATGATGTCCAAATCCTTCCGGTCCCCCGGCCTCGTCCTGGGCGCGCTCGCTGCTGTTGCCACATTGTCCGCCTGCGCGGGCGGCTCCAAGAACAAGGCCGATACCCAATATGTCGCGCGCGACGTTTCGACGCTGTACAACAGCGCGAAATACCGGCTGGATCGTGGGCAGTACAAGCTGGCCGCCGCGCTGTTCGACGAAGTGGAGCGCCAGCACCCCTATTCCCCCTGGGCGCGCCGGGCGCAGCTGATGAGCGCGTTCAGCTATTATATGAACCAGGATTATACCGAGGCCGTTTCCGCCGCGCAGCGCTTCCTCGCCATCCATCCCGGCAACAAGGATGCGCCCTACGCCTTCTACCTGATCTCGCTCTGCTATTATGAGCAGATCGCCGACGTCACCCGCGACCAGAAGATCACCCAGCAGGCGAAGGACGCGCTGGGCGAACTGATCCGCCGCTACCCGGAATCGCGCTACGCGGCCGACGCGCGGCTGAAGCTCGATCTGGTGAACGACCATCTGGCGGGCAAGGAGATGGAGGTCGGCCGCTTCTACCAGCGCCGGGGCCAGTGGATCGCCGCGACCATCCGCTTCCGCAACGTGATCGACCAGTATCAGACGACGACCCACACGCCCGAGGCGCTGGAGCGTCTGGTCGAAAGCTATCTCGCGCTCGGCCTGCCCGAAGAGGCGAAGAAGGCCGCGGCGGTGCTGGGGGCCAATTATCCCGGCTCCAAATGGTATCAGCATGCCCACAAGCTGATGCGGGAACATGCGCCCGGCGCCTGAGCGACGGCCTGATCGCGACAGGGCCCGCGCCTTCCGCGCCGCCGGGCGAGCGGGATCGCCCGGATGCTGACGGCGCTGTCCATCCGCAACATCGTGCTGATCGAGGCGCTGGACCTGGATTTCGCGCCCGGCCTCGGCGTGCTGACGGGCGAGACGGGCGCGGGCAAGTCGATCCTGCTCGATTCGCTGGGGCTCGCACTGGGCATGCGCGCCGACAGCGGCCTCGTGCGCAACGGCGAGGCGCAGGCGAGCGTCGCCGCCACCTTCGAGCCGGGCGCCGGGACGGCGGCGCGCATCGCGGCGCTGGCCGAGGAAAGCGGGCTGACGGTCGAACCGGGCGAGCCGCTCATCATCCGCCGCACGCTCAAGGCCGATGGCGGCAGCCGCGCCTTCCTCAACGACCAGCCCTGCTCGGCGGCGCTGCTGCGCGAGGTCGGCGGCATGCTGGTCGAGATCCACGGCCAGCATGACGACCGGGGCCTGCTCAATCCGGCGGGGCACCGGGCGCTGCTCGACAGCTTTGGCCGTCATGGCGGCGCGGGCGTGACGGCGGCCTATGAAGCATGGCGCGGCGCGGCGGACCGGTTGGCGCAGGCGCGAGAGGAGGTCGCCCATGCGGAGCGGGACCGCGATTACCTGACCCATGTGGTCGCCGAGCTGTCCGCCTTCGCCCCCGAACCGGGCGAGGAGGCGCGGCTCGCCGAAGAGCGGGCGATGATGCAGAAGGGCGCGAAGATCGGCGAGGACCTGACCGCGCTGGGCGATCTGCTCGGTGGGTCGGACGGCGGCCTCGCGCTGTTGCGGCAGGCGGCGCGGCGGCTGGACCGGATCGCCCCCGACCATGAGACATTGGCACAGGCGCTCGCCGCGCTCGACCGGGCGGTGATCGAGGCGAGCGAGGCGGAGGAGGCGCTGGAACGCGCTGCGGAAGCATTGTCCTTCGACCCGGCGCGGCTGGAAACGGTCGAAACGCGGCTGTTCGACCTGCGCGCGCTCGCCCGCAAGCATCAGGTGCAGGCCGACGATCTCGCCGCGCTGGCCGGGGAACTGGCCGGGCGGCTTTCCCGCATCGAGGCGGGCGCCGAGGGGCTGGCCGGGCTGGAACGCGCCGAGCGGGAAATGCGCGCGGCCTATGAGGCGGCAGCGCGCACCCTTTCGGAACAGCGCATCGAGGCGGCGGCGCGGCTCGACGCGGCGGTGGCGGCGGAGCTCGCGCCGCTGAAGCTCGACGCCGCGCGCTTCCGCACCGTGGTCGAGGCGCTGCCGGAAAGCCAATGGGGGCCGCAGGGCATGGACCGGGTGGAATTCACCATCTCGACCAACCCCGGCGCGCCGTTCGCGCCGCTGATGAAGATCGCGTCGGGAGGCGAATTGTCGCGCTTCATCCTCGCGCTGAAAGTGGCGCTGGCGGAACAGGGTGCGGTCGGCACGATGATCTTCGACGAAATCGACCGGGGCGTGGGCGGCGCGGTCGCCTCCGCCATCGGCGAGCGGCTGGCGCGGCTCTCCGAAACGACGCAGCTGCTGGTGGTGACGCACAGCCCGCAGGTGGCGGCGCGCGGCGCGGCGCACATGCTGATTGCCAAATCCTCCGATGGTATCGTCACGCGCACCGACGTGAAGCCGCTGAGCGAAGCCGGACGCCGCGAGGAAATCGCCCGCATGCTCTCCGGCGCGGACATCACCGCCGAGGCGCGGGCGCAGGCCGACAGGCTGCTGGAAAAGATATGACGCAGGAACTCGAAAATCTCTCCGAGGCGCAGGCCGCCAACCGGCTGATGCGGCTGGCGAAGCTGATCGCCCATCACAACCGCCTCTATCACGCCGAGGACGCGCCGGAGATCAGCGACGCGGACTATGACGCGCTGGTGCGCGAAAATAATGCGCTGGAAATGGCGTTCCCCCATCTCGTCCGCGCCGACAGCCCCAACCGGCAGGTCGGCGCGCCGGTGGAAGGGTCGGCGCTCGCCAAGGTCGCGCATGAAAAGCGCATGATGTCCCTCGACAATGCCTTTGCCGATGAGGATGTCGCCGAGTTCATCGCCCGCGTGCGGCGCTATCTGGCGCTGCCCGACGACGCGCCGCTGGCGATGACGGCGGAGGACAAGATCGACGGCCTGTCGCTCTCGCTCCGCTACGAAAATCGCGAACTGGTGCGCGCGGCGACGCGCGGCGATGGGCAGGTGGGCGAGGACGTGACCGCCAATGTCCGCACCATCGCCGACATTCCGCAGCGCCTGCCCGCCGACGCGCCCGATCTGTTCGAGGTGCGCGGCGAGGTCTATATGGCGAAGGCCGATTTCGTCGCCCTCAATGCCCGGCTGATGGACGAGGCGCGCGCGCAGGCCGCGCAGCGCGGCGCGGAATTCGACGAGACGAGCGTGCGCCAGTTCGCCAACCCCCGCAACGCCGCCGCCGGGTCGCTGCGCCAGAAGGATGCGACCGTCACCGCGTCGCGCCCGCTGCGCTTCCTCGCCCATGGCTGGGGCGTGGTGAGCGCGCTGCCCGCCGCCACCCAGGGGCCAAATACGCAATGGAACGTGATGCAGGCGATCGGGCGCTGGGGCTTCCCCCTCTCTCCGCTGCTGGTGCGGCTGGAGGGGCAGGAGGCGCTGCTCGCCCAATATCGTGCGATAGAGCGCGCCCGCGCCGACCTGCCCTATGATATCGACGGCGTGGTCTACAAGGTGGACCGGCTCGACTGGCAGGATCGGCTGGGCTTCGTCGCCAAGGCGCCGCGCTGGGCAATCGCGCATAAATTCCCGGCCGAACGCGCGCAGACGACGCTGGAGTCGATCGACATACAGGTCGGCCGCACCGGCAAGCTGACCCCGGTCGGCCGCCTGACCCCGGTGACGGTGGGCGGCGTCGTCGTTTCCAACGTGACGCTGCACAATCGCGACGAGATAGAGCGGCTGGGCGTGCGCCCCGGCGACCGGGTGGTGGTGCAGCGCGCGGGCGACGTCATTCCGCAGGTGGTGGAAAATCTGACGCGGGACGAGGAGCGCGCGGCCTATGCATTTCCGCATCTCTGCCCGGCCTGCGGCTCCGAAGCCGTCGCGGAAGAGGGTGAGGTCGATGTGCGCTGCACCGCGGGCCTCATCTGCCCGGCGCAGCGGATGGAGCGGCTGAAGCATTTCGTTTCGCGCGGCGCGCTCGATATCGAGGGGCTGGGCGAAAAGAGCATCGAGGAATTTTTCGCGCTCGGCTGGCTCGACCATGGGCCGCCCGATATCTTCCGCTTGCGCAAACGCCGGCAGGAATTGCTGGGCCGCGAGGGCTGGAAGGAGAAGTCGGTCGACAATCTGCTCGCCGCGATCGAGGGCAAGCGACAGCCGGACGCCGCGCGGCTGCTCTTCGGCCTCGGCATCCGCCATGTCGGCGCGGTGACGGCGCGCGATCTGCTCAAGCGCCTGACCCGCATCGAGCGGGTGCGCGATCTGGCCGACGAACTGATCGCGCTGCGCGACTCTATCGAACGCCTGCCCGATGAGGATGAGGCGAAGCACGCAAAACGCATCGACGCCGCCCTCGCCACCCATATCGGCATCGAGAATATCGGCGCGGCGGTGGGCCATGCGCTCGCCGATTTCTTCCACGAAGCGCATAATCGCGAAGTGTGGGACGATCTGCTGTCCGAGGTGTCGCCGCCCGATTATGTGGTGGAGACGCTGGAAAGCCCGGTATCCGGCCAGACCATCGTGTTCACCGGCAAGCTCGAAACCATGAGCCGGGACGAAGCCAAGGCGCAGGCGGAAAGGCTGGGCGCGCGGGCGGCGGGGTCGGTCAGCGGTTCCACCGATCTGGTCGTCGCCGGGCCGGGCGCGGGCAGCAAGCTCAAGAAGGCGGCCGAACTCGGCATCCGTGTGATCGACGAGGCCGAGTGGGCGGAAATCGTCAAGGCGGCGGGCTGAACCTTTCCGCAGCTTTGCAAACGGGCATCGCCGACCCGCTTTTCACCCCTGCTCGATATGCGGAAGCCGCACCCATGCGCCTTTTTCCCGCACCTTGCCGCTTTTCGCGCGAAAGGCGGAACAAGGCTCTTGACGCCCTTCTTTCTTGCCGCTCATATGATATTGAGAATCGAAATCATTATTGGCCATGGCGGTATGACCGGCGAAGGGGCGGCCATCAGGATGAAGAGGGATATCGCATGTACGACTATCTGGATCAGCCCGTCGCACGCCTCGACCATGGCGGCCGCTTCCTGATCTGGGCCATGCGGCATTGGGTGCAGGCGATGCACGATCGCCAATGCCCCGCCTGCGTGATCGGCCCGGCCTTCGTCAAATGGCGGATCATGCCCGCGCTCGGCCCTTTCCAGACGATGATGGCGACCCTCAACATGCATGCGTTGCACGACCTCAATTTCGCCCCGTGCCGCTGCGCGACCGTGAGCGAGGACGAGGCGCTGCTGATCGGCCTGATCGCCGGCGTCGGCCAGCGTACCAGCGAGGAGATGACCAGCATCGCCGCGCTCGTGGTGGCGGGCGACAAGGTCGAGCAGCTGCGCGACAGCATCGCCGCGCTGGGGGAGATCATGACCGAAGCGGGCATCATCCCCGGCAAGCCCGCCCCCGCCCCACGTCCGGCGGAATAGGCGGACGGGCGCTCGCCCGCTTCAGCGACGCCGGGCAGCCGCCGCTCCGGCAGCGGGAGGCATCGCCGCCGCCTGATGCTCGGCCGCGAACTCCACTCTCTGCTTCGCCGGATCGGCCGACAGCAGCCGCACGCACAGCGCATCGCCCGGCGCGGCGCCATTGGCCTTGACCCGCGCGACGATCGGCAGGTCGCGCAGTTGCATGCGCGCGCCGCGCTCATCGACATCGGTGACGATCGCGGGGAATATCTCGCCCTCCCTGCCCCTCAGCATCACCGCCTCGGCCAGGTCGATCACCGCGCTTTCGATCTGACCGCCGAGCGAGGCCGCCGCCGCCATCACCCGCGGCAGCCGCTCGATCGCCCGGCTCGCGCTGTCCGGCACCGGCCGCCCGTTGGCGATGGCGAGCGTCGCTTCCACGACATAGCGGTCGGCGAGGCGGCGCAGCGGCGCGGTCGCATGGGCGTAGGTCGCCGCCATCGCGGCATGCCACGGCAACTGCCCCTCGCGCCACGGCACATAGGCCGCCCGCTCGCCCGCGCGGCGGATGGCGAGCATGAAGGCCGCCTCCTTCGGATCCTCAGGGCGCAGGCCGCGCTCGAACTGGTCGAGCGTCTCCATCTCCGGCCATTGCAGGCCGAAGGCGCGCGCGGTCTGGCGCAGGCGCTGCACCGCCTTCTCGTCCGGCGCGGGCATCACGCGGAACAGGCCGGTCCGGTGCGCCAGCAGCGCATCGGCAATGGCGAGATTGGCGGCCAGCGACAGCGCCGCATTGTCGGTTTCCGATTGCAGGCGCGGGCGGAAGGCCAGCGCATAGCCGCCCCAGATCATCGCCGCGACCTCCTGCTCCGGCGGATCGACGCGCGCTGCGCCGCGCCGGTCCTCGGCAAGGCGGATGCGCGCGGCCAACTCCCCGAAATCGGGCGGCAGGTCGGCGGCGCGCACGCTGTCATAAGCGAGCTTGGCGCGGCTGCGGATGATCGCCCGCTCCGCCCCTTCCAGCTTCACCTGCCCCTGCGCGTCGATGCGCACGGTGAAGATCACCGCCGGGCGCGGGCCGTCGGGCAGCAGGCTCGCCGCCGCCTCGCTCAGCGCGGGCGGGTAGAGCGGGGCCTTGCCATCCGGCAGATATTGGCTGGTGCCGCGCCGCCACGCTTCCTCGTCCATCGGGTCGCCATCGACGACGAACCAGCCGACATCGGCGATCGCATAATGCAGCAGCAGGTCCTCGCCCGCCCGCTCGATCGCGAACGCCTGATCGAGATCGGTCGAGGTGGCGGGATCGAGCGTGACGAAGGGCCGGTCGGTGCGGTCGCGATGCTCCGTGGGCGCGCGGCACGATGCGGCCTCGGCGGCGGCCAGCACCGGCGCAGGAAAGCCGTCGGGCACCTGAAAGCGCAGGCGGATGTCGGCCAGTCCCTGCGCCAGCGCGCCGCTGCAATCCACCAATGTCCTCACATCCCGGCCCCTTCCGCTTCCGCCGGCAACAAGGCTAGAACATCAGGCGCAGGAGTGAAAACCGCTTTTCTGTAAAATCGGTGTGCGTTCGAAGCGAAGGATTGGAGCACGCGGAGGCGCGGAGACGCGGAGAGAGGGTTTGAGCCGCAGGTTCCTTGGACTCACACTGCTCCAGCTCCCGCTGCCAGCATGAGAAAATATGCTTCGAGACATTCTCTCCCCGTCTCTGCGCCTCTGCGCCTCCGCGTGAACAATCGAAAATAAAAAAGGGATGAGCCGCAACCGGCCCACCCCCTTTTGCATCGACGTATCCGGATCAAATATCGAGGTTGGCCACGTTCAGCGCATTGTCCTGGATGAACTCGCGGCGCGGTTCGACCACGTCGCCCATCAGGCGGGTGAAGATTTCGTCGGCGATGTCCGCCTGCTCGATCTCGACGCGCAGCATCGAGCGGGCGTTGGGATCGAGCGTGGTTTCCCACAGCTGCTCGGCGTTCATCTCGCC
>Ga0180222_1003422_pt1 | contig 10201 bp, 9 predicted proteins | sample eDN5th37CKraftOP_FD_151336 | JGI IMG/M metagenome (GOLD analysis project Ga0180222, IMG submission 151336) | Enriched Organic Plus compost microbial communities from Emeryville, California, USA - eDNA 5th pass 37_C Kraft OP (version 2) (version 2) ... | reverse complement strand
CCCCGCGGTCGCGGCGGGGGAGCGCCGCGAGGATCTCCTTCGGCGGAGGCGGGGGACTGTGATCGATGTAGGCGGTCGCGGCGATCGGTGCACCCACGCGCTTGTTCACGAGCTGGGTGACCTCGACGATCTTCTCCGTACCGTGCGCGCGTACGCGGACCTCGGCTCCGATCGTCACCGGCGTCGACGGCTTGGCCGTCACACCGTCGACGCGGACGTGCCCGGCGCGGCACGCGCTCGCCGCGGCGGACCGGGTCTTGAACAACCGGACCGACCACGTCCAGCTGTCCACGCGCACGCTTCCACCCATCTACAGCAACTCCTCGCTCAGCTTCCCGTCGTCGAGCATCCATCGACGTGTCGTCCGTGTGGTCTCCAGCATGCGGCGATCGTGCGTGATCAGCAGCAGGGTTCCCTCGAAACTGTCGACGGCCTGCTCGAGTTGCTCGATCGCCGGCAGATCCAGGTGGTTGGTGGGTTCGTCGAGCACCAGCAGATTGACGCCGCGTGCCTGCAACAACGCGAGGCCCGCGCGGGTGCGCTCACCCGGCGACAGCGACGACGCCGTCCGCAGGACGTGGTGACCCTTGAGGGCGAACTTCGCCAGCAGGGTCCGCACGTCGGCGTCCGGCCAGTCGGGCACGTTGCGCCCGAACGCCTCGACCAGCGGTTCGTCCCCTTCGAACAGGCTGCGGGCCTGATCGATCTCGCCGACGAGAACGCCCGAGCCCAGCGACGCGCGACCGGAATCCGGTTCGATCGTGCCGAGCAGCAACCGGAGCAGCGTGGACTTCCCGGCGCCGTTCGGACCGGTGACGACGATGCGGTCGCCCCACTCGACCTGCGTGGTGATCGGCCCGAGGACGAAGTCGCCCCGCCGGACGACGGCCTCGTCGAGGGTCGCGACCACCGTGCCGCTGCGCGGGGCGGCGGCGATGGACATGCGCAGTTCCCATTCCTTGCGCGGCTCCTCGACGACGTCGAGCCGCTCGATGCGCCGCTGCGTCTGACGCGCCTTCGCCGCCTGCTTCTCGGTGGCCTCCGCGCGATGCTTGCGTCCGATCTTGTCGTTGTCCTTGGACTTGCGGCGCGCGTTGCGGACGCCGTGTTCGAGCCAGTTGCGTTGCATCCGAGCGCGTTCCTCGAGCTGCGCCTTGGTGTCGGCGAACTCCTCGTACTGCTCACGCGCGTGTCGGCGCGCCACCTCGCGCTCGACGAGATACGCCTCGTACCCACCCTCGTAGACCGAGATCTGCTGTTGCACGGGATCGAGTTCGACGATGCCCGTCACGGTGCGCGCGAGGAACTCGCGGTCGTGGCTGACGACCACCAGTGCCGTGCGCGTCTCCTCGACGAACCGTTCGAGCCGTTCGAGGCCCGCCAGATCCAGGTCGTTCGTCGGTTCGTCGAGCAGGAGCACGTCGTAGCGCGAGAGCAGCAGCGCCGCCAACCCGGCGCGCGCGGCCTGGCCACCGGAGAGCGACGTCATCGGAGCGTCGAGACCGACGTCCAGACCGAGGTCGTCGACCACCTTCTCGGCGCGCTCGGCCAGGTCGGCGCCGCCGAGCGCCAGCCACCGTTCGAGGGCCGGGGTGTAGTCGTCCTCGCCGGACTCGCCGAGGCGCTCGGCGGCGGCGTTCATGACGCGTTCGGCCTCGGCGACACCGGTGCGCCGGGAGAGGAAGCCGAGGATCGTCTCGCCCGGCACCCGCTCGGGTTCCTGCGCGAGATAGCCGATCGTGGCGTCGGGCGGGCTGAGGATCACCGAGCCGGTGACATCGGCGTCGCCGACCCCTGCGAGGGTCGTGAGCAGCGTCGATTTCCCGGCGCCGTTGGCGCCCACGAGGCCGATCACGTCGCCCGGTGCGACGGTGAGATCGAGTCCGTCGAACAGGACACGTTCCCCGCGGGAGGCCGACAGGCCGTCGATACGAAGTGTTGCGCTCACGCTCCGAGTATCCCGGTCGAGGTGGACCCGGGTTCGGGCGCGGGTCCTCCGTACCACGGAACCACCCGTCAACTCCGGCACTCCGCGGGAACGACCTCCTCGTCCACCGGGGCGACCTCCTCCGCATCCACCGGGACGAGATCGAGTGGGTTGGCGATCTCGTCGCGCGGCGTCCGGGCCGCGACGATCACGATCACGGCCGCGACGGCCGGCACGATCCCCGCCACCGCGAAGGTCGGCGCGAGCCCGACCGTGAGGGCCAGCGGCCCGGCCACGGCCATCGACAGCGGCATGAACACGATCGAGACGAAGAAGTCGAGACTCGACACCCGGCCCAGCAGGTGCGCGGGCACCCGCCGCTGCAGCAGGGTGCCCCACACGACGGATCCGGCATTGAAGAGGGCGCCGACAACGAACACCGCCACGACCATGATCGGTACCGACCCGGAGACGCCGATGACGACGAGGGGGATGCAACCCAGCCCCCACATCAGGAGCGGGACGGTGAGATAGCGCCTCGGCAGCCGCAGCGACGCCACGAGCATCGACCCGACGGCCCCACCGACACCGAATCCGGCCATCACCATCGCGTGCTGCGACGGCCCGCCCCCGGTCGCCTCGCGGATCGCGAACGGGATCAGCACCTCGATCGGTCCGAGCACGCAGAAGACCACGACGGACCCGAACAGGAGCGTTCCGAGCAACCACGGCGTGCGCACGGTGAATCGCACACCCTCCGCGAGATCGTCGACCACGGAACGGAATCCGCTCGATCCACCGGCCTGCGTGTCGTCGCGGCGGACCGCGGTCGGGTGCATCGCGAGGATGCACAGCGCCCCGACCACCTCGAGGAGCGCGACCGTGCACATGGCGACCGCGGGGGACGAGGCGGCGACGACGGCGCTCGCCGACGCCGGACCGGCCGCCTGCATGAGCGTCGGCCGGAGCACACCCTCGACACCGTTGGCGGCGAGCAGGTCCTGTGGCGGGACGATGGACGGCAACAGTGCCGAATAGGCCGGGAACTGGACGCCGTTGGCGAGTCCGAGTGCGAAACCCACGACGGTGAGATGCCAGAACGCGATCGATCCGTTCACGGCGAGCGCAGCCGTCACCGCGACCAGCACCGCCCGTGCGATGTACGTCGCGAGGAGCAGGGTGCGCTGCGGGATCCGATCGGCGAGCACACCCCCGAGAAGTGCGACGAGGAGCATGCCCACGGCAGGCCCCACTGCGACCGAAGACAGTTCGGCCGGGCCGCCACCCATCTCGACGACCTGCCACACCACCGCGATGAGCCAGGTGCCCACGGACAGCAGTCCCGCCGCGAGCGCCAGGATCAGCAGGCGGTACTGCGGATGAGCGAACGGCCGCACGGGCCCGCGCGCCAGGCGCGGACGCCGGTGCGTCGGTGATGCGGTGTGGTTGCTCATCGCGTTCCCCCGGTCGTCGGACGGTCCGATGAGATCTTGCGACCTCGAGGCGACTCGAGGTCAAGTGTCTTCGCCCCTCGGGCGACCGATCAACCGATTTTCCGTGCGCGTCGCCGTCAGCGTGCGGGTCCGGGTTCGAGAACGATGTCGGCGGAACGTCTTTCGCCGTTCTCGGTGGTCCACTCGATCGACACGACGTCGCCGGGGCGGTGACGGAGCAGACGTTCCTCGAGTTCCCCGGTCGACGAGACGTGCTCACCGTCGAACGACACCACGACGTCGCCGGCGTCGAGACCGGCGTGATAGGCGGGACTGTCGTAGGACACCCACAGCACCTCGGCCCCGAGATCCTGCCCCTCCCTACGGGCGGTGGTGACGCTCGCGCCCAGCCGGGGTGTGGGGCCCACGTGCACCGACCCTTCGCTCACTCCCGTCCGAACCTGTTCGACGACGGTGATCGCCTCGGTGATGGGCACGGCGTACGCCTCGGGGGTCGTATCGGGCGAGGTGTCGGTGTTCCGCTGCACCGCACCCGCAGTGTTGATACCCACGACCGTTCCGTACTCGTCGACGAGCGGCCCCCCGGAATCGCCCGGCCGGATCGGGGCGTCGGTGCGGATCATCCCCGTGAGGCGGTGACGCGAACCGTCCGTGGCGTCGCGCACCACCACATTGCGGTCGAACTCGACGATGGTGCCGGGGGTCGCCACGACGACCCCACCGCCCTGGGAATTGCCGAAGGCCGTGACTCGGCTGCCCACCGGCGGCAGGTCCTCGGCGATCGCGGCGGCCGGAAGATCGCTCGCGGTGCCGAGCCGCAGGACGGCGAGATCGCGCTCGCGGTCGTAGCCGAGAACCTCCGCGTCGTAGATCAGGCCGTTCGCGCCGCTCACCGCGCTGATGTCGGTGGCTCCGCTCACCACATGATGATTCGTGACGACCGTGCCGTCGGGAGTGATCACGATCCCGGTGCCCGTCATGCCCGTCCATCCCGCGCTCGCGTCGATCGTCACGACGACCGGCAGGGTGCGCGCGGTGAGTTCGTCGGCGGTCAGCGGTGCCGGAGGCGGAGCCACCGGCGCCGGGGGTGGGGGAGGGAGCGCCACGTCGACCAGTGCCGGTGCCGATGCGACGAGGCTGGCGGTGGTCGCGAGCGCGACCAGCAGCACCGATCCGCCCCGCTTGCTCACTGCTGCGGCACCTCGCCCGTGAGATGGTCGAGCAGTTCACGCGCCGCGGCGCGACCGGCGCGGTTCGCCCCGATCGTGGACGCCGACGGGCCGTAGCCGACGAGATGGATGCGCGGATCCTTCGCGACGCGGGTCGCGAGCCGGCCGTCCATCGTGATGCCGCCACCGGCGTTGCGCAACGACAGCGGCGCCAGGTGGTCGAGGGAACTCCGGAATCCGGTGCACCACAGGATGACGTCGACGTCGAGTGTCCGGCCGTCGCTCCATCGGACGCCGGTCTCGGTGATCTCGGAGAACATCGGGGACCGCTCCAGCGCGCCGCGTTCGCGCGCGGCCCGCAGCGCCGGGGTGAGCGGGAGCCCGGTGACGGAGACGACCGATCCGGGTGGCAGTCCGCGTCGTACCCGATCCTCCACGAGAGCGACGGCAGCGTGGCCACGCTCGGCCGTGAAAGGTTCCTCGCTCCAAGCAGGTTCGCGTCGCGTCACCCAGGTGGTCTCGGTGACGCGGGAGATCTCGTCGAGGAGCTGGACCGCGGAGATGCCGCCACCGACGACGAGCACGTGCTGCCCGGTGAACTCCTCGGCAGTTCGGTAGTCCTTGGTGTGCAGCTGCCGTCCGGTGAATCGCGTGGCGCCGGGATACCACGGGACGAAGGGCCGCTCCCAGGTGCCGGTCGCGTTGATGATGCCGCGTGCCGCGTAGACGGCGGATTCGGTCTCGACCCGCAGTCGCTCGCCGCGGTCGCACACGACCCGCACGGTGGTGGGGCGGTGGACGGGAAGGTCGAACTCCTTCTCGTAGGCGGCGTAGTACTGCGGTACCGCCGAGGCGGCCGGAACCTCTCCCGCGGAGGTGTCGACGACGTCCGCGAACGCGAGGCCGGGCAGATCGTGGACGCCGTTGACGGTGCTCAGTGTCAGCGACGGCCAACGGTCCTGCCATGCCCCGCCGGGGCCGAACGAGCGGTCGAGGACGACGAATCCGGTCTCGGGTGCAACTCCGAAGCGGGTGAGGAAGTAGGCGGTCGACAGGCCGGCCTGCCCGGCGCCGATCACGACGATGTCGACCGGCGTCGCATCGGCGGTCTGTACCTCGGCCGCATCGAGTGCCTCGTCGGCGAGCATCGCGAGCCTCCCTCTCGGATCGTTGTCCTTCATCATGCCGCGATCGCGGCCGGTACGCGGAGGGAACGCTGTCCGAGGCCCGAGAAATGTGATATCACTTTAATATCGCTTTGACTCTGGGAGGTAGGAACATGGATGTCGTGCAGTCGCCCGTGACCGTCGAGCGGCCGGGCCCCTCGTCCAACGGCTGGTCGGTGCTGATCGCCGCTCTGGTCGCAATCGCCGTCGGCGCCGGACTGATCGGCTGGGGAGCGGTGGATGTCACCGTCCCGCTGATCGTCGCCGGCGCCGTCATCGTCGTGCTCGCCCTCGTGCCGCTCGCCGGACTCGTCCTCGTCGAACCGAACGAGGCCCGTGTCCTCCAGCTCCTCGGCAGCTCGTACACCGGCACCCTGCGCGAACCCGGTCTGCGCTGGATGAATCCGCTGAACACCCGTCGCAAGATCTCCACCCGCATCCGCAACCACGAGACGGGCAGAGCCAAGGTCAACGATGCCGACGGCAACCCCATCGAGATCTCGGCGGTCATCGTGTGGCAGGTCGAGGACACCGCGCGCGCCGTCTTCGACGTCGACGACTTCGAGGAGTTCGTCGCCGTGCAGACCGAGGCCGCGGTCCGCCACATCGCCGGTTCGTACCCGTACGACGCTGCGCCGGAAGTGATGTCGCTGCGTCAGAACGCCGACGAGATCACCACCAAGCTCTCGGCCGAGGTCCACGACCGCGTGCAGTCCGCCGGTATCCGCGTCATCGAGACCCGCATCAACCAGCTCGCCTACGCACCCGAGATCGCCCAGGCGATGCTGCGACGTCAGCAGGCCGGCGCCGTCATCGCCGCCCGCGAGCAGATCGTCAAAGGTGCCGTCTCGATGGTCGGCACCGCCCTGGCCCGCCTCGAGGCCGAGCACACCGTCGAACTCGACGAGGAACGCAAGGCCGCGATGGTCTCGAATCTCCTCGTCGTGTTGTGTGGAGACCAGAGTGCTCAGCCCGTCCTCAACACGGGATCGCTGTACCAGTAGGGATCATGCGGCATGGCCGAACGTAAGAAGGTGCTGCTGCGCCTCGACCCGGCAGTCCACGACGCGCTCGCGCGGTGGGCTGCCGACGAGTTGCGCAGCACCAACGCCCAGATCGAGTTCCTGCTCCGGCGGGCCCTCACCGAGGCCGGCCGAATGCCGCGCGAGGTGGGGCGCATACGCGGACCGGGCCGTCCGCGTGCCGATGCCGACGACGAGGAGTGAGCAGACATGGCCGGCACGGCACGACGGGAAGGTGCCACCGACGAGACGGGTCGCTACGCGGTGCTCTATCCCGCGCTCGCCGAGGCGGCCCACCGCGTAGGCGCGACCGCGATCGGTCTGATCGACGTGGGACGCCCCGCGGCGCTGAACCTGTGCGTCGACCGCGTGGGCATCACCTACAGCGACGGGGTGTTCCTGGGCCACCCGGATTCTCCTGTGCAGGAGGACTGTTCGATCGTCCACGGCGGGTCGGTTCCCGACCGGGCGATGCCTCCGGTGGTCGCGCGCGTCACCGTGACGCGGCGCCGGCCCGACGTCGAGGACGCCCTGCTCGCCGAGGACCCACCCGTCCGGTTCTGCGGCGACGTCGTGGAGCTGCTGCCCGAGGCGATCGCGGCGGTACCCGAGGATGCTCTGGTCATCGTGACGACCACTTGGGCTCTGTCACGTCTGCCGATCCCGCGGCGCCCGTCGTTCGTCGACCGCCTTCGCGAGGCGGCCACGGGACGAACGGTCGCGTGGGTGTCGGCCGAGGGTGTGGGCGTCGCGCCGTCGATCCCGACGCTCGGTGATCGCCCGGCCTCCGGTCACAGCATCGTCGGTATCGCGTTGTACGAGGGCTCTCGGCAGCGGGTGGATGCGGTGGCGCGCTGCTGGTCGCGCGGGCGTCTCCTCGACTGGTTCCACTGATCCCGATTCCACAGTTTCGGTGGTTCCAGCCCCGCTCAGCGGGGTCGGATCCACCGAAATCGGATCAGGGCGATCAGGGCATGCTCGAACTGATGGAATGATGCGGGGTGTTCGGTGACGAAGGGATGGGGCGACACATGATCGGGATCAGCCGCGACGGCGACGTCGTGACCGTGGAACTGCAACGCGAGGAACGCAGGAACGCGCTCAACACGCAGTTGTGCGTGGAGATCCGCGAAGCCGTGGACAAGGCCGTGGCCGACGACGCGCGTGTCGTGGTGATCACCGGGCGGGGCTCGAGCTTCTGCGCCGGGGCCGATCTCTCCGGCGACGTCTACGCCGAAGGGTTCACCGACAGCCTCGCCGAGACGCTGCGCACCATCGTCGAGGCCCCGATCCCGGTGATCGCGGCCGTCAACGGCCCGGCCATCGGTGCCGGCACCCAGCTGACGCTCGCGGCGGATCTGAGGGTCGTGGCGCCCGCTGCGCGTTTCTCGGTTCCTGCTGCGCGCCTGGGCATCTCGGTGGATCGGTGGACGGTCCGGCGACTCGCCTCGCTCATCGGCGGCGGTCCGGCACGCGCGGTCTTCCTCGCCGCCGAACCCGTCCACGCCGAGGAAGCTCTCGCGCGTGGGCTCGCCAATCGCATCGGCGACCTCGCCGACGCGCAGGCATGGGCGCACGAGATCGCGAAGCTCGCGCCGCTGTCGCTGAACGCGATGAAGTTGTTCCTCAACGACGACGGCACCCGCGACGAGGCCACGCCCGAGCAGACCGCCGCACTCGCCGCGGCGTGGCTCAGCGAGGACGCCCAGGAGGCCAGGCTCGCTCGTGCCGAGCGCCGCGACCCGATCTTCCGCGGACGATGAACATCCGGTCCGCCGTCTCGGCCGCGCTCGCCGGAGCGGGCACGCTGTGGGTCGCGCGCGCCGTGAACGGCCTGCCCGGTTCCATCGGCGCCTCGGTCTCCGACATCCGTCCCTACGCCGCCGCGTCGCCCCGCTACCGCGACGGTCGTTTCCACAACACCGACCCGGCGTCCGTGCTCGGCCCCGAGGCGGCGGGCGGTTTCGCGAAGGACCTGCTCACCCGAGGATCGCGGGGCAGACCTCGCACCGACGTGCCGTTGTCGCCCTATCTCGCTCCGGTCGACGCGGCGGAACTCGCCGTGACGTGGTTCGGGCACTCGACCGCCCTCGTGGAGGTCGACGGTTACCGGGTGCTGTGCGACCCGGTGTGGAGCGAGCGCGTGTCGCCGTCACCGACCGTCGGCCCGGCACGTCTGCATCCGGTGCCGGTCGAACTGCAGACCCTGCCGCGCCTCGATGCGGTGGTGATCTCGCACGACCACTACGACCATCTCGACCGGTTCACGATCGAGAGCCTCGCCGTGCTGCAGCCGACCGTCCGGTTCGTCGTCCCACTGGGGGTGGGTGCGCACCTGCGCCGCTGGCGGATCGACGAGGACCGCATCGTCGAACTCGACTGGGACGAGCACGTCGAGGTCGACGGCCTGCGCATCACGTGCACCGAGGCCCGGCACTTCTCCGGCCGGGGCCTGCAGCGCAACATCACGTTGTGGTCGTCGTGGGTGTTCACCGGGCCGGTGCGCCGGGTGTTCTTCGGTGGTGACAGCGGGTACACCCCGCGGTTCGCGGACGTCGGCGAGGCATACGGGCCGTTCGACCTGACGTTGCTGCCCGTCGGCGCCTACGACAAGCGCTGGCCCGACGTGCACATGAATCCGGAGGAGGCGGTGCGCACGCATCTCGACCTCGGTGGTGTCGACCGTCGCGACAGTCTGCTGGTGCCCGTGCACTGGGGAACCTTCGACCTCGCCTTCCATGCCTGGTCGGAGCCGATCACCCGGTTGCTGCCCGCCGCGAAGGAGTCGGAGGTGATCACGGCGGTGCCGATGCCGGGTCAGCGGATCGACGTGTCGAAGTCCGACACGTCGAAGCCCGTCGCACTCGTGCCCTGGTGGCTCGCGTCGAGCTGATCCACCCGCCACGACACCGGTTGTTCGCTTTCGTGCCCTAATCTGGTTCGTCATGGCAGTAGAAGAGCCCACGACGGTGGTGGGAACGGGCGAGGCGCCGGTCCTCGCACCCGACCACGCAGCCAACGGGCTGTCCACCGAGCAGGTCGCCGAGCGTGTGGCGCGTGGCCTCACCAACGATGTCCCCGACCGCGCATCCCGGTCGGTCAAGGACATCGTCCGGGCCAACGTGTTCACCCGCATCAACGCGATCCTCGGGGTGCTGCTGCTGATCGTGCTGGCCACCGGCTCGATCATCGACGGCATGTTCGGTCTGCTGATCATCGCGAACAGCAGCATCGGCATCATCCAGGAGGTGCGCGCCAAGCGCACCCTCGACAAACTGGCCATCGTCAGCCAGACGAAGCCCGTCGTGCGCCGGGACGGCGCCGCCGCGCCGATCGTTCCCCGCGAAGTGGTCCTCGACGACCTCATCGAGCTCGGCCCCGGCGACCAGCTGGTCGTCGACGGCGAGGTGGTCGAGGCCCAGGGACTCGAACTGGACGAGTCGCTGCTGACGGGCGAGTCGGA
>Ga0180222_1003420_pt1 | contig 10204 bp, 10 predicted proteins | sample eDN5th37CKraftOP_FD_151336 | JGI IMG/M metagenome (GOLD analysis project Ga0180222, IMG submission 151336) | Enriched Organic Plus compost microbial communities from Emeryville, California, USA - eDNA 5th pass 37_C Kraft OP (version 2) (version 2) ... | reverse complement strand
TCCCCTGTTCGACAAGACCATGCCGGAGGCGGTGCGGGCGAAGACCCTGGAGACGGCCGCGCGCCGTTTCGCCTATCTCGACCGCCACCTTGCAGGTCGCGAGTTCCTGCTCGACCGCTTCAGTGTCGCCGACGCCTACCTGTTCACGGTGCTGAACTGGGCGACGGCCGTGTCGATCGATCTCGCGCCATGGCCGGCCGTGCTGGCCTACTACAAGCGGATGCGCCGACGGCCCAGCATCACGCGCGCCTTCGAGGAAGAGCGCATGCTCTACATCGAAGAGCAGAAGCGCCACCAGGCGGCGTGAGCCGCGAAGGCGAGGCGCGCGCTGCGCCTCGCCGGCCCGGCCTAGTCCGTCATGCAGACGGCCTCGACATTGTTGCCGTCCGGGTCGATCAGGAACGCCGCGTAGTAATTCGCACTGTAATCGGCGCGCACGCCCGGTGCGCCGTTGTCGCGCCCGCCCGCCGCAAGCCCGGCGGCATGGAAGCGCGCGACCGCGGCGCGGTCGGGCGCACGGAACGCGACATGCGCGCCGCCGCCGTTCGCCTGGCCGCCGCCGTAGATCCACAAGGCCGGTTGGTCCTTCGGGCCGAAGCCCGCACCGCTCTCGTCACGCGTGCACAGCACGAAGCCGAGCGGCTTCAGCGCCGCCTCGAAGAAGCGCGCGCTCGCAGCGACGTCACTCACCTTCAGTCCGACATGATCGTACATGGCCATCCTCCCCGTCAGCGATCGCGCCGCGCGCGCATCTCGAGTTCGAGCGTCCACGTCGCGCCCTTGTCGCGCGAGGCCTCCCCGATCCAGCGGAACGTGTCGCGCTCGATGTCGACGAACCGCCAGCGGCGGATGACGCCGTCCGCCTCCTCGCCGATCTGCACGATGTCCGGGCCGACAGCGCGGCCGATCTGACGGATCTCGAAGGGACGGCTCGGCTCGAAATACGTGATGTGCCACGCATCCATTGCCGGATCGAACCAGCGGACCGTCGAGCCGTAGAACCACCAGGATTCGCGCGCCTTGCCCACGCGCGCCGACCATGCCGGAAGGATGAACACGTCCTGCACGGCACGCCCGTCGAGCACCCAGTCGAAGTGCCACTCGCCGGCGGCGCGGATCGGAGGTCCCTCGGGCGGATGATACTCGGCCTCGAGCGTCCACGATCCGACGAAGCGGCCGTAGGTTTGCAGCTTCGCGGCAAGGGTCGTGTCCGGCCGACCGCTGCGCAGCGCATCGATCATGGCGTCGGATGCGAGGGCCGGGCCGGCCGTTATGCCTGCCGCGGCAAGCGCGGCAGCGGGCAAGATCATGAGTGCATGCATGTTGACCTCCATCGATGGAGGTCACTTAGAGAGCCGTCGCCAGCCGTTCTTGGAGAATGTTGCGGCCGCCCTTGGCGGCGGCGCGAAAGCCGCGCGGCGACACGCCGGCGGCGCGATGGAACGTGCGCACGAAGTTGGACAGGTCGCCGAAACCTGACTGGTAGGCGACCGTGGTGACGGGCAGCTCCTCGCAGGCGAGCAGGCGCGCCGCGCGGCGCAGCCGCGAGCGAATCAGGTATTGATGCGGCGTGATGCCGATGGTCTTGGCGAACACGCGCAGGAAATGGAACGGGCTGAGCCCCGCGCCTTGCGCCAGTCCTTCGAGATCGAGAGGCTCGTCCGCGCGATCGTCGATGAACAGCGCAGCCTCGACCGCGCGGGCGCGATCGCGCGCCGACGGCGGCGGCGAATCGCGGCGGCGACCGGCTGCGGCGTCGGCGACGCGCGCGGCAAGCAGCAGGCCCGCTTCGTCGAGCGAAACGTTGCTGGCCCCGTTGGCGCTCGCCTGCGCGAGTTCGCCGACAACGATGAGCTCGGGAAGCGGCGGCAGGCTGCCGACGCGCCAGATCGTATCGCGCACCGTCGTGTCCGCGAGCGCCGGCTCGAAGCGGAAGGACAGGCATTCGTCGCCGCAGCAGGCATGCTCATGCGTGCAGACGTATTCGTCGCCGGGAGAGCCGACGAGGATGGCGCCGCTCACGAGCTCGAACGCAACGCCGCGCACGCGGTAGCCGAAGCTGCCTCTGCGGACATACGAGATCGAGTAGCCGGTGTGCAGTTCCGGGAACGGCTCGTCCTGCGGCCCCGCGCTGCAGCGGCAGTCGAATACGGACAGGGAGTGGCTTTTGAACAGCTCGGTCGCGCGCATACGGACAACCTAGGTGCGCGACGCGTGGCGCGCCACCAGCGGGAGGTCGTCGAACAAGGTCGGGCCGCTGGGCCGCGCGCGCTCGATCGAGAGGAGGCGCAGCTTGGTCGCAACGCCGCCGCCTCCGGAGAAACCGCCGGTCCTCCCGCCCGCCGCCAGCACGCGATGACACGGCACGATGATCGGGAACGGGTTCTGCCCCAACGCCTGCCCGACGTCGCGCGCGAGCAGGCGGTCGCCCAGCCGGCCCGCGACCTCGCCGTAGGTCAGCGTCTCGCCCAGTGCGATCGTGCGGGCGATCTCATAGACGCGGCGGTTGAACTCGGGAACGCCGTCCAGCGTCAGCGCGACGGCGCGGAAGTCGCGGACCTCGCCGCGCAGGAGCGCGCGGATGTCGTCGACGATGCGTTGAATGTCCGCGGGCGGGGCGGCTTCGGCCCACAGTGGAAAGCGCCGGGCGAGCCGCGCGCGCGTGCGCTCGGCGTCGCGCTCGGGAAGCTGGACCCCGGCCACGCGGCCACCGTCCCAGGCGATGCCGCAGGCCCCGATCGCAGTTTCGAAGATTGCCCGTCCGCACGTTGTCATGGCCACGAATCCTACCATCGCCGGGGATTCGAGCACTTGGAGAATCTTGCGGCCACCCGATTCCGGACCGGGGACGCGGGTCCATGCGGACGCCGGAACGCGGGGCCGGCGAACCGCATGACCTTATCGTCGGTTGGCTACGCCGCGATGGCTGCGGCCTGCGGATCCACGATGATCATCCAGCTCAGACCGAAACGGTCCACCACCATGCCGAAGCGCGGTGAGAAGAAGGTCTTGCCGAGCGGCATGGTCACCTGCCCGCCGTCCGACAGGGCGGCGAACCTGCGGTCGGCCTCGGCCTCGGTGGGCACCGAGAGCGTGAGCGAGAAGCCCTGGAACTTCGGGCCGCTGGTGTCGCAGCCGTCGGACGCCATCACGGTGGTGTCGCCGAACTTGATAGACGCGTGCATGATCTTCTCGTCCCAATTGGGAGGAACCATGCCCGGGGGCGGCTGGTCCGGCGCTTCCTTGAAGCGCATCAGCATCTCGACTTCGGCGCCGATGGCGTCACGATAGAAATCCACCGCCTCCTGGCAGCGGCCGCCGAACATCAGATAAGGCTGGACGGTCATCTCGCTCTCCTTTTTCCACACTCGAGTTGCGGTTTTCACACTGGGTTCGTGCCGGCAGAACTGGCTTCGGTGCGCGAAGTTGTGTACACCGTCCACAAACAATGGCACAAGAAATGGACGCTGTCCACATATAACCCGATGACCACCCGCCCGCGAAAATCCACCGGCGCAAAGGCGCCCCGGAAGACCTACCGGCACGGCGACCTGCGCCGCGCGCTGCTGGAGGCCGGCGTTGCGCTGGCGCAGGCCGGCGGCCCCGAGGCCGTGGTGCTGCGCGAGGCGACGCGGCGTGCGGGAGTCGTTCCCAACGCCGCCTACCGGCACTTCGCGAGCCATCTCGACCTGCTGCGCGCCGTGCGCGTCGTCGCGCTCTCGCGCCTCGCGCAGTCGATGGAGAAGGAGCTCGCGGCGCTCGACGCTTCGCTCCCGCCCGCCGACTTCGCGCGCGGCAGCCTGCGCGCGGTCGGCCACGGCTATCTGCGGTTCGCGCGACGCGAGACCGGACTGTTCCGCGCGATCTTCTCGGTGGCCTACGACTGGCCGGCGCCGCCGGACCCGGCGAAGGCCGGCGACAGCGGCCTCAACCCCTACCAACTGCTCAGCTTGGCGCTCGATCGCATGGTTGAGGCCAAGGTGCTGCCGAAGGAGCGCCGGCCCGGCGCGGAATGGCTGGCGTGGTCGGCCGTGCACGGGTTCGCGATGCTGAGCATCGAAGGGCCGTTGCGGGGCCTGCCCGTCGAGCCGGCCGAGGCGCTCGGGCAGCGCGTAGTCGACATGGTCGAGCGCGGATTGTAGCGGCGCGGCGTCACCGATCCGCGGCAGACGCCTCGTCCAGCCGACCGAAATCCGCCCGCATCGCGATGCGCAGCGGCTTGGGGATGGGCCGCGCGCGCCTGCCGGAGACGAAGGCGACGCGCACGTCGGCCTCGACCAGCACGTCCTCGCCGCGCTTCACCTGCTGACGCAGCAGCACCGACGCGCCCTTCACCAAGCGAACAGAGCCAGTAGAGATGCGGCCCCACCTAGTGACTATCGGCGTGGGCGCAGCCGTACTGCTGTCCGCACGTCTTGAGCGTTGGCCCTGCTAGTCTGGAGCCATTGTCTGAACTCAGGGAAAATCGGCTTAGATCCCTCCGGATCCTCCAGCGTCAGCAGAACAGCAAAGGGCACGCCTTCCGCTGGGAAGCGAGCCTCGGCACGAACCAGGCTGGTGACTTCGAGACGCCACAGCTCCGAGGCGCCGTTATCGACAAAAGTGGACTCGTATTGCTTGGAGGGCCACCACTTCAGACCGTGATCAATTAATGCCCTCTCCGGGACGGCGAGCTGCGCCGATTTGGGCAGATAGCGAGCGGCGATCTGATTTGTATACCTGTCGCTTCCATTCTTCGCGGGGTCGAGTTGGCGCTGCTTGAGGGAAGCTTCCAGATTGACCCGCACGAATTCCGCGCCAAAAGCGGGATCGAGCGGCGGCGAATAGACGAGCGTTATGCGAGCGCGGCCAGAGCACATTCCACTGTTGACCAAGCTTCGCGGCCAACTGAACGGAAATCGAAGTATAACCGGCTTGCTCTCGCCGATACTAAGTCGGCTTTGAAAAAGGAGCGTGATCTGGTGGTCTTCTGTCTGAAGCATGTCAGAGACGCTTCCCGGCTGCCCGAACCCTGCGAACTGGCGACCAAGTTCTTTTAATCCACGTTTGGTCAGAGGATCCGGCATCGTGGCGTGATGGAGCAGCATCGCGCGAAGAGCTTCGGTGGTAAGACCGCCCTCGGTTGCCGTATCTATGCCTGCTAAGGCGCGCGCAACAAGCGGCGCCGCATAGCTCGTGCCGACGACATCTTGTTTTGTCCCATCGCTTGCAATGGAGGCGAGACCGGTCGAGGCACCGGTTCCCACGCCTGCGCCGCCATAGGCCGCAACATCCGGTTTCACGCCAAGGCCAGATCCGCGAGTAGTGTAGACCGTTGGAGCACGATGGATTTGCTGGGTCTTTGGTGGGTTGAGCGCACCCACAGAAATGGATCGCACGCTCTCCGCCGGCTTATAGATCGTATCGGGCGACGTCCGCGCGGCGAAATAGTTCACAACGTCCACAGGCCGGCTTTGCCACGGCGCGCGCGATTGCGATCTTGGGAGATTGCCGGCCGAGTTCACGAAGATGACGCCATGTGCGTCGGCGATCTGGTCCAAACGTGACGCATAAATGCTGTATCGATGCCGCTCAACGTCCGCAACGGCATTGATCGACAGGTTGAAGATTCGAACCCCATGCGCTTCCTTCGCCTCCGAGACGGCCTGTTCGAGTTCTTCCAAAAACTCCGAGAATCCTTTGGGATATTTCGCGATGAAGGAGCCCTTGGGATATAGCGGCGCATCATAAATGCGACAGCCATTCGCCTCGGGCGTTACCTGTGGGTCATTGGCAAGCTGTCCGATCGCGATCAAACCGGCTACGCCGGTGCCGTGGGCCGGGTCATATTCGGTCGACGTCAAATAATCGAAACGATCGACAATCCAATCATCAAGGACGGCGGAAACCCCTGAATCGATCACTCCGACGATTGGATAGGCCGATCCATTCTCTGGTTTTGGGATCGCTAGCTTCTCAGACTTTGCGCCTTTGTCGGCGGCCTCGCCGGCCGACGCTTCGTCTGTAAGTTGCAGCAGGATCGGGGGAAGGATGGCACGCACCAGCGGATGTTGCTGGAGAGCGCTCAGAGCGGCCTCGTGTCGTTCCGGGTTTTGATCGATCTGCGCAAACGCCGGCAACGCGACATCGGCGCGCACAAGACCTGATCGATCGTCGACCACCGCCTGGTGCTCGCCTTGCGTCAACTGCACCTCAAGAACCGGTGTTCGGCCGATAGCGGAAGCTACGTAACTTCGCGCGCCGCGGCCGAGAGAAAGAAGCAAGGCTTCCAAAGTTCTTTGCAGGGTGTTCCGACCGGTTGGGTCGTCGGCAATGACGTGGTCATCGGGCGTCTCGAACAGCTCAACCTGATAACCCGACACCGAGCGCGGATCTTGCAACCAAGCCATCGCTGCGGCTGTTGAGAATGTGCGTTTCTGTTCGGGAGGCGCAATTTCGACGGACTCGATCGCCCCAACTTCCGCGCGGGCGACCGTCGGTGCCTTATAGGGCTGATTGTCCCTCTGACGGTATTTTGTTTCGACCGTGATCTCGGCCTGATCGACCCGGTTCCGAAGCGCCGCCAAGTAGATTAGCGGCGCGCGAAAGTAAAGAGTGCCTACAGCGTCAGCGCCGACGCAGGGAAATTGATCGCGCTTGAACAGCCATCCTACAGGGCGATAGGATTTTGCCAGCGCCTCATTCCGCATCTGAACCTTTACATAAGCGGCGGGCCCATATTGGCTTTGGCGAATCTCCGCAATGATGGAGTCGATCGATGAAAGCAGAGACCGCTTGTGCCGAGCAAAAGCTTGGTCTTCGCCGTCGAAAAAGTCTTTGTTGCGGGGCGGCTGCCCCGGATCTGGCGCCTGATGGAAATCCTGATCGTTGAGGATGATCTGGACTGGATTATTGGGCATGCACCCCCTCCATCAGGGCCAGGTGGCGCTTCGCTTTCTTTAGATCGCTGACCCTTGACTGCCCGTATCCCGTCGCTTCACCAATCTCGGTCTGCTTCATCGAGAATTCGGGATCATTGGCAATGAGACTCACGAAAGCTTCTTGATCTGTTGCAAGGACCCGCGCTGGTAAGTGGTCGTGATAGGGAGCGCGCGCGAGTACCGTGCTCAAGGCGCGAAATATACCTGGGCCGTCATGCGCTTCCCCGCCCAACGCCAAAGCGCGCTTGACCGAGCTGCACACGCGCTCAATGTCGGCGCCGGTTCTCCCGGCAAGACAATATGAAAATATCCGTAAGGTCGGCGCTTCTGCTTTGATCGGCATCAGAAAACGCGCGATCAACTGCTCCCGCGCCTTTAGGTCCGGCTCGCCAATCTGAACTTGCGTCTCGAAGCGTCGCCAGACCGCCGGATCGAGAAGCCTGTCATGGTTGGTAATTGCGACCGTCACGCCGTAGCTGCGCCGATGGTCGAGATTTTGAAGTAGCGTGTTGACTACTCTTTTGATTTCTCCAATCTCCTGCGGGTCATCCCGAAGCTTGGCGAGCGCATCGAACTCATCAAGCAAGAGCACGCAGGCGTAGCGGTTTGCGAAGTCGAACAGGTTCGCGATGTTTCGCGCCGTTGTTCCGAGAAACGACGAGATCAATCCGTCAATGCGGGCCGTAACCAACGGCAGATTGAGGCGGTGCGCTACGTAGTGCGCCGTAACGGTTTTCCCCGAGCCGGGAGGTCCGTAGATCAGGAGCGACCTTGTCGGCTCAACACCAACAGACTGGAGCGCAACAGCACTGGTCCATTCTTGCAGCAGGCCTTCTATGGTCTCGCGGACAGTGTCTGCATAAACCGGCTGGAGATTCTCGCCCTCCGGAAATTCAATTGAGCATAGCCGCGCCCCGGTCTCGCGATCGATCGGCGGATTCACGGCGGGCGTCAATTTTTCGCCGGAGACTTGGACGCGCGAGGCTTCGACCCGGCTGGGGGCCATCTCGTGGGTTTCATGAACGGCGGCTCGAAGCCGGTCAATGGTCGCAGCTTCCTTAGTGTGCCCCGCTTTTTCCAGCCGTTCGCGCAACCTTAGAACTTGCTTGTCCAGAGCCGCCCGGTCGCCAGACAAGCCTGCGCGGATGATGCTCTGCACAACCGAAAAATGCTCCATAGGGCAACCCTAACTTCCGTATCGAGAGGTGAGAGATTCATATCGCCAATATCCGCTATACGCAAGCCAAAATCACGACCTTTATCTGCAAACCATGTCGATGAATCGGCCCTCACCCCGATTGAATCGGCCGAGCAAGGATCTCCATCGTTAACCAGCGCTGGTTTGGGGATAGGGCGCCGTTTTAGCGAACCAGTAAGTTTCGACAAATCCCATGCATCGAGACGCGGAAAAGCTGATCGACGACCCCGAGAGGCGCGCCAAAATTGGGGGCGGACGGCGACCGCCGCGATCCTCGCCGTGGGCCTTTGAAGCACTTGCTCCCACGGCCTTCGGGATGGCCATGTCGCTGGGAGAACGCAGCGTCCCTACCTGCCGTCGCTTCCATTCGAGAGCCAGCCGCGGCTCGCTAAGGCGCCAGCGCTCGCCGTCGGCACGGGTCCGTTGCGGGGCCTGCCCGTCGAGCCGGCCGAGGCGCTCGGGCAGCGCGTGGTCGACATGGTCGAGCGCGGATTGTAGCGGCGCGGCGTCACCGATCCGCGGCAGACGCCTCGTCCAGCCGACCGAAATCCGCCCGCATCGCGATGCGCAGCGGCTTGGGGATGGGCCGCGCGCGCCCGCCGGAGACGAAGGCGACGCGCACGTCGGCCTCGACCAGCACGTCCTCGCCGCGCTTCACCTGCTGACGCAGCAGCACCGACGCGCCCTTCACCTCGCCGGGATAGGTGATCACGTCGAGGACGTCGTCCATGCGCGCGGGCTTGAGGTAGTCGATGGTCATCGTGCGCACGACGAAGGCGAAGCCGGGCGCCTCCTGCTGCGCCGCCTCGAACAGGGCGCGCTGATCGGCGCCGATCAGGCGAAGGTAATTGGTCCGCCCGCGCTCCATGTAGCGCAGGTAGTTGGCGTGGTAGACGATGCCGGTGAAGTCGGTGTCTTCGTAATAGACGCGCACGCGCTGACGGTGGCGCCCATCGCGAATTTCTCCGTCAAGGGATGGATCGGTCATGCGATCGTCTCGAACACCGCCTGGAACTTGCACACCCGCACAGGGATTTAGGGAACATCCCGTACTTGCACCGCCCCCGCAAGCGGCCGATGGTGTAGCCTGATTTGCCAACCCCTGGGGAGCCTCACATGAGCCAGCGCATCGTCGTGCACGACCCGCGCGGATATCCGCCGAAGGTCACCGGCAAGCGGCTCGCCCCCCGACTGACCAGCCTCGACGGCAAAGTCGTCTATCTCGTCGATTGCCAGTTCGACAACTCGGACGCCTTCATGGAGCAGATGCGGCAGTGGTTCGCCGAGCATCTGCCGAACGTTGAGACCCGCATCATCGAGACGCGGGAAAGCTGGGTCGACGATCCCGAGATGCGCGCCCAGGTGGAGGCGGACGGCGACGCCGCGATCCTCGGCGTCGGTCTTTGAAGCACCTGCTGCCCCACGGTCGTGGGGATGGCCATGTCGCTGGAAGAGCGCGGTGTCCCCACCATCGCGGTCCATACCAACGTATTCGCGCGGCTCGCGAGGGCGACGGCCCTCGCCGCCGGCATGCCGCGGGCGCGCCAGGCGTTCCTGCCGCAGCCGGTGGTCGGCGTCTCGCCGGGTGACCTGCGCAACTACATCCACGGCAACGACAAGGTCACCGGCCGGCCGTTCGTGCAGGAGGTGATCGAGGGGCTGACGCGGCCGCTCGACGAGGACGACCTCAAGGGCGCGACCTTCGAGCGCTCGACGCCGCGGCTGCTCGAGCCCGACACCGAGGAGAACCTGCACGAGCTCTTCATCCGCAACCGCTGGACCGACATGCTGCCGGTCGTGCTGCCGACGCAGGAGCGCGTCGAGCGCATGCTCAAGGGCACGAGCCATGCCGCCGACAAGATCGTCGGCAAGCTGCGGCCGACCGCGTTCCGAGAGTTCTGGGAATTCGACGTGGAGAAGGTCGCGGTCAACGCCGTGATGGCCGGCGCGCGGCCGGAATATTTCCCCGTCATCCTGGCGATGGCGGCGAGCGGCCAGACCGCGCGCTCGAGCAGCACCAACTCCTTCGCGACGATCTCGATCGTGAACGGCCCGATCCGCAACGAGATCGGCATGGATTCCGGCA
>Ga0180222_1003419_pt1 | contig 10206 bp, 8 predicted proteins | sample eDN5th37CKraftOP_FD_151336 | JGI IMG/M metagenome (GOLD analysis project Ga0180222, IMG submission 151336) | Enriched Organic Plus compost microbial communities from Emeryville, California, USA - eDNA 5th pass 37_C Kraft OP (version 2) (version 2) ... | reverse complement strand
GATCGCCTCAAGCGCCACCTTGGCCTTGAACTCAGACGAAAACCGTCTCCGCGTCCTCATAGTGGATCATCCTTCTCATCGGCAAATCCACCTTAGCCAGCTGTCTCACAAACCGGGACCACCTCTTTGTCAACCTTCTGCCAGACTGCACTGTGGTACAAATACCAATCAGCCTTCTTCGTTATGTCGCATGGTCTTCCCCATGCGCCGACGAGCCCCAAGTCAGGAGAGATAAATCTGAGCTGCTTGTTCTTTAAAGCATTCTGTATCAGTGGCTCCTTTTTAAGTTTTTCTACCCAGCCCAAATCACTTTCTACCGAGAAAATGTTCTTAACTTTAGTTTTTACCGCCAGCAGCGTGCTTCCGCCGCTTCCAAATTCTACTAACGTGTTTGTTGCCTGGAGATGACGCTGTAAACAACTTATTTCAGCTTCACTCATGTGGGGCCGAAGCTCTTCAGATGATTCCTGCAAATCAAGTTGCAAGCTTGAGAACTCCAAAGGATTCAGCGTCATTTTCATACTTAGAGGAAGTCGCTGGATAAGGAATTTGCTTTTATTAATCGCTGACGATGTGGGGCTTTCCGGCCGCGCGTGGCCTTGCCTGCCATCTTATCTAAGCAGGAACCAAGATCGAGAGCGATACCGCCAAGTTCTCGGATTCGTATGCATAAGTCTTTACCGAACAGCCCTCCGCCTACTAAGAAAATCTCGCCCGGCTCACGAACTTTCAGACTTGATCTGAGCTCACTGTAAAAACCAGGCCAAATACGTACTCCGTGAAGTGCCGCCTCATACTCATCGTCAACCTCGCGAACAATATATTGGGAAGGAATCTGATATACGCATATATCCTTTACGCCATAACGTTCTTCGATAACGGGAGCCAAATTTCGACAAGAAATCACGCTAATCTTTTGCTGACCATCGAGTAAGCTTGAAAGATTGTTGTATAGATCGACGCTTACGAGACAATGCGTAACAATCGAAGGTCTCCTGCGAACAGAAGCACGCTCTTCAAACATACTTTCTATTTTCGAAATCCACCCCTTATGCTCCTCCTTAAACGAGGCATCTCCCTTGATACCGACGACGTCAGCTTCGTCAAACGCGTTCAGGATAATTGATCTCACCTTGAACATTTCCTTTGACGAAAATCGGATCCCCGTTTGGCGAAAGAGTTTCTTGCATGCAACGCTAATCGACTGGTCGTCATCCGGACGTGCATAGAGCAGACGTCCCTCTCCTTCACCGAACCGAACGACTGCTCCGGGTGCTTTTTGACGAATCCAATCCATGACCAAGCTGGGTATATGTTCCCTAGCCATGCTCTTATTGAAGTTTTCCGACATCTCGAAGCCTCGTTACGAGCATAGACCCAGTAGAGTGTATTATTGACGCAGTACACAGAGTATCAAAAATCAAACTGCCTCAGCGATAAAGTGTAAATTTTGATCTTACGTGGCGCCTTGCATTGCGAAGCCTACGTACTCTGGTTCGATATCTCCGACTCTGATGGGCTCGGCACAAATCAACGGGTTCATCATATTAAAGTAACGCCGCTGATCGCGATTGAGATCAATCCAGAACTCCTTCCCCTGAAACTCGGGGTGCTGCGGCGGCATGACCTTGCCGAAGAATCGGCGCATGAGCTTGTAAAGATCAGTATAGCTGTATTCGATCTTGTGATGTTCCCATCCAGGATTGAGGGTGTTCTGCTTGCGCCCGGACGGAGTCGATAACAGCAAAACGCCGTCATCACTCAAGTTCTCCGACAGCCGCAGCAGCGCAATCTCCCGATGCAGCAGGTGCTCGATCGTATCGAACGAGGTCACCGCATCGAACTCACCCAGCGATCGCTCCTTTTGTGTCGACCAGCGGACGATATCGCCTTGGATATATTTTAGATTCGGCGCCGAATAATTGCGCGTGGCATAGTCTACCGCCCGGCTGTCGTAATCGGCGCCAATCACCTCGGCATCAGGAACGGCCTTTGCAATCATGAAGCTGCCGTATCCCGCGCCGCACGCGATGTCGAGAACGCGGCGCGGCTGCCGAAGCTTGAGAACGTCGCAGGCCCATTGATAGCGTCCGACATGGTGGATGCCTTGCTTCTGGTTCGCCGCGACATAAGCGCCGACGTCGAGCCCAAGCTTCGGGGTGAAAAACTCAATCGTCGCAGCCTCGTCCTTCATGGGAGCTCTTCCTGTCCGCTCGCAACCATCAATTGTTGTTGATAGCCGCGCCCACGGCAACATCAAAAATATCCGAATTCAGCTTAGCCCCAAGCCGTTCTCGCACCCGCTTCAGGCCCGGATTCCGCTTCAGCATCTCGGTCGCAGCGACGAGCCGCTCCGGCGAGTGCTTCTGCCGCAGCGCCTTGGCACCGGCTTCAACGAGCGGCAGCCGCCGCTCCGGCGTGAATGACGCCGACTTGGCATGATAGACATAGGCGTCGGTGGTGATGGCGCACAGATAGCCGGCGGCGCCGGCGCGCAGGCAGAAGTCATCCTCCTCGCCATAGCCAACCGGAAAGCGCTCTTCGTCGAACTTGCCGATGCGCTGGACCAGCGTCTGCCGCACGGCGAAGCAGAAGCCGTTGACCAGCGGCACGAACAGCACATTGCCATCGGAAAGCTCTTCACACAGACGGTCCATATCCTCGACGGTCCGGCCCGGCGGAATCGTATTGACCAGGAACTTGCCGTCCGGCCCGGTGAGCTGCGGCACCGTCTGCCAGCTTGCGGCATTGGACAACGGCCCGACCACGCCGATGCGGTCGAACTGCTCGCCGGCCGCGATCATCTTGACCAGCGCGCGCGGGGGCACCACCGTGTCGCTGTTGAGCAGCACGGTCCAGGGCGCGCGCGCCTCCCGCAGCACCGCATTGGCGGAGGCGGTGTAACCGCAGTTCTGCTCGTGGCGTACCAGCGTGATGGCGGCATGGTCCTTGGCGAACTGGTCGAGCAGCGTCGCGGTCTCGGCATTTGACGCATCGTCGACGACGATGACCCGGTCCTGCGGCCGGCAGGCCCGCAGCGCCGATGCGATGCAGGCGCGCGTCTCGTTCGGACTGTTGTGAACGCAGATGCCGATGTCGATCGCGATACGATCGACATCGACCGGCTTGCGCACGACCGCGGGCGACACCGGGTTCTCCGGAATCGCGCGTTGCGCGGGATGATGCACGAGCGTGAGCAATGCGTGGTCGCGCGCATTCGCTCCCGGCTTGTCGAGCGGCGAAATCGGCACCGACAGCCGCTGCGAAACCACCGGGAGACTCAGCTGGTCGCGGCGGCTGCCGATTTCCATTTCGCGCCACCATGCCGTCATCAATGCGATGCAGGACGGATCGTTGTGGCGCCGGGCCACCACATTGGTCTCCCACAGGCCGGCATGCTCGGGGAAGCCTTCGGCACGATAGCGGGCGACATGCTGATTGATGATGCTCTCGGCATCCTTCTTGCGCTTGATGCATTCTGCCGCCTCGACATAGATGCAGTCGCGCAGCGGGTGAAGAAAAATCCCGATCGGGGATTCATAGCTCAAACGATCGAAAAATACGCGGATGTCGCCGCGGATGCCGATATTGGCGTCGATCCAGATGCTGTGGTCGTAGTCCGGAAAGTAAAGGTGCGGATGCAGCTTGACGAAACGCGCCGCCCGCGTCGGATCGTGATGCACATAGTTGAGCGGACGCACCTGCCAGCCCTCGACCTCGAGCGCATGATCGCTGAATACGACGAAGTCGCAGCCCGGCAGCGCGATTCCCGGCGGCTTGAGATCGTCATAACCGCCGGAAACCGCCGTATAGATCACGGCGCGCTTGACCCGCGGCTTCGGCAGGTTCTGCGCCGCGCGAAGCGGCGGCGGCGGCAGCATCCAGTTCCCGACCGGAGCCTTCGCCGGCGGCTCCGGCAGCACGGGACGCCTTTCCTGCCGGCCATAGAGCACATAATGCAGCAGAGGATTGATCTTCTGCTCCGCGACATCCGGATTGGTATTAAGATAATAGCCGGTGTCGAAATGCGGCGACGGATTGCGGCGCTCTGCGGCGCCAAAGTCCACATAATGCAGCAGCGGATCAAGGCCGGACGAAGCAACATCCGGATAGGAGGCGCGATAGTAGTCGGGGTCGAACAGACCCGAGCCGGTCAGGGTGGCGAGATCGCCGGCATCTTTGCGCCGCTTGACCAGCAGATAATGCAGGAACAGCGCGCGCCGGCTGCGCCGCGCCGTATCCTCGTCCGAGAGGCGCGGACTATCGGCGCCCTTGAGAAGCAGCGTAAGCGACGAGGCGCCGCCATATCGCAGCAGGTTCGAGAGCTGGGCAGCGGCAAGGCTGCTTTGGCGGGAGGCTTCGTCGCGCACCTTCAGGTGAGCTGCGATCTGATCGCGCAGCCGCGCAAAATGACGCCTGACCTCCTCGAGATAGCGATCCGAACGCTTGAGGTCTTCGGTCAACGCGGCGATCCGGGCCGATAGCGCGCCCGTTGCCGCGGCTCTGTCCGCGAGGTCGGCCTGCGCCTGATCGAGCTGCAGCGTGCGCTGTTCAAGTTGATATGACGTGGTCCGCAACTCGGCCTTCAGCTTTGCTGCGGCCTCACTCAGATTGGCGAGAGAGGCATCGAGCTCGCGCTGACGGGCTTCAAGCTGCGCGATCTTGCCATCGCGGGAAGCGAGATCGCTCTGCACGGCTTCGATCTCTGCAATGCGGGCCTGAACATCAGCCCGCAGTTCCCCGATTTCCTGATTGCGAGCCTCCAGCTCACCCCGCAGCTGTTCAATTAGATTGTCGCGATCCTTGATGGCAGCATCTGCCGATGCAAGCTGGCCGCGCAGCGTTTCGATCTCAGCCATACGAGGTTGGAGATCGGCCTTGAGCTTATCGAGCTGCTGCTTTCGGTCGTAGAGGCTCACATTTGCGATCTGCAACTGCTGACGCAGCTGCATGATTTCCGTCTTGCTGCTGTCCTGCGCTTTGAGCTCGGTCTCCAGCTTGATTGCTTTTTCCAGCTGGGCAGCGAGATCGCTACGCAGTTTCTTCACCTCGGCAGCATTGGCCTTTCCATCCTTGGCGCGCTCGCGCAATTCGAAAATGACACCTTCGCGCCGCGCCCAATCATCGATGCGCAGCCGGGATGGCGCAGAGAGCGGCTCGAAGAAAACGGCATCATCGACGTCGCCGCGCGTCAGAGCCGTCATCAATCGCCGCTGCGACGGCGTCAGCAGGTCTTCGAGTTCGGGGGCCACAGCCTGGTTGCGGTGCAGTTTCGGATCGACAGCGTCCCGTACTGCCGCGGCGGACGGATCCGCCACGTTCACGCCGAATGCGCGCAATTGCGCGATCAGATGCGATACTTCGCTTTCGCTCTCCTGTATCAGCTTATTATAGGAGATGATGATGGAGGGCTGACCGCGGCTCGATGCGTGAGCGGCCAGCACATAGGCTTCCCACAACGCGGTGCCGAAATCGATCGGAAAGCCGTTACGGGCAGCGAGCGACTGCGCAACCTCGAGCGGATGCCGCCAAACATGTACGAAGACCGGCTGTGCGATCCGGGAGGCGAGCAACGGCCAGACCAGACACAGCCGCGGCTCCTTGATGAACCACGGCTCGTGTCCGCTCATCGCATTGATGACTGCCTCAAACTTGGCATCAACTTCGGCCCTGACTTTGTAAGGAACGCGGTCCGGTGAGAAGTCGTTGACGGCCCACCAGTCACAGCCGGCGCCTTGCAGAGCCGTGTCGCAGACGTCGCGGACATCGCGGCGCTCAAAAAAGCCTTTCGGGTTCTCGCGATTGGCGCCGATCGATATGGTTTCGTCGCCGAAATGGATGCCCAGCTTCGTCAGCAGATTGCCGACACATGAGGTTCCGGAACGATGCATGCCCAGGACAATGATCGCTCCGCGAGAGCCGGAATTTTCTTGTGATGGCAACTGATTAGCCTCAACCCAATTCGGACTATTCGTATCTCAGTCGGATATCAATGTTAAGCCATCAAGCGGGGGCCGGCCCTTCGTCGGTGGCGGCTGGCAGCGCTTCTCTCACTTGCATGGTCTGGCGCATCTGGCCGAGGAGCTGCCCAATGACATTTCCAGCAAACCATGGATCGTCCACAAGAAACAGCCGCGATTGCTTGGCCACGGCACAGGCCACGTGGACACCCTCCCGATTGACTTGGAGAGAGACGACGCGTGCAATTGGAATTCGCAGGCTGGCGTTCTCGCTTCTCAAAAAATGGATAGCCCGGTTGGTCAATACCAAGTCGCCCTTCATCTCCCTGCCCAGGCGGCCGGCCGGCGGAGCGATTTCCGCAATAGCCTGAGGGGTCACATAAGGAATGTCGGCCGACGCGAAAACCGAGAGCGATGCATGCTCCGCCTCGATGACTGGCGCGCGATGGGCGGTCGCTTGGTTAAAAATCCAAATCACAGATTCGTTGCGCCCGAATTCGATCGGCATGGGACCCACGACCGAAACATAGTTCGGTGTCCGATCGTCCCGAAGCTCAGCAATGATGGCGGCCTTGGTAAGCTTTTCGTCGAGACCCAGCCCATCGGGTATGATCAATTCAAGGGCGTCGGTAAACTCCATGATTCGCTGCGCCTCGCTGACCGTCAGTGGACGCTCGCGCAGGATCGAATCGACGACGCTGCTTATTCCTGCCTGACAGAGGGTCTTGAGCTCATCGGAGGTTACAAAGCAGGCGTCTGCGGCGGACCGCAGCAGGTCCGCGAACCGCTCGGGAAGGACCGCACTGTCGAGGATCTTGGGGAAAAAGCCCGGTATGGTCTGAAGCGCCCGCTCGTGCCGGTCGTGGCACTCCTGATGCCACTTCCGCAACAGTCCAGCGGATTGCCCGCAATATGAGCACGTCGCCATCGCCTTCCCTCATCAGGATCGAATACAAGATGGTCGAGATCATGGCTAGTCCGGCCACGGGGCTTGGCAGCTTGGCCCGAGGAGGCCCCTGAAGGGAGTCAGCGTTGCGGCGGCCGACCCGTCATGATTGCCTCAGTACCACCCACCTGTCTATTTTTCAGATCGATCCTGTCAATCAGATCCGCTTGATGTTCCAACCACTGTCGGACGCTTTCCGGAAGCTGCTGTTCGTCCTGGACCGGGCTGGCTATTACGCCGAGCATCTCCTCGTTCTCACGGTGGAAGCCGCGCAGCGGGCCATCCGGCGGCTCGACCCGCGGCTTTATGTCGAGAGCTGGCGCGTGCGGAACATCAGCGCCGGGCAGCAGGTCAAGGACAGCGGCAGGGTCGTCATCCTCGTTCTGTACACCAGCGGGGCGCTGCCGGGCTTCACCCGAACATTTATCGAGGCCGTGAACGCCAGTCCATTCGATCTCGTGATCGTATCGAACGGCCCTCTGGCGCCAGCTCTGGCAGCCGAATTGCTGCCACGCTGCCGGATGCTGATCGAGCGCGCCAATATCGGACGAGACTTCGGCGGCTATAAGGATGGCATCAGCATCGTCCTGCGCCGGTTTCAGAACGTGTCCCGCATTGTCATTGCCAATGACAGCGTGTTCTATCTTGCTGACGGGCTTCCGCGCTTGATTGCAGCGCTTGATGGACAGGACGAGTTCATCGGTGTCTCGGAAGTGTTCGATCATCACTACCATGTCGCCTCGTTTTTGCTGTCGTTCGGGCCCGACGTGCTGCGGAGCGCGGCATTCCGACGGTTCTGGACACGCTACCGTCCGATCGGCACGCGCCGCTGGGCGATCTTTCGCGGTGAAGGCGCGCTGACCGCAAGCCTTCTCCGTGCCGGTTTCCGGCCGCGCGTGCTGTTTCGTGCAGAAGACATTCGGCCAATCCTGCAGAATGGCACAGCGTCGGATCGTGCTGAAGCGCTATCTCTTCTCTCTGTTCAGGCGCGTAAATTTGCCACGCGCCGACTACAGAGCCTTGTCGATGCAGGACAGATAGAAGATCGCAGGATGGACGACAGCCATGTCAAGAAATCGGCTTCAAACGACGCAACGACCGATGCGATCATCGCCGCCATCATGGCGCACAACCAGATGCACGCCGCCGGCTTCCTGTTCTACAACTATCTCGGACTGCCGCTCATCAAGCGTGACCTCCTGTTTCGGGAGGTCCAGCCACTCGACGCCATTACCCGCATCCTGAATGACCTAAATCCGGCCGTACGCGACGAAATCCTCGACGATCTTCGCCGCCGTGGACATGCCAAAGATCTTGGTGTCTTCCGTCGTATCCTTTATCGGCATAGTGCCGCCTGACGAACATCCACACAGCATTTCGCCGCGGCACGAATGCATTCAATTATGCTCTATGCAGGCGACTTCATACACTCACTTCATGAGTGTTTGCCACGAACGATCAGATGAATGAGCAGTATCTAATACCAAGGTTATTGCAGGCCCAGATTGATGAATTGCCAGTTTGACGGCAACTATGTAGGTTGACCTGATGCAGTTTCGAATTGTGCCACTCGCCCAAGAATCCTGATATTTTTTCGAACTCTTTTCAACAATTGTTCCCTACCGTTGATTGCGGCCACAAGCAGCGGGATCAACTGGGTATTCACATGCTCCAATTTCTTTCTTCCAGAATCCGCGATCAGAATGACGTTCTTGCGGGAATCTTCTTGGGATTGCGAAATATTGATTAACCCTGCTGCAGACAACGACGTAGTAATCTGATTGGCACGCTGACCCGTCACGCCGAGGTGCTTGGCAAGCTGCTTGTTACTGATGCCGTCTTTCTTTTCCAATGCCGACAGCGCGACCCATTCGGCCAAGCCGATCTGTGCTGATTTGAATAAAGGAGCATTGGCGAGCTTGGTGAGAAGGCGGCTCATATCGGTAACCAACTCAGCAAAATCCTCCACTACGATCCCGGCCTGCGCAGGCTGGTTCGGGGCGGCATCAGACATCTCACTCTCCATTAAAAAGACTGCGATACTATCGTACAATGATCGGACGGTTACGACGATCCCCTTGCACTTTATCGGAAACCCGCAGCGCCCCGGCAAGGATTGCTCTACGTGGGCCGGTATTTATCGCTATCCTTCTCTCCGCCTAGTCGCCCGCTCCAACACCAGCCCGAATACGACCGCGCCGATAGCGCAGAAAGCCAGATATCGCGTATCAAGCACGAGCGTCGGATGGTTGGGATAAAATCCCGTTCGGAATAGCGCGATCGCATGTACCATGGGATTAAAGCTGAGCATGTAGCGCACGCCTGGAGACATAAAATCCACAATGAAGAAAACACCGGAAAACAGGACAAGCGCGCGATTGAAGGGAGGGAAGAAATATCGCCAAAACCATAGCGCCTTGCTCATTACCAAATTCAGCACCCCCCAGCCGAACCCGAGCATGATGATGGCGAGGCAAGCCTCGATGACCGGAACGACATTGTATGGCAGTGCTTGCGGAGTGAAGAACACATAAATGAAGCCGAATCCGATGAGACCGAGCACCAGATAGTCGGCGGTGCTCAGAATGATATGGACGAGAATATGATCAAGCCTTTGCTCCAACGGAAATCGTCGCGCGGGGGAATCCACTGACCGTCTCATCCGCCGCGATAGATAAATAAAATAGTATTTGGCAAAAAAGCCGGTTGCGTAAAACAATGCAATACTTCCTCCGAGAGGAGCACCGTGAAGTCGCTCCAAACCCCAACGCGCAAGGACGAGCAAGGTGACCAGAAAGACCGGCTCCAGCAAATTGAGGATCGATTCCATCGGCGCTTGCCTGCGACTTTCCTCTTCGCGCCGTAGCAAGGCCCAAATGATCCGCCCATAGCGGCGAACCGCACCGCCAAACTCATTTATCTCTTGAGTGATCAGGGAACTTTTCATTTCACCCTTCTGAAATAAAGTCCAACCCTGATTTTCCTACGAACAATGCCTCACCGAAGCAGATTGTCAAGCACCTTGTCTATTTGACCTCATCACCCGACTCTTTTGAGAGTTGTTTCTCTGGAAAAGTAGCGGTGAAGCTGACGGGGAAGCAGGCAATAGTGACTGATGAAGTAGCTGACGCGCTCGATTTTAGGGCGTCGACAATTGGTCGTGCCGCTTGATGAGAGGTGGTCCCGGTTTGTGAGACAGCTGGCTAAGGTGGATTTGCCGATGAGAAGGATGATCCACTATGAGGACGCGGAGACGGTTTTCGTCTGAGTTCAAGGCCAAGGTGGCGCTTGAGGCGATCA
>Ga0180222_1003415_pt1 | contig 10226 bp, 8 predicted proteins | sample eDN5th37CKraftOP_FD_151336 | JGI IMG/M metagenome (GOLD analysis project Ga0180222, IMG submission 151336) | Enriched Organic Plus compost microbial communities from Emeryville, California, USA - eDNA 5th pass 37_C Kraft OP (version 2) (version 2) ... | reverse complement strand
GCTGCATTTCACCGGCACCGCCGTCGTCACCGCGCCAGCTCTGGTGACGACGCGCGCGCTGGCGCGCGGCGAGATCATCGGCCGCGCCGATGTCGCGATCGAGCGGCGCCCCCGCGCGCAGGTCGGTCGCGACATGCTCGTCGCCGCCGAGGCCGTGATCGGCCGCGCCGCGCGGCAATCGCTGCGCGCCGGGCAGCCGCTGCGCGGCAGCGACGTGATGAAGCCGGAGCTGGTGCAGCGCGACACCTCGGTGACGCTGGTCTACCGCGCCCCCGGCATCACGCTGACGGTGCGCGGCAAGACCAATGAAGGCGGCGCCGAGGGCGATCTCATCAGCGTCACCAATCTGCAGTCCAAGCGCGTGATCCAGGGCATCGTCGCTCCCGACGGCTCGGTCGTGGTCCAGGCCGGGATCCCGCGCGTCGTCGCCAATCTCGACCCCGCGCCCGTGCGCACCGAACGATAGTACCGACCAGCACCAGCGAGGCTTCCGTGAGCATCATGATCCCTTCCGTTCCGACCTGCCGGCGCCTCCTTGGCGCGGCCGCCCTCGCGCTGTCGGCGTCGCTGCTCGGCGGCTGCTCCGCGCTCGACCGGCTCAAGAATATCGGCGAGCAGCCGGCGCTGGCCGAGATCGAGAATCCGACGACGCGGCCCGGCTACAAGCCGGTGCAGATGCCGATGCCGCCGACCCAGATCGCCTCCTACAGCCCGAACTCGCTGTGGCGCTCCGGCTCGCGCGCCTTCTTCAAGGACCAGCGCGCCCATATCGTCGGCGACATCCTCACCGTCACGGTCAATTTCACCGACAAGGCGAACATCGCCAACGAGACCCAGCGCAGCCGCGTCAACAAGGAGGATTCCGGCATCGACAACTTCTTCGGCAAATCGAAGGTGCCGCTGCTCAACACCGCGGTGCCGACCCGCATCTTCACCGGCGATTCGACGGCGATCAGCGACGGCAAGGGCTCGGTGGCGCGCTCGGAGGCGCTGCAGACCAACGTTGCCGCGGTGGTGACGCAGGTGCTGCCGAACGGCAACCTGGTGGTCGAGGGTAAGCAGGAGATCCGGGTCAATTTCGAGATCCGCGAGCTGATCGTCGCCGGCATCGTGCGTCCCGAGGACATCCAGAGCGACAACACCATCGATTCCAGCAAGATCGCGCAGGCCCGCATCGCCTATGGCGGCCGCGGCCAGATCACCGACGTGCAGCAGCCGCGCTACGGCCAGCAGGTGCTCGACGTGCTGCTGCCGTTCTGACCGGCCTGCCACTCCGTCTTCCTGAGCTCCCACGCCGGTCCGCAGCGCGCGGCGGCCGGCGCTCCCGACGCGGCCTCCGGTTCTCCCCGCCGGAGGCCGCGGCTTTATCCGCCGCCGGTCCCGGCCGGTCGCCTTAACACTGCGTTCAGCCTAGGGCGCGATGCGGCCGCCGGTTACACATCATTAAAGTTGTTTCTCGCTACCATTGCATCGTTCCAATCGCGTGGTGCGCATGTCCGGACGGCTCATCTCATTTCGCACGCTCATCGGCGTCGCCGTTGGCCTCATCGGCTTCGCCGTCATCGCCATCGGGCTCACGGTCTTTGCGCTGCGCAACGACGCGCTGTCCGATGCGACACGCGAAGCCGACAACATCGCCACTGTGCTCGCGGAGGAAGGCACCGCCTCGATCCAGTCGATCGAGATCGTGGCCGGCGATATCCGGGACCAGGTGCTGCGGCGCGGCGGAGACGATGCCGCGCGGATCAGGGACTTCATGCGCTCGCAGGAGACGTTCGCGGCGCTGCGCGAGCGCCGCGGATTCCTCGGGCAGACCGATGCCATCGCGCTGATCGACGCCGAGGGTCGGCTCGCCGCCACCTCGCGGTTCTGGCCGACGCCGCCGACCGATCTGTCGGACCGCGATTATTTCCGGCATCTCAAGGCGACCGACGACCATTCGCTGTTCATCTCCGACCTGACGATGAACCGGGTGTCCGGCGCTCCGACCGTGTTCTTCGCCAAGCGGATCGGCCGCGGCGCCGAATTCCACGGCGTGGTGCTGGTCGGCGTGCAGCTGTCCTATTTCCAGCGCCTCTACAATTCGATCAGCTCGCTGCGCGACCAGTCGTTCCTGTTCCTGCGCCGCGACGGCACCGTGCTGATCCGCCATCCGGATCCGATCCGGCGCACCGGCGAGAAGATGCCGCCGGATTCGCCGTGGCACGGCCTCGTCGCCGCGGGCGGCGGACAGTACCGCTCGCCGGGATATTTCGACGGCGAGCCGCGCCTCGTCGCGGTGCGGCCGCTGCGCGACTATCCGCTGGTCGTCAATGTCGCGGTCACCGAAGCGAGCGCGCTCAAGCGCTGGCAGCATCGCGCGCTGCTGATCGGCCTCGGCACCGCCATCGCCATCCTGTGCTTCGCGCTGCTGCTGCGCGCGCTGAGCACGCATGTACGCAGACTGGTGGATTCCGAGGCCGAGATCGCCGAGAAGTCGCGCGAGCTGATGGAAGCCAATGCCACGCTCGATTCCGCGCTGCATGACATGACGCACGGCCTCGCCATGTTCGACCAGGACGAGAACCTGGTGATCTGCAACGAGCGCTATCTGCAAATGTACAACCTGTCGGCCGAGGACGTGAAGCCCGGCTGCTCGCTCCGCCGCCTTCTCGAACTGCGCCGCGATGCCGGCAACTTCATCGCCGATATCGATGCCTATATGGCGAACCGGCGCGCGCGGATGGCGCGCGGCGAATCGATCTGCGTCATCACCCATCTCGGCGACGGCCGCGTCGTCGCCGTCCACAGCCGTCACGCCAAGAACGGCGGCTGGGTCGCGACCCACGAGGACATCACCGAGCGCGAGCGCGCGGAAGCGCGCATCGCGCACATGGCGCGGCACGACGCCCTGACCGATCTCGCCAACCGGGTGCTGTTCCGCGAGCGCATGGAGGAGGCGCTGGCGCGCCTGCGCAACGACGGACACCCCTTCGCGGTGCTGGTGTTCGACCTCGACCGTTTCAAGTCTGTCAACGACACGCTCGGCCATCCGATCGGCGATGCTCTGTTGCGCGTGGTGGCGCAGCGCCTGCTGTCGATCGTGCGGCGCGGCGACACCGTGGGCCGGCTCGGCGGCGACGAGTTCGCCATCATCCAGCTCGCCAACGGCGACGCCCGAACCGCGGCGAGCGCGCTCGCCGAACGCCTGCTCAAGACCATCGGCGCGCCGTTCCAGGTCGAGGGCCACGAGCTCGTCATCGGCACCTCGATCGGCATCGCGCTGGCGCCGGACGACGGCACCGATGCCGACGACCTGCTCAAGAATGCCGACCTCGCGCTCTATCGCGCCAAGTCGGACGGCCGCCAGGATTACCGCTTCTTCGAGGCGCAGATGGATTCCGAGCTGCGGCTGCGCCGCTCGCTCGAGATCGACCTGCGCCACGCGCTGATGCACGGCGAATTCGAGATCCACTACCAGCCGGTGATCGACGTCACCACCCGCAAGCCGGACGGCGCCGAGGCGCTGACCCGCTGGTGGCATCCGCTGCACGGCCTGATCCGGCCCGACCGGTTCATCCCGCTGGCAGAGGAAACCGGGTTGATCGTGCCGCTCGGCGAATGGCTGCTGCGGCGTGCCTGCGCCGATGCGGCGAAATGGCCGAGCACGATCAAGCTCGCGGTCAATCTGTCGCCGGTGCAGTTCCGCGACGGCAATCTCGCGCAGGTGGTGCAGAGCGCGCTCGCCGAATCCGGTCTCGCTCCGGGACGGCTCGAGCTCGAAATCACCGAATCCGTGCTGCTGCAGCAGAATGCCGCCAATCTCGACATCCTGCACCAGCTCAAGAAGCTCGGCGTCGGCATCGTGCTCGACGATTTCGGCACCGGCTATTCATCGCTGCGCTATCTGCAGATGTTTCCGTTCGACAAGATCAAGATCGACCGCTCGTTCGTCGCGGAGATGCCGCATCGCCTGGACTGCGCCGCGATCGTGTGCGCGATCACCGGACTTGCCCGCAATCTCGCGATCGAGACCACCGCCGAAGGCGTGGAGACCGACGAGCAGTTCATGCTGCTGCGCGCGGCCGGCTGCACCCACGCGCAGGGCTTCCTGTTCAGCCGTCCGCGCCCCGCCGCCGATCTCGATTTCAGCGCCGCCGGCGGTGACGCCGGCCGCGGCGCGGCGGCGTAAGCGCCCGGCGGCTGGCGAAGCCACAAGCTGAAAAGACAATGGCCGGGCGCAACGCCCGGCCATGTCGTCTGAGAAATGCCGTCCGAGAAATAATGAAGAGCCGCGGCGTTACTCGTCGCGATAGACGCGCTCGCGCCGCTCGTGCCGCTCCTGCGCCTCGACCGACAGGGTTGCGATCGGCCGCGCTTCCAGCCGCCGCAGCGAGATCGGCTCGCCGGTCTCCTCGCAATAACCGTAGCTGCCGTCCTCGATACGGCCGAGCGCCTCGTCGATCTTCGAGATCAGCTTGCGCTGGCGGTCGCGCGCGCGCAGCTCGATGGCGCGGTCGGTTTCGGAGGAGGCGCGGTCGGCAAGATCGGGATGGTTCTGGTTTTCCTCCTGCAGGTGCTGCAGCGTCTCCTTGGCTTCCTTGAGAATTTCTTCCTTCCAGGCATTGAGCTTGGCGCGGAAATATTCGCGCTGGCGCTCGTTCATGAAAGGCTCTTTGTCGCTCGGTTTATAAGGCTTGTTGTTCTTGGTTAGCATCGTGACCGTGATCCCACCCTGAACTGTCGATGTCCCTGCGGGGACACCCTCCCTTGCGGGCGAGCTATATATACGGCGCGGCCGCCATCGACAATGCCGGAGCCGCGCTGTGGCCGGCTTGCCGCGTCGCAAAAATGTCATGGATTTGGAAGGGGTTGCCTAATCGCTCGGCAATCCGCTGCGGCCTGTGGCAGCAGGCATGGGCGCCGCGGCCGGCCTAGCGGATTCCGGCTTTCGCCAGCTCGACCTCGACCCTGAGCTCGATCTCCCCCATCACCGAATCGAGGCCGGGGTCGCCCGAGGGTTCGCGAAAGCCGCCGGACAGCGACTTGAGCCGATGGAGGTCCGCAGGTTCCAGACTGCCGTCGAGCAGGCCGAGCTTGAGGCTGTCCAGCATGTCGAGCGCCCGGCGGCCGTGGGCGACGCTGCGCCGGCGTCGCTCGGCCGGGTCGTCATAGGCTTGCAGCGCCACCAGCGCGTCGATGGTGCCGAGCGCGCGCAGATGGCCGGCCGCCGCGGGAGCGCGCGCGGTCTGCGCGTCGGCGACGTTGAAGCCGGCGGCAGCCGGCCGCCGCGCCGTCGCGGTCTGTACCGCCACCGCCGAGCCGCTGGGTCCCTGGATGCGCATGACGGGAACCTGGCGGCTTATGGTTAATGCTGGGTTAAGCAGCCGGCAAAAACTGCCGGCTGCGGCCGATCATGCCGCCCGCCCCACCCGCCGGCCAGGCCCATCACAGAAAATTTCGAGATCGTTCAACGACATAGCAGCTTCGCCGGTTGGCACGGCGTTGGCAAGACGGACGGCGTCGTCCTAGTCCGCCTGTCATCGGGGAGAATGATGTCGAGGACTTTCGCTGCCGCCATCGCGGCTGTCGTGATGCTGCTGGGCCAAGGGCCGGCCGGCACGCCGGCGCAGGCCGCCTCGCGCATCAAGGATCTCGCGACGGTCGAGGGCGTGCGTCAGAACCAGTTGATCGGCTACGGCCTCGTGGTCGGCCTCAACGGCACCGGCGACACGCTCAACAACATTCCGTTCACCAAGCAGTCGCTGACCGCGATGCTGGAACGCCTCGGCGTCAATATCCGCGGCCAGGCGATCCGCACCGGCAACGTCGCCGCGGTGATGGTCACCGCCAACCTGCCGGCCTTCGGCAGCCAGGGCACCCGCATCGACGTCACCGTCTCGGCGATGGGCGATGCCAAGAGCCTGCAGGGCGGCACGCTCCTGGTGACGCCGCTGCTCGGCGCCGACGGCAACGTTTACGCGGTGGCGCAGGGCTCGCTGGCGATCGGCGGCTTCCAGGCCGAAGGCGAGGCCGCCAAGATCACGCGCGGCGTGCCGACCGTCGGACGCATCGCCAACGGCGCGTTGATCGAGCGCGAGATCGACTTCAACCTCAACCGGCTCAACCAGTTGCGCATGTCGCTGCGCAATCCGGACTTCACCACGGCCAAGCGCATCGCCGCCGCGGTGAACGACTTCATCGGCGCGCCGACCGCCGAGCCGCTCGATCCCTCGACCCTGCTGCTGACGATCCCGCCGCAGTTCCAGGGCAATGTGATCGCGCTGCTCACCGAGATCGAGCAGCTGCAGGTCGAGCCCGACCTGCCGGCCAAGATCGTGATCGACGAACGCTCCGGCATCATCGTGATGGGCCGCGACGTGCGCGTCTCCATGGTCGCGGTGGCGCAGGGCAACCTCACCGTCACCATCACCGAGACGCCGCAGGTGAGCCAGCCGCTGCCGTTCTCGCGCGGCGAGACCCGCACCGTGCCGCGCACCCGCGTCGGCGTGCAGGAGGACGGCAAGAAGCTCGCGGTGGTGGAGGAAGGCGTCTCGCTGCAGCAGCTCGTCGACGGGCTCAATGCGCTCGGCATCGGCCCGCGCGATCTGATCTCGATCCTGCAGGCGATCAAGGCATCCGGCGCGATCCAGGCCGATATCGAGGTGATGTGATGGTGGCTCCGCTCCTTGCGACGGTCGGCGTCTCGGCGCTGGATTCGATCGCCTCCGGCATCGGCCAGTCGCTCGACGCGGCGGCGGCCGCGCTGAAATCTCCGAAGTCGGCCAACACCAGCGCCAAGACCAGCGCCAAGGCCATGGCCGCGGCGCAGGACTTCGAGGCGGTGTTCCTCAACAACATGTTCCAGCAGATGTTCACCGACACCGGCGGCGAAGGCCCGATGGGCGGCGGCGGCGCGACCGGGGTCTGGCGCTCGTTCCTGACCGACGAATACGCCAGGAGCTTCGCGCGCGCCGGCGGGGTCGGCATCGCTCCGCAAGTCTACAATTCGCTGCTCGCGCAGCAGGAGGTCCGCCCGTGAGCCCGGCTGCGATGCAAACGCCCAACCCGGACTTGAACGGCGACGACGCGCAGGCCGCGGTCCGCCGCCTCGCCGCGACGATCGGCTCGCTGCTCACCGTGGTCGAGCAGGAGACCGCGCTGGTGCGCGCCGGGCGCCTGGCGCAGGCGGCCGGGCTCGAGTCGCAGAAGACCGACCTCGCCCGCGCCTATGTCGCCGACAGCACCCGCATCCGCAGCGACCGCGCGCGGCTGTCGCGCGACATCCCCGACGAGCTGCGCGTGCTCGCCGATCTCCACAAGCACCTCCAGGCCCGCCTCCAGGTCAACATGACCGTGCTCGCGACCGCGCATGCGGTGTCCGAAGGCATCATCCGCGGCGTCAGCGGCGAGCTGGCGCGCAAAGCGGTGCCGTCGACCTACGGCGCCGGCGGAAAGGCCAATGCGCTGCCGCCGCGCGCCGCGGCGCCGCTCGCGGTGAGCCGCAGCATCTAGCGCCTGCGCGCGTTGAACGATTGCCGACGGCCGCGGGCGCACCGCGGCCGCCGTTGCAATCCGTTAACCATATTCTTTCACTGCACATTATGTCGGCCATGAGAAGACAGGCGCCGATCCACCGGATCGACACGTGTCAGTGCCGCCACAGGCACCTAACCAGAAAGGTTGGACTATGTCCGATATTACGCTTACCGCTGCCGTCCGGCAGAACCTGCTCTCGCTCCAGAGCACCGCCGATCTGATGAGCGTCACGCAGAACCGCCTTGCCACCGGCAAGAAGGTTAACTCAGCGCTCGACAATCCCTCGAACTTCTTCACCTCGCAGTCGCTCAACAACCGGGCCAGCGACCTCAATTCGCTGCTCGACTCGATCGGCCAGGCGCAGCAGACGCTGAATGCCGCCAACCAGGGCCTGACCTCGCTGACCAAGCTGGTGCAGTCGGCCAAGTCGATCGCCCAGCAGGCGCGCGCGGTCGCCGAGCCGCAGACCACCTATGACGTGGCCGGCAACACCGGTGACGTCGACTTCACCGAGACCAAGGGCTCGTTCACGGCGTCGAGCTTCAGCGCGCCGACCACTGCGGGCTCGTTCAACTTCACGGTCACGGTCGGCGGCACCGCGCACACGCTGACCACCGCGTCGATCGCCACCAACGCCACCGTGACCGACGTCGTCAACGCCATCAACAACGCGATCGCGGCTGACGTCGGCGGCGCGGCCGGTCACCTCCAGGCCACCATCTCCAGCGGCAACGTCAAGCTCGACGCGCTCGACAGCGACACCGACTTCACGATCACGGCGAGCGCCGTGACCGCCGATCTCGGCCTGACCGCCGACGCCTCGACCAACCGCAGCGTCACCTCCTCGAACCTGCTCGACCTGTCCGCAGGCCTTGCCGGCAAGAGCCTGACGGTGCAGGCCAACGGCGGCACCGCCAAGACCGTCACCTTCGGCAACGGCGTCGGCCAGGTCTCGACCTTCGCCGAGCTGCAGTCGGCGCTCAACGGCACCGGCGTCACCGCCTCGCTGACGGTCAACGGCGCGCAGAACAACCTGACGCTGTCGGTCGCCGGCACCACCGGCACCCAGAACTCGCTGGTGGTCTCCGGCTCGGCCGCGGGCTCCGGCGCCGGCACGGTCGGCATTGCCGCCGGTACCTATAACGGCAACGCGAATGCCCCGACCCCGGACACCACCCGCGCCAACTACCAGCAGCAGTTCAACGACCTGCTCGGCCAGATCGACGCCCTTGCCAAGGACTCGTCCTATAACGGCGTCAACCTGCTCAACGGCGACAGCCTGAAGGTGGTGTTCAACGAGAAGGGCACCTCCTCGCTGACGATCTCCGGCGTCACCTTCGACTCGGCCGGTCTCGGCCTCGATGCCATCAGCGGCACCGGCTTCCAGACCAACGCCAACATCGACGCCACGATCGCGAAGCTCGACTCGGCCCTGACGACGCTGCGCACCCAGGCGTCGAGCTTCGGCTCCAGCCTGACCACGGTGCAGACCCGTCAGGACTTCACCAAGAACCTGATCAACACGCTGCAGACCGGTGCCGACAACCTCGTGCTCGCCGACACCAACGAGGAAGGTGCCAACCTGCTCGCGCTGCAGACCCGCCAGAGCCTGTCCACCACCGCGCTGTCGCTGTCCGCCCAGGCCAGCCAGGCCGTGCTGCGGCTGTTCTGATCGCTCCGGCGATTTTCGAGACGGAAACGGCGGGGGCAACCCCGCCGTTTTCTTTTTTTTAATTCGGACATGGCCGGCGCTGTTTACCGCGCCTTCATCCTTTCTTTACCGGGCATTAGGGTTACCGGATCATGATCGCGCCGAGCACCGCCTTATGGCGGCTGATCGAGTCGCGATTTTGAAGGATCCTTCCCATGAGTGACATCGTCCTGTCGGCCGGCATTCGGCAGAACCTGCTCTCGCTCCAGAACACCGCCGATCTGATGAGCATCACGCAGAACCGCCTTGCCACCGGCAAGAAGGTCAATTCGGCGCTCGACAATCCCTCGAACTTCTTCACCTCGCAGTCGCTCAACAACCGCGCCAGCGACCTCAACGCCCTGCTCGACTCGATCGGCCAGGCGCAGCAGACCCTCGCCGCCGCCAATCAAGGCATCACCTCGCTGACCAAGCTGGTGCAGTCGGCCAAGTCGATCGCCCAGCAGGCGCGCGCCATCGCCGAGCCGCAGACCACCTATGACGTGGCCGGCAACACCGGTGACGTCGACTTCACCGAGACCAAGGGCTCGTTCACGGCGTCGAGCTTCAGCGCGCCGACCGCCGCCGGCTCGTTCAACTTCACGGTCACGGTCGGCGGCACCGCGCACACCCTGACCACCGCGTCGATCGCCACCAACGCCACCGTCACCGACGTCGTCAACGCCATCAACAACGCGATCGCGGCCGACGTCGGCGGCGCGGCCGGCCATCTCACCGCTTCGATTTCCGGCGGCAACATCAAGCTCGATGCGCTCGACAGCGACACCGACTTCACGATCACGGCCAATGCCGTCACCGCCAATCTCGGCCTGACCGCCGACGCCTCGACCAACCGCAGCGTCGCCTCCTCGAACCTGCTCGACCTGTCCGCAGGCCTTGCCGGCAAGAGCCTGACGGTGCAGGCCAACGGCGGCACCACCAAGACCATCACCTTCGGCAACGGCGTCGGCCAGGTCTCGACCTTCGCCGAACTGCAGTCGGCGCTCAACGGCACCGG
>Ga0180222_1003412_pt1 | contig 10230 bp, 3 predicted proteins | sample eDN5th37CKraftOP_FD_151336 | JGI IMG/M metagenome (GOLD analysis project Ga0180222, IMG submission 151336) | Enriched Organic Plus compost microbial communities from Emeryville, California, USA - eDNA 5th pass 37_C Kraft OP (version 2) (version 2) ... | reverse complement strand
CGCTCCTTCTCGGGATGTACCTGCGCGGCGAAGGCGGCATCAGGGTAACTACGGGCATCGGTACCTTCTTCGGCGCGACGCCCGATACGGCCGCGCCGTGGCTCCCCGACAGCCCGGCCGAAGGGTTCCTCGTCGCGCTGCAGGGAGAGTGGGCCGACAGCCCAGCCGTGGCTGAGGCCCTGCAGAACCTCGTTCGTGGAACCGTGCTCGAAGGCAACGCCGCAGTGACCGTGCGCGCGGCGGACGCGTTCGACCGGATGCGCGAGCGCTGGATGGCGGAGTATGGGCAGCTCCTGACTGCGCAGGCTGCCCATCCGGAGCGTGACCCGGCTCATGGCTTCTACATGCGGCGCGCAAAGCGGATGCGGGAAGAATTCATGATCTCCGAACTCGCACGCCGTGGCTTCACCCCGGCCTATGGCTTTCCCGTCGATGTGGTCGCCTTCGACCATGTCGGGCGGACGGGCGGCGAAAGCGGTCCCTCGCGCCCGCTCGACATGGCGATCCGGGATTACTCGCCCGGGGCCGAGGTGGTCATCGACGGGCTCGTGCACCGCTCCGACGGCATCCTGCCGACTTGGGGCAACAGGAGCGAGCCAGGATCGGTCGAGGACCTGCGCACGCTATGGCGCTGTCCGTCCTGCAACGCCTTCGGACTGTCGCGCCTGCCCGTCGAGAACTGCCCCGACTGTGGCAGCGGGACACGGCGGGAGGAGCTGCTGCGGCCGTCTGGCTTTCTCGGCACCAGCAAGCCACATGCGGCCTACGAGACCCTCGCCTTCGTGCCGCCCGACCGCGCCCGCGTGTCAGCGGCCGGCGCGCCATGGGTCTCGCTCAGCGATCCCGCCACCGGCGCGCTACGGACTAGCCGAGAAGGCAAGGTGCTTGTGACCTCCTCGGGGCCCGGCGGCGCGGGCTACGCGATTTGCATAGCCTGTGGCCGGGCCGAGGCGGAAACCGGCGAAGATAGTGAGGCGCTGCCGGCGGGTATGCGCAATCACTGGCCATTGCAGAAACTCCGTGACAACCCACGCGACGACGGGCTTTGCCCGGGCAACGACACGGGCTCGCGCCGGATCCGGCGCAACGTACGGCTTGGCAGCGAAGTTTCAACAGATGTGTTCGAGCTGCGTCTCGATGCGCTTCAGGCGACCGAGGCGGACCAGGGCCGCGCGCTCGCGATCGGCGCGGCTGTACGAGAAGCGCTGGCGGAGCGGTTGGGGATCGATGCCGAACTCATGGGCTTAAGCGTCGCTCCGAGCATCCGCGCGGATGGAGGGCGGCGGTCGTCGTTCTTCCTTTACGATAAGGCGTCCGGCGGCTCTGGCTTTGCCAACACCGCCGAGACGGATCTTCCCACTCTGCTGACCGCTGCGGCTGGGCGGCTCGACTGTCCCTCGCGCTGCGCTCATGGCTGCCCCGACTGCATCCTGCGCCGCGATTTGCAGTTCGACCTCGGGCCGGTGGACCGACCCGGCGCGCTTGAAGCGCTGCGCAGCGAGGTCCTGCCGCGCCTGTCCCTGCCCGAGGATTTGCAGGTCTTCGGCCCGGCGACGCGGGTGCTCACCGAACCAGTCCCCGACTGGATACGCCGCGCCCTCGCCCAAGGCGGTCTGACCCGCCTCACGCTCTTCCTGCACGGCGACGCGACCGGCTGGGACGCCATGGACTGGACTGGCCCCGAACTGCTCGCGGCGGCGCAGCGGTGCGGCGTCGAGGTTGCGCTGGCGCTGCCTGCAGGGGAAGTGCCAAAGCTAGCCTTCGCGCAGAAGCTCGACCTGGTGCGGGCTGTCGCACGCTCTGGTGGGGCGCTGCGCTCCTGTGCAAACCTGCCCATGGCGGGGGGCCTTCCCATCATCGCCGAGCTCGAGGCCGGCGGACGCCATCAGCAGATCGCAACCCCTTCACCGTCGGCTGCAACAGTCGGACCAACGTGGGGCGACGTCAGCGTCGCGCCAGCCCTCGTTGGCGCGCACGCTCCGGCCGAGATGGGCCCGGCGCTCTCTCTGGCTAAGCTTGCGGCCTTCGGCGAAGGTAACAGCGCCCACGTGGACATCCGGCATCAGTTTGACGGACCGGTCGCCGGTTTCGGCAAGGCCTTCTGGAAAGCGGTGGTACCCCTTCGCCCGCAGGCCTTCGCGGGCAAGCGTCCGGTAGCTCGTGTCGTGTACAGCGACCGCTACCTGCGCACGCCACTGTCCGTGCGCCTTCTCGCGGGGATCCTGTATGCCATGCCGGGCGGGAACGAGGCGACAGCGGTCGAGGTCGTCTCTGAACAGGGCTCCGGAGCCGACCGGGAGCCGCCGCGGGCCCTGCACCACACCTGGCCAGAGGATACGACGCGTGGCGCCGTCCTGCGGACGCTGCTACCCGGCGCCTCGGTGTCGCTCCGACCCAAGGACGCCTGTCCCCACGCCCGGAGCCTGCGGCTCGACTTTGTCGACGGCGCGGCGGTAACGATCCATCTCGACCAGGGGTTGGGCGCCTGGCGCACCCCGGGGCGCCCGGTGCGCTTCGACGGCGAGGCCGAGCCAGCGCGTCAGGCTGCTGAGTTGATGCGGATCGAGACCGATGTCGTGATCCAGGGAGAAGGCCAACAGCCCTCGCCGCTCTGGGTAACTTGGTAGGGGCTTGATGAGCAGTGAGACAGAACGACTACAAGGCGCGGAGCTTCTTCGATCAGCCGGTCCCCAAGTCACCGCATCAAGCTATCCGCCGGCAATGAGTGCTCGACGGCGACGGTCGGTCGAGCAACCGACCGAAGCCTCGAAAAGCGGCACCGCTCCGTTCTGGGCTCGGCCATGCAGGGTGCAAAGCGAGGGACCTGCGCGAAGACGGAGAGGATGTTCGACGCAGACGCGGGCATCTCGACAACCTGGACCGGAGCCTGCTACACAGTAATTCCACGTCGGATACGCATCGGAAAGCCGTGTCGCAGATTTTACTTCTTGAAAGCCATGTCACATTAATCGGTGGGCGGCCGCTGCTACGCCATCGCTCTTTGAAATTCGAATTAGCTCACCGGCGGCGTCCATATACGCTGCTCGACCAAGTCTTTGGCCGCTGGAGGGGCGAGGGCTGTTCGCACCACGACTTTACCGCGAACCCGCCTACGCACGCACTTCGCCTGAGAACAGCATCCATTCACATCGTCGAGCGCCAGATCTCTTGCGCTCACATAGCGAAAAAACTCGACTGACGCGGGGCTCAGATGGACGACAACATCCTACCCGATCCTATGGCCAGCCTTAGCGCAGATCTCGCACAGGAGATATTTCCGATTGCGAGGAGCGACCGGCGAAAGAACAAGGATCTTTTTTTCGATATAATCCCGGAGGATCTGCTAAAGAACGACGCTGACTTCTACGACGGCCTCCTCCGCATCATTGCATCAGGAGATCATGCGCGCCTGCGTCGCTATGACGACCGTATGAAGCGGTCCGGGGATATGACCAAGACCTTCGGATTTCGCGCACTACGCTGGCTGGTGACCCGATCCGCGGGGGAACTGACTTCTGATGAGATTCACGACATTCCGGAGGACCATTTCCCCTTCGGAACACCAGAGCGAGAAGTGCACCGAATCTACCTCGGTCTCGTAGGGATAGATTCATCCATGGCGCCGGTCTCGCCTGCGGAGGCGGGAGGGAAAGAAGCTCCTTCGGCTCGCGACTGGATGACTCTCGCTCAAGGTCTTGCCGACGGTGCGCAAAGCTTGGATCGGCCCGACGTCGAAGCGGCCGCGCGCTTGGTAGAGCTGGCCGAGGCGCTGTACGAGGCTTGTCGCACCGCTGCTGCAGCTGACGCTGCGGAGGAGAACATCCGTCTACGAGCAGACGCCTTGCGTGACCGGCTCATTACACTCGATCCGGATCTGGCCGACGCTTGGCCCGAGGATGCTTCCGCCGAGAGCCTCGACCGGATCGAGGAAACACTCGCGGAGGCAGAGATTGCTTATCAAGCTGCTCTAGAGGCCGAAAATGCGTTCGAGGCGGCAGATCGTGAGGTGCGCGCTGCTGCAGAGGCTCGGGCCTACGAGCGTCTCCCAGATTTGTCGTCGCGCGCGAAGGAGCAGGATATCCAAGCGGATTCGGCTCGCACTGATCGGGATAAGGTATTCGCGGCACTGCTTGCGCTACTATCGCAGGAAGAACCAAAGGACACATCCGCAGGAAACGGCACCGAACCTGATTCCGCCAAGGACGAACCCGAGCCGGGATCAATCGCGGAGGCGGCGTCACCTGAACCGGAGGTCCCGGTGCAGATTGCAAACCACCCGGACGATGCTTCGCCGGACGCCGACAAGCCGGAAACGGCGAAAGAGGCAACGACGCAGCTTGGCGCTGCTCGGCCTGAGAGCAGCGCAGAGGCCGAGAGCAATGCGCAGCCTGAGCCTGAGCCTGAGACAGCCATTCTGAGCAAAACTGATTTCACGCAAGAAGCGTTACCGGAGGCGGCGCACGTTCCGCCGGACTTATCGCCAATTCCGGAAGGGACGGATCCGGAAGAACTGCTCGCACAGTATCTTTCCGCGGGCGAGATCGCCTTCGCTTGGCATCTGGCGCGGCTTGTAAAGACACCAGTATCGGCGCCGATCCTGCGGACGTTGGCGATCCTTCCCGCCATACATCAGCCCGAGGACATGGCGGATCCGAGGCGCAGCAGTGCGCTTGCCGAACTTGCGGCCGCTTTGCCCGAAGCGACCGATCCCGTCGCCGCGGGGAGGCTAGCCCTAGCAGCGCTGTTGCGCCCGGCCCTGTTCGACCCCGATCACGGAGCCCGCGGCATTCTGGAAAACCTCGTTGGCTTGCCGGGGCTCGAAGCACAAGCACCGCTGATCGAGGCGCTCGCCAACCTTGGCTACGATGTGCGGCTGTCGGCTGGACTGCTTGCCGAACTTGCCGGGAATCGACCGCCGTCGGCGGAACCGGCCATGCGCAAGCGCCTCGAGGGGTGGTTGGCTGAAGCACGGCACCGAAAGACGGTGCATCAGCCGACTTACGCGATATTCCACAGAGAGCTTCACCAAGAGGGTGAGATTGGACGTGTCGCCGAGGCTGTGTTGGCCGGGGCCGAGAACGCAGAGGCGCTTGCGCAGGATCTGATCGACAGGCTTGCCCATGATAGGAATGCGCAGGAGGCTTTCGTTTCCGAAGCCGAACGGCGCAGTGGCCGCCCAAGACGGGACCGGATCGAAGGCATGGCGCTCGATTGGTTTTGTCGAGGGATTCAGGAGGCCTGCGATCAATTCGCCGACTGGATTGAAGCGCGGCGCCAGGATGCTCGGCTGACGCAGGATCAGAGCCGCGAGCGGCTGCTGCGCGCTCTTGGACCCGTACGAAAGGCCCTGGACATTCGCGTTAGCGGGCCAACCGAAGGCGAAGGGAAACTTGCCGAAGCTTCTGGTCTCGTTCTGGCCGACAAGCTCGACGATTTGCGGAAACTCATCGAAGGTCGGGCGGCACTTTCGGTCACGCCGCGCATTCAGGATCTGCTCGAATCCCCGCTACTGCGACTGCCCGGCGGTTGTCAGGACTGGACCGAGGATGACGGTCCTGCCTTTGATTCCGAGCGTGCGTTGCGCGATCGTCGCCTTGCCGCCGCTCTCGTTAGGCCGGAGTTGATTGCACCGAACGTATCCCTTGCATTCGACGCGCGGCTGAAAGAGACGGCGGTGCTCGCCGCGCAACGCCTCCTAGACCGACTGCATGAGAGCGACCTACCCAAAAATCAATACGATTCTCGACGGCAGCAACTCGACGAGGTGCTTGAAGCTGCCCGCCGAAAGGCGCGCGAGCGTGTGGCACGTCTTCGGCAATCCTTGACGACGATCGGTTACCTTGATCTCGACGCTGCAACGGCGCTACCCGGTGATCTGTCACGACTCGCCCTCATCGATTCCGCCTTGGTCGCCTCGGACAAGGGTGACGACGTGATGTTGCCGGCACTGAACAGAATTCGACGGCCTGATCTGCCGCCAGACTTTCCAGAACTCGATTCCCTCCTTGCCGAGATGGAAGTGCGCCGGGACCGTCTGCAGGAGCAGATTGCCGAGCGTCAGCGGCTGGAACTGGAACGGCTCATGGCCTTGCCACAGGGGGAATCGGCGCGGGAGCTTCTCGCGGTCTTCGACTGCTTGGATCCAGTTACTGCCGACGACGCGATCGCCGAGATCAAGGCGGGACGAGCGGTCCCGATGCCAGAAGTTGCTGTTCCCGATGTTTTTGCCCGATTCTTTCCCGGCTTTGTCGCTGACATCGCGGCAGAACCTGAAGAGACCAAGCGAGGGCGAATTCAGGCTGCCTTGGAAACGCGAGGATCGGCTGGGCCAATCAACCTCGCAAGCATCGACGAGCGGCGCGCCCGCAGGCTCAAGCAGCTTCTAGAATCTTGGGGTCAGGGAGAGAACGCGCTGCGGCAGAGCCAGCCTGCTCGGCTGCGCGAGGCTTTGGCGAAGCTGTTCGAGTTGATCGGATTCAGTGGAGTGCGCCTTGCCGACGGGCGCGAAGCCCTGCCTGGACGGCTTCGGCTGCTGACGATGAACTGCGATGTGCCGCGCCGGGCAGACGGCTTCCTTCCCCCCGCGTTCGGCAGTGTCGCGGGCGGACGCTATCAACTGCTAGCGGCACGCGCGGATGTGCCCATCGACCAGCTCCTGCGCCAAATCGGAAGCGAAGCCCCCGATGCGCCTTGGATCGTTGTGCTATTCAACAGGCTTGACGTCAAAGATCGTCAACGCCTTGCACGCCAGATGAGGTCCGAGGCGCGTTCCGCTGTCTTTCTCGACGAACCGCTTCTGCTCTTCGCGGGTCTCGAAAGCGACGATACGCTCGCAACTCTTTTCGATTGTGCGATGCCCTTTGCATGGGTTCAGCCGTATACGATCAGCCCCGGCCGGATTCCGCCCGAGATCTTTTTCGGTCGCGAGGCCGAGATCGACCGGATCGTTTCTCGCAACGCAGAGGGTTGCCTGATCTACGGCGGTCGGCAGTTGGGCAAGTCGGTTCTTCTCAACCACATTCGCGGAGAGCGGCATCGGCCGGAGCGCGGCGAACTGGCGCTCTATCTCGACATCAGGTCTATCGGAGGGCCAGGTGTGCCGGCCGAGGGCATCTGGCAATCACTTGCTCATGAGTTGCGCAGGTTCGCGGAATTTCAGGAGATCGAGTCCGACCCCAAGGAACTGGTTGCTGCAGTTGAGACCTGGCTCGACCGCGACCCCGCACGTCGTCTGCTTGCAATGTTCGACGAGGCCGACAACTTCCTGCGCACCGAACATGCCGCCGGGTATCCCCACCTCCTGCCGCTCAAGGGGCTCATGGAGAGGACCGGACGGCGCTTCAAGGCGGTATTCGCGGGCCTGCACAATGTCCGACGGATGGCGCGGGCGCCAAACTCACCGCTGCCGCATCTTGGCGAGCCAATCTGCATTGGGCCTATGAACCAGAGCCCCGCAAACCGTACCGCTCTACGGCAGCTCGCGGTTGAGCCGATGCGCGCGGCCGGTCTTGACTATTCCGAACAGGAACTCGTTTCGGACATGTTGGCGCGAATGAACTACTATCCATCTCTTGTGCAGGTCTTTGGCCGGCAGATCGTTGAAAGCTTCGGCAGGCGGCCGCGCGCAGGCAACGTTGGACCGCGCTGGAAATTGGACCGAGAGAGCCTTTTCGAGGGCGCTGCTGCGGAGAGGATCGCCGATCAGATCCGCGATCGCTTTCAGTTAACGCTGAACCTCGATGTCCGTTACGACTGTATTGCCCGCTCAATCGCGCTGCACCGGCTCGAAGCGGCAGGCGGCGACAACAAGGTTCTGGCACAGGGCCTGACGGCAGCCGAGATTCGCAGGATCACACATTGGCCGAAGGCGCTCGCTCAACCAGCGATGACTGATTTCGAGGAACTCCTTGAGGAGCTGGTAGATCTTGGCATCCTCAGCCGGTTTCCCGACAAACGGTATGGGTTGCGAAATGCCCAAGTGGCGCAGATGTTGGGGCGGCAAGAGGAACTGGAGGACGCTCTCCTTCGGCTCGACGAACGTGAGGACGACCCCGCATACGACGCGGCGCTATTTTTCCGGTTGCTCGCGCCCGAAATACCCGGTGCGCGCGCCCCTCTATCCGACCGTGACCTCGACAGAGTGTTTGATCGGCGCGTTCCCGGTATACGTTTGGTCCGATCTTCTGCTGCGATTGTCGGTGGTGATGTCGCGGGCCGCGTTCTTGCTGCAGCACGTCTCTGGCTGCCCGAAGGCAACCATATCCGAACCAAGAGCGACGACGCGCAGGTCCGGCGCGCGCTTGACAGGGTCAAGACAGGACCTGCGGCTCTTGTGATTGAGGGTGATTGGTCGCCTTCTTCCGCGGCGCAGCTCGCCCGCCAACCGAAGGTCGAGCGGGGAGACGTGCTGCCGATCTGGTGCGTGTCGCATGTCACTTCACCTGCGGATGGGATGATCGTCTTTGATGCTGGTGCGTGGTCCGAGGCGATGCTGCGGCATTGGCTGGCAGACGAGGGCTTCGTTCCAGCTCTGGACGATGCGCCAACGCGAGCTGCGCTCATGGCTGCAACGGGCGGAGCGCCGGCCCGTCTGGAGGCGCTTCGCCATTTCCTGTCGGACCTGGCGGTTCGACCGGTCGCTGGCCGTGCCGAGGCTCTTGCAGACTGGGCGGCGAAAACGCCGCTGTCAGCGGAATCTTTGGGTTTTGATCAAGCCGACTTGAATTGCCTGAACACGCTTCACCAACTTGAGGACCTCGATCCGTCGCTCGCGGATTTCTTGGGCGAGTGTCCCGACGCGACTGCGCAAAGGCTGGAACGCCTCGCCACCTTCGGAACACTTCGCCAAGGGCGGACACCCGACGCTGCACCGATCCTCACCCCGCTGGGCAGACTGTTCGCAGAATGACGGCAGATCCGGATCCGTGGAGTCTGCCAGGCCTCGGCAGGTGGCTTGATGACTTAGCGCGGCGGCTCGATCATGGAATCGCCGTGCTTCCTTCGGACCCGAGCCGTCCGCCCGGCGTCGAGGCAGCGCTACGGGCTCACCTACGGCATCCGCCCGTCGAGTTCCGCGCGGATATTGGCCAGTCCCCCGCCGCCGCCGTGGCTGATGCCTTCGGTACCGCGCCAACGCTCGAGGCGCTGCTCAATCCAGTACTGGACGAGGAACTCGGTATCATATCGCTCTCGGAAATCGGACCAAATGACGTGGCAGTTTGGTCTGTATTCCTGGAGCGTTTTGCGGCTGCCCGTGCTTCGGGGCGCGCCGGCCCCGCGTTGCTGGTGACCGACATACCGGCGGACCTGGCTATTCCGGCCGAGGCAATGCCTCAGAACTGGCAGAAAGGGCTGCGCCGGGGAGACCGAGTGATCTGGGCAGAAGAGCATCTTCCCGCAACGCGCGACGGCTTGGCCGGAGAATTGGCGGTAGTGCTCGCAGTGGAGCTGTGTGCTTGGCGGCTGGACCTCGCGGCGTCGCTGGTACAGGCTGGTCTTGATGACTTGGCCGATCCAGTAGCGTGGCTTTCGCGCCGCGTCGAGGCCCCGATCCTTGGACAAGAGACCCCATGCCCGCTAGCCATTCTCGCCGGTCAGCGAAAGAGCGAAATACAGCAACGCGTCTGGAAAGCGCAGTTGACAGTGTTGTTTCCCGAGATCGAAAGTAGGCGACTTGAGATTGTGGCAGCGCATCGGAACCGGTTAAGGCTTGATGATCATCTGCGCGGCCTCGGTGTGGCCTCAATCGAAGAGATTGAACTGGGTGCGCTTCGTTTTCAGTTGCGAGGAGTTCTGACCCGACAAGAGGCCGATCGGCTGGATGTGCTTGTGCGGTCACGAAATGCACTCGCCCACCGCCAACCTGTGCCTCCTGAAGATGCTCTAAAACTCCTACGCAACTGAAATCTGACGACGCCCCGAGGGGCGGAGTCGGAGATGCTGACGGTCAGTGGTGCACAATTATGCCCATCGCCGCACGAGACAGGAGCCGCCTTTCCGTGCCATCATGCCCTCGCAGCGACTCCCTGCCGCTCTTTGAGACCGTCAAACTGTGATCCGGGCCGGGCGATGCCCTTTGGTCGAGACGTCCGGCGCTTCCTGAGGGCTGGGCCCGGCGCGGATTTCACCGTCATGCCCGTGCCTGGTCGCGCATGACGCTGTAATCGGCGAGCATTCCAGCGATAGCCGACCCCTCTGGCAGCAGATGGAGTTCGTCGGCCGCCCGCGCCT
>Ga0180222_1003409_pt1 | contig 10245 bp, 9 predicted proteins | sample eDN5th37CKraftOP_FD_151336 | JGI IMG/M metagenome (GOLD analysis project Ga0180222, IMG submission 151336) | Enriched Organic Plus compost microbial communities from Emeryville, California, USA - eDNA 5th pass 37_C Kraft OP (version 2) (version 2) ... | reverse complement strand
CGGTCGCCGCCAGCAGGCGCTTGTTGCCGCTCAAATTGGCCAGATTGTTACCGAGCATCGTGACGTAGATCGGCCATTGGTAATAAACCGTGACGACCTGGATGCAGTTCGGACCCGCAAGCTGGTAGGCGACTTTGCTCGAGTCGAAGGTTCCGTTGTTGACCGGCGGGGTGTTGTTGATCGACGAGAAGCTGGAATAGTTTTTCACGTCGACATAGATGCCGCCGGCGCAGTCGAACAGACCGTAGACGCGCGCGCAAACGGCATTCTTGAAATCGGCCTGCGTGTAATTGGCGGTCTGCGCCTGACCGGTCAGGATCAGCCGCGACGCATCCGTCACCGCGGTTTCCAGCGTCTGGCCTGCGAAGAACACCAGCGCGGTTTCCAGGATCGCGAATGTGAGCGCCAGGAACGGAACCGCGACCAGCGCGAATTCGACCGCCGCCGCGCCGCCCTGCTGGCGCGCGAAGCGCCGCACCACCCTGATCGGAACCAGCCGGCGCAAGCGAGCGGAAAATTTCCTTTTGGGCCTGGCCATGACCGACGTCTTGTTTGTCTCACGAAGCCGCAAGCAGACACTGCCGCTGCAGCACCTACTCCATAGCAGGGCCGGGTTTGTTATTTCTTGCCAACATTACCCGGATACGCAGCGGCCGCGTTAAGCCTGCGCTAACCGTGCGCCCGCCGGCCGCTCGCCCGGCCCCCGCGCCTATTTGGCGCCTTGTGCCTGGCCGTTGCGGGCACCCGACTGCGTGAGCGTCGCGTTGAAATAGTTCGGCGCGTCGCCCAGCGAGATGCGCGGCTGACATTCCGGGGCGCAACTATAGGTCTCGCGGTCGGCGCCTTTGTAGACCACGACCAGGCCGGCGCCCTTGGGCCCGACCACCCGCACGGTCTTGTCCATGATGGTCTTCCCGGCGCGATCGAGCGCCACCAGGTTGGTGGCGCCAAAGCCCTTGCCCGTCAGCACCAGAATGCCGCCGCTCTGCAGAGTGGCGTCGGCGATCAGCGGATTGCCGATGACGATCGTCGCGACCCGATCGGGCAGTTGCAGGATGCGCGCCTGGTCGACATTGACCGTGACGGTTTCGGCCAGCGCGGGCACGGCCGCGAGGCCCGTTGTGAGCGCGAGGGTCAATCGAACGAGCCATTGTCCGTGACGCACGAATTCGTTCGGCATCGCACTCTCCACCACGCTACTCGACACACGTACAATCGGGCCCGCGGAGGTAAAAACCGTGGGCGCGGTCAGTTGACTGCAAATTGGTGAACGAACCGCAAAAGAAGAAAGTGAACGGGAAGTAGCGAGGCGCGGCCCGCTATGCTCGTTCGCGTTCCGCCGCTCGCGATCGCGATATCAATGCCGGAACGGATAGGCCATCTGGGCGCCGAAATCCTGCGGGAAATCGGCTTCATCGACGCCATAGGCGTCCGGCAATTCGTTCGCCGGCATGTACCAGGTGCCGAACAGGACGTCCCAGATCGGGAATGTCCCCGCGAAGTTCTTGTTGCCGCCGCGGTCGGGCGTGGTGTGGTGCCAGCGGTGAAACACGGGGCTGGCGAGCACGTAGCGGAACGGGCCGAACGTCCAGTTCAAATTCGCGTGCACCAGGGCCGAGGTCGCGGTCGTGAACGGGCCGACCCAGAGCATGACATTGGGCGAGATGCCGGCGAGCAAGAGGGCGACATCGACCGCCACGCTGCCGAGGAAGAGATTGATCGGATGAAAGCGCGCCGCCGAAATCCAGTCGAGATCCACCGAGGAATGATGGACGGCGTGGTACTTCCACATCGTCGAACCATGATAGATGCGGTGGATCCAGTAAGTCAGGAAATCCGACGCCACCAGAAAGGTGAGCGCCTGCGCCCATAGCGGCAACGTCGCGAGCGGGCCGAAGCCGTCGTCATAGAACTTGATCAGGGCGTCGGCGCCGTGGATGTCGAACAGAAGTGCCGCGCCGACGATCATCAGGCCGATCCGCACGAAACGCGCGCCAAGCGGAATCAGGAACCAGTAGCAGACGTCGGTGAGCAGCTCGCGCTTGCGCCACCACGGCGTCCCGGGATTGCAGGCCGACCAGTGCGTCAACACCGCGAAGACGACACCGAGCGCGATCGTGATCGGCACCAGCTTGAGGAGGGTTTCTCCCGCGACCTTGAGGACGGCTATGAACTCGACGAGCATGGCCTCGTGTTCCCGACGCGGCGACAAAAAACGCCGATTTGGTATCGGGCTGCCCGGTTAAGATGCGGTGAAAGAGATCGTTCCGAGTATTTGGACAAGTTTCAACGTGTTTGCTCGCGTAGTCCGGGTCGAATAGGTTTACCGAAGGTTAAATTATTCATTCGCAATGCATCTATCCGGCCGGAATGGCGCGTAAAATGCGGCCTCTGGATGACCCTCCACGTGACATTGTCCGGCCCATTACCCCCATGATTCTTCAATCGGATTAACTGCGGTGCAAGACGTCGTTGTTACCGTCGCGCAGATCCAAACGAACCGGAGCAAAATCCGGTCACTGGGTCAGCTCAGACAGCCATGTGGACCTCTCAGGAGTTACCGATGAAGACTATGCTCAGGCATTTCGTGAAGAACGAGTCGGGCGCCACCGCCATCGAATACGGCCTCATCGCCGCCGGCATCTCGGTCGCGATCATCGCGGTCGTGAACGGCCTCGGATCCACCCTGAACTCGAAGTTCACGAGCATCTCGACCCAGCTCAAGTAACGAGCGGCGCGTCGGAATTGAAAGGCTCCGGCCGCGGCGCCGGAGCCTTTTCCGTTCGAGCACGGCCGATGCGGCGCGGTTTACGAATGGTAAAGCGATCGCGCGCTAGACAGGGACAGGCTCGAACGCCGGGAAATGCCGATGATGATCACGGACACGGTCAGGCTGCTGCTGTTCCCGGCGCTGATGGCGTTCGCCGCCTCGAGCGACCTCTTCACCATGACCATCTCGAACCGGCTGTCGCTGGCCCTCACCGCCGGTTTCTTCCTGCTGACGCTGGCGATCGGGATGGATCTCCCGACCTTCGGCATGCATCTCGGCGCGGCGGCGCTGGTGTTGGTCGTTTCGTTCGGTTTCTTCACGCAGGGCTGGATCGGCGGCGGCGACGCCAAGCTCGCGGCCGCCACCGCCCTCTGGTTCGGATTCGACCACCTGCTCGATTATCTGATCTACGCGTCGCTGTTCGGCGGCGCCCTGACGCTTCTGATCATCCAATTTCGCAAGCTGCCGCTGCCCGCGCCGCTCGCGCGCCAGCCCTGGATTCAGCGCCTGCATGACAGCGGCGGCGGCGTGCCTTACGGCATCGCGCTGGCCGCCGCGGCACTCGCGGTCTATCCGAAGACGATCTGGATGCCGGGTTTCGGTATCTAATTCCGGCGCAATTTCGATCCGTTCATCGCGATCGATCGCGCACGGCCGGGCCGCGCGTCCGACAACACACTATTAACTCGATTTAGATACGGCTCCTTAACCATACCTTGACCATTAGCTGCTGAAATCCCCTGTAAGCGGCGGCCTCGGCCGCCACGTAGTTGCCGCGGCCTTGACCGGCCGCATTGGTCGAGAGTTGAGCGTATGAAAGCTGCGCGTGTCGTTGTGTTGACCGTCGCGATCGCCGCCGGAGCCGTGGCGGCGATGCTGGCCGGCCGCTCGGAGAAGCCGGCAGACGTCAAACCGCAAACCGCGGCCAAGGTCGACACCGTCGACGTCCTCGTCGCCAAATCCGACATCCCGATGGGCCACGTGGTCTCGCCCGCCGATGTGCAATGGCAGGCCTGGCCCGCGTCCACCGCGGCCGGAAATTTCATCCGCAAGGGCGACAATCCCGCGGCGGTCGACAATCTTTCCGGGCAGATCGCGCGCGCCCCCTTCGTCGCCGGCGAGCCCATCCGCGAGGCCAAGCTGGTGAATGCCAAGGGCTCGGGCTTCATGGCGGCGATCCTGCCGTCCGGCATGCGCGCCGTCTCCACGCAGATTTCGCCGGAAACCGGCGCCGGCGGCTTCATCCTGCCGAACGACCATGTCGACGTCATTCTCACGCGGCGCGGCCGCGACGCCGACAAGACCAGCGGCGGCGGCACCGAGACCAGCGAAACAATCCTCAGCAATATCCGCGTGCTGGCGATCGATCAAAACGTCGAGGAAAAGGGCGGCCAGAAGGTCGTCGTCGGCAAGACCGCGACCCTCGAGCTGACGCCCGGCCAGGCCGAAACACTGACGCTGGCGCAGCATCTCGGAACGCTGTCGCTCGCGCTACGCAGCATCACCGATGCGTCGGGCGAAAAGCCGAGCGGCGACGAAGGCGCTCGCCGCGGCGGCAGCGTGAACATCATTCGTTTCGGCGTCAGCACGCCCACGACATCGCGATGACCGATCGAAGGGACTAGGGACCATGGCGACAAGGACAGCGATCCGCACCGCCGCGCTCACGGCACTGGTTTTCGGCGCTGCGTTTCTGCCGCAGCATGCCGGCGTCGCGGCCGACGCACCCCGCGTGCCGGTCGTCCAGGTGGCGGCGAGCGAGGCGACATCGCGCTTCATCCCGCTCGGCATCGGCAAATCGGTGGCCATCGACCTGCCGCGGGACATCAAGGACGTTCTGGTCGCCGACCCCAAGGTCGCCAATGCGGTGATCCGGTCCTCGCGCCGCGTCTACATGATCGGCGTGAAGGTCGGCCAGACCAGCATCTTTTTCTTCGATGCCGCCGGCAAGCAGATCGCCGGCTTCGACATCGCGGTGACGCGCGACCTCAACGGTCTGCGCGCGGCGTTCAAGCAATTGATGCCGGATGCCGACATCCGCATCGAAGGCGTCGGCGAAAACGGCGTGGTGCTGTCCGGCACCGCGGCGAGCCCGGCCGAATCGCAGCAGGCCTACGACATGGCGTCGCGCCTGGTCGGCGACGGCGCCAAGGTGGTCAACGGCATTACGGTCCGCGGGCGCGACCAGGTCATGCTCAAGGTCACGGTCGCCGAGGTTTCGCGCGACGTGATCAAGCAACTCGGCATCGATCTGTCGGGTAGCCTGAATTACGGGTCCGCGGTGGTGGACTTCAACAGCACCAATCCGTTCTCGGCGACCGGGCAGGCATTGAGCGACTCTTTCCTGAGGGGGAAGGTCAACGGCGTGACCGCCACCATTCGCGCGATGGAGCGCGCCGGCGTCATCCGCACGCTGGCGGAACCGAATTTGACGGCGATATCGGGCGAGACCGCGACCTTCATCGCGGGCGGTGAAATCCCGATCCCGAGCGGCCTGTCCTGCGACACCACCCAGTCGCCCCCGATCTGCAACCCCACGATCGATTGGAAGAAATTCGGCGTCAGCCTGATGTTCACGCCGGTCGTGCTTTCGGAAGGGCGCATCAGCCTCAAGGTGATGACCGAGGTATCCGACATCTCGACCCAGAACGCGCTGACGCTGCAAGGACAGGGCAACTTCACCTCGACGGTGCCCTCGATCCAGACTCGCCGCGCCGACACCGTGGTCGAGATCCCGTCGGGCGGTTCGCTCGCGCTGGCCGGCATGATCAAGCAGCAGACCCGGCAGCAGATCAACGGCATTCCGGGCCTGATGCAGGTTCCGATCCTCGGCACGCTGTTCAAGAGCCGCGACTACATCAACAACCAGACCGAATTGATGATTCTGGTCACCCCCTATGTCGTGCACGCGGTCGCGCAGAAGCAGTTGTCGAAGCCCGACGACGGCTTCGCCGACCCGACCGATCCCTCGACCGTGTTCCTCGGGCGCCTCAACCGGATCTACGGGGTCGCCGGCAAACCGGAGCCGCGTCCGGTCAGCGCCTATCGCGGCAAATACGGTTTCATCCTCGATTGAGCGGCGGAGAATTGTCGATGACCTCACTTCCCACCGCGATCGCTGGACCCCGCGTCCGGACCGCATCCAGGCTCCTGGCCGCCGCCGGACTGGCGGCCGCCCTGGCCGGCTGTTACCAGACGCCGGTCGCGCAGCCGGATTACCCGACCGACTATCGGCAGCGTCATCCGATCACGTTGCGGGAAGGCAGCCGCACGGTGGAGGTCTTCGTCGGCCGCAATCGCGGCGGCCTCGGCCCCAGCCAGCGCGCGGACGTATTGGCCTTTGCGCAAGTCTGGCGGCGCGAGTCCATGAGCGGCATCATCGTCGAAGTGCCGCATGACCCGAGCATCGACCGCGCGGCCTCCGAATCGATGCGCGAGGTACGCTCGATCCTCGCCGCCGCCGGCGTGCCGCCGCGCGCGATCTATACGCGCAGCTACCGGCCCGTGCCGTCCGCCGTCGCGAGCATCCGGCTCAGCTATTCGAAGCTGGTGGCGGAAGCGGGTCCCTGCGGCCAGTGGCCGGCCGATATCGGCCCCTCGCTCGACGGCAAGGACTTCGAGAACCGGCCCTATTGGAATTTCGGTTGCGCGACCCAGCGCAATCTCGCGGCCATGGTCGACAATCCGGCCGACCTGGTGCAGCCGCGGGGCGAGACGCCGCCTTACAACGAGCGCCGCTCGGTGGCGATCGACAAATACCGCCTGGGCACCAATCCATCCGGAACCTATGTCGGCTACGACACCGGCAAGATCAGCGATATCGGAAAATGATCAAGCACGCCTTTCAAGTCGCAACGACCGATCAGGAAACCGCGGCCGGCGCGTCCGCCGAGGCGCCGGAAGAGCACATCGCACCGGCTCCGCGCGTTTCGATCCAGGCCTTCTGCGAGACCGTGGAAACCGCCGCCGCCGTGCAGGCGGCCGGCGAGGACCGGCGGCTCGCGAAGGCGCACGTCAAGGTCCAGATGGGCGGCCTCACCGCCGCGGTCGAGGCTTATCGCAACGCACCGACGCCGAACGTCATCATCATCGAAGCGGTCAGCCGCGCCGATGAGGTCCTGCATGGGCTCGACCAGCTCGCCGAGGTCTGCGACGCCGGCACGCGCGTGATCGTCGTCGGCACCGTCAACGACGTCACGCTCTATCGCGAGCTGACCCGTCGCGGGGTCAGCGACTATCTGATCGAGCCGGTCGGCACCATCGATATCGTGCGATCGGTCTGCGGCCTGTTCTCCGCGCCCGACGCCAAGCCGGTCGGCCGCATCGTCGCCGTGGTCGGCGCCAAAGGCGGCGTCGGCGCGTCCACGGTGGCGCACAATATCGCCTGGGCCATCGGCCGCGATCTCGCGCTCGACGCGGTGGTCACCGATCTCGATCTCGCCTTCGGCACCGCCGGGCTCGACTACAATCAGGATCCGCCGCAGGGCGTTGCCGATGCCGTGTTCTCCCCCGACCGGGTCGACACCGCATTCGTCGATCGCCTGCTGTCGAAATGCACCGACCATCTGAGCCTGCTGGCGGCGCCGGCGACGCTCGAGCGCGTCTACGACTTCGGCGTCGACGCTTTCGACGCCATTCTCGACTCGCTGCGCATTTCGGTTCCCTGCATCGTGCTCGACGTGCCGCATATCTGGACCGGCTGGGCCAGGCGCCTGCTGGTCAGCGCCGACGACATCCTGGTGGTCGCCGCTCCCGATCTGGCCAATCTGCGCAACGCCAAGAACCTGGTCGATCTGTTGCGCGTGGCGCGGCCGAACGACCATCCTCCCTATTATTGCCTCAACCAGGTCGGCGTGCCGAAGCGCCCGGAAATCACCCCCGCGGATTTCGCCAAGGCGCTGGAGGATCAGCCGGTCGCCGTGATCCCGTTCGACCCGCAATTGTTCGGCACCGCCGCCAATAACGGGCAGATGATCGAAGAGGTGTCCGCCAGCCACAAGACGGCGGAAATGTTCCGCCAGATGGCGCAGGTTCTGACGGGACGCATGGAGGCCAAGCGCACGCGCGGCAGCGGGCTGCTGCCCTTGTTCGCCAAGCTGATGAAGCGCTCGGCTTAAGGCGCTGCCTGAAGTGTTCGGAGTGTGTAGACGTGTTTGGTAAGCGCAGCGGATCTTCGGAAGCCCGCATACCGGCCCCCGCGCCGGCGCAGCGACAGCCGGCGCCGGCCGCCGCGCCGGTGGCCCCGGCCGCGCCGGCACCTGCAGCGCCGCCGCCGCCGGCCGCCCATGCGCCCATGGAACCCGGGCGCACGCCCTTTCCGTCCGAAGGCCTCGGGGCTCCGCTGGTATCGGCGCCGGCGCCGAAACGCGCGGCCGCGCCGGTCCATATCCCGACCGCGGTCGATTCGCGCCGTTCCGAAGCCTATTACGAAACCAAGAGCACCATCTTCGGCGCCCTGATCGAAGCGATCGATCTCGCCCAGCTCGCCCGGCTCGACGCCGATTCGGCGCGCGAGGAAATCCGCGACATCGTCAACGAGATCATCGCGATCAAGAACATCGTGATGTCGATCTCGGAGCAGGAAGAACTGCTCGACGACATCTGCAACGACGTGCTCGGCTTCGGCCCGCTCGAGCCGCTGCTTTCGCGCGACGACATCGCCGATATCATGGTGAACGGCGCCGGCACGGTCTACATCGAAGTCAGCGGCAAGATCCAGAAGACCGGCATCCGCTTCCGGGACAACCAGCAGCTCCTGAACATCTGCCAGCGCATCGTCAGCCAGATCGGCCGTCGCGTCGACGAAGCATCGCCGATCTGCGACGCGCGCCTGCCGGACGGCTCGCGCGTCAACGCGATCGTGCCGCCTTTGGCGATCGACGGCCCCGCGCTCACCATCCGCAAGTTCAAGAAGGACAAGCTGACGCTCGACCAGCTCGTCAATTTCGGCACGATCACGCGGGAGGGCGCCGAGATCCTGGAAATCATCGGCCGCTGCCGCGTCAACGCGCTGGTCTCGGGCGGCACCGGCTCGGGCAAGACCACGCTGCTCAACTGCCTCACCCAGTTCATCGAAAGCGACGAACGCATCATCACCTGCGAAGACGCCGCCGAACTTCAACTGCAGCAGCCGCATGTGGTGCGCCTAGAAACGCGCCCGCCCAACCTCGAGGGCGAAGGCCAGGTCACCATGCGCGACCTGGTGCGAAACTGTCTGCGTATGCGTCCCGAACGCATCATCGTCGGCGAAGTGCGCGGACCCGAGGCCTTCGACCTGTTGCAGGCCATGAACACCGGCCACGACGGCTCGATGGGCACGCTGCACGCCAACAACCCGCGCGAGGCACTGTCCCGACTCGAATCCATGATCACCATGGGCGGCTTCTCGCTGCCCTCGCGCACCATCCGCGAGATGATCAGCGCGTCGGTCGACGTCGTGATCCAGGCCGCGCGCCTGCGCGACGGCACCCGCAAGATCACCCACATCACCGAAGTGATGGGGATGGAAGGCGACGTCATCATCACGCAGGACCTGTTCGTCTACGAGATGCTGGGCGAGGACGCCAAGGGCAACATCATCGGCCGCCACCGCTCCACCGGCATCGGCCGCCCCCGCTTCTGGGATCGCGCGCGCTACTACGGCGAGGAGCAGCGGCTCGCCAAGGCGCTCGACGCCGCGGAAGCCGCCAGCGACGCCATGCGGGCATGACGGGAGCGAAGTCATGAACACGCTCGCCCTCTTCTTCCTGGTCGCCGTCGCCATCGGCGGCGTGGCGTGGGTTTTCGTTTACCCGATCCTCTCGGGCGAGCGCCAAGCCGAAAAGCGCGTGGAGAACGTCGCCAAGGCCTCGCCGGCCGCCCGCGTTTCGCGCGGGCAGCCGCGGTCGCGGCGCGACACCGTCGAATCCACGCTGAAGGAGATCGAGGAGCGCCATAATAAGCGCAAGCACTTGCCGCTCGCCGTCCGCATCGAGCAGGCCGGGCTGTTCTGGTCGAAACGGCAGTTCCTATTGATCTCGGCGGCGATCGGCGGCGTGTTCTTCTTGATCGGCCTGGTGGTCGGCAAAAACCTGGTGGTCGCCGGGGCGATCGGTTTTGCCGGCGCCTTCGGACTGCCGCGCTGGCTGCTGTCGTATCTGAAAAAGAAGCGCGAAGCCCGGTTTCTCGACGCCTTTCCGGACGCCGTCGACGTCATCGTCCGCGGCGTCAAGGCGGGGTTGCCGCTGCTCGACTGCATGAAGATGATCGCGGTCGAGGCCCAGGAACCGCTCAAGTCCGAGTTCCGCAGCATCATCGAAACGCAGGCGATCGGCATTCCGCTCGGCGATGCCTGCGCCAAGCTGTACGAACGGACGCCGGTCCCGGAAGCCAATTTTTTCGCCATCGTGGTCTCGATCCAGCAGAAGGCCGGCGGCAATCTGTCGGAAGCGCTCGGCAACCTGTCGCGCGTGCTTCGCGACCGCAAGAAGATGAAG
>Ga0180222_1003406_pt1 | contig 10257 bp, 11 predicted proteins | sample eDN5th37CKraftOP_FD_151336 | JGI IMG/M metagenome (GOLD analysis project Ga0180222, IMG submission 151336) | Enriched Organic Plus compost microbial communities from Emeryville, California, USA - eDNA 5th pass 37_C Kraft OP (version 2) (version 2) ... | reverse complement strand
CAGAACACGCGGCGACTGGGGCAAAAGTACGACCCGGCGCCGCGCATAGTTAATACTTACCTGACGCCTGGCCGTTTCCAAAGACTACCATTCGCCGATGAATATCCCGCGGCGGCGGTGGGTATCGGTACGCTTGACGACGTCGTCGTTCGACATGGTGATGCGCGACTTCCGGGTGCGCGACCATTCGAACAGGCGCTCTTTCATCTCCTGCCGTACGGGCTCGAGCGCGGGATCGGCGCCGCGGTCCACGAGTTCGCGCGGATCGTTCTCCAGATCGAAGAGCTGCGGCCGGAAGCCTTCATAGAAGACATACTTCCAGCGCGCGGTACGGACCATGTAGGCGCGGGCGCCATCCGGCGGCACGTCGAGATCAATTCGTGCGCGCCGGAATGAATAATCGAGTTCGCTGACCGCCTGGTCGCGCCAGGGGCTGCTTGCCGTATTGCGCGTGAGCGCCAGCAGCGAATGGCCTTCAAGGATGTGATCGAGCTTCGGGCCCTCCACCGCCTCGACGAACGTCGGAACGAGATCGATCGCCTCGACGAACGCGCTCGATGCGGTTCCGCGCGTGGCGTCGGCGGCGGGATCCGGGTCATAGAGGATCATCGGCACGCGCGCGCTCTCCTCGTGGAAGAGCTCCTTTTCGCCGAGCCAGTGATCGCCGAGGTAGTCGCCGTGATCGCTCGTGATCACGATCATGGTGTTGTCGAACAGCCCGCGTGCCTCCATGAACCGCCAGAGCCGCGCGAGATGATCGTCGATCTGCCGGATGAGGCCCATATAGACCGGCACGACGGCGCGGCGCACGTCGTCACGCGAAAAGCTCTCGCTCTCCGTGTGCTTCATGTAGGCGCCGTAAACCGGATGCGGGTCGACGCGCTCGCCTTCGTCGCGATTGACGGGAAGCATGTCGTCGGGGCCGAACATCGCGTGGTACGGCGCCGGCGCGATGTAAGGCCAGTGCGGCTTGATGTAGGAGAGATGCAGGCACCAGGGCTGCTCGCCCGCTTCGTTGATGAAGGCCATGGCGCGGTCGGTCATGTAGGCGGTTTCGGAGTGTTCTTCCGCCACGCGCGCCGGCAATTGCGCGTTGCGCATGAACCAGCCTGAAAGAACCTCTCCGTTCGCCCCCTCCCCCGCGTTCGCGTTCGTGTGCCACGGGTTCGGATCGTCATAGCCGAGCCGCTTGAGATAGCGATTGTAAGCGAGATCCGGATCGACCGAACCATCGGGGTGCAGGCCGTCGTCGCGCTCGTAGGGTTCGAAGCCGCATTCGCGCGCGTAGATGCCTTCGATGGATTGCGAAGGAATGCCAAGGCGCTGGAGACCGGGCATGTCGGCGGTCATGTGCGTCTTGCCGACGAGCGCGACGCGTACGCCGAGCGGCCGGAGATGATCGCCGAGCGTGGGTTCGCCGACGCGTAACGGCACGCCGTTCCAGTTGGAGCCGTGCGAGCTCATGGAACGGCCCGTGTAGTATGACATGCGCGACGGACCGCAGACGGTCGCGTTCACGTAGGCACGATCGAAGCGAACACCGCGGCGCGCGATCTCGTCCATTGCAGGCGTGGCCAGCCGCGGGTGGCCGTAGCAGGACAAGTGATCCCACCGCAGCTGGTCGGCCATGATGAAGAGGACGTTGCGAACTTTGCCCATTCGGAATTTAACCTGTTCGTTCGCAGAACGACCGCGCAAGCGGAAGCTCGCGCGGTCGATCGATTCCGGCTGTTTCGTTCAGCTGGCCGGGATCAAGTGATCGGGAATCTTCAAGCCGATCTCCTTGTAGTATTTCATAGCGCCGGGATGAAGCGGGGCGTTCAGATCGCGGAGCGCCTCTTCCAGCTTGACGTTCCGGAGCCAGGGATAGCGGTCGTAGTTTTCCTTCGCCGCCTTCCAGAACGCCTTGGTGACTTTGTAAACCACCTCGTCAGCGAGGGACTCGCGGGTGGCGATGCTCACCGTCGAACCGATGGTACGCACGGGCCCGTCTGCTGTGGCATTCGGACCATAGAGTTTCGTGTCAATCGTCTCGACCAGGCCGCCCGGTCGGTTCACGACCGCCTTCACTTCCGGCTTCTCCATGGCCTCATCGGAGATGCCGATAAAGCGAATTTTCTTCGAGATAGCGATCTGCTGGATCACGGGGCTCGGTGCAAGGGTCGGGTTGATATAGACATCGAGGCGGTCGTCCTGGATCGCCTGCGCTGCCGCTTCCCAACCGAGGCGCACAGACTCGAAGTCCTTGCCCGGCTCGTAACCTGTAACGGCCTTCACCAATTGGGTCATGGTGACGGTGGCGCCGCCGCCCGGCGGGCCGAGAAACACCTTCTTGCCCTTGAAGTCCTCATACTTGGTGATGCCGGAGTTGGCGTTAGTGATCACGTGATAGGCGCCGATCGGGAACGCGAGGATGTTGCGGACTTGCTTGGATCGCTCCGGCGCATCCTCGATCTTGGCGTACATGTTGGTCTTGGTCTTGAATGATTGAAAGACCGTGGCCGAGAGCATGAAGAAGTCCAGCTCGCCCTTGGTGGCTTCGATCATGTGCTGCGTCGCCGCGCCGGTGGCGTTCACTTGGATGGTCACACCGTTGAGCTTCTGGCCGACAAGCTGCGCGAACGTCGACATGACGAGATACGGCGAAGAGCCCGGGCCGAGCGTCGCTAGCTTGTAGAATTCCTGCGCTGCCACCTCGCCGGCGAACGATATCGACACGCCGATGGCAGCGGCCGCTGAAAGCAATTTTCTCCTTGTCATCATGAGGTAGTCCTCCCGTGGGTGAAGATGCGCATGACGCGGGAAGCGACCGCGCCGGCATTCAGGTCTTTTGCGATGAAGACAATTCCGCCGAGCATTCCCAATGTCTCGACGGCGACACCCGGAACGAGCGTCAACACCGCGGCGACGGTACGGATGGTGCGCTCGCTCCAGCCGAGGCGCTTGTTGGAGTATCCAGCAAGACCAGTCGTGATCAGCCAGATCCCGACGCCGAGGCGGGCTACCGCCCAACCGAATTCGTCGAGCGCGAAATTCTCGACGAGCGTCAGCGAAGGACTCTCGACGAACAGAAACGGGATCACGAAGCCGACGACCGACAAGCGAACGGCGTCGATGCCGATTGCAACCGGGTTGGCGCCGGCGATGGGTGCCGCTGCGAAGGCGGCGATTGCGACGGGCGGCGTGACTGCAGAGAGCACCGCGAAATAGACGACGAACAAATGCGTCACGAGGGTCGATGCGCCACCCAGAGCGGAGATTGCGGGTCCCATGACGATGACGATCACGAGGTAAGCCGGAACGGTGGGGAGACCTAAACCAAGCACGAGCGAAGCCAACGCGGTCAGCACCAAGGCCAGGATCAGATGGTCGCCGGAAAGCTGCTGGACGGCGGTGGCGAAGCGGAGACCGAGTCCGGTCATGTTCATGACGCCGATCACAATGCCGATGGAGGCTACCGCGATCACAATTCGCGCGGCCTGTTGTCCAGCGATCGAGAGGCCGCGCAGCAGCCGCATCGGATCGTTTCGGAACTCGGGATTGACGATGAAGCCGATCAGGAGCGCCATGCCCGTCGCCACGAGGCCGGCAAATGCCGGTGAGCGGCCCATGACCATCAGCGTGACGATGGTCACCAGTGGTGCGGCGAAGCAGAAGGTGAGGCCGATGTCGCGGCGATTGAGTTTGGGTCTGTCCGCGGCAGGCAATGGCTTGACGCCAAGCTTGCATGCTTCGATGTGCACGGCCGCGATCAGGCTTACGTAATAGAAGACCGCGGGCACGAGCGCGGCAATCGCGATCGTGAGATAGGGAATTCCGGTCACGTCGGCCATGACAAACGCAACGACGCCCATGACGGGCGGCATGATCTGGCCGCCGGTGGAAGCCGCAGCCTCCACTGCGCCCGCGAACCGGGCAGGAAATCCGCGCTCCTTGATCATCGGCATCGTCATCACGCCGGTGCCGACGACATTGGCGACGACAGAGCCCGAGATGGTGCCGAACATCCCTGATGCGACGACGGCCGCATGCGCAGGCCCGCCGCGCAACCGTCCGGTCAGCAGTAGCGAGAGTTTGAGCATGGTGCGGCCGGCGCCGACCGTCTCCAGCATGACGCCGAAGATGACGTAGATCAGGATCACCGTGACGACGACGGTGAGCGGGCCGCCAAAGACGCCGTCGAACGAATACCAGACGACCTGAAGATACTGTTCCAGCGAAAAGCCGCCGTGGCGCAGCATGCCCGGCAGGCCGGCGCCGAACAGCGCGTAGGCGGTGGCGAGGAGAACGACGACGACCAGCGGTGCGCCGAAGGCTCGCCAGGTAAGTATGGTCAACACCACAAGCCCCGCGACGCCGCAGGCGAGGTCCGTCTTCGTGAAGGTGTAGAGCCCCTCCTCCAGTTCGTAGCCGATCTCCAGATAGCGCCAGGTCGATACCCAGAGCGCTACGAGCAGGACGACGTCGAAAAGGGGCCGCAGACGGGCGGAGCGGTCGGCGTCGGGTAAGGACAGGCTGACGAAAATGGCGGCGGAGAGCGCGAGTGCGTAAGTGCCGACGCGCGTAAGCGTCTCGTTGATGGTGCCGAAACCGCTGAGCTGGATTGCGACGAGCGAGAGCGCCAGTCCCAAGACTGCGGCAATGAATTGAGCGGCGCGGATGGGCCAGGTCGCGCTGCCGGGTGCGCGGTCAGGCGCGCTTTTGGGCGCTGCAGCCTCCACCCTGTCCCCTCCTCCCGTACGCGGCGCTGGTGCGCCCTTTTCTCCGATGAAGTCACGGCGATCACGGGACTGCGATGATAAAAAACCAGCGTTCCGGCTACCGGAACGCGGGCGGCGTGGGCTAGAATGCTGCGAGTTGGCAAGCGCGGGTGTTGTGAATGGCGCAAGAGACGATGCGAGGACTGGAGCGCGGTCTGGCAGTGCTTGCGGCGCTCGAGCGCTTTTCCGGGCTCTCGCTGCGTGACCTGCACCGGGAGACGAAGCTGCCTAAGCCGACGCTCCTGCGGATTCTTGGAACGCTCGAAGTCAAGGGCTACGCGCGGCGGCGTATCGACGACGGGATCTGGCGGCGGACGGCGCGCGGGCAGCCGGAGCCCTCTTCGGTCATCGAGGCATTGCTGCTCGACGTGGGCTGCGACGTGCTTGACGAGTTCTGCCGGCGCGTGATCTGGCCATCGGACCTTGCCGTCTATCGCGACGGGGCGATGCACATTCTTGAATCGTCGCGGCGGCTGACGCCGTTCCTGATCAACCGGACCGGAATTGGCTTGCGGGTTCCGGTGCTGCAGTCCGGCCTGGGACTGGCGTGGCTTGCGTTCTGTTCGGACGACGATCGAGCGGAGATTCTCGCGCGGCTCGCTGCTTCCGACGACCCGTTCGATCGGCCGGCGCGCGAGCGGGCGCATGTGGATGCCCTCCTAGCGGTGACGCGAGCGAAGGGCTACGGCATTCGCGCGAAGGGTTATCAGCCGCGCCGCTCGATGATCGAGGAAAAGACCTGCGGGATCGCGCTGCCGGTTTTCGCGCGCGGCAGTGTGGTTGCAGTGATCAACCTCGTCTGGATTCTTTCGGCATTCGACGAAGAGACTTTCGTCAGCCTTTACCTTTCGCAGCTAAGGGAAGTGGCTGGCGAGATCGGACGCAGGATCGAGGCAGGGCTCGCCGCGGGCTCAGCCTAAGCTCGCGACTTGCATTCGAGGTGGCGATTACGCATTTCGGACGTTGGACGGGTGGCCAGAGTCGTTTAAGGCAGCGGTCTTGAAAACCGTAACGCGCGCCGGCGTCCAATGCGCTTCGCTCAGCCGGCGAAGATCGCTTGGCAGGCCGGTGAAGCCGTCGCCCGGCGTTGTCCCGGCTCAGCTACGCAAAGCCGTGCGCCGTGCAGATCGCGATCAACCATGCGACCGCGCAGCCGATGCTCAGGCGCAACGAGGCGGTAAGCAAACTCAGGATGCCGCCGCCTCGCCCTGCTTCACGCCGTGCCGCGGACGGCCCTCGCACCCCAGATCAGGATGCAGGCGCCGACGAACCCGGCGATGAGATAGCCCACCCATCCGCCGAAGCCGACGCCCACCAGGCCGAACAGGAAGCTCGCGATCGCGGCGCCGACGATCCCGAGAATGATGTTCATGAAGATGCCCGTGTCACTCTTCATGAACATGCTGGCGAACCAGCCGGCGAAGCCGCCGATGATGATGGCAGCGATCCAGCCGACCTGAGCGTCTTCCATGATTGCCTCCTTGGCTTTCGCCCCCGCCACACCTCGATTGTACCGGGAGGCGCGCGCCCCTCAAAGCGTGGGGTCGTGGGCGCTGGTTCGGTGCCAATCGCTCGCTTTTGTTCGCGAGTGGAATGCACTAAGTATCTGATCTGCAAAGCTTGGAGGGATGGCCGAGTGGTTTAAGGCAGCGGTCTTGAAAACCGCCAGAGGGGCAACCCTCTCGTGGGTTCGAATCCCACTCCCTCCGCCATTTGCCGCCGTTTCCGCGCCATAGCCCGGGTCGGAACCGGAGATTTCAGGATGGCGATCCACCGCGCCAGCTATTTTCGACGGGTTTTGCGGATCCATGCGCCGGCGGCCGCGGTGGTCACGATCTGCGTGGTCACAATCTGCCTGCGAGCAACTCATCCAGTTGCGCGAACTGTTCGGGCAGGCCTTCCGCCGAACCGGCGAGGGCTTCGTCGAGGGCCGCTTTTGTGGGATAGAGTTCGTGCAGGGTGACCAGCGTCTTGCCGGCATTTTCTTCGAACGTCACCGTGGTCACGGCGCCCTGATCGCTTTCTTCGTTCGTCCAGACGAGGCGCTTGTACGGCGTCACTTCTCTGTACGTGCCGAAGAACGCCACCGGTTGATCGGAGGTCGGATGGCGGAACACAAGGCGATACGCGCCCCCGGTGCGCACATCCATGTCGCACGAGAGCAGCGACAGGCCCGCCGACTTCGGAACCCACCAAAGCTTGAACAATTCGGGGTTGCTCCACGCTTCGAAGACGATGCGCGCAGGGGCGTCGAACGTTCGCGTTACGACGAACTCACGGTCGGACCTGCGTTCAAGGGCGGTGCGGTTCATGGCGGCGGGACTGCCTTCTCTTCCTTCGGACATCGGCTATCTCCTTGCGTTTCAACTGCTCGACAATCCTGTCCAGCGCGTCGAAGCGGGCGCTCCAAAGCTGGCGGTGCCGCTCGATCCAGGCGGCCTCTTCTTCCAGCGCGCGCTTGCCGAGCCTGCAGGTTCTGACGCGCCCGGCCTTTTCAGTGGTGACGAGCCCTGCCCGCTCCAACACGCCGATATGCTTCTTCATGCCCGTGAGGGTCATATGGAATTTTTCGGCGAGGTCCGTGATCGACGCGTCGGCGCGTCCGAGCTGCTCCAGTACGCCGCGCCGGGTGGCGTCCGACAGCGCAGCGAACGAGGCGTCGAGGCGGGCTTCATTACACTGAACCATATGGTTCAGTATAAGCGGAGCGACCGGGCGTGCAAGAGGAAACCAAAGCGTTAGGGGGGATGGCCCCGCGAGCGCCGCTTTCGCTGCGTTCTCGATGTCGGCGGCGGTTGTCCGTCCGGCGCCTCCGTCATAGGGCTACAGTGAAAACGTAGCGATCATCGCTATCGGGCGCCGCCCGCCATTTGCCGCCTAAGGTGCGTTCGGGCAGGCCCGCATGGATTCGTGAAGATCGCCTCCCCCGACCGATGAGTTTCACCCCGATGCATGGTCTCTATGTCCGGATGCGCAAGACGCGATCCACAGCAGAACCAGCATCAGGAAGGAAGCTCGCATGCCCGTCATCTTCATCGAAGCTCCGCCCGGCATCCGTCCGGACGCCAAGAAGCGAATGGTCCAGAAGGTCACCGACGCCGTGGAAGAGGTCTACCCGATCGGGGAGACGCTGATCTTTCTGCGGGAATACCCGCTGGAGAACGTCGCGCTGAACGGCGGCCTGCAGTCGGAGAACCCAAAGGTGCTCGAGGCCGTTCGCAAGACGATGAGCGCCTGATAGGACGTAATGCGGGCGGAAGCGTCCGCTTCCGCCCGCATATGCCGAAGTGGGCTGAGATGACAACTGAAGTCGGCGACCAGACTGCGCTTCTTTCCCGCGCCCGCAGCGGCGACCGGAATGCCTTCGGGCGTCTGGCGGAGCCGTATCGTCGTGAACTGCACGTGCATTGCTACAGGATGCTCGGCTCGTTCCACGATGCCGAGGATGTGGTGCAGGAAACCATGCTGCGGGCGTGGCGCGGGCTCGGCGGCTTCGAGGAACGGAGTTCCTTCCGCACTTGGCTCTACCGGATCGCAACCAACACCTGCCTCAACGCGCGAACCGTTCGTACCCGCCGGATGCTGCCCGATATGGAAGGGCCACCGGCCGCGCATCTACCGAACGGCAAGCCAGCAACCGAGCTGCCGTGGTTGGAACCTTATCCCGACCGATATCTCGACGAGGTCGCGGACCTCGCCCCCGGACCCGATGCGCGATACGAGTTGCACGAGTCGGTGCAATTCGCCTTTCTGGCGGCAGTCCAGCACCTGCCTGCGCGCCAGCGTGCCGTACTGCTGCTCCGGGACGTCCTGGGCTGCTCCGCGACGGAAGCTGCTCATCTGCTCGGCACGTCTGTCGCTTCGGCGAACAGCGCATTGCAGCGGGCGCGCACCACGCTCGAAAAGCTAGCCCCGGCGCATCGACCGATCCGCCCGTCGGCGCGTCACGACCGCCAGGGCCAGCTTGTCGACCGCTATATGCACGCCTGGGAACAGGCTGATCTCGACGGGCTTGTCGCGCTGCTCAAGGAGGATGCCTTTCTCAGCATGCCGCCATGGCCTCATTGGTATCGGGGGCGCGACGCGATCGGCAGGTTCTTCGCCTGGGCGTGGGAGACAGGCGGCTACGGATCGTTCAAGCTTGTTTCGGCCGGAGCGAACCGGCAACCCGGCTTTGCACTCTATAGCCGAAGCCGGGCCGGCGCGGACGCATGGCGCGCCCATTCGATTCACCTGCTCGACGTCGAAGGCGATGCGATCACAGGCGTGACCGGATTCATCTGCCACCATCTGTTCGCCACGTTCGGCTTGCCTGCAATCTTGCCGCTCGGCCCTGATCAGTAATTGCGCCACAGGCCCGGCGTGGCGAATTCCAGCAAGTGGCCGTCCGGGTCGCGGAAGTAGATGCTTTCGCCGCCGCGCGGCCAGCGGGCGCGTCCTTCGATCTCGACCCCGTTTGCGTCAAGGCGCTTCAGCCAGCCGTCGAGCGCTTCCGTGGAGATCGCGAACGCTACGTGCAGCGGTCCGCTGCCGTCGTGGGGCGGGATGGCTCCGTCCGGCAGTTCGACCTGGCTCAAGGATTGTCCGCGGGCGAACAGGAGCAGCACGGTCCCGCCGACCGCGTATGCGCGCATGCGCTCGTCCGCGTGCATGCGCGGCAGCCCGAGGCATTCCTCGTAGAATTTCGCGGCGCGGTCCAGGTCGTCGACGTAGAGCGACGTCTCGAGGACGCGTTCGATCGCCGGCACGAGATCAGGCGCGGTCGCGCAGCTCGTGGACACCCTCCTGCTCGGCGCAGTGCGCGCAACAGTAGAAGACGTCCCCCTTCTCGACACCGTGACCGACGATCCGGCAGCCGCAGTGTTCGCATCGCGGGGCGGCCGCCTCGATCGCGCATTCGAAGCTGTCGAAGGTCCAGGTGCGTCCGTCCTTCATAACCTGGAAGGTCTTGTCGTAGTCGTTGCCGCACTGGTCGCAGCGAGGCATTTTGTCCTCCATTCGCTCGGCCTTTTCGGACAACGATTCCGGGCCCTTGGCGTTCCGGCTTACGCCCGATTCGGTATGCCCGGCGGGGATTAGCCCTTGAAGACAAACGAAAAAGACGACACTGTACCGATATGATAGGGCGATCCGGGCAGTGGCGGTCGACGATTCGCCAGGGAAAGCTCGCCCTCCAGGGGGAATAGCCGCGTGGCGACCAGCAAGCGAGTGTCCCGGGGAGCGGGCGAGAAATCGGGGTCAAATACCATGAAGCCGGCAGTACTCATTGTGGGCGCTGACAAGGGCGGCGTCGGCAAGACGACGATCTCGCGCACGCTCCTCGACTATATGGCGTCGCGCAATCTGCTCGCGCGGGCGTTCGACGCTGAATATCCGCGCGGGTCCCTGAAACGGTTTCATCCGAGCCTGACCGAGGTCGTCGATCTCGCGGCGATTTCGGACCAGATGAAGATCCTCGATACGCTCACGACAAGCGAGCGGAAGATCAACATCATCG
>Ga0180222_1003404_pt1 | contig 10269 bp, 11 predicted proteins | sample eDN5th37CKraftOP_FD_151336 | JGI IMG/M metagenome (GOLD analysis project Ga0180222, IMG submission 151336) | Enriched Organic Plus compost microbial communities from Emeryville, California, USA - eDNA 5th pass 37_C Kraft OP (version 2) (version 2) ... | reverse complement strand
CGGACAGCAATTCCTTCGCCTGCTTCTGCAGATAGGCGACTTCCTCCGGCGAGAAGACATCTTTGAGCACGAGAAAGCCATTGCGATCGAATTGCTCGGCCTGTTGCCGAGTCAGCGGCGCGCTATCGCTCCACTCGCTATGGACGACCGGATCGAGGCGCGGAAGCATTTGCGCTTCCGAGGTGAGGCGAGACGGGTAAATGTCTGTCATAGCATTTCCCTCTATCAAGCGTTTCAGGAATTCACCGCAACTTTCTGCGGCGCGGCGGACTCGGCGGGGTAAGCGCCGTTCTCGTCATGCACTTCCTGGCCGGTGACCGGCGGATTGAACACACAAGCCGTGAGGATGTCGGTTTCCGGGCGAACGATGTGCCGGTCGTTCTTATTGAGCGCGTACATGACGCCCGGTGCCAGCTTGTGCGTTTCGCCGGTGCCGAGATCCTCGATGGTTCCGGTCCCCTTCAGCACGAAGACCGCCTCGAGATGGTTCTGGTAATGCATCCTGAGTTCTTCGCCCGCGTACATCGTGGTGATGTGGAAGGAGAAACCCATACCGTCGTTCTTGAGAAGAAGGCGGGCACTGTCCCAACCCTTCGATTTGACAAGGCGCTCGGTCTTCCGGATGTCGCTGAGTTGACGAACAATCATTGTTTTTCCCTTCTTTATTCAGCCGCGACACCGTAACCGCCAGTTATCACCGTGCGGACGGATTCCTCGAGAATGTCGAGGCCAGTTGCAAAAGTGGCGTCATCGATGGTGAGAGGTGCAAGCACCTTGACGATTTCGTCATGCGCGCCGCTGGTCTCTATGATGAGCCCGGAGGCGAAGCAGGCGCTGGTGATGGTCTCGGCGGCCTCGCCGGATCCGACGTCGATGCCGCGCATCATGCCGCGGCCGCGCGCGGAGAGTCCGAACTCGGCGGCCATCGCACCCAAGCGCCGTTTCAGCAGCTGCCCCTTGTGCTGGATGCTCTTTTCGAAAGCGTCGTCCTTCCAGAAATGCCGCAAAGCCGCGGTTGCCGTGACAAAGGCGTGATTGTTGCCGCGGAATGTGCCGTTATGCTCGCCCGGCGACCACTGGTCGAGCTCGGGGCGGAGCAGCGTGAGCGCAAACGGCAGGCCCATTCCGGAGAGCGATTTCGCCATGGTGACGATATCAGGGGTGAAACCCATGCCCTCGAAGCTGAAGAACTTTCCGGTGCGGCCGCAGCCAGCCTGAATGTCGTCGATGATCAGCAGCGCGCCGTGGCGCTTGGCGATGTCGGCGATCGAACGCAACCATTCCGGGGACGCGGTATTGAGACCGCCTTCCCCCTGAACCGTCTCGACCAGAATTGCCGCCGGCGCATCGAGCCCGCTGGACGGATCGGACAGCCGCCGCTCCAGCAGCGCAGCAGTATCGACATCGACGCCGTAGTAATGATCGTAAGCCTCGTGGCTGACGTGGCTGAGCGGCACGCCCGCGCCGGTGCGCTTGGCGGCATTGCCGGTGCAGGAAAGCGCCCCGAGGGACATTCCATGGAAGCCGTTGGTAAAGGCGATCACCAGCCCGCGGCCGGTCACCTTGCGGGCGAGCTTGATGGCAGCCTCAACGGCGTTGGTGCCCGTCGGCCCGGTAAACATGGCGCGATAGTCCAGCCCCCGCGGCTTCAGAATCAGCTCCTCGAATGTCTCGAGGAAATCCGCCTTGGCGTCGGTATGCAGATCGAGTCCATGGGTGATGCCGTCTGCCGCGATATAGTCGACCAGCGCTTTCTTCAGCACCGGGTGATTATGTCCGTAATTGAGCGTCGAGCACCCTGACAGGAAGTCGAGATAGCGTCCGCCCTGATTGTCGTACATCCAGACGCCTTCAGCCCGGTTGAACTGCCGCGGCATCGCCCGCGCATAGCTGCGCACGTCGGATTCGCGGCGTTCGTAGATCGACCGGTCGGGAATGCGGCCGCTCGGCTTGGGCCGCGTCTGGCGAGTAAGCGTGGCTGTAGTCATGTCGTCAGGCCTCCTGGTCTGTTTCGGGCATGGCGGCTTGGCAGCGGACCGATGCGGACCAGCCACTCTGTGGCGTGTGCGCCCGCAAAATGCTTATCGCGCTCGAACATCGGGCTTCTGGTCAGCGAAGCGCCCCACGTGCGGGCCAGTCCGTTGAACAGCGCCCAGGACGGAGCGTTGTCGTCCGTCACCGTGGTCATGAGATGCGTAGCACCTTCAGCGGAAGATCGATCCAGCAGCGAATTGATCATGCGCGGGGCGAGGCGCTTGCCGCGCGCCGCCTTGGCGACCGCAACCTGCCAGACAAAGAAGCTGTCGGGCTCTGCCGGCGGGCGATAGCCGGAGACCCAACCCAGAATCTCCTCTCCCCGCTCGACAATGATGCAAGTGTCCGCGAAATGAGTGCACTGCAGGAGGTTGCAATAAGCGGAATTGCAGTCGAGCGGTGCGCAGTCTGCGATCAGACGGGTGATCGCAGGACCATCCGTGGCCCTCGGCCTTCTCAGCTGGAACGCTTCCTCAGACCTCGGAACAACAGCGAAGGCCGTCTGCGAGGCTCCATCCGAAGTCCCGGTCCGACGGCCCGCAATTGCTTCAGTATTCGAACTAATTGCTTCAGCCTCCGTATTAAATGAAGCCTATCCCATAAGCTTCTCCATAGCAAGTGCGCCATCTATGCCGCTATCTCTGCCTTTCAAGCTTCGAATTTAATTTGTATCTCAAATTAAATTGAGGCGTGTCCAGGGGAGCCGGAACGACGATTCGCCATGACTCGGCCGGAGCGCTAAGAACAGAGGCATGAAGTCAGAAATCGCCTCATTGACGTTACGGGCCCTGCGAAGGGTTCTGCGAGCAACCGAAATCGGCAGCCGCCAGTTGGCCATCACCACTGGCCTCACCACGTCGCAATGGCTCGTGCTTCGCGAGATCGACGCACGCGGCAAGTCGACACCCGGCGTTGTTGCGCAGACGCTGCAGTTCAGTCAGGCAACGATTACGGCGATCGTCGATCGGCTTGTTGCACTCGGCCTGGTCCAGCGCCAGCGCAACGTGAGCGACAAGCGCCAGTTCCTGCTCACGGCCACCTCGGCCGGCAGGGAGGTGATCACCAACGCACCCGACCTGCTTCACCTGACTTTCACGGAACGCTTCATCCAGTTGCCGCAGTGGGAGCAGGCCATGATCCTTGCGGCGGTCGAGCGGCTCGCCATGCTTATGGATGCGCAGGACATCGACGCCGCCCCGCTGCTGGACAGCGGGGCCATCGATCGCCCTCAACCGAAATAAGATCAACGCGTCAATTCCTCGGATGTGCCCACTTGGCAGCCATTCAAATGGCGGCTCAGGATCATCGCTGGGATGCAGATGGTGTCGAGCCACACCGGCCTCGATGTTCCCCGGCCGCCTTGGGCGATGTCAGGATGCATACCCTATCGGCATGCATCGCAGTGCCGGGCCGCCACTTGGAACAAGTGCTGCGCTCGTCTGTTCAGCCAGGGAAACGTTCAATCCTGCGGATGAGCGATCATTACCAGTCAGCGACGTAATCGAGAATAACGCTCAACTCCGCCAACCCAATGGATCGGCACGATATCATGGCCAAGATTCGCATCGGCACGTCCGGCTGGCATTATGATTCATGGCGCGGCCACTTCTTCCCGTCCGGATTGATGGTGAAACACCAGTTTCTGTATTACGGATCGCAGTTCGAGACCACGGAGCTCAACGGTGTCTTTTATCGGATGCCTTCGACGCAGGCCGTGAGATCGTGGCATGATCAGACTGGACGCGATTTTATTTTCTCCTGGAAGGCCTCTCGCTTCATCACCCATTGGAAGCGCCTCTCGGAAGCGTCGAAGGACAGCCTGGAACTGCTCGAAAAGCGCCTTTCCCTGCTCGGGAGAAAAGCCGGCCCCGTGCTGTTTCAACTGCCTCCGAACATGGCGGTCGATCACGATCGACTGGCCCGTTTCCTCAAGCTCCTGCGCCGCAGGCACCGGTATACGTTCGAGTTCCGCCATCCAAGCTGGTATACGCCGAAAGTTCTGCGGCTTCTGGCAGATCGAAACATCGCACTCTGTATCTCCGATCATCACGACGCCCCGGCCCCATGGGAGCGCACGGCGGATTTCATTTATATCCGCGGACATGGACCCAGCGGGCAGTACAAGGATCGCTATAGCTCGCAGACGTTACGCAAATGGGCTGCCGACTTGCTGAAGTGGAGGCGGCGCGGCTTTGACGCGTATGTCTACTTCGACAACGATCAGAAAAGTGCCGCACCGGCCGATGCCCTCAGCCTGAAACAGCGCATATAGGCCCCTTCCTTTTCTTTTGATTGTATTTTGGGCCCGTCGAGGCGCCTGACATCACTTCACCATTGCGCACCCGCCATCCGCCAAGGGACGAAATGCCCGCTCGGCGGGGATGGTCGCGATCAGCCGATAGTAATCGTATGGATACTTTGATTCCTCCGGCTTCTTCACCTCGAAAAGATACATCGGATGGACGACACGGCCGTCCTGACGGATTGCGGTCTCGCCGAAGAGCTTGTCTTTGCCCTTGACGGTTTTCATCTGAGGCACGACGACCTTCGCATCATCGCTGCCGGTGGCGGCCACGGCATTCAGATAAGCGAGCGTGGAAGCATAAACGCCAGCCTGGTTTCCACTCGGCATCTTGCCGTTCATGCCCGGCCGGGCCGCGAATCTCTTCGCGAACGCGCGGGTGTCATCGTCCATGTCCCAGTAGAACGCTTCAAGCAATTGCAGGCCCTGCGCGACTTTCAAGCCCATCCCATGAATGTCATTGATGAACAGGAGGAAAGCGACCATGGTCTGACCCCTTTCCTGAATTCCAAACTCCGCCGCCTGCTTGACCGCATTGATGGTGTCTCCTCCGGCATTGGCAAGCCCGATCACCTTGGCCTTTGAGTTCTGGGCCTGCAGGAGAAACGAGGCGAAGTCGGCCGCCCCGAGCGGATGCCTGCTCGAGCCCAATACTTTGCCACCATGCTTCTCGATGTAATTGGTCGCCTCGGCCTCGATGCCCTTGCCGAGAGCATAATCGACAGTCACGAAGTACCAGTCTTTGCCGCCACGCTGCATCATGGCCGCCGCCGTGGTGTTTCCGGTCGCCCAGGCGTCGTTGACCCACTGAATCGTGTTCGGTGAACAGGCCTTACCGGTGAGATCGGAACTTGCAGTCGATGAGGCCAGGAATGTCATCCTGGTATCGCGCAGGAGCGTGTTGATGGCGAGACCGACGGCCGAATTCGGTACATCGACGATCGCATCGACACCGTCGACGTCGAGCCAGCGACGCGCGATTGCTGCCCCCACGTCCGCCTTGTTCTGGTGATCTGCGTAGACAACTTCAACTTTGATACCTTTGCCGCCGCCGTTGAAATCCTCCGCAGCCATCCGGGCAGCTTCCACGGAGCCCATGCCGTTCGTGTCCTGAAAAATACCTGAGATATCGTTGAGTACGCCAACACGCACCACTCCGTCGGAAATTTCCGCACGCGCGCTGCCCGCGGCGCAGGCCAGTGCCAGCGCCAAACCAACCCCAAAGCCCCTCATGGTCTTTCGTCCGTTATGTTCCGTTTTTGTGCTGTGTCGTTATCGCCGCTGAAAAGCTGATCGATCTCAGATTTGACGTTCAGGCAGGCGCAGCACCAGCCCGTCGAGCGTTTCGGTGACCTTGATCTGGCAGGCGAGACGACTATTGCTACGACGCTCATCAGCGGTACCATCAAGCAGCGCGTCCTCATCGTCCCCGATGGCTGGCAGTCGGTCCAGCCAATCGCCTTCCACGTAAACATGGCAAGTTGCGCACATCGCATTGCCGCCGCACTCTGCCAGAATTCCGTCGATGCCGGTGCGGGTCGCGGCTTGCATGGCGCTCTCGCCCTCGCCGGCCTCGACAGGTGATCTCTCGCCGCTGGGACGAATGAAAATGATAGTCGGCATAAATGACTCCTCACGCCGGTGAGATAGCAACAGGCAGGCTGTCGAGCCCGCGCAAGGTATTGTTGAAGCGGCGCTTCGTATCTCCTACGATCTCGATCTCAGCGACCCGACGCGCCAGTGCCGAGAGAATCACTTCACCTTCAAGGCGGGCAACAAGTTGGCCGACGCACATGTGGATTCCTGAACCGAAACCAACATGGCCGGAGGTACGGCGGGTGATGTCATAACTGTCGGGTTTATTCCAGCGCCGCGGATCACGGTTCGCCGCACCGAGGAACATCAGCACTTTCTCACCTTCGCCAATATGTGTCTCGCCAATCTCGACATCGCGCGTCGTGGTGCGGAAGAATGTCTGCACCGGACTTTCGAAGCGCACTGCCTCTTCGAAAGCGTTGCGGGCAAGCGATGGATCGCGACGCAGAAGCTGCCATTGATCGGGAAAGCGCGCGAGGCAGTAGAGCGCAGCACCAATGCCGTTGACGGTCGTATCGAGGCCTGCGGACAGCAATGAGCGCACCAGAAGCTCGGCCTCGTTCTCGGTGATTTCCCCCTGGTCGGCCTGCGCGTGGATGCAGGCGCCAAAACCGCCTGGCGCGAGATTGTTGCGCCGGCACTGCTCGGCGACATATGCCTGATGTGGCGCAGAGCGCTCGATTGCCTCCCGGCGCAGTTCGTTGGGCGGGCCGAACGCGTTGAACACCAGGCTTGCATAGGGCAATAGATGCTCGCGTCCCTCGGGTTTCAGCCCGAGCGCATCCGGAAAAATTGAGAGGGGATAGGCTTCCGCGAGATCTGCGATCGCATCGAAGCGACGCTTCTCAAGCAGGAGATCGACCTGCGCCTCGGCTGCAGCGACAAATCGATCGCGGACCTGCTTCATCACGGTGGGCGACAATACTCGGGATAGGACCGCCCGGGTGCGCGTATGCGCAGGCGGGTCGGCTTCAAGGATAAGGCTGGGCGGTCGCCACGGCTTTTCTTTCTTGAAATCGCTTAAGCCCACGCCGCGGCTGGAGCAGAAGGTCGCAGGGTCATTCAGAACGGCATGAACCTCGGCGTAGCGGGCCACGCCATAGACACCCCACTTATCGAGATAGACCACCGGCCCCGCTTCCCGCAGCACTTCGTGCGTTGGAAAGGGATCGGCGAAGAACTCGATTGCAAAAGGATCAATGTCAAGATGTGGAATGGAGAGCGAACCGTCTGCGGCGTTCGACGATACAGAGGAGCCAAGTGGAGTCATTCAAATCCTCCCAAGTTTACGCTTGTAAAACGCTCTCGCATGTTCTTACTTTAGAAGGATAGATCGCGAGCTTTCATGTAATGACCCTTCTCTCGACCAAAGACAGGCGGATGCTTGCGACGGCATTGGAAGGGCCGACACTCGACCTCGATCGCTATGTGCCAGCCTTCATCACCTTCATCGCAAACAAGCTGTCGAACAGCGCGACCGCCTTCTATCAACGGCAGTTCGGCGTCAACGTCACGGAGTGGCGGATCATGTCGCTGCTTGCGATCGAGCCTGGCATTCCGGCTGCCCGAATCTGCCAAGTCATCGGATTTGATAAAGGATCCGTTAGCCGGACTTTGGCCAGACTGGAGAGCCGCGGGCTGCTGACAATCCGTACCGATCCAAGCGACGGGCGCACGCATTCGATCTCGTTGACGGCAAAGGGTCGCTCCATCCACGATAGAGTGATTGTCGCAGCCCTGGAGCGCGAACGCCGACTGCTGTCGTGCTTGAATAAGGGCGAACGAGAGATGCTGATCCAGTTGCTGCGGCGGCTGCACGATAACATCGAAGCCGTCGTCACCGACGACACATAAGGCGGCTTCGACGTCAGCAAACCGGTCAGCAAAATAGCTTCGCTCATTCCAAACCGCAGGACCAGGGCGGCAAGCGCCCACGTTGCCGAACATGATATCCTCCCACTCGGCAAAGCAATTTCTTGTTAGGAACGACTCTATTCCAAATTAGTTGTCTTGGCAACTTTTTTATTTGGGAAGCTTGCATCTGGGCATAGTCTGCACGGGGGCGTCGATGACATCGCCCTAGGCCCCTCTCGCCCTCCAGGACGAGCCGCCCCATCGCCGATCATTCCCGCGTCGCCGGCGCTTCGTCGTCACATCAGGCTGAACATCCCTTTTCGCAGCGCTATCAGCTGAGTTTTAACCTGCCGCGCGGCGGCTAACGGGAACGGCATGATTCTCGCGCGCGCATGCTTCGCCCGCCTCCCTGGTCTTCACCCTGCCAGCAGCGCACGTCTTCAATGCGTCTCCGAACCGAGATTGTTTCCGCCCTAAGCCGCTCCAATCCCCCGGCGGTCATTGATTCCGGACAGTATCGCTCGCCTCGAAGCCGGGCCGCGGAATCTGGCTCATGATCGTCCGGGTAAAGCCCCCATCAACGATGACTTCCTCACCGTTGATATAATCGGCGCGCGCGCTGGCCAGGAATACAACAGCATTGGCAACATCACGCGGCTGACCGATACGACGGCTCGGCACCAGCCTCTCGCGTGTCTCGCGCACGCCGGGCGTGGCGTAAATCCCCTCGGTCATCGCGGTTTCGATCATGCCCGGACTTACGACGTTGCTTCGCACGCCGCGCGGTCCCCACTCGACGGCCAATTGGCGTGAGAGCATGGCAACACCGGCCTTGGCAACGCTGTATGCGCCGCTGAAACTTTGCGGCGCCGTCGCTGAAATGGATGCGATATGAACGATGGCCCCTCGCCCTCCTGCCAACATCGGCGCGCCAAAGATGCGAGCGCATCTGAAATAGCCGGTCAGATTGAGGGCGAGAACGGCGTCCCAATCCGCCATGGCCATGGTTTCGAGCGCGCCGTTGCGCATTGTTCCAGCATTGTTGACCAGGATCGAGGGTGGCCCTTGCCATTCCTTGATCTGCCTCCGGGCCTGCGTGACACTGGCGTCGTCGGTTACGTCGCAAGCCACGAACAGCGCACTTCTACCGGACTTATTGATGTCCGCAGCCGCTCCGCGACCGGATTCATCCCGGTCGAGAATCGCCACAGCCGCGCCGGCCTCCGCAAGCGCCAGCGCGATGCCACGGCCGATGCCGGCTCCCGCCCCCGTAACCACTGCAACTTGACCGCTCAAATCGAGCCAGTTCATCCGCTTTTCCTGTGACAAGATACTGGCTACCAACTTAAGGCACCGGTGCTTTGAGAGAAGGCAGCTCGATCCGGCGAATCAGCCGGTTCTCCTGCGCGGTGATCAGGTGTTCGGAGGCGCGCAGGTAGGCGGGCCAATCGGGGTCCTTGTCGCGCCGGGCGTGGCGCCGCTCAAATTCACCCATGTCCGGGAAACCCCAGAGGTGGACAATCTGATTGAGCAGCCCGACGGCGCTCGTGTACATGCCGAGCGGACGGCCCAGGTATTTGAGCTGTATTGGCATCGCCAGACGATCAAACACGTCGATGAACTCGGCAGTCTTGCGCAACCGGATGGTGTAGACTCTCAGATCGACGATCTCGGGCTCGGTCATCATGGCACTCTTCTCAAAGCTACGGACTTTCAGCTACGTGTCAGCGGGCAACCGCCCTCTTCCAGCGGCCGGAATGCCTCGTTCGCCTCGATGGTCGAGACGAGTTTGTAAACGTCGCCCGGATATTTGCTTTCTTCCGGCTTCTTGACCTCAAACAGGTAGGCCGGATGAATCTTGCGCCCGTCGGGGCGAATATTTCCCTGTCCGAAGCAATCGTCATCCGTCGGCATCTTCTTCATCAGCTCGATCACAGCCTTGCCGGAAGATTTTGCGCGTTCGACACCAAGCTCCCTGACCGCCTTGAGATAGTGAGTGACGCAGGAATAGTCGCCCGCCTGGCTCATATTCGGAAACACGCCCGCTGCCAGCCGCGGCTTCACACGGAACATGAAACCACGGGTTCGGTCATTCATGTCCCAATAGAACGTCTCGGTGAGGGAAAGTCCCTTGGCGGTCTGCATTCCCATTCCCAACACGTCCGTGACATAGCCGACCAGGGCGGCCATTCGTGTCCCGTTGTGGTCGAGACCGAACTCCTGCGCTTGCTTAAGGCAGGTGATGAGTTCGCTTCCCGAATTCGCGAAAGCCACGACATTGGCTCCGCTCGATTGGGCCTGGAGCAAAAAGGATGAAAAGTCGGTGGTCGATCCGAATGGATAGCGAACCGCGCCAACAACTTTGCCGCCGGCCGCCTTGGCAAATCTCGACGCGTCGGCCTCCGCGGCGTGGCCAAAGGCATAATCTGCCGTGATGAAGAACCACTTGTCGCCGCCATTGCGCACGAGCGAGGTGGCCGTGG
>Ga0180222_1003401_pt1 | contig 10290 bp, 6 predicted proteins | sample eDN5th37CKraftOP_FD_151336 | JGI IMG/M metagenome (GOLD analysis project Ga0180222, IMG submission 151336) | Enriched Organic Plus compost microbial communities from Emeryville, California, USA - eDNA 5th pass 37_C Kraft OP (version 2) (version 2) ... | reverse complement strand
TCGAAACCTGGCGGCGCGAATACAACGAGGAAAGGCCGAAAAAAGCATTGGGCGGAATGACGCCATCCGCCTACGCAAAACACCTGGCCGACGTTCGGCTACAGTAACCCCGGACTCCAAATGATCCCGCTACTGAAAGCGGGGGGACGTCGTCGAAGGAGCGGAAGCGGACCGGTCGGGCGCGAGGTGGCTCGTACTAAGATGGGGAAGCCGGTTCCGGCGTAGCGAAGTGGCGGACGGCGGCGCCAGCAAGGTCTGCCGGCCGCTGCGCCGATGGCCGAGGGGCCGGCGCGGATGCCGACGGCGCGCCGGCGCGCGTCGGGCCGCGCCGCTCAGCCGGTGGTCTCGATGCGCTCCACGCGCTGCAGGCCGCGCGGCAGCAGTCCGCCGCGCGTCGCACGGCTGCCGCCGTACTCGACCAGATCGTTCCACTTGAGGATGAGCTTGCGCTGGCCGGCGTACAGCGTGACCTCGCCCTTGCCCTCGGCGACGACGGCGACGCCGGCGATGCGCTCGCCGGCGGCGAGCTTCTGCTTGGGAATCTCGATCAGCTTGTTGCCGCGGCCGCCCTTCTCGAGCTCGGGCAGCTCCGCCACCGAGAACATCAGCAGATGCCCCGCGCTGGTCGCCACGACGATGCGGTCGCGCGCCGTGTCGGCGACCGGCGCGGGCGCGAGCACGCGCGACTTCTCCTCCATGTTGAGCACCTGCTTGCCGCCCTTCTTGTTGGCGAGCAGCGCCTCGAACTTCGTCACGAAGCCGTAGCCCAGGTCGGTGGCGAGCACGAACCGGGTCGCCGGGTCGGCGATCGCCACCGCGTCGAAGCGCGCGCCGGCCGGCAGCGCGAAGCGGCCGGTCAGCGGCTCGCCGTTGCCGCGCGCCGACGGCAGCGTGTGCGCCGGCGCCGAATAGCTGCGCCCGGTCGAATCGATGAAGACCGCTTGCTGCGTCGTGCGTCCCTTGGCGCTGGCGAGGAACGCATCGCCCTCGCGGTAGCCGAGCGCGGGGGCGTCCACGTCGTGGCCCTTGGCCGCGCGCACCCAGCCCTTGGCCGAGAGCACGACCGTGACCGGCTCGCTGGCCACCAGCGCGGTCTCGTCGAGCGCCTGCGCCGCGGCGCGCTCGACCAGCGGCGAGCGGCGCTCGTCGCCGTACGTCTTGGCGTCCTCCTTGAGCTCGTCCTTGATCAGCGTGCGCAGGCGCGCCTTCGAGTTCAGGACGACGTTGATGCGCGCGCGCTCCTCCTCCAGCTGGTCGCGCTCGGCGTTGATCTTCATCTCCTCGAGCCGCGCGAGCTGGCGCAGGCGCGTCTCCAGGATGTAGTCGGCCTGCTCCTCGCTGAGCCGGAAGCGGGCGACCAGCGCGGGCCTGGGCTCCTCCTCGGTGCGGATGATGCGGATGACCTCGTCGAGGTTGAGGTAGGCGATGCGCAGGCCCTCAAGCAGGTGCAGGCGCCGCTCGACCTTGGCCAGGCGATGCTGCAGCCGCCTGGTGACGGTGTCCTGGCGGAAGCGCAGCCATTCCGACAGCACCTGCTTGAGGTTCTTCACCTGCGGCTTGCCGTCGAGGCCGATCATGTTCAGGTTGACGCGGTAGCTCTTCTCGAGGTCCGTCGTCGCGTTCAGGTGCTGCATCATCTCGTCGAGATCGACGCGGTTGGAGCGCGGGATCAGCACGATGCGGATCGGGTTCACGTGGTCCGACTCGTCGCGGATGTCCTCGATCATCGGCAGCTTCTTCGCGCGCATCTGCCCGGCGATCTGCTCGATGATCTTCGACGGCGACACCTGGTAGGGCAGCGCGGTGACGACGACGTTGCCGTCCTCCTTCTTCCACACCGCGCGGCAGCGCACCGAGCCGGTGCCCGCGGCGTACATCGCGGCGAGCTCGCCGCGCGGCGTGATGATCTCGGCCGCGCTCGGGAAATCCGGGCCGCGGACGTGCTCGCAAAGATCGGCGAGGCTCGCGTCCGGATCGTCGAGCAGGCGGATGCAGGCGCTGGCGATCTCGCGCAGGTTGTGCGGCGGGATGTCCGTGGCCATGCCGACGGCGATGCCGGTCGAGCCGTTCAGCAGCACGTGCGGCACGCGCGCCGGCAGCCAGGACGGCTCCTTCAGCGTGCCGTCGAAGTTCGGCGACCAGTCGACCGTGCCCTGGCCGAGCTCCTCCAGCAGCAGCTCGGCGATCGGCGTCAGCCGTGCCTCGGTGTAGCGCATCGCGGCGAACGACTTCGGGTCGTCCTGCGAGCCGAAGTTGCCCTGCCCGTCGATCAGCGGGTAGCGGTACGAGAACGGCTGCGCCATCAGCACCATCGCCTCGTAGCAGGCGCTGTCGCCGTGCGGGTGGAACTTGCCGATCACGTCGCCGACGGTGCGCGCGGACTTCTTCGGCTTGGCCGCCGCGTCCAGGCCGAGCTCGCTCATCGAATAGACGATGCGCCGCTGCACGGGCTTGAGGCCGTCGCCGATGAACGGCAGCGCGCGGTCGAGCACGACGTACATCGAATAGTCGAGGTAGGCCCGCTCGGCGTAGTCCTTGAGCGGGATCTGTTCGTAGTTGGCTTGCAGGTTCATCGATCGTCCGGAGAAAAAGGCGTCGCGCGCGCCGGCCGGGCGCGCCAGCCCGTCATTCTGCCATGCACGGCCGGCCGGGCCGGAGCGCCGCGGGCGCGGCGCCGCACCGGCGGCGCGGCGCGGGTCAGCGCGGCGCGCGGTAGCCGCCGCGCACGCCGCGCGGCGACAGCACCAGCTGCCAGAGCTGGTCGCGCCGCGAGCGGAACACCGCGGCCGAGGCGGCCAGATAGAAGTGCCACATGCGCCGGAAGCGCTCGCCGTAGGCCGGCGCGAGCTGCGGCCAGGCCGCGTCGAAATTCGCGCGCCAGGCCATCAGCGTGCGGTCGTAGTCGGCGCCGAAGTTGTGCCAGTCCTCCATGACGAACAGGCCCTCGGCGGCACGCGCGATCTGCTCGGCCGACGGCAGCATCGAGTTCGGGAAGATGTACTTGGCGATCCACGGGTCGGTGTGGTTCGACGAGACGTTCGAGCCGATCGAGTGCAGCAGGAACAGGCCGTCGTCGGCGGTGCAGCGGCGCGCCGTCTCGAAGTAGGTGCGGTAGTTGCGCACGCCGACGTGCTCGAACATGCCGACCGAGAACACGCGGTCGAAGCGCTCGTCGAGCGTGCGGTAGTCGGCCAGGCGGATCTCGACCGGCAGGCCGCGGCAGATCTCGCGCGCGTACTCGGCCTGCTCCTGCGAGATCGTCACGCCGACGCCGGACACGCCGTGGCGCTCGGCCGCGTACTTCAGCGCCTCGCCCCAGCCGCAGCCGATGTCGAGCACGCGCATGCCCGGCTGCAGGCCGAGCTTGGCGAAGATCAGGTCCAGCTTGGCTTCCTGCGCCGCGTCCAGGTCGGCCGCGTCCTTCCAGTAGCCGCAGCTGTAGACGAGGCGCTTGCCGAGCATCGCCCGGAACAGGTCGTTGCCGAGGTCGTAGTGGCGCTCGCCGACCTCGTAGGCGCGCTGGCCGCGCTGCAGGTTCAGCACGCTCGACTTCAGGTAGAGCCAGGTGTCGTCGAGCGTGCCGACCTTCTCGTCGAGGCGCGCGTCGAGCAGTTTGAACAGGAAGCCGTCGAGGTCGTCGGCGTCCCACCAGCCGTCCATGTAGGCCTCGCCGAGGCCGAGCGAGCCGTGGGTGATGACGCGCGGGTACAGCCGCTCGTCGTGGATCCTGGGATCGGTGGGGGCGGGGCCGTCGATGCGCACGCCGGCTTCGGCGAGCAGGGCATCGATGCGGCTGCGGGCATGGGTCGAGATCATCGGCAGCTCCGTTGCGGCGTGCGGCACGCGCGTTCCCACGTCGGGACGCCGCGGCCGCGTTCAAGCCGGTGCGCGGGACAGCACGCCGAATTCTGCCGCAAAGCGCGCGTAGAACAATGGTGCGCCGTCCGCGCGTGCGGCCGCCAGCAGCGCCTCGGCCTCCTCGTCGGAGGCGAGGAACTCCACCAGCACGGTCGACTCGCCGGCCAGCTCGAAGAAGTGCTGCTCCTGCAGGACGCCGTGGCGGCCGAAGCCGGCGATCGCGCGGAACGCCGAGCCGCCGGGCAGGCCGCGCCGCCTGGCCTGCTCGAGCAGCCATTCGTGCAGCGGCATGCCGCGATGCCGCTGCTTCTCGTGCACGTAGAAACGCAGAAGGCAGCCTTTCATCGCTTTCCTCCGGGTCAGGCGCGCAGCAGCAGGCGGACCAGGCCGATGCCGGCCAGCGTCATCAGCAGCGATCCGGCGAGGTGCGCCGCGACGATCGCCAGCGTCCAGCCGTACTGCTGGCGCAGCAGCAGCGTGACCGTCTCGGCGGAGAACGTCGAGAACGTGGTCAGGCCGCCGAGAAAGCCGGTCGTGATGGCCAGGCGCCAGGCCACCGGCAGGGCCTCGTAGTGGCCGAACAGGCCCATCGCCGCGCCCATGATCAGGCCGCCGGCGAGATTGGCCGCGAGCGTGCCGAGCGGCAGGACCGGCAGCAGCGGGTTGAGCGCCAGACCGAGCAGCCAGCGCACGACCGCGCCGGCGAACGCGCCGAATCCGACGGCGAAGAACGAGGACAGGTTCATGGAACTCCCGGGCGGATCGAAGACACCCGGATCGCGGCGCGCGGGCTGGCGTGGATTCCGGCCCACGGCGCCCGCCCGCTCCCGATGCCGGGAACCTGGCAGGCATCATCAGCCTCGCGGCGGTTCGAGGAGAATGCCATCTCCCTTGCACGGCGATCTTAGCGCAGCGCGGGCCGATCGCGCCGGCGTTCCCGCCGGCCCGGCGCCGCCGCGCGAATATGCCGTTTGATTCTAAGCCGGGATAGCGGTCTAATCGAACGATCCGCCTGCGGGCTTAAGGCGGATCGGTCCGTGGGCGCCCGGGGAGCGGGCGGCGCGGCCGAAATCTCTGAACCAGCATCGGCCGGCCGCGCGCCGGCCCGCTTCCATTCGCACGGGGAACGTCATGGCATCGATTGCTTCACGGGTGGCCCACATCGGGCTGGGGCTGCTCTTCGCCTTGGGCGCGGCGGGTGCCGCGGCCAGGGTCATCGACATCCGCGTCGACCAGTCGCGCGGCGCGGATCCTTCGGTGGACTACACCAAGCTCACCGTCTTCGGCCCCTGGGACGACCGCAACTACGCGCTCACGGCCGCGGACCTCGCGGTCCTGTCCGAGCACGAGACCGAATCGCACGACCCGACGCCGGCGTTCTTCCGCGTCTGGATGCGCAAGCAGGCCGCGAGCGAGGGCCGCCCGCTGCCGACCAGCGGTCCGGACCAGTATCCGCGCAGCGCCGTCAACACGTTCCTGCAGCGCTTCGGCGGCATCAAGATCAACGGCCGGGTCTATCGCGGCATCAACCGCATCGAGGGCAACCGCTTCGAGGTGTTCGAGGAGGAGGAGCTCGAGGAGATGGGCGAGACCTGGCCGCGGTTCGTCACCGGCGAGGTCAGGATCACCAGCCCGCAGGGCGCCGAGGAGACCGCGATCGCGGTCAACCCGGTCGACACGAACTACGTGATCGCCGGCAGCAACGGGCCCGGCAGCGGCCAGAAGATGTGGCGCTCGACCGACGGCGGCGCCACCTGGAGCGGCGCGATCAGCCTGACCGGCAACACCTGCTGCGACGCCACGGTCGGCTGGTCGACCGACGGCCAGATCGCCTACACCGCCTCGCTGGTCAACTGCGGCGCGTCTTGCGGCGTGGCGTTCTACCGCTCGCTCGACAAGGGCCTGACCTGGACGCAGAGCGCGACGATCGTCGCCAGCGGCTCGGACAAGGAATACCTGCACGTCGATTCGTACGCCGGTTCGCCGTACAAGGACAACATCTACGTGTCCTGGCACCAGAGCAACGTGCAGAAGTTCGCGCGCTCGACCGACAAGGGCGTGACGTTCGGGCCGGTGCAGACGCTCGATTCGGCGTTCAAGGGCATCGGCAGCGACATCACCAGCGACAAGCAGGGCAACGTCTACTACTTCTTCCCGTCGACCGGCGGGCGCCAGATCCGCGTCGTGAAGTCGACCGACGGCGGCGCCTCGTTCGCCGCCAGCGGCGTCAAGGTCGCCGACACCAAGGCGCAGTTCGACTTCCCGCTGCCGTCGATGTCGACGCGCAACGCGTTCATCTACGCCTCGGCCGACGTCGACCTGTCCGGCGGCCCGTACGGCAACAGCCTGTACGTCGCCTGGTCGGACACCTACGCCGCCGACAACGACAGCAGCGCGACGGCGAACCACGCGCGCGTGCAGGTGGCCTATTCGCGCGACGGCGGCGCCACCTGGACCGTCACCACGCCGCACCCGACCGACGACGGCCAGACCGTCGACCGCTACCAACAGTGGCTCAAGGTCGACGAGTACGGCCGCGTGCACGTCATCTACTACGACACGCGCCACAGCGCCAACCGCACCGGCGTCGACGTCTACTACTCGGTGTCGCTCGACGGCGCGCAGACCTGGGACACGCCGCGCCGCCTGACCACCGCCACGTCGCCGAAGATCAACACCTCGATGGAGTGGGGCGACTACAACGGCATGGACATGGCGATGAACGACATCATCGCCATCTACACCGACAACCGCGCCGGCATCGACGTCTGGGGCATCGGCGGCTTCGCCGACGCGCCGGGGCCGGACTACCGGCTCTCGGTCGCCGGCGCCTCGCAGTCCGTGTGCGCCGGCAGCGCGATCGCGCCGGTCACCACCACGCTGTCCTCGGTGGTCGGCTACACGCGGCCGGTCACGCTGAGCCTGCCCGCGCTCGACACGGCGGCGTTCACCGGCGGACTGTTCACGCCCAATCCGGTCACCGTGCCGGCCAACGCCAGCGCCACGTCCGTGCTGACGCTGGGCACGCGGCCGGACGCCGCGAACGGCACCTACACGGTCACCGTGCGCGCCACCGACAACCAGTCGCCCGCCGTGGTCAAGGAAGCGTCGTTCGACGTCCGCATCGCCGCCGGCCAGCCGGCCGTGCCCGCGCCGGCGACGCCGGCCGACGGCGCCGTCGACATGCCGCGCCAGACCGTGTTCACCTGGGCGGCCGACCCCGCCGCGGTCGGCTACACGATCGAGATCGCCAGCGACGAGGCGTTCTCGAACATCGTCGAGACCGGCACGCCGACCGCGGCCACGTACACCGTGCAGCAGCCGCTGCAGCCGATGACGACGTACTACTGGCGCGTGCGCGCGCACAGCCCGTGCGGCGACAGCGCCGTGTCGGCGACGTTCCGCTTCACCACCGGCGTGACGTTCCCCGAGCCCTACTGCAGCGTCACGTTCCCGAGCGCGGTCGAGCCGATCACGCGCGTGAAGTTCACCGGCATCGACAACACCAGCTCTCCGGTCGTCGACGGCAGCCCGGCGCACGAGGACTTCCTGGCGGTGCCCGGCGGCGCGGTGGCGCCCGGCTCGACGTATTCGATGGCGGTCGAGGGCAATACCGCCGGCGACTACACGACCAAGGTGAACGCGTTCGTCGACTGGAACCGCAACGGCACGTTCGAGGCCACCGAGACCTACACGATCGGCGACATCACCAATTCGACCGGCACCGACGGCAAGCAGGCGGTGGCGAACATCGTCGTGCCGCCCTCGGCGACGCCGGGGCCGACGCGCCTGCGCGTGATCAAGCGGTACAGCTCGGCGGCGACCGCGTGCAACAACACCGGCTACGGCCAGGCCGAGGACTACACGCTGACGGTCGGCGGCTCGGGCGCGACGTACACGGTCGGCGGCACGGTGAGCGGCCTGGCCGGCAGCGGCCTGGTGCTGACCTTGAACGGATCGGCCAGCCTGCCGGTGAGCGCGAACGGCGCATTCACGTTCCCGGACGGCCTGCCCAGCGGCACGGCGTACGCGGTGACGGTCGGCACGCAGCCGTCGAATCCGGCGCAGACCTGCAGCGTGGCCAACGGCAGCGGCACGATCGGCAGCGCGAACGTGACGAACGTCGCCGTCACCTGCACGACGAACCCGCCGCCGACGTACACGGTCGGCGGCACGGTGAGCGGTCTGGCCGGCAGCGGCCTGGTGCTGACCTTGAACGGGTCGGCCAGCCTGCCGGTGAACGCGAACGGCGCGTTCACGTTCCCCGACGCGCTCGCCGACGGCGCCGCCTACGCGGTGACGGTCGGCACGCAGCCGTCGAATCCGGCACAGACCTGCAGCGTCGCCAACGGCAGCGGCACGATCGCCGCCGCGAACGTCACCGACGTCGCCGTGACGTGCGCGGACGACGTCGTCGACCGCATCTTCGCCGACGGCTTCGAGCTGCCGGCGCGCTAGCGCCCTGCGGCGTGCCGCCGCGGCCTCGCGCCGCCGCGGCACGCCGCGACCCGAGCCTGCGGCAGCTGCCGCAGGCCCGGAACTCGCCGCGACCGGCCGCACCGTGTAGCATGCGCGCCCGCTCCGCGCATCGCCCGATGACGTCCGTTCCCGCCCCCCGCCGCCGCCTGCTCGCGCCGCTGCTCGCCGCGCTGGCGATGTTCGGCCCGTTCTCGATCGACACGATCTTCCCGGCGTTCGGCGCGATCGAAGCCGACCTGCGCGCCACGCCGCTGGCCATGCAGCAGACGATCAGCGCCTACATGATCGCCTACGCGCTGATGTCGCTGCTGCACGGGCCGTTCTCCGACGCGCTCGGCCGGCGCCGCGTGATCCTGGTCAGCATGATCGTGTTCGCGCTCGCCTCGATCGGCTGCGCGCTGGCCGGCTCGATCGGCACGCTGCTGGGCTTCCGCGCGCTGCAGGGCATGTCCGCCGGCGCCGGCCTGATCGTCGGCCGCGCGATCATCCGCGACTGCTTCGAGGGCGTCGAGGCGCAGAAGCTGATGTCGACCGTGTCGATGATCTTCGGCGTCGCGCCGGCGATCGCGCCGATCGTCGGCGGCTGGGTCATCGCGTTCGCGCGCTGGCCGATGATCTTCTGGCTGCTCGCCGCGTTCGCGCTGCTGCTGTGGCTGGCGTGCCTGGCGCTGCTGCCGGAGACGCATCCGCGCGAGCGCCGCGCCGGCCTCTCGGCGGGCGGGCTCGTGCGCACGTACCGGCTGATCTTCGGCGACCGTGCGTTCTATCCGCTGGCGCTCGCCGGCTCGCTGAACTTCAACGCGCTGTGGGTCTACATCTCCTCGGCGCCGGCGATCGTGCTCGACCTGCTGCGGCTCGACGCGCAGCAGTTCGCCTGGCTGTTCGTGCCGGCGATCAGCGGCATGATGCTCGGCGCGTTCCTGTCCGGCCGCGTCGCCGGGCGCCTCAGCGCGGCGGCGACCGTGCGCCTGGGCTACGCGATCATGCTCGCCGCCTCGGCGCTCAACCTCGCCGTCACGTTCCTGCTGCCCGCGCCGGGCGTGCCGTGGTCGGTGCTGCCGATCGGGCTGCACGCGATCGGCATCGGCGTCAACTTCCCCACGCTGACGCTGCTGCTGCTCGACCGCTTCCCGCAGCAGCGCGGCGCGGTGTCGTCGGTGCAGGCCTTCGTCAGCCTGGTCATCAGCGCCGTCGTCGCCGGCGCGATCTCGCCGCTGCTGTCGGGCAGCATGACGCATCTGGCGCTCGGCGCGCTGGTCTCGACGCTGCTCGGCTTCGCCGCCTGGCGCGCGTACGGCGCGATCGAGCGCCGCGAACGGCACGCCGCGGCAGCGGCGCTTTCGCGCTAGGCCCGTGGCTGCCGGGCCGCGCCGCGCGTGTGCTAAGGTCGCCCGTCCTCCCGCCGCGAATGCCGATGCTGGATCCCGAGCTGATCAAGGCCGCACGCAGCCGCCGCTGGCGCGCCGCGGCCGCGCTCTGCCTGCTCGCGCTGCTGGCCACGGCCCTGCTCGGCGGCCTGCGCCGCGCGCCGGCGAAGACGGTTCCGCTGCACGGCGCCGGCGAGCGCGTGGCGAACGGGGCGCTGGCGGTCAAGCCGCTGCGTGCCTGGATCGACGTGCGCAACCCGCGCGGCCATGCCGATGCGGCGGAGCGCAAGGACTTCCTGATCGTGGAGGCCGCGGTCGAGAACCTGACCCGCGCCAGCAACGGCTGGTACCTGCGCGAGGACCTGCGCTGGCTGGCCGGCCGCGAGGACCGCGCCGGCGCCAGGCCCGACCTGATCTACCTGGCCGAGGACCTCGTGCCGCTGAGCACGCTGCAGCCGCACCTGCCGGCCAACGTGCTGCTGGCGTGGAAGGTGCCGCCGGGGCTGTCGGTCGCCGAGCCGGTGCGCCTGGGCCTGTACGGCCGGCGCTTCGTCGAGAAGACGTTCCTCACCACCGAGAGCGGCTG
>Ga0180222_1003397_pt1 | contig 10303 bp, 9 predicted proteins | sample eDN5th37CKraftOP_FD_151336 | JGI IMG/M metagenome (GOLD analysis project Ga0180222, IMG submission 151336) | Enriched Organic Plus compost microbial communities from Emeryville, California, USA - eDNA 5th pass 37_C Kraft OP (version 2) (version 2) ... | reverse complement strand
GGCTGCGATCGTCGAGATCAAGCTGATCGAGGCGGCGGCGGCGCGGTTCGCGCGCGGCGAGATCCGGCGCCGGCCGGCCCTGTCGTCATGGAAGGCGGTGCTGGATTACGTCCGCACCGCGATGGCATTCGCCGAGAAGGAGCAGTTCCGTATCCTGTTCTTGGACAAGCGCAACCAGCTGATCGCCGACGAGGTGCAGCAGACCGGCACGGTGGACCATACGCCGGTCTATCCACGCGAGGTGGTGAAGCGGGCGCTGGAGCTGAGCGCGACCGCCATCATCCTCGTGCATAACCATCCCTCCGGAGATCCAACCCCGTCCTCCGCCGACATCCAAATGACGGAGCAGATCATCGCCGTGGCGCAGCCGCTCGGCATCGCGGTGCACGATCATCTGGTGGTCGGCCGTGACGGCCATGCCAGCCTGCGCGGGCTGGGGCTGATCTGACGATCACTGCCGCTGGAGCACGAGGGGCTGGCGCGCAGCCGGAATTCGGCGCCAGGCCAATGTGTCGTCCTCCTCGAACCGCCAGATCTCGCCCGAGCGCGACAGCAGCAGGAGCTGGCCGCGATCCATGCGCCAGCCGGTGGGCGCGAAGCGGGCGATCAGCGGGTCGCAGTCGGGCTTCAGCTGAACGGCGAAATTGTCCTGGTCGGCCGCCTCGTTGGCGAGCGTGAGGATGCAGATCGGGCGGCCGGTGCCGCGCACCACGCCCCAGTCGCCGAACATCTGATCGGCGGTGTATTCGCGCCCGCTCTGAGCGGCGGCGAGGTTCTGCAGGAAGTAGCGGCCCTCGTTCGGACGCAGGCCTTCGTACATGCCGGCCTCGACCTCGAGCAGTTCGATCAGGGTCGTGCCCTTGGCATCCTTCAGCACCAGCGTGTCACGGCGTCCGAGCCCCCAGGCGGCCACGTCCTTGAGCGGCGGGAAGGCGGTTGGGCAGGCGGGGTCCAATTCGGCGGCACGACCGGCGGCGATGGCGTCGAGCTTGAGCGTGATCGCGCAGGTACGGTCACGGTCGGCGTTGGACAATTCCCACGCCCCGGCCAGCGCCTTCATCTGTTCGGTCGGCGGCGTTTGCGTTTGCGCCTGCGCCGCGGCCAGGCCGAGCAGAAGCGGCACGGAAACGGCGACGGGAAGACGCATCGGCGGAACCCTGCGGAAGGCGACGGCGGACGCTAGCACGGGTCGCCGCGGCCGAGAACGGGCGACTAGGACACGGCCCGGCACACCCCTCCTGGCTCCGGATGTGCGCCGCGTCATCACATGACGCGGCGCGTCCGGGCACGACGGCCGGGCTTCACTTCACCGGGGTTTCGGGCACCGGCGTGAGCGGCTTCTTGCCGGCGGCATGGGCCAGCAGGTTGTCGACGACCAACTGGGCCATGGCCCGGCGGGTATGGACACTGGCCGAGCCGACATGGGGCAGCAGCACCACCTGCTCCATCTCGATCAGCTCCTGAGGCACCTTTGGCTCGTCCACGAAAACATCGAGGCCGGCGGACAGGATCTTGCCTTCGCGCAGGGCGGCGATCAGCGCCTGCTCGTCGACCACCGAGCCGCGGGCGACGTTGATCAGGATGCCGTTCGGCCCCAGGGCCTCCAGCACCTTCGCGTCGACCAGATTTTTGGTGGTGGCGCCGCCGGGCGTGATGAGGATCAGGACGTCGACATCGCGCGCCATGGCGACGAGATCGGGATAATAGCGGTAGGTCGTGTCAGGCTGCGGGTTGCGGCTGTGATAGACGACCGGCACGCTGAAAGCGTCCAGCCGGCGGGCGATCGCCTTGCCGATGCGGCCAAGACCGACAATGCCGACGGTCCGGTCGCGCAGCGTCGGCGACAGCGGGAACGGCGCCTCGAGCCACTTGCCCTGGCGCACATAGCGGTCGGCCTGCGGCAATTGCCGCACCGTGCACAGAAGCAGGCCGAGCGCGGTGTCGGCGACCTCCTCGTTCAGGACGTCGGGGGTGTTGGTCACGACGATGCCGTGGCTGCCGGCCCACTTGGCGTCGATGTGATCGTAGCCGACCCCCAGGCTGGAGACGATCTTCAGGTTCGGCAGCCGCGCCATGAAGGCGCCGTCGATGGGGACATGGCCGCCGGCCGAGGCGACGGCGCCGATGCGCGGGCCGACCTCGGCGATCAGCGCGTCCGGGTCGGCCGCGTCGGCAAGGACATGCAGGGTATAGGCTGTGGACAGGCCGTCGATGATCGTCGGCACCTTCGCTCCCACTACCAGAACGTCGGGCTTGTCCCCGGCCATGTGATGCTCCTTAATGGCTTATCGTGTGAGTTGTCGTGCGGTCTCGAAGCGGTGCTTCGCGCGTGCTGGCGGGCTTCCTCCCGCCACCGTGCACTGAACCCGGCAGCGGGCGGAGGAATCTATCCTCCCGCCACAGGCATCTGTTTTCAATCGATTTATTTCCACTTGATTTCGGTCGCCTCATCGCAACATGATCCGGTCGCGCCCCGGGCGGCGCACAACCAAGACGGGTCGCAAGAACACCCGCGGAGAAGAACACGAGGCGCCACAGCGTCTCGGGAGGAGAGGGAATGGCGCCTGTCACGATCCGTGACGTCAAAAAGTCGTTCGGTACTGCGCAGATCATCCACGGGGTCGACATCACCATCGCTGACGGCGAATTCGTCGTGCTGGTGGGACCGTCGGGCTGCGGCAAGTCGACCTTGCTGCGGATGATCGCGGGGCTGGAAAACATCACCGCCGGCGAAATCCGCATCGGCGACCGCGTGGTCAATCACGTGCCGCCGAAAGAGCGCGACATCGCGATGGTGTTCCAGAACTATGCGCTCTATCCGCACATGACCGTCGCGGACAATATGGGCTTCTCCCTCAAGCTGCGGAACGCGCCGAAAAGCGAGATCGAGACGCGAATCAATCGCGCGGCCGAGATCCTCGGCCTCACGCAGTTGCTCGACCGGTATCCACGGCAGCTTTCCGGCGGCCAGCGCCAGCGCGTCGCGATGGGGCGTGCGATCGTGCGCGATCCGCAGGTGTTCCTGTTCGACGAGCCGCTGTCCAACCTCGACGCGAAGCTGCGCGTGCAGATGCGCACCGAGATCAAGGAACTGCATCAGCGGCTGAAAACGACCATCGTCTACGTCACGCACGATCAGATCGAGGCGATGACGATGGCGGACAAGATCGTCGTGATGCACGACGGCGTGGTCGAGCAGATCGGCGCGCCGCTCGACCTCTACGACAAGCCCGACAACCAGTTCGTCGCCGGGTTCATCGGCTCGCCGGCCATGAACTTCCTGCGCGGCAAGGTGCGCATCAACGGCTCGGCGGCGTTCGTCACCGACGGCGGCGTATCGCTGCCGCTGGAGCAAGTGCCCGCGGGGGCGGATGGGCGGCCGATCGTCTACGGCATCCGCCCCGAGCACGTGCGCATCACGCCCGATGGCGCGCCGGCGGAGATTGTCGTGGTCGAGCCGACCGGATCGGAGATCCTGGTGATGGCGCGCCTGGGCGGACAGGAGATCACCTGCCTGTTCCGCGAGCGGCTCGCGCTGCAGCCTGGCGAGACCATCCGCATCGCGCCGCAGCCCGGCGCATCGCATCTGTTCGACGCAGCCACCGGCAAGCGACTCTGAGTTCAGGGGGCGGTTCGTCCGCGCGCGCGAGGACAAGAACGGGACATCCGCGCCGCACGCCTCATCTAACGTCCCGAACACTGGAGGAAGCGAGATGACCATTTCCAGACGTGACGTGCTGCTGGGAGGCGCGGGCCTCGCCGCCGGCATCGCCGGCAGCCAGCTGATCGGGCAGGGCCCGGCGTTCGCCCAGGCGGCGCCCAAGTTCACGCCGGAGAAGGGTGCGAGCCTGCGCGTGCTGCGCTGGTCGCCGTTCGTGAAGGGCGAGGAAGACGCTTGGCTCGCCAACACCAAGAAGTTCACCGAGGCGACCGGCATCGAAGTCCGCATCGACAAGGAGAGCTGGGAAGACATCCGGCCGAAGGCGGCGGTGGCGGCCAATGTCGGTTCCGGCCCGGACATCATCTGGGTCTGGTTCGACGATGCGCACCAGTATCCGGACAAGCTGCTCGACGTGACGCCGCTCGCCAACTCGCTGGCGCAGCAATATGGCGGCTGGTATCCGGGCCTCGAGGGCTATGCCAAGCGCGACGGCAAGTTCATCGCGCTGCCGCTGTCGGCGATCGGCAACGCCATCTGCTATCGCGAGAGCTGGGTCAAGGAAGCCGGCTTCAGCGAGTTCCCGAAGGACACGAAGGCGTTCCTCGAACTCTGTAAGGCACTGAAGGCGAAGGGCCATCCGGCCGGATTCACGCTCGGCCACGGCGTCGGCGACGGCAACAACTTCTGCCACTGGGTGCTGTGGAGCCACGGCGGCAAGGTCGTCGACGAGAACGGTAAGGTCGTGGTCAACAGCCCCGAGACGATCGAGGCGCTGAAATATGCCCGCGAGCTGTACCAGACCTTCATCCCGGGCACGGAGAGCTGGCTCGACGTCAACAACAACCGCGCGTTCCTGGCGGGCGAAGTGTCGGTGACGGCGAACGGCGTCTCGTTGTACTACGCCGCGAAGAACGATCCGAAGCTGGCCGACATGGCCAAGGACATCAAGACGACCAACATGCCGATCGGCCCGGTCGGCCAGTCGGTCGAACTGCACCAGACCACGTCGGCGGTGATCTTCAAGTACACGAAGTTCCCGCAGGCGGCACAGGCCTACCTGCAGTTCATGTACGACAAGCCGCAGTTCGACGCGTGGCTCGAGGGCGCCAGCGCCTATTGCTGCCAGCCGCTGAAGGCGTTCGCCAGCAATCCTGTGTGGACGTCGGATCCGGTGCATGCGCCCTATGCCAAGGCATCGGAGACGCTGCGGCCGAACGGCTATGCCGGCCCGCTCGGCTATGCCTCGGCGGCGGTGATGGCCGACTACATCGTGGTCGACATGGTGGCCGAAGCCGCCACCGGCCAGCGCACGCCGGAAGAGGCCGCCAAGCGCGCCGAAGCCCGCGCCAACCGCTACTATCGGGTCTGATCGATCCGGCTGCGGGCCCTCTCCTCCAGGAGAGGGCCTCGCTCACGGGAAGGTGACGCATGACGGAAATGGCCATGCCACAGTCGCGGGCCCGGACGGGCTCGTCATGGCTCGCGTCGGTCGGCCAGGGCCGCAATCTGCTCGGCCTAATCTTCATGCTGCCGGCAGCGGTGTTCCTGCTGGTGTTTCTGACGTATCCGCTGGGGCTCGGTGTCTGGCTCGGCTTCACCGACACGCGGATCGGGCGTTCCGGCATCTTCATCGGCCTGGAAAACTACCAGTCGCTGTGGGGCGACCACGTCTTCTGGCTGTCCGTCTTCAACACGGTGCTCTACACGACGGTCGCCTCGGTGCTGAAGTTCGCGCTCGGCTTGTGGCTCGCCTTGCTGCTGAACCAGCATATGCCGTTCAAGGCATTTTTCCGCGCAATCGTGCTCCTGCCATGGGTGGTGCCGACGGTGCTGTCGGCGATCGCTTTCTGGTGGATCTACGACGCGCAGTTCTCGATCGTTTCCTGGGCCCTGGTGAAGCTCGGGCTGATCGACCATTACATCAACTTCCTCGGCGACACGACGAATGCGCGGGCCGCGGTGATCGCCGCCAATGTGTGGCGTGGCATTCCGTTCGTGGCGATTTCGCTGCTGGCCGGCCTGCAGACGATCCCGCCGTCGCTGCACGAGGCGGCGACACTGGACGGGGCGACGCCGTGGCAGCGGTTCCGCTACATCACGCTGCCGATGCTGACGCCGATCATCGCAGTGGTGATGACGTTCTCGGTCCTGTTCACCTTCACCGACTTCCAGCTGATCTACGTGCTCACCCGCGGCGGGCCGCTCAACGCGACGCACCTGATGGCGACGCTGTCGTTCCAGCGGGCGATTCCGGGCGGCCAGCTCGGCGAAGGCGCCGCGATCGCAGTCGCGATGATCCCGTTCCTGCTGGCGGCGATCCTGTTCAGCTATTTCGGCCTGCAGCGGCGGCGCTGGCAGCAGGGCGGTGCAGATTGAGGCGCGGCGCCTGCGGCGCGCGCCAGACGAGGTCCCCATGAGCACGACGACGTCGACCCGGCCCGATCATCTCACCGACGAATCGACCGGGATGAGCTACCTGGAAAGCCTGCCGCGGCGGCTCGTCACGGTGTACCTGCCGCTGGTGATCTTCGTCTTCGTGCTGCTGTTCCCGTTCTATTGGATGGCGATCACGGCGGTGAAGCCGAACTGGCAGCTCACCGACTACGAGAACTACAGCCCGTTCTGGGTGGTCGAGCCGACGCTCGACCACATCAAGTATCTGCTGTTCGAGACCTCCTATCCGGGCTGGCTCTGGAACACGATGCTGGTCGCGGTCGGCGCGACGTTCGTGTCGCTGTTCACGGCGGTGCTCGCGGCCTATGCGATCGAGCGGCTGCGGTTCGCCGGTTCGCGCTGGGTGGGCCTCGGCATCTTCCTCGCCTATCTGGTGCCGCCGTCGATCCTGTTCATCCCGCTGGCGCTGATGGTGTTCAATTTCGGCATCTACGACACGCGGATGGCGTTGATCCTCACGTATCCGACATTCCTGGTGCCGTTCTGCACCTGGCTGCTGATGGGCTATTTCCGCTCGATTCCCTACGAGCTGGAGGAATGCGCGCTGGTCGACGGCGCGTCGCGGCTGCAGATCCTGGTCAAGGTGCTGCTGCCGCTGTCGGTGCCGGGGCTGATCTCCGCGGGTATCTTCGCGTTCACCCTGTCGTGGAACGAGTTCATTTACGCGTTGACCTTCATCGCCTCATCCGAGAACAAGACCGTACCGGTCGGGGTGCTGACGGAGCTGGTGCGTTCCGACGTCTACGAATGGGGCTCGCTGATGGCAGGCGCGCTGATCGGCTCGCTGCCGGTGGTGATTCTCTACTCGTTCTTCGTCGAGCACTACGTGTCGTCGATGACCGGCGCGGTGAAGGAATAGCGGCAGTACGGAAGGAAGGCATGACCAAGGTCGGATTCGTCGGCCTCGGCGCGATGGGCTTGCCCATGGCCGAGAATCTTCTCAAGCGCGGCGCCAAGGTGCGCGGCTACGACCTGCGGGCGCAGGCGCTGGATGCGCTCGCCCAGGCTGGCGGCGAACGGGCGCAGACCGCCGCCGACGCGGCGCGGGGTGCCGACGTGCTGGCGCTGATGGTGGTCAACGCGGCGCAGGCGGAAACGGTGCTGTTCGAGGAGGGCGCGCTCGAGGCGATGCCGGTCGGCGCGACCGTGCTGCTGATGGCGACCTGCCCGCCGGGCGCGGTGCAAGCGATCGCCGAACGGGTCACGGCGAGCGGGCGCAAGCTGGTCGACGCGCCGGTGTCCGGCGGCATTGCCGGTGCGCGCGGCGGCACGCTGACGATCATGGCAGCGGCGTCGAAGGCGGATTTCGCCGCCGTGAAGCCGGTGCTCGACATGCTCGGCGACAAGGTCTTCCACGTCGGCGAAACGCCCGGCCAGGGCGCGATGATGAAGACGGTGAATCAGCTGCTGTGCGGCGTGCACATCGCCGCGGCGGCGGAAGCGCTCTCCCTGGCCGGGAAGGCCGGGATCGACCTCAACGTGGTGCTGCAGATCCTCGGCGGCTCGGCGGCGTCGAGCTGGATGCTGAAGGACCGCGGCCCGCGCATGCTGCAGGACGAGCCGAATGTGACCAGCGCGGTCGACATTTTCGTCAAGGATCTCGGCATCGTGCTCGATGCCGGGCGCGGGTCGAAGGCGGCGCTGCCGCTCGCCGCGGCGGCGCATCAGATGTTTCTGGCGGCATCCGGGCAAGGCCACGGGAGCGCCGACGACAGTCAGGTGCTGCGCGCCTATCGGGCGCTCAACGGCGGCGCGAAATCCTAACGAAAGGTCCGGTCCCGCTTCTCGCGGGACGGCAAGGGGAGGTGATGATGGCGGAACGGGTCGGTTTCATCGGCGTCGGCCTGATGGGCCACGGCATGGCGAAGAACCTGGTCGAGAAGGGCCATGCGTTGACCATTCTCGGCCATCGCAATCGGGCTCCGGTCGAGGATCTCGTCGGGCGCGGTGCCAAGGAGGCCCGCAGCGCAGCAGAGGTCGCGCGCGAATCCGACATCGTGTTCCTGTGCGTGACCGGTTCGCCCGAGGTCGAGGCGAATGTGCGCGGGCCGAACGGGCTCGCCGCGGGCGCGCATGAGGGGCTGGTGGTCGTTGACTGCTCGACCGCAGACCCGAACTCGACAATGGCGCTCGCCGCGGAACTGCGGTCGCTGGGCGTCGCCTATTGCGACTCGCCGCTCGGCGGCACGCCGGCGCAGGCGGAGGCGGGGCAGCTGTCAGCGATGGTCGGCTGCGACCCCGAGGTGTGGCCGCGGCTCGAGCCGGTGATCAAAGCGTGGGCGGCGCGGGTGATCCGTGTCGGCGGCGTCGGCGATGGGCACAAGATGAAGTTGCTCAACAACTTCCTGTCGATGGGCTATGGCGCACTTTACGCCGAGGCGCTGGCTCTGGCGCAGAAGGTGGGCATCAGCCCGCAGACCTTCGACAGCGTGATCCGCGGCAGCCGGATGGATTGCGGCTTTTACCAGACGTTCATGAAGTACGTGTTGGAGCGCGACCGCAACGCGCACCAGTTCGCGCTGCGCAACGCGCACAAGGACATGCGCTACGTGGTCAACATGGGCAACGCCGCCGGCGTTGCCAACCATGTCGGCGCGGCGGTGAAGAACGTCTATGCCACCGCCGAGGCGATCGGCCGCGGCGAGGACTACGTGCCGATGCTCAGCGACATCGTCGCCGAGCTCAACGGCGTGTCGCTCGATCCGTCCGCGCGCAAGGCGGCCGAGTAAGGGCGACGATTGTGTCGCGTGAGCACGGCGCGCATCGCCGTGCTCACCCACGGACCAACCGGGCGGCAACGCGCCGGGATGTGTTTGGCGTTTCGGTGGGCACGCTTCGCGTTGCCCCCCTTACGGCTGAACCAAGTTGAGTGAGGGACCGTCTCGTACGGCCCACCCGCCCGCCGCTAGCGTTCGCCCTTCACCACGCGCTCACGGTAGAGCAGGTAGATGCCGGAGGCGATGACGATCGAGGCGCCGGCGAGGGTCCAACTGCTCGGCACGTCGTCGAAGACGAAATAGCCGAGCGAGATCATCCAGACGATCTGCGTGTAGATGAAGGGCGAGAGCACCGCCGCCGGCGTGAGCCGGTGGGCGATGATCAACAGCCAGTGGCCCACGCCGCCGCAGGTCCCGACCGCTACCATCAGCAGCACGGTGAACAGATCGTCAGGCGTTTGCCAGAAGAAGGGGACCGCGGCGGAAACGGCCACCGCCGGTGCGATGTTGGAATAGAACAGCGTGGTCTGGTCGGAGTCGCAGCGCGACAGCAGCCGGGTCGCGACGATGTAAAGCGAATAGCAGCCCGCGCCCATGAACGAGAGGATGGCGGCGGGATGGATGCCACCGGCGCCCGGCCGCGTCACGACGATCACGCCGAGGAAGCCGACGATGATCGCCATCCAGCGGCGGATGCCGACCCATTCGCCGAGAAGCGGGCCGGCCAGCACCGCGACCATGAACGGTGTCGCGAACAGGATCGAGACGGTCTGGTCGAGCTGCAGATAGCGCAGGGCGACGATGTTCAGCCCGGTGGAGGTGAGCAGCAGGGCCGAACGGCCGATCTGTAGCCAGGGCCGCTGCGAACGCATGGCGCCCGGATGCGAGATCGGGTTGACGAACAACAGGGCGAAGACGAGCGCGACGGCGTAGCGAGACCAGGTGATCTGGACCGCATGCATCTGGCTCGTCAGCAGCTTGGCCGAGGTGTCGAGCAGCGCGAACAGCAGCACCGCCACACACATCAAACCGATGCCCCGGAGGCGGCCGCGACGTTCGTGCGCCGCGGCGTCGATCAGGGGCGGGCGGGCATCCATCGGAAGGTTCCGCTCGTGAGCAGGGGCCGCATTGCGCGGGGGAAGCCGTCAGTAGGTTGCGCGACCGCCCGAAATGTCGAACACCGCTCCGGTGGTGAAGGAGCAGTCCTGCGATGCGCAGAAGGCGACCAGCGCCGCCAGTTCGTCGACCAAGAGCAGACGGCCGCGCGGAATCTTCGACAGCATGTACTGAACGAATTCCTCGCTGACCTGTTCCAGGATGGCGGTGCGGGCGGCGGCCGGGGTCACCGCATTGACGGAGATGTCGTAGCCGGCGAGTTCCTTGCCCAGCGACTTGGTGAAGCCGATCACGGCGGCCTTGGACGCTGAGTAGGCGGACGCGTTGGGGTTGCCTTCCTTGCCGGCGATCGAGG
>Ga0180222_1003394_pt1 | contig 10330 bp, 10 predicted proteins | sample eDN5th37CKraftOP_FD_151336 | JGI IMG/M metagenome (GOLD analysis project Ga0180222, IMG submission 151336) | Enriched Organic Plus compost microbial communities from Emeryville, California, USA - eDNA 5th pass 37_C Kraft OP (version 2) (version 2) ... | reverse complement strand
GCCCGCCCCGACATCGCCGAGGTTCTGGTGCCGGGCGCGCGAATCTGCTTCACCGGCACCGCGATCGACGGCGCGGGCCGGGTGGTGGACCGCGACGAGATCGAGCGGATGGCGCAGGACGCGGGACTGCAGCCGGTGCGGACGGTGACCAAGACGCGGTGCGAGGTGCTGGTGGTCGCGGAGGCGGGCACACAGTCGGGCAAGGCGCGCAAGGCGCAGGAGTACGGCAAACCGGTGTTCACCGCCGAGGAGTTCTTCGGCTGGCTGGGCACCCGCCGCTGACCTGCGGACCACCCGTACAGTTGATATTCTCGCCGTGTATACGGTAGACGCGGTGATCGAGCTGGAGGAGGGGTGCTCATGACCAGTGAACCCGCCACCCCGCTGATCCCGACCATCCAGCACGCCCCGGTGTTGCGGGACCAGGTGTACTCGACGCTGGAGGACCTGATCGTGCGCCGGGTGCTCAAACCCGGTGAGCGCCTTCTGGAAACTGAGCTCGCAGCCCAGCTCGGCGTGAGCCGGAACCCGGTCCGCGAGGCCCTGACGATGCTGGCCCGCACCGGCTGGGTCGACATTCACCCCCGCACCGGCGCATTCGTCCACGAGCCCACCCCCGACGAGATCCGGGACTTCTTCGACATGCGCACGCTGCTGGAGTCCTACGCCGCGGAACGGGCCGCTACCCGGGTGACAGCCGACCAACTGGAGATTCTCGAGGAGATCTGGCGCGAAGGAGTCAAGGCCGTCGAGGCCGGCGACTTGGAGACCATCGTGTCCGCCAACGCGTCGTTCCATGACCGGATCGCCGAGTGGTCGGGCAACGCCATGCTGCACTCCACCCTGTCGATGATGAAACGCCGGGTGCGCTGGTACTTCTCGTCGGTAGCCGATGCCAGAGGCATGGCTTCGTGGGATGAGCACCGGAGGATCATCGACGCGCTGCGCGCCCGCGACGCCGCCCACGCCGCAACGCTCATGCGGGCCCACACCATCGCCACCGCGGAGATGTATCTGAGCAGGAGTGCCGCGGACAACTGATGCGGCCAGATCGTCGCACACAGTAAACCAGCGGGAAACATTCAGGAAATACTCAGATGGTCGACTCCTTGTATACAACATACCGAGAGGAGTCGACGTGGCAGCTACGTCGGTTGAGGCTTCAATCACGACAGATGCCATCTCGATCGCGAACCTGACCAAGGTCTACGAGCGGATCAGCGGACGCGAGATCGTCCGCACGTATGCCCTCAACGGCGTCGATCTCACGGTCCGGCCGCAGGAGTTCGTCTCTCTCGTGGGCCCTTCCGGTTGCGGGAAGACCACCGTGCTCAAGGTGATCGCCGGACTTCTCGGCCCGTCGACGGGGCGGGTCGTCGTCAACGGCCGGCCGGTCACCGGCACGGGCACCGACCGCGGAGTGGTGTTCCAGCAGCCCTCCCTGCTTCCGTGGCGGACCGTGCGACAGAACATCATCGAGTCTCTGAGCTTCGCGGGAATACCTCGTGCGCAACGGAAACCACGCGCCGACAAATACCTCGAACTGGTCGGGCTGACCGGCTTCGTCGACCACTACCCCGGCGAGCTGTCCGGTGGTATGCAGCAGCGCGTCGGCATCGCCCGCGCACTGGCGCTGGAACCGCAGGTGCTGCTGATGGACGAACCCTTCGGCGCTCTCGACGCGATCACCCGTCAGCACATGCAGGCCGAGCTCATGCGCATCTGGAGCCAGGAGAAGCGCTCCGTGCTGTTCGTCACGCACTCGATCGAAGAGGCGTTGCTGTTGTCGGACCGGGTGGTCGTGATGGCCGACGGAAAGGTCCGCGCCGACGTCGACGTCCCGATCGACCGGCCGAGGTCCCGCGCCGAATTGATCAACGATCCGGCGGCCCGCGACCTGCGCACCCGCCTCGAAGAACTCCTGTAAGGGAAGACCGTCATGCCCGCTGTCATCGAACGTGAACGTGTCAGCACCGCAGAGCTGTTGCGGCGCAGATTCATCAGTTGGGAACGTCTGATCCAGGTGCTGCTCCTGGTGGCGCTGCTGGTGGTCTGGGAGATGACCGGCCGCGTCGTCGGCGAGTTCTTTCTGGCCCCGCCCTCGCAGCTGCCGTCGGCGTTCTGGGAGATGTGGAAGACCGGTGAACTGTGGCGCGCCCTACTCGACAGTCTGGCGTCTCTGGTCGTCGGTTTCGGCCTGGCGATCGTTGTCGGTATCGCGGTCGGCTTCCTCATGGGCTGGTACGGTCCCGCCGGCCGCACGCTCAACCCGTTCGTGTCGGCGCTCTACGTGGTGCCCGCGGCCGCCCTGGTGCCGATGTTCATCATCTGGTTCGGGCTGGGCTTCACCGCACGCATGGTGACCGTATTTCTGTTCTGTGTCTTCGAGATTCTGATCAGCACCTACACCGGTGTGCGCAACGTGGACCGCAACCTGGTGGACGCAGCGCGCGCGTTCGGCGCCAGCCGCTGGCAGCTGTTCAGCCGGGTGGTGTCCTATGCGTCGCTGCCCTACATCTTCGCCGGCCTGCGGATGGGGATCTCCCGTGCCGTCAAGGGCATGGTGGTGGCCGAGCTGCTCTTCGCCGTCACCGGTCTCGGCGGTCTCATCAGCACGGCCGCCAACTACTACCGCACCGACAAGGTGTTCGTCGGCGTCATCGTGCTGTCCCTGCTCGGGGTGATTCTCGCCGCCGCCGTGCAGGTCCTGGAACGCCGGCTCATGCCCTGGCACCGCGGCATCGGCGCCGCCTGAACCGAGTATGTCTTAACAAGAAGGGAAGACCATGCGATTCATCCGTCTCGGCTCGGCCGTAGCCGCGGCCGCCGCGGCCCTCGCTCTGGCGGGCTGTTCGTCGGACAGCACCCCGGCCGATGGGGATTCGAGTAAACCGCTGAAGGTCGCGTTCGCCTCCGACATCGATCCGGGCGACATCGCCGACTATCTGGGCGCCGAGAAGGCGGGCGCGGAGATCACTGCCCTCAATGAGGACAGCGCGGTCATCGCCGGCCTGCAGAACGGCAACTTCGACATCGGCAACATGGACGGCGCGTCGGCAATCAAGGCCGGGCAGAGCGGTCTGGACATCAAGATCGTCTACGTCAGCCAGGTGATCCCCGAGTTCGTGCTCGTAGCCCAGCCGCAGTACAAGTCGGTCACCGATCTGGCCGGCGCCCGTGTCGCCTACCACGGCCCCGGCTCCCCCACCGAGACCCTGCCCCGCGAGCTGGCCCGGCAGGCGGACCCGGAGCTGGAGAACAAGATCAACTGGAGTGTGCTGCCGGAGTCGCCGAACCGCGCGGCCGCCATGCTCGCCGGACAGATCGACGCCACCGCACTGGAATTCGGTGACGTGCTGACGCTGCAGGACGAGGGCGAGTTCACCGTCCTCGGAGACTGGAGCGATCTCGAGGGCGACAGCGCCAGCGCCTTCAACACCGTGTGGGTGACCACCGGCAAGTTCCTCGAGAACAACCGCGAACGAGTCGTCGACTTCCTCAAGGACGTCCAGAGCGCCTACGACGAGTTCTACGAGGACGAGGCGGTCTGGACCGCGGCGGTCAAGGAGCAGCTGCCCGATGTGCGCGACGACTTCCTGCCCAAGATCTACGAGTACTACAAGGGCGCGTCGTTCTACCCGCAGACCGGCACCGCTCCCCTGACCGAGGAGAGCTGGACGAGCATGGACGAGTTCTTCCAGTCCCTCGGCGAGTACAACCAGTCCGCTGACCCGTCGATGGTGGACTTCGACGTGATCGCCGAGGTCTCAGGCGCGAAATGACCGACACCACCGGGATGGTCGCCGCCAGCCACCCCCTCGCCGTCGAGGCCGCGGTCGCCGTTCTTCGCGACGGTGGCTCCGCGGCCGACGCGGCGGTCGCGGCCGCGGCGATGCTCTGCGTCGTCGACCCGCGGTCCACAGGCGTGGGCGGCGACCTGTTCGCCCTGTACTGGGAGCCGGGCGCCGCGAAGCCGGTCGGGCTCGCGGCGGCCGGGGTGGCCCCGAAGGGCATGACCGTGCAGGCCCTGCGCGACCGGGGTTTCACCGACATGCCGCTCGACGGGCCGTGGACGGTGACCGTCCCGGGGGCGACGTGGGGCTGGACCGAGCTGCTCAACCGCTACGGCCGGGTGGGCAGCGAGCGGGTGCTGCGGCCGGCGATCGAGCTGGCACGCAACGGTTTCTCGGTCAGCCCGATCGTCGCCGAGGAGTGGCACCTCGGTGTCGACAAGCTGCGCCGCAACCCGGACGCCGCGGCGGTGTTCCTTCCCGGTGGCGAGGCGCCCCGGCCCGGTGACACGTTCACCAATCCCGGGCTGGCCGATGCGCTGGAAGCCTTTGTCACCGAGGGGCATGCCCCGTTCTACACCGGCGACATCGCCGCCGGGTTCGCCGACGCCGTCGAACGCCTCGGCGGACCGCTGCGGCGCTCCGACCTCAGCAACTGGGTAGGCCCGGAGTGGACGGCCCCGATCACCGCGCGTTTCCGGGGTGTCGACATCTACGAGATGCCGCCTCCAGGACAGGGTGTCGTGGTGCTCGAGGCGGCGCGCATCTACTCCGAACTGCCTCTGAGCTCGCAGTCGGAGGCCGACCACCACCTGATCGAGTCGCTCAAGGCCGCGTTCGCCGACGCCGCCGACCACGTGGCCGACCCGCGATTCCATCCGGATCCGACCGAGTTCCTGCTCGACGAGGACCGGCTCACGAAGGTACGCGCGGCTATCGGCCCGGAGGCGTCGTACTCGAACGGTCCGGGTGTCCCGTCGGACACGGTGTATGTCTGCGTCGTGGACCGCACCGGGGCCGCGTGTTCGCTGATCCAGAGCCTCTACGAGAGCTTCGGCTCCGGCGTGATGGCGCCCGGCAGCGGCGTCCTGCTGCAGAACCGCGGCAACAGCTTCACCCTGCGCGAGGGCCATCCGAATCGGCCCGAACCGGGAAAACGGCCGTATCACACCATCATTCCGGCGATGCTTGGGGACGGAACCGGCTTCCGGGGTTGCCTGGGTATCGTCGGCGGATTCATGCAGCCGCAGGGACAGCTGCAGATCCTGCGCAACGTCCTCGACCGCGGGATGACGGCGCAGGAGGCGATCGACGCGCCCCGGCTGCGGGTGATGAGGGGACGCACGGTCGGCCTGGAAGCCGGGTTCGATGCCGCGTCCGCGGCCGAACTCGCTGAACGCGGCCACGAGATCGTCGACCTGCCCCGCTTCGAATGCGGTGGCGCCCAGATGATCCTTCGCACCGACACCGGTCTGCAGGGCGGTTCGGATCGGCGCAAGGACGGACACGTCGGCGTCTGCTGACACAGAGGAGCAATATGCAGGCTATCGGCCTCAGCCTTCCCAACCGCGGAATCCTTTTCGGCGCCATCAGCGTCGGCGAGATGCTGGAGTTGGCCGAGTACGCGGACAAGGGTGAGTTCTTCGACTCCGTATGGGTCGGCGACGGGCTCATCGCCAAGCCGCGGCTCGAAGCCGTCGCGAGTCTCGCTGCGATCAGCGCGCGCACCGAGCGGGTCAAGCTCGGCGTGTGCTGTCTGGCGACGTTCCCGTTGCGCCAACCGGTGCTGTTCGCCTCGCAGTGGGCCAGCCTCGACGTCCTGTCCGGCGGCCGCACCCTGCTAGCCGTGTGTCTGGGAGCGACGACCGAACGCAGCGGCGGCAACGTCGCCGCGGAACTGAAGGCCGCGGGGATCACCGGGCGTGAGCGGGTGCCCCGACTGGAGGAGGGCATCCGGTTGGTGCGCTCCCTGTGGGCCGGACCGACGGCATGGGAGGGCCAGTTCTGGTCCTTCCCGGAGGTGTCGCTGGAGCCGCGACCCGTGCAGGATCCCTGCCCCATCTGGATCGCCAGCAACCCGGATCCGGCGCGCATGCCGGAGCGGCGCTACCAGGCGGCGATCGACCGGGTCGCCGCGCTGGCAGACGGATGGCAGACGGCGGTCTCCACCCCGGAGGAGTTCGGCAAGAAGTGGGATGACATCCGGACTGCGGCGGACAAGGCGGGTCGCGACGTGTCGACGCTCTCGTCGTCGGCGCACCTGATGATCAATCTCGCCCCCAGCCGCGAGAAGGCCAGAGCGGAGGGCAAACGCTTCCTGGACACCTACTACTCGATGGACAGCAGCGACGAGATCCTGGACCGGTGGGGCGCTTTCGGCACTCCAGACGAGGTGATCGCGCGCATCCACCAGTATCTCGAACGCGGGCTGGACATTCCGATCCTGCGGTTCGCATCGTTCGACCAGACCAGGCAGATGGAGCTAGCCGAGCAGACGCTGCTGCCCGAGCTGCGGCGCCGCAGGGCGTTGGTATGAGCGACTACCTTACCGACACGCTCGTCAGCCTCGTGGGCACCGACACGTCGGTGCCCACCGGGTCAACCGAGATCCTTCCCGGCGACCCCCGGTTGTGTGAAACTGTCACGGGGACAGTGCTTCCGATGATCGAGGCACTCGGACCCGACGAGATCCGCCAGCATCCGTGCGGCGACATCGCCGCACGGTTCGGCCCCGACACCGCCGACGGTCTGCTGCTTCAGACCTACATCGTGTCGCAGCACGGCAACCTGATGGACGATCCGCACGAGGCCCGCGTCGTCGACGGGTCGACGCTGGGGCTCGACGGTCCGGCGGTGGTCGGTCAGGGCGCCAACCAGAACAAAGGGCCGATGGCGGCGGCGCTGGCCGCGGTGCGTGAACTCGGCTCACTGCGCCGTCCGGTGTGGCTCACGATCAACTGCGAGGGCCGCAGCAGCCACGACGGATCCCGTCGCATCTACCGGGACCTGGGGGTGACCGCGGCCCACTCCATCCTTGCGTTCGGCACAAATCTTCGTGTCTCGCTGGGCAATCGGGGTCGCGTCGACGCCGTCGTCACGGTGCGCGGAGAGTCGTCGCACTCCAGCCAGCCCGAGCTGGGCCGCAACCCGATCCCGCCGGCTGCGGCGGTGGTGGGCAGGCTCGCCGATCTGCCGCTGCCGCAACCGCACCCAGAGCTGGGCCCGGCGACAGCGACGCCGTACCAGTTCCAGTGCACGCCGATCGCCCCGCACACGCTGCCGTCGTCGGTGCGCGTCGTCGTGGACCGCCGACTGCTTCCGGGCGAGGACCCCGCGGCCGCGATCGACGCGCTGCGCGGCCACCTGGCCGGGGTGTGGCCCGATCTCGACGTCGAGGCCGGCGCGTCGATGCTGCCCGCACTGGTGGATCCGGACGCACCGGTGGTGAGCGCGCTGGGAGCCCCGACGATGTACAGCCGCAACGCCTTCGACGCCGGGTACGGCTGCTCGCTGGGTGTGCCGACGGTGATGTTCGGGCCCGGCCGGCGTGACTTCGGCGCCGGAGTCGTCGCCGCCGAGGCTGTCTCGATCTCCGACTGCCGGACCGCGACGGCGGCACTGGCCAGCGCGGCCCGAATCCTGTGCGGCTGAGCGATGCTGGAGATCATCCTCATCGTGCTGGCGGGGCTGGCAGCGGGCGCGATCAACGCAGTGGTGGGTTCGGGCACCCTGGTGACGTTCCCGACGCTGATCGCGCTGGGCTACCCGCCGGTCGTCGCGACGATGAGCAACTCGATCGGGCTGGTCGCCGGCGGGGTCACAGGGGCGTGGGGCTACCGCCGGGAGATCGCGGCGCAGCGGCGGACCGTGTTGATGCTGCTGCCGGCGTCGGCAGCGGGCGCGCTGACCGGGTCTCTGCTGCTGACCGCGCTGCCGGAGGACACGTTCGAGGTGGTCGTGCCGGTTCTACTGGTCCTGGCGCTGGCGCTAGTCATCGGCCAGCCCCGACTGCAGGCGTGGGTGGCGAAACGCCGCGGGGACGCCGCGACCACGATCAGCCCCCTGCTGGTCGGCGCGATCTACCTGGTCGGCGTGTACGGCGGATACTTCGCCGCGGCGCAGGGGGTGCTGCTCATGGGTGTGCTCGGGGTACTGCTCGCGCAGGATCTGCAGATGTCGAACGGGCTGAAGAACCTGCTGGTCGGCGTGGTCAACCTGCTGGCGGCGACGTTCTACACGATCGTGGCGTTCGACCGGATCTCCTGGCTGGCGGCGGGCTGCATCGCGTTCGGCGCGCTGGTCGGCGGCTGGCTCGGCGCCCGCTACGGACGGCTGCTGAGTCCGGTGTGGCTGCGCGCGATCATCGTCGCGCTGGGGCTGATCGCGCTGGTCAGGATCCTTCTCACCTGAGACCCGTTGGCTCTGCTGTCATGGCGGGAAAGTGCGAGTGGATCGCCCTGGGCGCAGAGTCGACGCCCGCGGAATAGACGCGTGCGTAACGTCGCACCCACCGGCCCCGATATCCCCGACAGCAACATCAACCTCATGAACCTCAGTCGGGGAGGTCGCATGCGACGGCAGTGGATGAAGGTGCTGGGCGCGCTGGTGGTGGCGCTAGCGGCGGTGTTCGCGGACGCGGGCGTCGCGCAGGCGCAGCCGCCGGTAGTACAGAAGGACTTCTCCAAGCCGGCGATCGTGATCCTGGGCTACGGGCTCAACGACGACGGGACCATGCGCCCGATCCTGCGCCGACGGGTGCTCACCGGGTTGACCGTCGCGCAGTTCTTTCCACAGTCGCCGATCATCGTGACCGGCGGCAACCCGCGCAACGGCAAGACCGAGGCCGGCCAGATGCGCAAGATGCTGCTCATGCTGGGCTTTCCGGACCACCGGATCATCGTCGAGGACAAGGCCAACAGCACGGTGCAGAACGCCCGGTTCTCGGTGCCGCTGGCGGAGAAGGCGGGCACGACGGGCATCATCCTGGTGACCTCGTCGACGCACCAGGACCGCGCCGACACCAACTTCGTCGAGGCCGGCGGCAACGTGCTCGCGACGGTCAGCTATCCGGACGGCAACCCGGCCACCAACGTCGTGCAGTTCGCCCGCGACGCGATCAGCCCGTTCATCAACGTCCGTTGACGTGACATAACCTCGCAGCGGGCCGATTCCCTGGGTTGTTTTGGAAGAAATCGCTGACCAGCACTTTCAACCGTCGAAGCTACCGGGTTCCACCGATGGAGAACCTCACGGCAATTCCCCCGATTCGCGAACGGCTTCCACGATCGACCGCAGATCAGGATCTTCGTCGAGGGGAAGTCCAACGACGTTTCCCGCGGCGCCCTTGCGTTCAAACTGCGCTTCTGGCGCGCGGAGAAGAACCTCGGCAGGGTCGATACTGTGCCAGTCGAACCCAGCTACCCAGTCACGCGGGAACCGAGCCGCATAGATCCACTCCAGAAACTTTTGCGGCGAATCAGCCTGGGGATCCTTTCTGAGCACCGCCACTCGAAGCTCCGTGACACTCGGTGCGACGGCGAAGGCCTCCTTGACCGTGGCGAGCACTGTAGACGCAAGAGCGCTGACGTAGAAGTCGTTACGGTCGGTCTTGGTGCGCTTATGCAGAGTTGGTCGACCGGTAGGAGTAAGTGCCGGCCGTCGTTCTGGGACTAGGTCGACCGGTCCATAAAGAATGAGAACGGTGGCATATCGAACTCCGTTCTCATAGCCGACGTCGATGCACGCAGCCGGGTGCTGGTTATCCTCAAACGCATCTTCCAGCGCGTCATGAACCGCTGCCGGATCGTGATTGAGCAGTAAACGCCACGCCGCGTCATAGCGGGCCTGCAGTTCAGCCTGCTGCTGCACGGCATCCTGTTGCGCCGCCTCTTTCGCCCACTTCTTGGCTTTCGATCGGCGACGGAGTGCGAGAGCAGGCAGATCTTTGACGGCTTGCTCAAACCGCGCGGCAATCAGCGGGTTCACGTCAGGCATCGGAGCAACGGGCGGGTGCGCCGGCGGAAAGTCTGCCAAGTGCTGGGTCAGCAGTGCCTGCTCCAGAGCCGATATCCTGCGGATTTCCGATTCGCGCTCAGCGGCCGCCGCCTGGCGTTGCAGGGCCGTCAAACTGACTGCCCGCGGGCTGGCGTATCCCGCTCCGCGGCCGACTCGACTGCCGGAGCGCCGCCGACGATTGGAACCCGGCGTTGCCCACAACGTCATCGGACCGGCGCCTGTGGAAACTGTCGTACGCCCAGCTCCGACGTGAATCCTAGCCGCCCGAGGGCCTAGACTTGTGCGAACTCCACGAGGAGACACTCGCACCCTCACACCCGGCGCCATTTTTACGCTGAAGCCGATCCCCACGATCACATTATTCACCTAGACAGTCCTCAGCTGGCCGAATAGCGTTCCGGGGCACTGGGAGTAACGTGCGTCACGTGCATGTCGACGTGATGATCACCCCGCAACCTCTGCAGACCATCGGCGACCTGGCCCGCCGCACCCAGGCCGCGGGCTTCTCGGGGATGCTGTTCACC
>Ga0180222_1003389_pt1 | contig 10345 bp, 6 predicted proteins | sample eDN5th37CKraftOP_FD_151336 | JGI IMG/M metagenome (GOLD analysis project Ga0180222, IMG submission 151336) | Enriched Organic Plus compost microbial communities from Emeryville, California, USA - eDNA 5th pass 37_C Kraft OP (version 2) (version 2) ... | reverse complement strand
CATTCTGCCGCCGTTGTATGATTCCGGCGGCTATACGGGTGATATGCCAACGAACGCGGTCGCTGGTGTCGTGCACGGCCGCGAATATGTGTTTGATGCTGATACCACGCGGCGTATCGGGCCGGCCAATCTCGAAGCCTTCCGCCGCAGCGTGCGCGGCTATGCCGGCGGCGGCTATGTCGGCCCGCCGGTGCTGCCGGCGGACATGCGCGCGGCGCGCGGCGGCGGTGGCGGCGGTGGCGGACCGCTGGTCAGTATCAACGTGCATGAGGCCCCGGGCGTCGTGAGCCGAGAAGAGCGCCGGCCTCGGCCCGACGGCGGCGAGGATATCGACATCCGCCAGCAGTTGCGCGGCGAATTCGTGGCGACCGCCGCCGGCGGGGCGTTCGATCGCATCAACCGCGACCGCTATGGTCTCCCGCGCCGCCTGGTGAACCGGCCATGAGCTACGCGGTGTGGCCGGTCGGGGTGAATGTCGACGTCGTGCGGACCGGCTTCCGCTGGAGGCCGCAGAGCAATGTCGACGAAGCCGGGACCGATTCCGGCCCTCCAATCGGCCAACTCAAATCGAATATCGAAACCGAGATCGTCGGCCCGTTCCTGCAATTCTTCACCATCGCGGAATTCGCGACGATAACGAGCTGGCGCCGCGACACGCTTGCGCACGGCACGCTGCCGTTCATGCGTGTCCATCCGCTGCTCTACCCGAGCGACCCCACGGCCTACACCTTCGTATTCGACCCGGAGAGCGGATTCGAAGTGGTCGATGTGTTGCCGGCCGAGCGCAAGGTCCAGATGTTGCTCTACAGGATCGCATGACATCATGCCGAACGAACTCCCTTCCGGCATCGCGGCCGAACTCGACAGCCAGCGCGTCGCGCTCCCGGTCGTGATTTTCATGACCGTGCGGCATCCCCGGCTTTCGGCGCCGGTGAGAGTCGTCTCGTCGCCATTCGGCGGCAATGTCGGCAATCACGTGCTCGACGGCAGTCTCTATGCGGGCATTCCCTTCAAGCTGGTGGAGCCCGACGCGGACGGCAATGCCGGCCCCGGCCGCATCGATATCTTCAACTTCGAAAACCAAATCGGCTACTTCGTCGAATTTCTGAAGACCAGACCGCTGGTCAAGTTCGAGTCCTACGTGGCGCGCGATTTCGCGAGCGCGCTTACCGGCGATCCGCCCGCGCGCCAGCCGCTCGGCGCGCCGCGGCTGCTCTCGCGCTTCGATTGGCTGACCTTCGTCAATGTGCAGACCGGCACCTGGGTCAGCGCCGATATCGTGTCCTATGGCGTCGATCCGGAGCGCGAGCGCGCCTCGCCGATGCTGGCGACACAGGATCGATTCCCGGGGCTGTTCCTATGAGCGTCTATGACGATCCACCCTGGGTGCGCCGCTATGTCGGCGTGCCGTTCGCGGCGAGCGGGTTCGATTTCGATGGCTGGCATTGCTGGGGCTTGGTCTGGCGGGCGTTCCATGACGAGAAGGCGATCGATCTGCCGCGGCACGGTCCGCTGTCGGCCTCCGATATTCTGGCCGCCGCGCGCGCGATCCGCAGCGCCAAGGCGCTGCCGCCGTGGCAAGCGGTGGCTTTGCCCGGCGACGGCGAGCCGAACGAGGCTTTCGCGCGCCGCGTCCGCCGCGGATTTCATGCGCGCGCCTTCGACGTGGCGACGATGTTCGACGGCGATGCCGCGCGCGAAAGTCACGTCGGACTGATGATCGGCCCGCGCCGCCTGATCCATGTCGAGGAGCGCGCCGGCACGGTCAAGGCCGATCTCCTCGACCCGTCGATTGCCTGGCGGCTGACGGGCATCTACCGCCATGAGGCGCTGGCATGAATGCGCTGGTCCCCTATAACCCGCCGGCCGAACCGGTGTACTCCGGCGCCGGCGGCGTGCCGGTAATGTGGGTCGCCGATCCGTTCCGCGGCGCCGTGCGCGGCATGATCGCGCCGTCCGGCGTCAGCATCGCCGAGATCGTCGCACGCGCTTTGCTCATCGATCCCGCACTCGACGCCGCGGCGTTTCATGCCAGCGGCACCGTCCTGATCAACGGTCAGGAAGTCCCGCGCGCCTACTGGCCGCGTCTGCGCGTCCATCGCCGCGGCGGCCGGCGCGTGATGGTGACGCTGCATCCCGGGCTCGGCAAAGGCGGTGGCAACATTCTCGCGATCGCGCTACAGATTGCCGCCATCGCGGTGGCCTTCGCACTGCTCGGGCCGTTCGGTGCGGCGGTCCAAGGCGCACTCGGCCTGACATCTTCTCAGGCCTCCCTACTCGTGCTGGGGACCACGGTCGGGGCATCGATCGCGGCCAATGCGCTGTCGGCACCACCGACCGTTCCCCAGATCGGCCAGGCGGCCAGCGGCAGCATCGGCCATGCCGGCGCGCAGGGCAATGTGCTCGCGCCGAACAACCCACTTCCGCGCATGACCGGCGCGCGGCGCTTTGCACCGCCGTTCGGCTGCGCACCCTATGCCTATCTCGACGGCGACGACGAGGTGATCGAGGCGCTGTACGTCTACGCCGGGCCGACCGCGCATGGCGACGGGCAATATGACGGCGTGTCGCTCGCCGACATGCCGGATATCGAGGTGCAGAGTTCGGAAGGAAAACCGGGCGATCCGCCGCAAACGCTGATCACGCGCTACGCCCGCACCGACAATGTCGGTATCAGCGTGTCGCGCCACCGTGTATCCGCCGACGACGGCGCGGTGCTCGACGATCAATTGAGGCCGGAGGCCTCCCTGCCCATTTTTCATCCGGTCGCCGGGGCGCGCGCCTGCGACGAGATCGTGCTTATTTTCGAGAGCGGCGCGGGCCTGATCTATATCAGCGATCCGAGCCAGGCCGTTGCATTCCCGATGCGCATCGAATTCAAGCGCGCGAACGACGAAGATTGGATCAAAGGCCCCGAGTTTCATTTTATTTCGAACAAGAACAAGCCTTATCGCAAGCAGGTCGTTTTGCGCTGGGAAAGCCAGCCTCTGTTCGCGGCGCAGGCGCCGACCACCGACGCGCCGTATCTGGCCTTCAAGAGCGTGCCGGGACAGACCATCAATCCCGCGCGCGCGGGCTGGCAGGCCGACGGTTATTTTTCCGCCGGCAGCGGCGGCGACCTGATGTCGGCGGCTACCTTCAACAGCCATCACGTACGCAACGTGTCGCTCACCGCCGACGGGGTCATCCTGCATCTCGACCCGGAAGTCTTTCCGAAAGACCGCTACCAGGTGCGCGTGAGCTTCGGTCTGACCTATCTGGCGTCGCAGTTCACGCCGGCGAGCTACCTGTTGGCCGGCAAGGTCTACGACCTGTTCGGTTACTACGAGGACGGTGGCGTCTACAAGATCGCGACATCGCGCGCCAACCTGCGCGACGAGTTGACGCTGTCGCGCTGCTCGACGGTGATCAACGAAAACCCGCTGCCGAAGCCGGAGGGCATCGCCTATACCGCGGTGCGCTCGCGCAACCGGTCGCTCGGTGTCTACACCGAGTTGGCCGCCGGCCTGGTGCCGGATTGGGACGGCACGGAATGGTCGGGGTTGGTCGCGACCCGAAATCCGGCGCCGCATTACCGCGCGCGCGTCGCCGCGCATTTTCCGCCGACGCTGATCTCCGACGATGCCCTGATCGATTGGCGGCAATACAACGTCGACCAGGGCTACGAGACCTCTGCCGTCCTGCTCGACGGCAGCTTCATGGATGCGCTCAACCTGCTGGCGTCGGCGGGGCGCGCGCGGCCGCGCCGCAGCCCGCTGTGGGACGTGGTGGTCGATCGCGATACCTCGGCCGAGGCCCCGGTGCAGACGTTCTCCATGCGCAACGTCGCCAATTTCAGCATCGGCGCGCCCATGGTTGAACCGACCGGCGGTTTCTTCGTGCGGTATCTCGATCGCGCGCAGGACTGGCGCGAAAATTATGTACCGGTGAGCAATCCTTATTGCGCCGACCCGTCGACCCCGATGGAAGAAATCCGGAACGACGCGCAGGACGACGAAGCCGCCGTGGTCGCGCGCGCGCTATTCGATCTCAAGCAATACGAGCTGCGCGCGAACGAATTCTCCTTCGACGTGCCCGCGCTCGGTCTGTGCTCGCAGCGCGGCGATCTGATCGCGGTGCAACACTTCCGGCTGTCGCCGTTCGCGGGCGCCGCGCGCATCGTCGAAATAATCTACAACGGCATCGGACAGGTCACCGGTCTCGTGCTCGACGGCACGATCCCTCAGCCGGCCGATCTGGGGTTTTCGAACATCGATGCGGCCTGGTCGAACTATTCGGCGGCTTTTTCCGGAGCACGCATCGGTGTCGCCATCCGGCTCAAGAACGGCGGCGAGCAGAAGGCCGAGATTTTTCCGGTCGGCACCGATTCAAAACAGGTGACCTTCGTCACGCCGTTCGCCTGGCCGGAGGGCCTCGACGTCGGCTGTCATGTCGTCAGCGGACCGCTCGGCGAGGAATACCGGCGCATGAAGATCAAGAGCATCGTGCCGAAAGGGCGGTTGCGTTACGGCATCGTCGCCGTCGACGAAGCCAACGAAATTCACAGCGCCGTCTAATTCACGTGAGATCTCGATCATGACAAATCCCGCGTTTTTGCTCCCGTCTCCCGATGCTGGCGGCGTGCCAGCCGACGCTCCGACCTGGCAGAACAGCGCGAGCGCCACGGTGAATGCTCTCATGCACCGCGCGCCCATGCCGCTGACGGTGACCGGCACCGCGACGCTGCTCGGCACCACGGCGCACGGAAACTGGCCAGAGCTGAGGATTGGCAATCGTTTTACCTGGATCGCGCCCAACGACTGCCCCGGCGGGACCGTCAATCTCGTGATCGACGCCCTGATGGGGCACGAGGTCCGCACGCATGCCGGCGCCACCCTCGGCAGCGGGCTTTGGGCCGCCGGCGACCGGCTCGAAGCGGAATACGACGGCACCTATTTCCGCCTGGTCGGCGTCAACGACGATGCCGTCACACTGGCGAGCAATGGCTTACCCCCTGGATACGTGTGGGGCTTTTCACGCGCCACCAACGCGAGCGACCCCAACAACGACATTGATATCGGCCCCGGCTACGCGCGGAGCATCGACAACACGCGAGACGGGCGGCTATCGGCCGCGCTGACCAAGAGGTTAGACGCTGTATGGGCACAGGGCACGAATGCCGGGTGCATCCTGCAATCCGGCAATCTCGCAGGGACCATCACGATCACGACGGACATCAACGTCGTCGGCACCGGCACAGCGTTTCTAACCGATTTCGTCGTTGGCGAGCCGATCCAGACTCAGAGCGGACAGTGCCGCCGCGTCGCCACCATTACATCGAATGAAGCGATGACGGTAGAATCGGCGTGGACATCGGCGGAAACGGCTCACACCTACAAGCGCGGAGGCAAGGCGCGCAATTCCTGCTATCGCGTATTTGCCATCCGCAAGGATTCGGACGGCACGGTCGACATCGCGGCCTCGACGCGCGACACGCCGGTCGATCTACCCTCCGGATGGTCGGTGCTACAGCGCATCATGTTCCAACTGACGGACGGTGCCGGAAATAATCGGCAGTTCGACCAGAACGGTGCCGTCGTTCTCTTGCGAACGGCCATCACGCATCTCAATGCCGTCAATTATAGTGGCGGCGGCGGCACGCCCGCTGTTACCGAGACACAGGTAACGCAACTACCGCCCAACGTGCGTGCGTTGGTGCATCTCGATGCGTTCGGGACCAATGCCGATAGCACCGGCGCAACCGTAGCGGTGTTCCCCACCACCCAGGCCGCGGGAACGGTGACGCAAATAAACTTCTCGAACAACAATCATGCCTATGCCGATTGCGAGGTGTTCCTCGACGCAAACTCGGCCTTCAAGGACACCGTAACTTGGGGCGGAGCCGGTGATCTCACGCTTACCCTCAAATTGATCGGCTGGGTAGACGATCTGTCGGGGAGCATTGCGGGTGCCGACGGCGCGGCCGGCGCCAATTCTCCCGACACATTCAGATACGTCTTCTCCACCGCGCTCGGTGCGAGCGACCCCGGTTCCGGCAATCTCAAACTCAACAACGCAACGCAAGCGAGCGCGACCGCGCTCTATGTGAGCGCAACCGATGCCGACGGAATCACCGCGATCGGTACGATTTTCGACGGGCTCGGTGCCGGCACCGGCGCACTCAAGGGAGTGGTGAAACTCGCCGCGCAGGTGGCACCGACGGCGCGCTGGGTGGAATTCGAGGTGACCGCCGTGTCCGGTTCGGGCACCTGGCGCACACTGACCCTGCAGAACGGGGTGGCATCGGCGGCCAATCCGTTGAACAACGGCGAGCCGCTGTTCGTGAGCGTCGTGCGCGCCGTCGGCATCGATACCACACCATTCGAGGACCAGTCGTTGACGGCGGCGATCGCCGGCAAGGCACTCGGGGACTCGTCCGCGGCGATTTTCGATTTTGCGGCTGTCGCCGCGGCCGTTCGCGACAAAGACAGCGCGGGCAACATCACCGTCGGTGCGCCCGACGCGATCGGCACTTTCGCGCGATCGACCGTGCGCCAGGCCTTCGGACGCGACGCGCTCTATCACACGCTCGCGGCCAACGTCATTCCCTATGCTCACGATGCGGTGTCACGCAAGCCGCTCGGCTATGAACCAATGCCGGCGGCGACGCGCATGAACAAGGAGTACATCCTGGTTTCCGGCGCGGACTGGTCGATCGGCAACGCCACGCTGACGACGGGGCAAAGCGACAGTTTTGGCGGCACCCTGGGCACTAAATTCGTGCCGAACACCGCGAACGCACAAAATTTTGCCAACGGCAACGGCGGCAATATCGTCAACTACGTATCCGGCACGCGCTATGTCGCCATGGCGATCGTCAAGGCCGCCGGTTATTCGCGGATCTTAGTCAGTTTGCCGACCACGGCGTTCGGCGCGAGCGGCTGCCGCTCGCAATGGGACATTGCGAGCGGAAAGCTGATGCTGGCCGACGCGACCGTGCTCGGCGGCGATGCCATTTACCTCGGCTTCAATACCTGGCTGATCTGGATTTCGGCCGTCGCGACCGCGACGGTCGCCGGTCGCCATATGACGATTGCCGTGACCGACCCAGGCGCGGGCAGCGCGCCGACTTTTTCGACCACCTTTGCCGGCGACGGCACCTCGGGCATCGTCGTGATGCACAGCGAAATCGGCCCCGGCTACGCGCCGTGGCCGCCTATCCGTGATCAGCGTGGCACCACCAACGTCGCTCAGGCACGCGACACATTCACGGTGTCGCTCACCAACCTGCCCGATTTGAGCAAGGGTGCGACGTTCATCGTGCGCGCGCAGCCTTGTCCGGACCAGCTCGGCCAGAACCATACCTTGTTGCGCTTGGACGATGGTGGCAACACCAACCGGGTGACCATTTCGAACTCGACCGCAAACCAGGCCATAATTCGCCTCGCAGGCGCGGTCGGCGGCACGGTGACGAGCGCAGACAGCGCGGCCGGCGCCTTCGCGGCGGAAAAAACGCTGATCCTGGTATTCCCCGCGGCCGGAGGATGCTCGCTCTACGACAAGTCTGGGTTGATCAGTTCCTTGTCCAGCAGCGAGGTGCCGGCTTTTTCGGCCTTGACGACACTGCGCATCGGGTCGCGCATAACCGACCTACAGTGGCAAGCACCAATCTCCCTCGTCGAAGTGCATGGCTACGAGTTCTCCGACATCGACCGGGCCGATGCTTTCGGGCGCATTTCGTCGGAAGATGCCGTTGCCGGGCAAGGACTGCATGACGATGTAGGGAAGTACATCTTCAAAACGCCGGACGATATCACCGGTGCGTTCGGCGATCTTTCCAAAATCTGCAACGTCATGAGGATCTCTCAAACCGCCATCCGGTTCATGGCGACGGACACCGTCGGCGTGCAGCGTTGTTACATCACGCGCGCGGACCGCGCGCAGGCGCTCGCGATGGAGGAGACGAGAGGACCGATCGAATTCATCGCGCACAACGGTCAGAGCCTCACGCAAGGCGGCGGAGATCCCAGCGTGTCGATCACGACGCCGCCGTCGCCACATCGCGCGCTGCGATTCTACAATGGGACGGACGACACCGGCATGATCGGCGCCGGTGGCAGCGTGTGGAACGCCGACGCGCAAGTCGATTTCGCGCCGGCCGTCGAGACGGCGGCGGACGGCAACGGCGAGTCGCAAGGCTCCGGCCTCATGCGCTGGTACGACAACGCCTTGTCCGCGGCGGAACACAAGACGCTGCTTTATCAGTCATTCGGCCGGTACGGCTGGTCCATCGCGCAATTGAACAAAGGGACACAGCCCTACGCCAACGGGCTTGCCGCGATGGCGACCGCCAAGAAACTGGCGGCGTTGTACGGCCGCTACGTGGTCGTACCGAGTGTGCATTGGACACAGGGCAACCAGGACCGCGATCTCGGCACCCCGCGCGCCACCTATTTGGCTGCCTTGCTGCAACTCCGCGCGGATTACAACACCGATATCAACGGCCTCGGGATGGCGCCCAACGCCGGCGTTCGCCTCTTCGTCGACCAACTGTGCGCCAAGTCGGACGGGACCGCAGGGGCATCCGATATCGCGCTCGCCCAGCTGGACGCGATCGAGACGGATTCGATGATCGTCCCGGTCTGCCCGATGTACCATTTCCAGGGCACCTATGGGATGTTCGACAGCCAACATCTCAAGGGAACCGGTTACGATCTCTACGGCGAGTATCACGCCAAGGCGCGCTACGACGTGCTCGAAGCGGGGCTGACCGTTACAGCTCTGCGGCCGAAATCATTCACGGTGTCCGGCAACGTCGTGGACGTCGAATTTTGGGTGCCGGTCCCGCCGATCGTGCTCGACACATCGACGCTGCCGGACTTCGGCAACTATGGCTTCGTCTATAGCGACGATCAGGGCGCGACGATCGCAAGCGTCGCCGTGCTCAATAGCACGACGTTGCGGATTACCATGAGCGCGAACATCGCTGCACACACGACGCGGACGTTGAAGTACGCCCCGACGGACATCACCGGATCGGCACAGACCGCCCGCGCGTCCGTGTGGGGCAATTTGCGCGACAGCGAGCCGCGGCAGAGTATCGCCGTGCCGGGACTCGCTTTGCGCAACTGGTGCTTCCATTTCACCAAGACATTCTGACCGCGACGGAGCACTCGGATGACGACCCTCCCCACCGAACAGTGGCGGGGGCCGCAGCGTGGGGACGCTGCGAACCGCGGGCCTATCCTGACAGACTGACCCGCCCGACGAAGACAAACCGTTCTCGCCGACCCGCCGCTGCTGCACGGGGACCGCACAGCAGGGCTATCGTCGGTGAACGATCGGCGTTTGACCAGATGACGAAGCAAGTTACCTACAGGAGCGTCGCCCCGGTGAAGCCGGCCGCGGGCTATATCGGCGGCAAGAAGCAGCTGGCCAGGACCATCGTCGAGCGGATCGAGGCCATCCCACACGAGACCTATGCCGAGCCCTTCGTCGGCATGGGTGGGGTATTCTTCCGGCGTCGCGCAATCCCGAAGGGCGAGATCATCAATGACCGCTCGGGCGACGTTGCCACCTTCTTCCGCATCCTACAGCGGCACTATGTGCCGTTCATGGACATGCTGAAATGGCAGCTGACCGGCCGCAAGGAATTCGAGCGGCTCAAGGCCTCCGACCCGTCGACGCTCACCGACCTGGAGCGGGCTGCGCGCTTCCTCTATCTGCAGCGCACCGCCTTCGGTGGGAAGGTCTCCGGGCGCAATTTCGGCGTCGATCCCTTGGGCTGCCGGTTCAACGTCAGCAAGCTGGCGCCCACGCTGGAGGACCTGCACGCGCGCCTGGCCAGCGTCGTGATCGAGTGTCTACCCTGGGCCGACTTCATCGCGCGCTACGACCGGCCGGGCACGCTGTTTTACCTGGATCCGCCCTATTGGGGTTCCGAAGGGGACTACGGCAAGGAACTGTTCGGCCGCGACGATTTCGGTCGGATGGCCGACACCCTGGCCGGCCTTCAAGGCCGCTTCATCCTGTCGTTAAACGACACCCCGGAGGTCCGCCGGTTGTTCGCCCGCTTCCGCATCGAACGGGCGAGGGTGACCTACACCGTGAACGGCGGGCGCGGGACCTCCGCCCGGGAGGTCATCATCACCGGGCCTGGCAAGCGCTCTCATAGCCGCTTCAAACCCACCTCAAGGGGGGTGACATTTGAAGTTGCGCGGGGGTGACATTTGAAGTTGCGCGCTACACGATGCCTCGCGGCATCGAGGCATGCCGAAGTCCGGCCCGCCTTCGCTCTGCGAGCTATGGCGGGCAACCGCAAGTCCGCCCCTCCCAAGGCGTCCCGCGCGCGGTGTTTGTAGGTTTG